>Ga0116227_10002727_pt1 | contig 39888 bp, 37 predicted proteins | sample S1TSphgellanicum_FD_89693 | JGI IMG/M metagenome (GOLD analysis project Ga0116227, IMG submission 89693) | Host-associated microbial communities from peat moss isolated from Minnesota, USA - S1T2_Fb - Sphagnum magellanicum MG | ecosystem: Host-associated > Plants > Peat moss > Unclassified...
CCCTATGTCATTGTAGAATACCTTTAGGATGCAACTAATTTGGTGACTATTGCAACTAATGGGACATATCAACCTATTAATGGATGAAAATAAATGTAAAATTGATGCAATCAATAGGATGAATTTTTTAATAGTTGCATCATAGTTAAGAAAATGACCAAAATAGTTGAAAGTTGGTTGTGTAGTTGTAAGTATTCTCAAATCTAGTCGCAAATGACTACAAGTCGCATGTAGTCGTAAATGGAGTGGTTACATTTTGGCTGATTTCTACTAGTGAATAACATATGGTAAAATAACTTATAACAATTCAAATTACAATGGTCTAAAATAACCATAAATAATTTAAGTTATAATAGCCAAGAATAGCCTAGGGTAAAATAACCTAAAATAACATAGGGTGGATTAACCTAGATTAATAAACAATAATCTAGGATATAATAACTTAAAATAGTCAAAAATATTTTTGAAAAATATAAAATATTTTGCAATAGTTAAAAATATCTCAGTGTAGAATAACCTAAGGTGGAATAACTTAAATTAATTTATAATAACCTAAAATAGCTTGGGGGTGGAGTAACCTATAATATTTTTAAATAACTTAAGGTGAAAACTATGATGGAATCATGAAAAAAAACCAAAAATAGACTAAAGTGAAATTATAAAAAATAACAATAATAGCTCAAGGATCACGGTGAACTAACCTAAGATAACCTAAGGTGGATTAACTTAGAATATCATATAATAACTTAAGGTGGAATTACTTATAATAACTTAGAATAATTTAAAGTAAAATGATTTAGAAAAAATTAAGATGGAATAACCTATAATATCCTAAGGTGGAATAACTTAAAATAATTTAATATAGCTTAAGATGGAATCATTTAAAATAACTTTAAATAACATAAGGTAGAATAAACTAGAAAATTTTACAGCAAAATAACTAGGAGTAGCTTAAAGTATAATAACCAAGAATAACCTAAAATGAAATAACATATAATAACTTATAATAACCTAACATATTTTAAGGTGAAATTACATATAATAAAATTTAAATAATCTAAAAACAAAATAAAACTTAGGGTGGAAAGTTTAAAATAACATCTAGGGTATAATCTATAATAATATATGGCATTTAAAAGAATCACATTTTAAAAACTTATTTACTGTAATGAATTACTTCAATTAGTAATGAAAATTATATGTCAATTAATAATGAAATATGATGATTACATAATGACCTTATAGTGACATAACTTTAACCAAGGTGAAATGATTAAGGTGAGGTGAACTTATTTCATTTTAAAAGTCCCATAGTGATTTACGCTAGTGAATTACACCTCAATTTTGTACACTTCACTTTTGTACTAGTGTGGTTTCATAATTTTCAAACCTTGAATAATATTGGAATTATTGAATTTTTATAATAATATATTATAATACATGTTCAATGATGCATGCCACACTAATATCTATTATGAAAAAATCTCATTGAAATCATTTTTCCATGGGTCAAATAAGTTTTCAAAAATTAAGGTAAAAACATAATAGATCCCCAATGTTTCCATATATTGTTAACCTTGCATGTATGCACATTAATACCCAATTACCATGACCCCTATAACTATTAATCAAATATATTTGATTTCCAACTTATCATTGAAGATTGACCCCCCCCATTTTCTTGATTAATTTAAACTATAAAATGATAAGTATTTAAATGTCATTGTCTTATTTTTGCGCCAATGCAAGTAAGAAAAAACATAGTCACCTTCTCAAGGATAAATGTTAATGCATGAGCGATGAACATTGAACCAAATATTCATAATTTAAAGTGATAACATAATCAATGTTTTTTTAGTAGCAAATATTTGCAACTTGGTGACAAAAGAAAGGGCTAGTGATCCAACAAAGGGCTTTTTGGGAATTCTTGTTTAAAAATCACCATACTTTGAAAAAGAAAAAACTACAAATCACTAGATTTAGATAGTGTGTTCATGTAGGTCGCCATAACTAGGCATGATTCCAAAAAGATATACTTGGCCATTTCCAAGAATGCAATGCAGTATTTGCTTTCCAAATTTGATGGAGATGTCATGTTTGAGCTACCACCAGTACTAGAACAAATTAGGGCTTGGTCGGTTTAATGCAAGGGTTGGATAAAAGACATGATGGTCACCTTTGGTACAAAACAAAAACTATAAGCATCAAGAATGGCAATGGTTTTAACATTCACATGTTCATTGTGTTGGCCATGTTTTTTGCCAAAACTTGTAGTATGATTACTACACAAGGACAATGCTTGCAATGAAATTGAATGGGAAGGAGTTGTTAAAAATGCATTGAGGAAGAAAATAACCACTAGTTGGTACAACCTTTGTGTGGAGACATTGTAAGCTTGCACCAATTTGCTTTACACGGTGCTTGACTAAATTGTACCATGTTTTACATTATTCTAAAACCATGACACGAATTTAGACCACCTTGGTACCCATGAACATCATGTTGTTGTAGGCCTTTCCAAAAAGAACAAAGAGATGGCACATGATCTCATAAAACAAAAGTACAAGAAAACACCCATTGCCACCCATTCAACCATTACCATGTCAATTATTAAGGTTTTTCTTACATCTAAGAGTATTACACTTGGTGATGCACGCACCCCAAGTGGCAAGGAGAGGAATTTGATTTGTTGTTGGAATAGTTCTTGCCTTTGAGCTTTTTAAACATGCAAACCATATGAACAATATAAAGTTTAGTAGTGAAAACAAAGGTTCCATTGATTGAACCCAAGAACTGAAAAGGCGATGTCATTTTTATTACATCCAAGATAATATTTTAGTTGGGCAAGGTAATCTTAAGAGCTTCTTGTTCAAGATGTCCATAGATGGTTTTATTAATGACATCAATACTATGAAATGTATATAGCCAAGAGGGGATTTGGCAAGATTGTGGTTGATGTTCCATCATTGCAAATGTGTGCAACAATGGACAACCATGGGTTATCATGTCTATGATCCTTTTTATAGTCAAATCTTGACCATTGCAATTTGTGACATGCAATATGAGGATGTAGATTCAAAAATGTTGATGTGGAATGCATTTGTTAAGGTCATGAAAAAACATGGTGTGCAAAATGTCAATTTAATATTCATGATAGATTGTGCTCAAACCAATTTCAATGCAATCATAATGTTGTTTGGAAGCGATGACCCAAAGGTTTTGATTGAGAATACCAAATGCACATGTTTTATAATCTTTTGATTGCCACATGAAACAACTATTTCACCTTGTATTTCATAATAACCACTATATGTATCATGATTATAAAAATGCCACAACATTAACTTTTGTAGAACACAAAACCAAACAATTTGTGTTTGATGACTATCATTTAATGTTGCATTTGAGGAGAACATTCATAAATTAAATGATTGTCTTGTATTTTGGCATTTTCGTTATTATCAATGGGGGGAACATGTTAGAACAATAAGTTCCCATTCTTAGTTATTTTGATGCATTATTACATATTTTCTTGTGGCTCAAATCCTTTATGTCTTGGATTACATGTTTGTATGCTACCATGGTTTATAGATCTATAACTTGTAAATTTTATTCTTGTAGACCATGGATTTGCAATTGGGTGAAAACACAATTAGGCGGACTATTTGGACTATCACATTTGTAAGTTTTTTGGATTATAGATGAACTTAAAATGTAAAATCATATCACACATTAAAATTTTCAATTTTCATTTTCCATGTTGCAATAGACTTTTAGTGATCTTTGCAAGATGGAAGAAACCCTTAATCACTTTGCAATTTTTCTTCATGTCAAAGTAAAATGGTAGGGCTTGAAGGGGAAGAAAGGTTTAACATAAGCACAAATTTGGAACTCCACCAAAGTCTACTAGAAATTCACATCATAGTGGTAGAGATAAATTATTTGTCCCTTGCCATTGTGTAACAATGTTTTTTACTTCTATACAATATGTTGTACTTCCATATATCAACTTTTCGATGCAAGTTTATTATAGACATAGAATTTAATAATGTTCAATTTGTGAATATGGCATCCATTCTTTCAATTGATCAAACAATGTTTTGTGCTAAAGAAGTTTCGTTTAAATCACAAGAGGTTATGGAAATAGATTGCATTTAAACAAGATGACATATTAAAGACACAAAAATAGGATCTAGGGTCAAATGTATTACAATTTGTGTTCTTTTTGGGAAGAAGTGCAAGGTGTTCATTACAAAGGGTAGGAAGGAGATTCATGCCCTAATACATTCAAGTTTATTTCAACCTAAATCTCATGTGGAATCATAAGATCATAAGTTTTGGTTTTGTGTAAATGACATCCATAGATGTGTGGAAGGTGCCGCTCGAACATTTGTCTTCAAACATCCATCCTTGCCCAATGTATGACTTGTAATGTTAGACACAAATTTCACAAGAAATGAAATTGTGAGTTTTGAAAAAACAAGTTTTAATTTATCAAAACATTCGTTCCCACCTAAAGGACATTTTGGGGTCATGGAATTTATTGGAGGTGATTACCAATACTAAGAACCTCCATTTAAGGTAGGGCAAGCCCCATCAAAACATGATGGGAAGTCATTTCGATGAAGTGAACCAAGTGAACTTGATGACTATAAATGGAAGTCAAGCAATTTGATGGATGTGTCAATTTTGCATCACATTGATTTTCCTCCGCTTGGAATTGGACATGTTTACACAATTTCAATTTTTGGTTCCATGTTACATGGCAATGTTTATGATGTGACAATGGGATGTTACTTTGCTTGTAGTTGTTTTGATTTTATTTCTATGTTGTCATTTTCTATTGGAAATAAGGAAAAATATGTTCTATGCAAGCGCTTGTATTTTATCTTTGCTAAAAGGATGTCTTGTGACCCAAAGATTGATATTTTCATTCATCAACTGACATTGAGTTGGAATGAAGTTCATTGTTTGTTGTAGCAAGATAACATATGTGCTTAACATTGATGTGTGATGATTTTTTTATATGGAAAAGTTCTGTTAGATGAAATCATTCATATAAATTTCTTATTATTAGTTTCATTCTATATGCCATTCATAACTTTTATAATTAATAAAAACTTCCATTTAAAAACTATTAAAGGTTAGAACCTTGTGAAGTTCATCTAAATGGCATCTTGGTAATTACAAAACTACAAGTGGTAGGTGAGACCTACTATGTTCACAATTGTAAGATTTGACATTAATTATTTTGGTTAAGGTTTGGATAAAATTGTCGCCACAATTGTAGGAGGGAAAAAAAGTGAACACCAAACTTAAGGTGAAGGGGAATGTATCTTGTTTTCTTTTTCTTTCTCATCATGCTTTAGTTTTGTATTTTGATGGACAGTCATAATTAAGAGGAAGATTGTGTGGAATATGTGTGTGTTTGTTTTTTTTGGTTGTTTGAATGGTAATTCAATTACCAATGAAATTTTTTGTGTAGGTTATCGTGTATGATAAGTACTATGTTGCATTCACAAGGCATATGTGCAACTATTGAAGAGGGATGCAATAGTAATTATTTCATCTTTGGAGGTGATGCGTTAGTTTTTTGAGTAATAGACCATTAAAGTTGCCTTGACCAATTGCTTTTTGCATTGGTGGTATTGTGAAATCCAAAGAATGCAAATGACCCCACTTGGCTTTTATTCATTGAATTGGATAGTGTGTGAAAAAGTTTCAAGGTGCTAGATTTTGTGCTAGTAGTGCTAGATGGTGGGTCTTGGTAATCCACCAACCAAAGTGGATCAACATTTCCTTATAGGATTGTGTATTCCTATTTCTATGGTTTTTTTTCTCTTTATCTCATTATATCAATGACTTGACAATTGCTTGACAATTGCTTAAGGGTCCATGTAGTAATTGATAGGTTGCCTTGTGGATATCTTTTCCATAAAAATGTGTCCCTTGACATGTGCATGCGATCAAATAGTGAAAGATGAAATATCATGGATGAACGATTCATATGAATGAATGTGGTTGAAAACAATTGATTAATGTAGATGAATATAGTGGATGATAGAAGACAAAATAATTTTAATAATCCATGAGCCTCTTTTTATCTCATGGTTCATGACCTAGCTGCACTCCCTTTTCAAGTGCAAGATCAAGGTTCACACATGCTGGCTTGATTACAATCCATCACTATTTGCATCCATCCATAAATCCGTCCACCCATCCAAGACTTCATCCATCAAAGCACAAGCTCCTTATAGTAATGTCTTATTTCAGTTAAATCCGTTAAATGGACTATTTCGCATCCATGAATAAAATCCATCCATCCATCCAAAACTTCATCCATCAAAGCACAAGCTCCTTATAGTGATGTTTTATTTCATTTCAATCCATCAAAACAACAATTTTGCATCTGTAGACAAAATCTGTACATCCATCCATCCAAAATTCATCCATCAGGGCAGAAGCTCCTTATAGTAATGTCTAATTTTGGTTCAATCCGTCAAAACAATGAGGTAATTTGCATCCATGATTAAAATCCACCTATCTGTCCAAAACTTCATCCATCAAAGCACAAGTTCCTTTTATAGTAATGTCTTATTTCGGTTTCAATCTGTCAAAATGACTATCTACGTCCGTGGATAAGAATCCATCATCCATCCATCGAAAAATTCATCCATCAAAGCACAAGCTCTTTATAGTAATGTCGCAATTCGCCGTTTTGTGAGTGCGATTTGGTGCGGTTAGGTGCGTCATGTCCGACGGGGAGCGTGGCGGCGACGGTGCAACGAGTGTCTGGCCTGCTGCTCGCTCGCTCGCTGGCAGGAGGGACCACTGAAAAAGGAAAGCGTACGATCCCCCTCTTGCCATTACGCTGCTTGTTGTCAATCGGATGTAGCACAGTTTCTTCTCTGCTGTGACCAATTTCTTGCTCAATTGTTCCTTAGTTTGTGTGCTATTTTGTTTTTGTTTTGTATTGTTTTGTGTAAGAGAGAAAGCGAGAGAGAGAGGATTCACACACAGAGAGAGGGAGACAGAGAGACAGAGAGATAACAGAGATACATACATACATATACACACATTCGGCAGAACAGGTCGGGATGGAGATGATTGCGGAGAAGGAAGGGGCGGGGGTGGACTACTTGGCGGAGGAGAGAGCGGGGGCGCAGTTTGATTTGCATAGCATGAAGCTGTTTCTGGCTGGAGGTCAACATGCGTACGATATCTCTAAGCGCATGGCGAACCTTGTGGCTAACGACCCGGTGGGTAACCTTATTGCCATCACCGGTGCTCTCCATCTCACAAATCTTCTTTTGTTTTTTCTGTGTTGTATGTATGTTTCGAAATTTTAACCAAGATGTGCATCTCCCTCTCTCAATTACAACGTCAGATCATGCCCTAAAATACTTCTTGGTGAACTTTGGTGCCAAAATGTGACGACCTAGGAAGATTTATTGTAGGCAAGATGAACTGCCTCCTGTCCCCAAATTCTCTGGATTCTTCTCTTACCTTTGGACTGGAAAGCTGACTGATGATGGCCTGGATTCTTCACCAGGTTTTTGCCAAGGAGGACAGGGTGAGGGTACCCCGGAAGGAACACTACAAGAATTCTCTGAGGAAAGCTGGCCACGCTTGGAAGACCATATTGGAGCAGGGTTTAACTGGTACATATTTCATTACCTGAAGTTCTCATTTTTAGAGTAGGTGATAAGGTTTCAGGAGTTTTAAACCTGAAAGAGCTTGAAATATAAGCTTACTGTCATGGTCACACCCTTTGGCACACAAAGAGGAAGGTCTGACTTTTGCCAGATTCTGCCTCTTTTGTCTTTGTCCATCAATTCAGAAAGGTCCCCTGTTGTATTACATTTATGCTTTTGAAAAAAAAATTCAGTTCTTGGATTAATGATTGGGGGTAAGGTTGCAGGATGGTGACAGTGTCAGAGTTTTTATTTGCTCTTTACCTGCAGTGTTGAGTGTTTTCTGTTCTCAGCATTGCAGTCTGCAGTTTTGGTGTTCTGTCTTGCCACATCAAGATGAATGGGACTTGCTTATCCAACAATTCTTTTTTTGAGAACTCTTTCTTGGACCACACACCTGGTGTTGAAGTTGGATGTTACATTTTGTATCACTAATTTTCAAAGACATAACTGGAGTAAGCTTGTTTTGCTAATTGATGTGTCTCACAATGAGAGGTGCTGTATGGTAGTTCAGTAAGTTGCATCAATAATATGGTTCTCTGCACACAGAGGAGGAGAGTATGAAGCTGCGAGCATTCATAGATGAGCCTGCTTACACTGATCTCCATTGGGTATAGCCCGTCAATAACTCTGGTCCTCTACATTTAACACTCCCACAGTCTATAGCACTCATCTCAGAAGACATCCTCATGTTTCTTGATATCTCTTGTAATGCTGTGGATGGATTAGGTACTAGGTCAAATATGCAGGATGGAGACCTCAGCATGTTCTGAGATCCAGTTCCAACTGCATATGATCAGTCTTCACTTATGTTTATACTTGCTCATGCTTTTCTAGTGCTATCCCCATGCAGCCTATCATTTTGTTTATCATCTCTATGCCATTGTAGTTTCTTTGGTGTTCTGTTATGAGGTCACTTGCAATCAGTCTTAGCTTGTCCTGCAAACCACCGACAGCTGTGTGAAAGTCAGTGGGTGGGATTGGGGTAGGGTATGTTCATACCTGCACTGAAAGGCCAAGCCACAGAGGAACAACAGCACAAGTGGCTCCCAAAAGCTTACAAGATGGCAATTATTGGGTGTTATGCACAAACAGAACTTGGACATGGCTCCAATGTTCAGGGCCTGGAAACCACTGCCACATTTGATGCATCAACAGATGAATTTGTTCTCCACAGTCCCACTCTGACATCTACAAAAGTGAGTACAAGAGTCAGTACATCTGCAGCAGCAGATAACTGGCAGTTCACAACTTAGTTGACTTAGGCTTGTGTAAATGCTGCAGACTGGTCTTATGTTAAAAGAGTAGAGATGATGCACTAGTTCTTGATTACATTGGAGTGTAACTTTCTGTTCGACCACATATCAACATTATCAGGGGTGATGGGCACAGTGGTGGCCAGGTGGTCTTGGCAAGGCATCCACACATGCTCTTGTGTATGCACGGCTTATCACAGACAGCCAAGACTATGGTGTTCATGGTAATCCCATTCGTGGAAAAAATTGCACTTGTCTTTTGAGTAATGAAGGACATATCCTTCTCATTTGCAGGTGGGCAATATTAGTATGGTTATCTGTGGAGGACGTTCCAATGTAAATGAGGCATTTAGCAATTTTATCCAAATTTTAGCTGGAGTTGCAAGGTGTTTGTCATAATGTACATGAACAACATAGTGTGTCATTCCATGTGGTGGACAATCTGGCATTTTCTGCAGTTATCTGGAAGAGATGTTGTTTGTGAACAAATGCAATTCTGGTCAAAATTTGGGCGGCACAGTTACTGTGCAGATGTGGTCTTCTGAAATGTACTGTTCTTGTAATATGTTCTTTTCTTCTGTGGGTGGGTGGTTGGGTTTTGTGGAATTTGTGTGCAGCATTTATTGTACAAATTCGGAGTTTGGATGATCATACACCACTACCAAATGTTACAGTTGGAGACATAGGTGTGAAGTTTGGTAATGGGGGTTATAACTCCATGGACAATGGTCTGCTGCGCTTTGACCATGTTCGAATTCCTCGAGAAAACATGCTAATGAAGTACGTGGTTGCTTTTTGCAGCTTGCATAAGTATACCATGACTTTTTAAAATTAGCTATCTCTCTTGAGTGCTAGCCAACATCATGACCAAGGCCTCCAGTTGCTTCCAGAACTGTGATGGAAACTCATGATGCAGATGTCTGTCTCTGTAATAGTTTACACAAAATTTTGGACATATTATTATAAACTTATTTACGCCCACTGTTGGGAGCAGATGGAGTTCGTGGGGAGTTAGGGTAGGTTGTCACTGCTATTCATAATGAAGGTGATGGTCTGACACTTTGTGAGTGACACTCATAGGGTTATGACTGCACTCATTCTTGTTCTGTTGCCTTCAAGGTGTTCTTGGGAGTTCTTTTGCCAATCTCACAGATATACATGTGCTGAAATCTCTAGGGTAAACATCATCAGTTTCAATGTCTTGAAAGCTATGTGTTTCTAGCAAGTCAAATTTGCAGGTTATTGTAGGGAACCAAGTAGATTGAGATCTCAGTGCTCATCATGAGGATGCCTTTTGTTGGCCTTTTGTCAGGTGAAATCTCAGGGCTCATGATGAGGGTGCCTTTTGTTGGCCTTTTGTCAGGTGAAATCTCAGGCAAACTTTGATGAATGCCCTGGTTCTGATGTTTTACATTGGGTGGACACAGGCTAGCGACAGTTACAAAAGAGGGCAAGTACATACGATCAGACAAACCTCGTCAACTAGGATATGGGGCTATGGTTTTTGTCCGCCAAGGCATTGTAACTGATGCCTCAATCTACCTTTCTCGTGCTGTTACCATAGCTGTTCGGTACAGTGCTATTCGACGTCAATTTGGCGCAAAGGATGATAAGCCTGAAGTTCAGGTTTGATGTACTCTTGTACTTTCTCATGTAGTTCAGGTGGTTGCTGCTTGCTTGTAGAGGGACAAGCTAAAATAAATTACAGTTGCCCTCACAAGCTTGTTGCAGCTTGAATGAGGATACTATTGACTTTTGTGATTAGCTGTGTCTCTTGAGTGCTAGCCACGAACATGCCTGAGTCTTCCTATTGCTTCTGGAAATGCAACAGAAACTCAGGACACCGATGCTTGTATAATGGTTGGCCCAAAATTTGGGCTGGATATTTGTAAACTCATCTGCACCCACTGTTCTGAGCTGATGGAGACAGTGGGTAGTCATGGCAGGTTGTCACTGCTGCTCATGAAGAGGTGATGGTCTGACACATTTGTGAGTGACACTCATAATGTTATGACTGCACTCATTGTTGTGTTGCCTTCAAAGTGTTGTTTTGGAGTTTTCTCTGCAATCTCATAGATATGTAGGTTGCAGTAGACTAGAATCCCAAATTTCTTTCAATAGCACAGAATGGTTTCCATCATCAGTACATTCTGAGTGTCAGTTCAGGCTTCAGGTTTTCTTAGTTTTCATGCTGACTGGGCTTCTGCATTCACATGGTCCTAGCTAACATTGGGCAGCTCGCATGGCTACAGAGAGTTCAAAGAGTATTAAAGACTGATGTGCTTCTGAATTTTTGTAAGTTGAAATCCTGCTAGATGTATTCCAGTTGCCCATAGTGTTAATCAAAACAACTGTAATGGAATGACCTTTGACAGGAGTTCATTGTCAAGTGTGTGAACTTATGCTCTGTGTGCAACTGCACTGCCTTTTTGCAGCAGGTAGAACATGTTGCCACCAGACAGGCATAAAAGTTCTATTTCTGGTTTGTCTAATGAAAGAGTTGTTTCTATGGGGTACTGTGGAGCATTGCAGGTTATAGACTACAGAACACAGCAGTACAGGCTATTTCCACTGCTAGCCACAGTGTATGCATACCGAATTGTGGGATTCTGGATGAAGTGGCTATATGCAGATGTGACAGAAAGGCTGAATAATAGTGATTTTTCAACCCTCCCAGAAGTCCATGCTTGTACTGCGGGCTTGAAATCTATGACGACATCTATCACTGCAGTAAGCCTTCTGTTGCACTGCATGCCTTTGCCTTCATTGATAGTGGATGAATATGTTTCTAAGTGTGATCTACAAACATTTTGGGAGGGTGTGTTAGGATGGAATAGAGGAGTGCCGCAAGTTATGTGGAGGGCATGGTTATTTGTGTGCAAGTGGCCTTCCAGAATTGTATGCTGCATATGTTCCAGCTTGCACATACGAGGGTGACAACACTATTCTGCTTCTTCAGGTTCATTATCTCCCTTTGTATCTTTCTATTCACGGTTATTGTGGTAATCCATGATTTTGTTCGAGCTGCTGCTGCAAATGGATTTGGAGAGTGCTAAGAAACAAGTGGTCATTTGCAAATGGCATGGATTGCAGTGCAGTGTCTTTCCTTCCCAGGATAAGAATCATGTCACACCTGAACAGCCTTTTGGTTTATTTCACTTACCTCCAGAGCATCCTCTGATCAGCTCTCTTTGGAATGAGACAGATCTCAGGACACTTCATCAATGGATGAATTGGATCACCTGCAATATGAGATTGCTTCCATTTTTGGACTTCTGTGTTGATAACCCAAAGCATGGAAAGTGTTAATGGCTGTCAAATTTGCATATCTTTTGAGGGCAGGTTGCACGTTTTCTTTTGAAGACTCTTACACAGGCGGGCAGTGGAACAAAGCCAGTGGGTACTGCGGCCTATCTGGGGAATCTCCAACATCTGACATCTGTTAACTGCAAAGTATCTCGAGGTGGAACTTTGCTAAGGCCTATTATGTTACTTTCCCTGAACCTCCTGTTAATCTTAGTTATGAATTTGCTTGAGATCTAATGTTCAATCAATCTTTTTGTTAAAACTTACCCTTCAGGTATACCTTAACTGTTTAAACTTAAATCTGTTTAGCTTGCTGGATTTTGAGCCTTCCATGTTTACAGGCCATAACATCTCTGGCACCTTGTCAAAGTTTGAATGTGTATAATTGTTGTGATGACAATGCCAGGTGAAGACTGGCTTAACCCATCTGTAATGCTGGAGGCGTTCGAGGCAAGGGCTGCTCGGATGGCAGTTGGTTGTGGCATGCGTGTGGCAAAGGCTCCAGACTCAGAATCTGGTGAGTATTTTCATGTATACTGTCACAGACCTTGTGCATGGATTGGCTAGTGTATTTCACTGCAGTCGTTGGCACAACAAAGTGATGTCATTTAGGTCATCGCCTCGATTTAGGTTCCATGCCACTGATTGCCAGATGGGTGCACATATTGATTAACATTTATGAAGTTATCTTTGGAGGTTTATCAGTCATTTTCTGGAGACCTCAAGCCCTCAAGCCACTTTCACAATTAGACCAGCAGAGGGTCATATGTGAATCCGTGTCTTGAAGTGGTGTGTACTATGTATGGAGCTGTTTCCTCAGTCAAGATTTGAAGGACAGAATCCTTGTGTCTATGTCCTGGAAAGTGCATGATTCCAAAGGGATTCTGGCATCACTATTTGTGTTTATGAGTTGTGCAGCTTTCGAGGGACTTTCACCTGAATTGGTGGAAGCAGCCCAGGCTCACTGTCAGTTGATTGTTGTTTCCAAGTGAGTTGCCATCTTACTCAAACTTGATTGTGATTTAGAGTTTCTAAGGTTCATGGACCTTATTGTTGCTAGGATGATTTCAGTTTTCCCGTCATTGGCTCTGGGTTTTTCAACTTGTTGTTCTTTACTTGTAGATCACTGTTGAAATTGTCAGAGATTCTTTACTTTGCTTCAGATGGTAAGTTACCAAAATTCTTCCTGCATTGATTGCTGGCCAAGAGTTGCTGATCATGACCACAAACTGATTGAGAACTCATGGGAGCTAGTTAACCTGGAGGGGAATGAGCAATCTTTGGGTGAACATAATCATGGCAAATTGCTGATTTTGGGTGCTTGGTTCAAAATATGGACAGGTTCATAGAGCAGGTACAGAAGGATATACCAGGAGAGGGGGTGAAGCAGCAGCTTGAGGTACTCTGCAATCTGTATGCATTATCTCTTCTTACAGCACATTCAGGTGACTTTTTGGCCACTGGATATCTGACAAGCAGGCAGGTGTCCCTTGCCAAGGATCAGCAGAAGGCTTTGTTTAGTGCTGTAAGTGATTTGAATCCATCCTATATATACTGGATTTGTCTATGAATATTTGGTCTGCAGAGTATGGTATCATATGTATGCTGCTGCTTGTATTCCTTATATCTTGGAATGAGGAGTAATTTTGTTTAAAGATGTCAGTGCGACTTGAAGGGGGATTGAAGGGCGATACTACATTTAGAGAACTGCTGAGAATTGACTTCTGATTCACTGCAGAACTTTTCGCACACATAATTGAGTGAAAAGGTGAAGGTTCAAAGTAACTGAAGTGTGTAGTGTGTTGTTCCTGACTTTGCAGGTACGTCCAAATGCTGTTGCGTTGGTTGATGCTTTTGATCACACTGACAATTACTTGGGGTCAGCCCTGGGTCGGTATGATGGGGATGTGTATACCCATTTGTACAAAAATGCATGGAAAGACCCTCTGAATGAGTCTGTTGTCACAGAAGGCTATCATGACTACCTGAGGCCAGTTCTCAAACAACAACTCTGGGGCCCCGCCTCTAAACTCTAATTGACTTAAGTGGCCATTTGTAATCTTAACTCGGTCAGAATTGTTGGCACACACTGCCTTGCTCTTGCAGGTGAGTTTGAGGAAAAAGTAATCTTTGGGGTAAGTGATGGACTTGGAGGGGGTTGGGTACAATGGTCTGGTTGGATCTAGCTCCAGAACATCGGAATCCTTTGTAATGCCCAACAAGTGGTTGGATATTGTGAGGCAATGCTACTGCATGACAATAAATACTCACAGCTTAAGCTTTTGGTCAGATCTACATTGAATAGTAACTCCGCAGTTGTCTCCATCAATGGCCATTGTCTCTGCCACAACTGCTCCTTTCAATTTTATTCATTGCAACAAGAAAAACCATGGTCTGCTGACCAAGCACGGCTAAATGTCTTTTGGTGAGAAATCCTGCATCTGAAGTACCTCTAAATATGAGTGTATTGTAATATGACAGCTCTTCTTTCTTCTTCAGCATTATGGCAGAGTTGAGAAATAGTGTGGATCTGAAAAAGAATGCTGCATAGGTCTGCAGTCTGCAGTCTGGAAGCAGTCTGGAGATGTCAAGGGCAAATGTTGAGTCTGATGGTGAAAAAGCTGCAAATGAGCTCCTTCACTGCTTCAGTGGTCTTAGATGTCTGCACCCACAGGTTCACTCCATTGCTACCAACAGTGAGGTGTGAAACCTGGAGATGGTGCTTGTGAGATCTGCACCAACAGCTGAAGGTGTAAAACCTGCGTCACCAATGTCATCTTTTGCAACTTGTTTTAAAAAATACATGTAGTTGTCTCAATATATAATATGTTTTGTGTTAATTGTTGTTGAATTAATATAAATTTTACACATTCTTGGTTGTGGATCTGGGCAATTATCAATTTAGGTCGCTAGATTGATAGGAGAGTTTTTTTTGAGACAAACATAGAACCAAGAATTAATGACAGTCGATTTTTGGTTTGCGTAGGAAAGCTTGAATGGCAACATGCATAAATAAATTTGAAAATAACAATCTTACCCTTCAAATGATTTTTTTTGGTTTTACCATGGGAATTTCAGGACTTAATGCATCATAGTTGGCTGAATAAATCAATTCCTCAGATGTGACATTGTTGTGACAATTGACTTAAATTTGGTGTGTCATGTCATTTGAACAACCCTGTTTAAAGTTTTTGCTTTTCCATAATTTGACAAAACAAAGGGAAAATTGAAGATAAGGCACAAATGGAATTTGATTGGGTAACAAGGGGTCTTCACATTAAGGTGTAATCCTTAGTGTGAAGACATTAAATTTGGTAATCCTTTAATAAAATTTATTGGTCGTTATTAAAACCATAATTAAAATGCATAAATAAATAACTAAATTAATTTTTTAAAACATTGATTTATTCAAATGAATCAATTACATATATGAAATTGAAAAAGCATATATTTTTAAAAACTACTCCTTAGAACTCCCATGATGAATGTCCTTTTGTTCCTAATGATGTCTTTTATAACATCTTAGGATAGGCATAACTTGTAAATCATTTATCAAAAATAAACTTTGTAACATTACAATTATTCTTGTAATGTATTTCATTTAAAAAAAAAATCTTCTACCCATTTCAAACTCAATAAAAAATCATTTTGTAAATTGCAATGATTGTGACATATTTGAGATACACCTTAACTTGAAGATGCCTAACATCTAAAAAAAACACATCATTATATAGCACTCGTAAATAATGAGTTTTCATCCCATTTTTCATTATTAATTTTATGATTTGGTCTGATAAACTAGGTTAATAACTAGAAATTCCCTATTCCTCATTAAAGATGAAGAGACAAATAATGTATTTCCTTTGTGTTGACAATGGGTTTTTAAAAGTTATTTATAGCTATATTTCTACCAAAAATAGTCATTCTAATCCTTGCAAAGGAAATATTGGTTTAAAATGAATTAGCCTAGAACATTCTAATGACAAGGTTAACCACTTTGTGAATTTAATTATGGAATTGATAGCCGCTATATCAAGTTGTTCCCTCTTTTATTTAATGGCCCAATTGTTACACAAGTCGATTGCTTTTTCAGCAAATGTTCCTTTCCATTTATGGAGTAACAAGTTTTTCCATCTATTTGGGTTCAATCCTTACATAAATTGTTATTAAAGGATATTCTTGAAGTCACTAGTACAAAGCTTGATAGAACATTCAAAACATGTCAAAATTAGAAAATTTTCAAAGTAGCATATGGTGAATGATTGTACATACCAATTCCCAGCATAAAATGATCACCAAGTTTTGATGGCAGGTGCCTAACAGGTGCTTACATTTGTACTTTTTTGAAGTCAAGGGCATCCTACCCAAGAGTGAAAATGTGTGCATCTGAGTGAAAATAGGGTAATTGTTAGTAAAATCATTTTTTAACTTAGTAATAAATATTTCAAGGAGTACTTATAATTTTTTTTTACTTTGTTGTGTATCGAAATGGTAATGTATCAATGCATCATATTCCATCATGCATTATGTCATCATGCACCATGTATATCATCAACATAAGTCCTATGGTACATATGTATTGTGTAAGGTAGTGTGAGGAAAATTTCAAAACGACTACATGTATAAAAACTTTATAGATGAACATCTAAATGTTTATTTACTATACTATAATTGTTAATGTATCAAACATATTAGTACATTAAAATTTGAAAATAAATGGATAAAATATTATCATATTTCGAAGTTTATGGGTAAGGTAAAATTATTGTTAATTTAATACCAAACCACAAATTTGCTGTTGATACATGGTGTGAACAATACATTGAATGTATTACTAATATTTCACACTTGAGAAATAAATGGTTATAACATATGAAAACTTGACACTTGGCATACATTTAACACCACTTTTTAATCATAACTAACTATAATGTACCATATGTTTTTGATACACCAAGGATTTATTGATACATTAAGGATTTTTTAGCCCATCTAAACATAGAAAGAATAGAAACCTTTTCAAAGTAGATGGACAAGAGGTGGCTAAATTTCCAAGTTTATGGGTTAGGTAAAACAACTATTAATTTAGTAAAAAACCCATAATCCACTATCAAGATATGATGTGAGCAATACATTGATTGTATCATAAACATATTCTCACACTTGAGAAATAAACCTTACATATGAAAATTTGACACTTAGTATACATTTATTCATTTTTCAATTATAACTAATTATTATTAACCAAATATCATTGATACACTAAAATTTTATCGATACATTGATGATGTGTTGATACACTAATGATCTTTTGATACACTAAGGCTTTTTCAACCCCTCTAAACATAAAAACAAAGAATTTTTTTCAAAATAGATGGACAAAAGGTTGCCACATTTCCAAGTTTATAAATAAGGTAAAACAACTATTAATTTCATTAAAAACCATTAATCTACTATCAAGATGTGATGTGAGCAATACATTGAGTGTATCATAAACATATTTTCACACATGAGAAATAAACCTTACATATGAAATTTGCACACCTAATATACATTTACAATCATTTTTTGATTATAATTAATTATTATTAACCATATGTCACTGATACACTAAATATTTATTAATACATTAATGATCTATTGATACATTAAAGACCTTCTAATACACTAAAGATTTTTCAACATGTCTAAACATAGAAAGAATGGGAATTTTTTCAAAATAAATGGACAAGAGGTTGCCATGTTTCAAAGTTAATGGGTAAAGTAAAAAATAATTAATTTAATTGAAATGCACCACTATGTTGCTAATTAGTAAGATGTGGTGTGAGCAATACATTGAATGTATTATAAATGTATTTTCACACTTGATAAATAAACTTTACATATGAAAATTTGGCACCCAATATACATTTACCATTAGTTTTTATATTATAACTAATTACTATTAACCATGTGCTATTAATACACTAAAGTTTTGTTGATACATTAATGATCTATTGATACACTAAATACCTTTTGCTACACTAAAACTTTTATAGCCTATCTAAACATAAAAGAACATGAAATTTTTCAAAATAAATGGACAAGAGGTTGCCACGTTTCAAAGTGTATGGGTAAAGTAAAAAATTAATTAATTAAACCAAAATGCACCACTATGCTACTAACATGTGGTGTGAGTAATACATTGAGTGTATTACTAATATTTGACACTTGAGAAAGAAATCTTTGCATATGGGAAAATTTGACATGTGTTACACATTTCTTGCCACTTTTCAACTTTAAATAGTTGATATTTGCATTTGTTAGTCTATTATAAATATATGTTGAACTTCCAATGAGGATTATTTTGCAGATTAAGGATTCAAATGAAGCTTATTTCTAACTTTCTTTGAGGAGTTCAAAGATATTATGGTAGTGAAACAAGAACTGAAATTCAAATAATGATATTGCCAATTTGTGCACGATTCATTCCCAAACAATGGCAATCAACCTCCACAATAACATTCCCCTCTCATTAGATTTCACAAATTACAAATATTGAAATCAAATTTAGCTTGAACATACAAACTAGGACCAACATGGGACAAATTTTGTAATGGAGTTTTGAGTGATCCCCAAAATATGCTAAGATTGTATATATTTTAAGCCTAAAAATGAAACTCCCATAATCAATCCCAAGGTAATGTAGTATAAATTAACCTTAAATGCTTTAATATTACTTTTAATACTTGCTTGATCTATATTTGATATTAATATGTGGATAAGTGCTTCATTCACAAACTTGTTAGATCTTGGAATGAGGACCTTGTTGAAACTTAAAGTGGCACACAATGTATTGAAGAATGAACTATTCTTCTTTGAAATCATATTCCAATGTCTTTGATAAGGAAGGATGCCATCTAAGGAAGTTAGAATATAAATAAGCATGTGAATCCATTTTGCATGTGCTGATAATTGAATTTTACTAGTTTTTGTTCTAAATCATGGTTAATGATAAGTGTTGTCACAACCACTATTATGACCTTACATGCATCCAAACTTACATAACTATCATTGGTTTTAATAAAATTCAACTTCATTTTCCTAGCAAAGGTTTAAATTAAAAACTTACCATCATGTCCATATGATGGGTTTTCCATCTCTCATATCCATGGAGCTCCTATTTTCATTGTCTTTGTTCATAAAGGAAGAAACTATGCATCTATGTAAAAGTTTGTAATCAAGTTTTTGCCAAAACTTGAACAAATGTGTGAGTGACAATTGGAGGCCCACTTGTCTTTTGTAGACTCAACTCATTGTATATAGAATACCTTCTAAATATGTGGATATCACATACCATGAATTAACATATTTTTTATTTCATCTAGGCAACTTTGAAATGCACTTTGTCATCATGATTAGTATGTTCAATCACTAGAAGTTTGAACCTTTGTTCTTTTGCGCTAACATTATCATTACATGGCAAAAATAACCCATTTTTAAATATCTTTGATTCTATCAATATTAATCCATTCCAACTTACATTATTGGTCAATCATAATGGATGGCTATTAATGTTTTCATTGATACAACTAAAACACCCTTGATATAAATGGAAATTAATAATTATGGAAAAAGTCATAATTTTTATTTTCCATAATTACTATTTTCCCAAGAATATTTTCAAAAGATAATAATTCATTTCGTGGTTTAAAAAGATTCCAGAATTTTTGTAGGTTGCGCATAACATTATCGTTAAACACATTATTGAGGATTAAACCTAGGTTTTTCATCAATATTTTTTTTTCATTTTATTATAATAAAATTGAATTCATCACGTATGCTTACAATAACAATTTGAAAAACCAACATTATTTTTATTCAAATCCAATTGTATAATAACACATGTTACAATAAAGTTATTCAATCATGAAATATGCATTCTTTGAATATCACAATATGTTTTTTTTTCTATAGGATAGATTAAAATATTAACCTTATGGTCTTAATAAAGATTCCCAAATTTAATTAAAATGGTCTATGATTCTACTATGTTTTGAGAGATTGAAACCAAAGGAAAATTATGTTTAAGACTTCCATGCACTAAAAGTTCATATGATTGTCCCCAAAGGCCTTACAATCATTTATTGTCAAAATGTTAGTGCCATATGGTCCAATTTCCATATGCATGCATGGCATGAATGGCCATCCATACCGTGTTCATACCATCATTCGACCCTTTTCCATGCCCATTTAGCCTCATTTGGCACATCCATATTTGCATACATGGACAAGTGAGATCATTTGGTATCTTTGGTGTATAGCACACAAGTCATGGGAAGAAGAAAGGCCTTGGTAAAGATAATAACATGATGATCTGATTTCATCATTTTATTTTATTTTGGGCCCACATCCTCAAATCTAAAATATTGGATCTATGGTCGATATATTTTTCATATGTTCATTTTTTTTCACACACAACCAACAAGTAGAGACTTTCAAGAATGACTCTTAAATGTATATATGCTTAATTAAATTAAAGTATCATTCATTTATCTATTTTTCAATTTAGCTCAACATGTTGTCCCTTTGAACTTACTTGGGCCCCTTTACACTATAGTGAAGGACCATGACCATGGAAATGTTGAAAGCCCTCAAAACATATCCAAAGGTCATCCATGGAAATTCAACAATCATTTATGTCTAGGCCTAGGTTGTCAAGTGTAATGTAAAGTGAAAATAAACTTTATTGAGGGACCAATAATGAAGCCCAAACTAAAATGTTTTATGTGAATTTTGATTTTTAACTTAATATTCTATGTAATATTTCTATTCTTAGTTTAATTTTTTCCTCTCATTGTTTCTCCACTTTCTTCATTTTCTTCATTTCAATAAGTAGGCGCACCATGGATAATAGAATAAAAAATAATATGTAAAACAAATCCAACCAAACATGGTTTCTTTGGCACATGGGCTAATGAACTTTGCACCTACCTTTAATTTTTTAAATATTTTAAACTTGAAAAAAAAAATTAAAAAGTTCGACCAATCACAAATTTTTTGGACCATGGGCTAACAAAATTTGTGCTCACCTAATTTATGTGTAGGGTAAAGCCCTAGAGTGAGGGCATTCTCAAAATAAGTGGCCTAAGATGAGGCAATAGTTGAGTTTGGCCCTGCATTTTGGGAATGTCCCCCACCCATAGGCTTTACCTCTCATAAATCACAAGGCAAAATCTATCATGAACCAAACCTATGTAGATCACAAGGCATTCGACGGTTCTTATGCCTCGCTACTCCTCACTAGTGAGAGGGTTCTTACACCTATAAGTAGGCATAATTTCCCTCCCACCCTTGAGGAGTAGGCATAATATCCCTCCCAATTTCCAGGAGGGAAAGTCATGGATATAAGGTGCACTTCACATACACTACTAATCTTTTTCGAGTGCGTTATGTCCAATAGGGGAGCTTTGTATGTAAGTTTCATCGGATATTGTACTTGAGTACTGACTGCAGAGTAGAAAGACAAACCTAGACTCCTAATCTAGAATCATTGATTTCACGCATGCAATTGTAAGGCCTCATTCCATTAAAGCCTGAAAGCCCATGACCAACAAAATAAAAAAATTATAATTGGAGGAAAAACCATTTTAGGGTTAAGTTCACTTTACACAATGTGAAGTACCAACGGACTAGGAAAATGTAAATGAATGAAAAATCAGCATTAAATGCATATGAATAATATTTCATGATCTAATGGGCTTGTTATTAGACCCACTGTTTTAGACTTGTTGGGAGGCCCACCTATTTTTGAGGTGGGCCTAGCAACAAGTCTGTTAGACCACTAGCTAAAAAACTTAACCCTAAAATGGTTTTTCCTCCAATTATAATTTTTTTATTTTGATGGTCATGGGCTTTCAGGCTCTAATGCAAGGAGGCTTACGCTTGCATGCGTTAAATCAATGATTCTAGATTAGGAGTTTAGGTTTGTCTTTCTACTCTGCAGTCAGTACTCAAGTACAATATATCGATGAACCTTACATACAAAGATACTTCCCTATTGGACATAACGCACTCGAAAAAGATTAGTAGTGTATGTGAAGTGCACCTTATATCCATGACTTTCCCTCCTAGAAATTGGGAGGGATATTATGCCTACTCCTCAAGGGTGGGAGGGAAATTATGCCTACTTATAGGTGTAAGAACCCTCTCACTTGTGAGGAGTAGCAAGGCATAAGAACCGTCGTATGCCTTGTGATCTACTTAGGTTTGGTTCATGATAGATTTTGCCTTGTGATTTATGAGAGGTAAAGCCTATGGGTGGGGGACATTCCCAAAATGCAGGGCCAAACTCAGCTATTGTCTCATCCTAGGCCACTTATTTTGAGAATGCCCACACCCTAGAGCTTACCCTACACATTAGGTAATTTGGTTCCAGCTGCCTAGTTTGTATGAATTACAAAAGGTATTTCATGTTGGGCAAAGAGCTTGGTGAAAACTGAATTGTGATTCAAGAGAGAACAGAACAATCAACAATCAATGACAGAAAGACATGTAAATTGTTTACATTTAACGAACTTGCATTCCAGATCCACTTCTTGCAAGCTTCAAGTTGCAGTGCAAGGCCTCACTCAAGAATGTGCAGAATACATAAGAATATCACAACATAAGATCCAACCCAAGGGGGACCCAGAACTTGCAAGTTGTTTGCAAAGTATTGATCTGAACCAAGAAATTTGCAGGAACGAATGTTTGTTGCAAGGAACAATTCAGAGAGTATCTGCAGAATAGAATTGGTACTATGTGCAGATGATGTGGTACCTTTGGGTAGGCATCAAAACAGTAATGGAGAAGGAGGTTGAAGAAAGGAGCTAGAGCAAGCCAGTTGGATTTACCAGCTGCTATCAACACATTCTCAATGCAAGATAATCCGGACTTCACAGTTGCAGCATTCATGACGGGCAGAAAGCTCATTAGTACCACCGCTAGTCAATCGAGAGTGAGTTGTGGAAGAAGTCCAAAAGTGCTGGCCTGGCACAATTTCACCAAGCTCAAAGTCTATTACAAGACACAAAGGCACTGATGAGTATGAGGTCTGACAATCATATATATTATATATGGAGAGAGAAATATAGTTAAAGAAGGGGAGAGAGAGAGAGAGAGAGAGAGAGAGAGAGAGAGATATTGCTGCTCAGTAGATTGAGATTTTCACATGATTCCTACAACAGCTTCAAAATTTTCGTAGATGGCTTGAGCATGAGAAGGAAAGAGAATATGCTCGACCAACAACCAAACAAAGCGCAAATCTTACACTGACACAGAACTCAGCAGGAACCCTGAAAATGGCAGAGTGTAGACACTCTTCTTCTGTCAGTTGTTGTGCCTCATCTGTGCGTGCCGACTACCCTCATCAGTCTCCCTTGCTACCTCCGCTTCACCATTTCTTTCTCTCTATACGTTTTCTAATGTCGTGCATCCTTTTAAGACACGCAGTGACTAGTAGCCACAGAGCAAGTCTAGCAACTTCCTCGGGTGGAAAGAATGGACCAGGCTGCGCGAGAGAGACACTTTGGCGACAATTCCTTTCAGATCCTTCGCAGTGGTGGGATTGTAGGACGGCCAATTAAAGATACCCGGATTTCAAGCATAAGAAGACGCACGACGCACTCTGGCTTGGATTCCCACGGAACTCCCCATGGGTGGGAGCAGAACTGGCTGCCATGGCACCAGGGACTGTACAATTAAATAGCTTTTCATGTAATAGAAATCTTGCAAGATATGAGAAGGCTTGGAAACCTGAGAAGACAATTGAGCTTTTCCAGGAAATGCAACAAAAATGCTTGAGTCCTGACAGATTCAATTTTGTTCCAGTTCTCAATGCATGCAGCAATTTAGGAGCACTTGAAGAGGGCAGGCATGGTCATCAACAGATAATTCAAAGTGATTGTGAGAGTGATGGGTTTGTGGGGTGTAGGCTGGTTGACATGTATGCCAAATGTGGGAGCATGGAGGATTCTCAGATAGTGTTCAACAAGATGCCATCCCTAGATGTGGTCACTTGGAATGCACTCATAGTGGGACATGTGGACAAGAAGGCCAGAAGGCACTGGAACTATTTGGACAAATGTGTGAGGAAGGTGTGGGACCAAACTCTGTTAATTTTTTAGGGGTGCTGAATGCATGTGCTAGTTTAGTTACACTTGGAGGGCAGACGTGCTCATGAGCAGATCATTGAAAGTGGATTGGATTCAGATGTCATTGTGGGCTGTAGCCTGGTTAACATGTATGCAAAATGTGGGAGCATGGAGGATGCTTGGAGGGTGTTCAACAAGATGTCATCTCAAGATGTGGTCACTTGGACTGCCATGATATTGGGACATGTGAAATATGGGCAAGGGTTAAATGCACTGGAACTATTTCAACAAATGCAACAGGAGGATGTGAGGCCAAACTCTGTTACTTTTGTTGGGGTGCTGAATGCATGTGCCAGCGTAGTTGCACTTGAAGAGGTCAGGTGTGTTCATGAGCTGATTATTCAAAGTGGGTAGGATTCAGATGTATTTGTGGGGAATAGCTTGGTTGACATGTATGCAAAATGTGGGAGCACGGGCAATGCTTGGAAAGTTGTTCAACAAGATGCCATCTCAAGATGTGGTTAGTTGGACCGCCATACTTGGAGGATGTGCAATGCATGGGCATGATAAGGATGTTCAGAAACATTTCAAATGGATGTGTGGAGAAGGTGTACAGCCAGATGAAATGACTTTTGTAACTTTTCTTCTGTCAGCTTGTAGCCATGCAGGTTCGGTGGATGAAGGCATGCGCTGTTATGCTTCCACAATCACAGTTTACATGATTTCTGCAAAACTGGAACATTACTCCTGCATGGTTGACCTTCTTGACTGTGCTAGCAATCTACAGGAGGCAGAGAATACAGTCATGGAATGCCCTGTGAACCAGATGTGGCTGCATGGATGGCTTTGCTCAGTGCTTGCAGAATTCATGGTAATGTGGAGATGGCAGAATGTGTTGTGAAACAAATTCTTGAAATGGAACCTGAGAATGCTGTTGGTTATGTGCTGCTGTCAAACATCTATGCTGCTGCTGGCTACAGGCGTCTTGTGAGAATGTTGAACAGCAGAGAAAGGAAAGAGGTGTGAAGAACAGCTCGGTCACACCTGGATTGAAGTGAATAATGAGGTACATACATTTGTAGTGGGTGATCAAGACCACTCCAGATGATTGAAATCCATACAGAATTGAAGAGAATGTCAGGGCTCATGCATGATGCCCAGTACATGCCTCATACTAGATGTGTGCTGCATGATGTGAAAGAAGAAAAGGTGTTTCATTTGTGTCACCATAGTGAGAAACTGGCTCTTGCATTTGGGCTCATCAACAAATCTCCTGGTACTCCACTCTAAATAATAAAAAATCTGCTGGTTTGCGAAGATTGCAACACTTTCACAAAGTTAATTTCAAAATAGTTGGAAGATAAATCATGGTGAGGGATACCAATCACTTTCATCACTTTGAGGATGGTGTTTGTTCGTGCATGGTATTGGCTTTGCCATTAGTCTGTCTTGTCAATTTACCAAATCAAATTCATTTTCTTTATAGTGTGTCTAGTGATAGTATAACACCACACCTCGTTGAACACCACCATGAGATGTGGTTCCACTGGAAAAGTGGCCATGGAGCCTCTCCATAGTCTTGATTTCCAGTCTTTATCATTTGTACCACTGAGGTTTGGTGCCTATTTCATCTTATGTATCGAGGTATTTTGGAAATTGTGTGGAATTTGAGACTGGAACAACATGTCCCAAGGTTCCTCTTCATAAAAAATTGCTCCACTCCTGCCTGCAATAAATTACCAATTTGGAGTTATCAATTTGTTGTTGCACTTGACTATTGGCCATGTCAGAAAACTCTTGTGCAAGTTTTCAAATTATCTTTGTGAAATTCCTCTCATTGTTCACGCACTGCTGGGAGCAGTGGGAATGTTATGGTAGGCAGTCAGTACTTTACATGTTGATGTCAAAGATTCCTGAACACGTCTACTACTGTTTCACTATTTTGTCAAACCCCTCAGTTTTTGCTTTTGTTAAATCTGTTCTGTAGGGTTTGGCTTCCTCTTCTTCATGCTTGCCAATATTTGTTGCTGTTATGTTGTCAATCTGAAGTCTCTGTACTCTGAAACCTTATTAATTGGTCATTTCTCAATTCTATTCAGGTTGAATCATACGGAGGAATGTCAGTAGTCATGAAGACATGTTTTAGGTAAGAGATCATGCTTACAGTTGCAGAGGGATCTGTCATGAACGACACAAAAATGTGCTTGGATCTGATTGATGTCAATGCTTGAGGCAAGGTGTCACACAAAAAAGGATTGGTAAATATCACTAACATGGGTCACAGTTGATTTCCTTCAAGGACTGTTGAGATCACAGATAACAGATATCACTGTGGACAACAGATATCTGTTGTGATAACAAGGATATCCTTGTTAACTTTAGTGATTCCTTGACTGCCAGTTGATGCATAACATCAACCAAACATAGAGCAGGTTGGGACACTTTGCTGTTATGGTGCCAGTGAAGTTTCACATCAATCACTGCTAACTGGGTGCCTTTCAATGTCACGAGGAAGGACAAGAATTAGGGTCAGATGCTCTCTTCTTCCTGTGCTCTCACCAGCTCTCACTCCCAATTCAGAGCGCACACATTCACACACACTCTCTCTCTCTCTCTCTCTCTCTCTCTCTCTCTCTCTCTCTCTTGCATCTGATTGCAGGTAAAATTGGATTATTACGGGAGGAAAGTGCCCTGACTCAGTGCTACAAAGGATCAATTGAAATTTGGTGGTTGCCTGCATTGTTTTAAGTTTTAAACATGCCCAAATGAAATTAGTTTACATCACTGCATCTGCAAGAGAGGTAATCCTTCCCAACTGTTCACACACATGACTCTTCTAAAATATGGGAAATCAGTCCAGTGTGCAACTACCCTGAGGTAGAACTTGGTTCTTACAGGAGGCTTCAGCAGATGCAAATCCAATTTGGGAGTGACAAAGACAATCTTGGCAAAATCAACAATACTTTGTGTTTGCAACATATATCAAGCCTATTTGAATCTCCTCAGTTATACTGTCATTCCCATTTTGAGGATATACACATCTTGGCAGTGACAGAGAGCAATTTATTTACAAATGCTCATTTTGGTGGAGCATCTTCTTACAGCTCTAATTTATGCTGCAATTAATGATGGAAATTTGTATTGCCTCTAAGAAGAAATGGAACATTTCTGTGGCACTCAAACCCCCAAGGAAAAGGATATTATTTACTGACAGATTCAGTGTGCTTTGGTGCACAGCATGATCTAAGGGACGAGCCCTGCAAGAAGGCACAATGATCCTTTTGCAATTGAGATGTCTCTCATTCATGAGGAACACAAAGCTGTGGGGTTGGTGATGTGACTATGTTCATCCTCTGTGAAACATAAACAGCATTCTTTCAGATGTTTTTATCCAAAGCTCCAGTCTCTGATAAGAAGCATCAATTGCACTAATGCTGCACTGGTGAGTAATAAGCAAAGAAGCATATGAGAAATGGGTTTGCCCCAAAGGACATTTTGTTCATTTTGATATAAGTTGCCAGTTTCTGATCCCAGCTGACAATTCCAAGAGCCCAAACATCATATGGTCCAGTAACAATAAGAGAAGACATTGCATCATTCAAATGCTTGCTTCATAGTGTGAATGAATGACAGGCTCCAATAATGCAAACACTATCCACAGCGGGCCTTGCAGTGACCTCAAATACACCCTGCAACCTACTGTTTACATCCCGCACACCTTGGAAGGTGGTCCACCATGACTACCTGCAAAGTCCTTCAGCTATGCCTATGTATTTGATTTTGCCCATCACCTGCTCCTCCACCACCACCAACCAAACACTCCCTAACAACCAATTGAGAGCTCCAAGACATGCTTGTGAGTTTCCAAATAACCGTGGAATCTTTGAACTATCTGTGCAGAAACTGTATACTGAGGTCGCATATTTGCTCGAACACTAAAAAAATTGTGCACCTAAAAGGTCTGGAGAGCAAATACTTCTTCCAATATCAATCAGACAGATCTCTAGAAGATTATATAAACTGAAGCCTCGTTGAACATGTTCAGGAACAAAACCTCATCATAGAGGGTGATCCCACTTTCTAGAGCATGATGTGTGATTTATCAGACTGGTTCTAAGTCAACTTCATCCCTGCAACACATTCAGCCAGACAAATACAATGACAATCTCTTTAAGAAAATTCAATCCTACTCACAAATCTCAATTTCTTGTTTTGCACCATGTCTCTATATATGTGCCAATCCTTGGTTTGCAGATGTAGAATTGAGGATTTGAGTTGGTTCCCAACAATTTGTATTTATGGCATATAGGGGAGGAGATTGGGTGTTGCCACACCAAGCTTTTATTGGTTTTTTACACATGCCAATTGATTATTGATAAACTTGATTTAATAATTAATATTGAACAATTTCTATGCTACTTGTGGATAATGTGCAAATCCACATGTTGATGCGAACCTCAACCTGGTCAATAACACTTTTCTTGTTTAATTGTTTAATTGGTGCCATTCAAACTTCTCATTTGCAAATTCACAAATTGATGATTTTTTTCCAAAGTCACCCAATTCAAATTTTGCTTAGTTTAAGGTACCCAGTGGTTATTCCCATCAAATGCTCAAAAAACAATAAAATCTGATCATGCATGGATTGATAGCACAAGAAAATGAACTTATTATTGTACAACACCAATTAAATATGGCAAATTGCCTCATTGGTTGCTACATGTCTTAGCACTCAAAAGTTAGTCATATGAACATGCTATGACCACCAAAAACCCTTAGGATTTTGCACTTCTAAATATGAGCACAATTGTGTGTTTCCATCCATTGTATAAAGTTAAATATGATCAAAACTATCTTACATGTTTATTTTGAATCCTCAATCTTTTCACTAATTCTAAATATAGACCTTTCTCATGTATCAAAACTTCCTTGGGGCTAAACTACAAGGAATATGTGGAGTATAATGAAATATGTGGATTAGAATCTAAGGTGCATATACTTTGATCTTGAAGAAAGATAATTATAATATCAAGCAAAGAGAAAGTGAGTTTCCATTTTGTAATAGGGCTAAGAAGGAAGATAATTTAATCTATCTATGAAGCAAGCTAGTTTGTTTTGTTTTTTTTGTTTGTTACATTGAAATTTCTCAAACCCCAACATCTCATGCCATGCTTTGTAAAATGTTTTATCAAAAATAAAAAAATTTACACACAGAAACTCACTACAAGGAACGTAATTGTTCATGGAATAGATAACTCATGTTGTTTATATTCCTAAAGTATTGCAATAAGAATAGAAATATTAACTAGTACTTGATAAGTTTAATCTAGAAGCTACCCCAAATAATGAGGGCTTGAACATATCATCCAACACCCCCTCTTGCTCATGACATCATTAATCTCTATTCTATAACAACAAATGTTGTGTTGGAAGAAAAGTGCAAAATTTTTCTTTTTAAAAAGGAATTAAAATTCACTTCACCCCCTTTGAATCCAAAACAAGATTACATAATATTTATGATCATGCAATGGCCGATTAACGATTGATTATACTTCAAAACCATCAAGTCATCATGAAGTGTTGTGCCTCTTCCAAACTTAACATATGTATTTTGGTTCATTTGATCTCAAATTTGGTCCATCCCATTGCTTTCGTGAACAAATTTGCTAGTTAGTCAATAGTAAAAATGTAATCACCAAGGATGACTCCCTATTCCACTTGTTGGCATGCAAAATGTCAATCTTTCTCAAAGTGTTTTGATTTATTATGGAAGACAAGATTCTTGATAAGTTTTATTGTGCTTTGATTATCACACCTAAGAATGGTTGGGCTAACATGTTTAAAGCCAATATCATCAAGTAGCCCATGAAGCCAAAATCCTTCATAAGCACAATTAGAGAAGGTTCAATACTCAACTTCAGAGCTAAATCTAGTAGTTGTAGTCTACTTTTGGGTTTTCCATGGGAGACGATTAAAGCATGAAGATGTAGGCACCTATGGAACATCAATCATCTACATCTTGAGCAAAATCAACATCGATGTAACCCCGCAATGTGTTCTCCTCCCCTTCTACATAATAGATTCCACATGAAGGGTAATGACAAACATAATGAAAGATTGGAAGCATAGCTTGAAGATGGGCAACTTTAAATGCTTGCATGTATTGACTAATGACATTGACAACCTAGGCAATGTCAAGATGAGTGTGAAGGAGATATAGAAGCTTACCCACAAGACAATGATATGGAGTGGGATCAAAAGGAGTAATGTCCATGACATGTTTGAAAATAGTTCCTTCTTGGATAAGCACATAGATTGGGCAACAATCTAAACATCTAGGCTTCACAAAAAATGTTGAAACAAAAGTTTGTTTGATGCATAAAAACATTGTGATGTGTTGGTTGAAACTAAACACCAAAATAACATTGAATGGGACCAATAATTATCATGGCAAACTTAGTTTTCAGAACAAAGACGATGGTCTAGAACAAAGCATGATTGCTGCTAGTGATGTATAAATCATCAACATAGATAATTAATAAAATTGTAAGTGAGGCAATAACAAAAATGTAGATGTTGCCATCATCATCACTTTTATGAAAGCCAATGTGTTAAAGATACTAATTGATGCAAATATATCAAGTTTGAAGGCTTTGACATAGACCATAAAGAGCATGTCAAAGGTGACAAACCATTTGCTTTTATCCAAGCACGACGTGGCATTCCGGTTGGAACATGAAAACTTTTTCATTGAGAAACCCATTAAGAAAGTTGTTTAAACATCAAGATGTTTGATGCACCATCCATTATGTGTAGCAATGGTGGCTATTGTACGAATGGTCTCCCACCTCACAAATGGAGCAAAAGTTTTCGTGTAGTCCAAACCAAGACCTTGCTCAAAGTCGCATGCAATTAGTCGCTGAGCCTTGTATTGGACCCCATCACCAATGACATTTGGTTTTTTCTTGTACACCCAACAAGATGTGATGATGCATTTGCCAAGAGGAAAGTCCTCCAATGTCCATGTTTGATTTACTAAAATGGAATGGTATTCCTCTTACATCACAACTTGCTAATTAAAATCAAAATAAGTTACATCTTGATACTAAAGATCTTTGCCACCATCTTCAATAATGTGAACAATCATTTTGGGTGCCACTTCAAGTTCATAGGAAGTAATAAAATCTTCAAGCCACTAATTAGGACGGTGCTCACATGAGGATTGTTGTAATGACATGGTGTTAAATGACATAGAAGACAAAATCGCTAAAATTGGTGCCATTGATTCGATTGACACTAGTAGTGACACAAACACCATGGACACGAACATTGTTAACATTATTGCCACCATTGATTTAATTAACACTGCTAATTTAGTTGAAAAAAAAAGTTGTGAATGTTGGTGGGAAGTGATGAACGATGGAAACGTCAAAGCCAAAATAGTTGGTAGTGATGAGTTAATTTGATGATGGTGACACTTGATCAACATTTTCAACTAAAATAATTGATAGATAATTGAAATCTAGTGTTGAAATTAGCACAAACAATTCACACAAAGGTGGGTCACTAATGATATCAACAACAAAGGTATCATTGTTCAAGATGATTGGATTAAAAGTCTCCACAATCTTGACATCACAAGAAATAATGACATTGTGGGTGGATGGCTGATAACAACTATAACCTTTGACCTTGTCATCATGACTAAGAAAAGTGCATTTTTCACTATGAATAGCCAATTTCCTTCGTTTGGTTTGTTGTTGTATACATAAATAATGGATCCAAACACATGTAAATGTGCAATTAATGGTTTTTTGCCAAAAAAAAACAATTCCTTAGATGTTTTATTAGAGTGAAGCTTCATTGATCTCAAATTCAGCACACAAAATGATATTCGAACAACTTCTCCCCATAAGAATTAAAGCAATCTTTTATCCAAGATAAAATATCGAATGATGTGAAATAGAGAGCAATAAATTACACCTCTCAACCACATTGTTATGCTAAAGGGTGTATGGTACGATAAATTGTCTCTTAATGCCAACATTAGCACAATAGGTAGAGAAACTGTGTGAAATATATTCACATGGTCGTTATTTATCTGAAATGCAAGTATTCATTGGGGAACACCTATTTCAACCTCTTATTGAAAAAAATGAAACATGTTGAACACTTCATCTTTGTGAGCCATGAAATACACCCAAGTTTTCCTGGAGTAGTTGTTAATGAAGCTCACAAAGTAATGTGTTCCTCCTAAAATGGCATTCGAAACAACCCACACATGTCCAAATGGATTAGGTGTAAAATCTTAGTGGCCTTGTTTTCGATAACCTTCGGAAACTTAGCATGCGAAATTGCTTGTCATGCAAGCAACATGCACAAGGCCTATTAAAGAGTCTCACGGGAGGTAATCCAATCACCACTTGAAATTGGATCATTTGGTGAAACCCATCCTTATGAAAATGGTCATGTCATTTATGCCATATCTTTCTTTTGGTGAGACCACAAAGAGTAATTAAATTGACCTCCCCTAAAGGATTGACCATTTTCTATCCTTTAAACTATTACAAACCCTTTCCATTTTCTCTTTCAACAAAAGCAACAAGTTCTTTGATATAATAGTTTCGCAGAAAACCACTTTTCAAAACCACTAGTTGAACAAAGGCTAATGTCGTTCATGTGTTGCATGTTAAAGAAGATTCCAAGATTATTGTTTACATGGTGAGTGGCTCCAAAATCCAAATACCACAATGATGGTAAAAGTAGTGCAGATTCAACTAGGTTGAACTTAATCGAACAAATAGCCAAAACATTAGTAACTATCAAAGTGAGATAATTTTGTTCATTGACAACTCCAAGTTTTTTGTTAAATTGAAGTTCAATTGTGCAAGCTTCAATGTTGTTACCCAAATCAACAAAATCTTTAGCCTCCTCCTTAGCATTAAATTCATCCTTAGGAACAAAAGCTTCATCTACCACATTAACTTGTCCATGCAACCAATTCCTCTTTTCTTGAAGTATAAACTTTAAGTCCTTCATGTGGTTAATCATCGCTTGAATTTCACATTCATGTTTCAAATGACTTCTCACAACAATTATAAATAACTAGCCTTGGTTGGCTAGACCCTCATGCTCTATAACATGGTTAATAATTGTTTACTAAGTTGTGACCAAGTTGGTTTATAATTGAAAAAAAGTTGGTGTTTCAAAAATTGTCGAAGTTCCTTCCTTGTGCCATTAGAAGATGATAATTATTATTCAATCTTCTGGAAAAAACATTTGGGTTTTGCCGAACTTGAAATTGATGATTCCTTGAATCGCTAAATGTACTGTTATGACCTTCCACCACAAGTGTTTCTCCACGATCTTCTATAACAAGCCTTAAAATAAATCCCTTGTTCAATAACTTAGTTTCAAGATCCTCATAAGTTGGAAATTGATCATTGCCAATCTACATTTTTTTGAACATGCCATACTCCTTGGGTAGATTTCAGAACATAAAATTGACAATAATGTCTTCAAGCAACAGTACTCCAATTTCCTCAAGTTAATTCGCCACATTTTTTATCTTTGTCAAATGAGCATCCATATTAATATTGTCAATTTTTCTTAAACTAAAACATTTATCAATTAACATGACTTCTCTAAGCACCACATCAAACTCGTAACAATCCTTGAAAACCTTCCATTAAACAAATGGATCAAAGTATCATTTGAACAAGTTTCAAATAGAGTTTTTCATATTATTATTAAATGCATTCATCATTTTTGACCGTCCAATGATCTCCTAGTCACTCATTGAGCTAGAAGGTCAAGTCACACAATAAGAAAACAAGTTGTCCTATTGAAATGCATGTTTCATTTTGTATGCCCAAATGCCATAGTTAGACACCCCTTCCAAATGATAAGCCAAGTTGGAATTTTTGGTTCAAAACCTATCATGACTATTGTGTTTTACAGTAATTTTTGCTTATTACAAAATCATCTTAGTGCCTTTTATGTAGTATGTTTTCCAAACATCTTAATTAATCTTTCTTTTAAATATTTTTGTATTTCAAAACAAACATTATTCTAGGAAGTCGTTCGTTCATCAACTACACTCCTTGGCCAATCACATCGATTTAAGGAAAATACAAACTCATGTAATCCTAAGCTGAATGACTCTGATAGCATGTAAAATTTTTTATTCAAAGTAAAAAAAATTATACATAAAAACTCGCCACAAGGAATGTAATTGTTCATGAAAGAGATAACCCATGGTGTTTATATTCCTAAACTACTACACTAAGAATAAAAATAATAACTAATATTTAATCAATTAAATCTAGAAGTTGCGACAAATGATGAAGGCTTGAGCATATCATCCAACGTGTGCTTGGTATTTTCAAAAAACTCTTGATGAGTAGGGTGCACGAACTTGGTTTGAAACTGTTTGGAGCCATGGTGTGGAAACTATTGGTTATTGAACCATTTTTTCAATGAAAATTAAATAAAATTGAAATTGAAAAGTTTATTGGAATTTGGGGGTGTTCTTTATGTTGTTGGAAAAGCCTTTAGCAAGTCAAATTTAATAGAGTTTATTTCACAATTTTCAAAGCTAAGGTGTGATTGATTTTTGAATGAATTTTGTTGCTAGAAATTTAAACAAATTACAAAATTTGAGTTTGGAAGGAAAACTTAGTGGAGCGCTCAATGTCTTCACACTTGGGCCAACAACACAAGCTATATTAGTAGGGATAATACAAAGCATATGGGGCACCATGGAGGCCATGGCTAAGTCACCAATTTTGATCTCAGTTTCATGTTTTTAAATGTGGTAAAAAAATGAAGAATTGCAATGGAGAAAGAGGATGGGCAATGCCAATTTGGCATTAAAAAAAAATTAAAGACAAAGAAAAAATTCTCCTTTTTTATTTTGTCAAAAACATACCTCAATTAATTTCACAACAAAAAAAAACATTTTTCACCTCCATTTGCAAAATGATTCGATGATTGCATTAATGTCACCTTGGTTCTATTCATGAAATTCATACAAACCCTTGAACAATACCTAAATTCATTCTACCAAAAAATATTATGGTGAATAATTAGATAATGCATAAATAAACTAAATGTAACAAAAAATTTAATGAAAATGTGAAAAAGAGATTAACTTCAAATCAACCAAATTTGTTTCCCCAAAATTATTAGGTAGAATTTCAAAAAAATTTGTTATTGCCCTAAACTTTCCTCACATGTGTGATCCCACCTATTTTGGTACTTTGGCCCTAACACAACGCCTGGTCTATTGCCAAATTATTTTAAGAAGAATAAATCAATGAGCCACAAGTGAATGGGCTTGGAACCAACACCCAACATGTAAGCACATGTCATCACCTCCACATTAAGTTTTTAATTTACATTATCAAGTGAGCAAATGACAACCTTTAAAATAAATGAAGATGCAATGTGATGTTTCCCCAATGGCCAATGGGCATAGTTAGCTTAGCATAGAGGGCCATCTTCAATTACCTCTCATTATATGGGGTAATGTTTTTTCTTCACTTTTGGGATTTAGCCCATGTGGCCACTTGTGCTTTTGCTTTGGTATTCAAATGCCTAATAATCATCAATTATAAGAACTGTTCCCAACCCCACAATGTTCATTTCAAATTTACTAGCTATTAGTTAAATTATGGGGTGAAGTTTCTAGCTCTTGTTTAATTTTACAGGTGAAAATTTTAGGATTTGTAATTAGAGCTTTCTTTGGTTTTTTTGCAAGAGCACTTAAGATTTTTTGATGAGGTGTAATTTGTTCAAATTGGAATCTAACAACTACTTATGGCATGGATTTGTTTTTTTAACAATTATTAAGGATCAAAATATAATAATAACTAAGTACATGTTGCAAATCCAACCATAAACACAAGCATGCAAAATGCAAAGCAATCATACACACATGAGAAATGAACCCCAAAAGTTAGCATTTCTAATAACAATGCATTCAAATTTCAAAAAACTAAATCAAAGTGAGAAGTAGACCTAAACAATTAAAGGGGAGTTGAACCTGTAAAACTAGCCTTTTTGACTCAACTAACTTCCAATTTCAAGTTCACTTAACCAACAAAATAAAAAATTGAAAAATTGTGAAGAAGGGAAAGACCATGTAGGTTCCAAAAATGCCAACAACCGCAAACATGAAAACAAAGGGTTTGTTTGATCATCCAACCATGGAATTCAACACAACATTGAAAATCTTTAATTTTTTTTTAAAAAATCCATACTATTTTGTTAAAGTTTGTGTAAAATTTTGTCAAAAATATGTTATTTTCAAAGTTTTCCAAGTCCTTTTGCAAGTCCTTTTACACTATTTTTGAAGGTCCAAATCTCATATTTTGGACATTTGTAAAGTAAGATATTAGATTTGATAATGTGAAAAAAAATTAACTTATTTTCAAATTGAATTTTTTAAAAACAAGTTGGTGTAAAAACCACATAATTAAATAGTGGTTATGACTAGTTTTGGTTCCTATTAGCATGATTGCACCCTATAACAATAATGGTGTCAAGCAACTTTCCATTGTTCAATGCACTACTTGTAAGAGAAATTTGTATAATATAATATCATTGTGCACACATTTGGATACTTGTTGGCAAAAACAATTTTCCAAAATTTGAACTTCGTAAAGGCCAAAGTAAAAAAACATTTCTCATTTTCCACATTATTTACTACATACACCATAACAAGTTCAACCAATTTGACATGCATAGGAAAGTTACAAATCAATATGTGAGATGTTGTCACATGTGCCACATTATGGTTAAAGGATTTAGGTCAAAAAGGGCAATCATGCATGCTTTTGCATTTGATTTCATAATTAACTCGAACATGCTCTATTGGTAGTCAAGATGGTAACATTAAGGAGTTCATTCACCTAAACCTCCTTCTCATTCAAGCACAAGGTCTTGCTCCCACGAAAGTTGTTTTAAAAACCTACATGCGATTAACAAATAGAATGTCACAATCTAGTTGGAACCACTAGTATTAAGGACACACAATCCTTAAAACATCCATGATGGCATTGGCTAGAAACCTAATTTCTAATTCATTAATTATTGCTTCTCCAACCCTTGCAATATATCTATAACAAATGCATTGGGGATGGAAATATAACTTATGCATTGGTTCTTCACCAATGTTTTCACAATAGAATACATATGCTCTACGATAAAAGAAGCCACCATTGTGTCCAAATCCTAATGCACTACCCAAATGTGTTAGCCAAAAACCTCAAATCTAATTACCTAACTATAGTATATTCAAATTTGGTATCCATCATATTTGGATGCTTTCATGCTTGCACTCAAGTAATGCTTTGAAAGCCCAAAAGTTATATGTAATAAACTTTAAAATAAGATCACAATTGCCACAAGATCACACACAAATACATCTAGCATTTGAGCAAATTTGATCAATGCATGCATAAATTCCAACAATGGCAAAATACATGCAAGGCCAAGCAAAATCTACAAGTCTAATAGATGTTCATAGTTCAATTTTGTTTGTTAATTTGTAGGGTTGTTCAATGTCATTTTCATTAACAAAATTTTATATTCTAGCATCATTATTTTTTTAGGGTTCAACATTGAAATCCCTTTAACACTACTATAAAAACATGGTTCTTCTACTAATAACATCATGACTAATTTGATTATAGAGTCAAATCTATTTGTTTGAAATGATTGATCTAATGTTTGATTTGACTAAAGTCAAAATTAGGTATGTTTGTTTCAATTGAATAATAAGTTATTTTGTCAAAATGAACAATGTGTTGAACACATGTTGTATGTGGCACCCATGTGGAACTATTTGATTTGACTAATGTAACTAATGTGACTAAAATTAGTCATTTAAATATGATTGATTATGAATGCAATGTTATTTTTGATGATGTGAAAATACTAAAATAATTTTGAAAAATATTATTTAATTTTTCTGAATTTAATTACTAAAAAATAGAAAGTAAATTGTGAATGTCATGTTTTCATTTGTTGCTTTTAATTATTCACATAAAAATAAGGAATGACATTTGAAATATAACATAATGACATGTGAAAAATGGAAGATGAAGAAAAAATATTTATTTTTAAAATTAATGTGCATGTGAAACTTGAATTTTTTTCTTTTTTCTTTTTGAAATTTAAATCAATAAAAATAGGTTACAAAACTTCTATTGAAACATTAAATACATGTGAATTTAATTTTAAAATTTCAAAAGTGAAATTGATTTCACTATGAAATTTCTAAAATAAAACTTAATATAATTATTGTAGTTGAATTTTTTCAAAAATGAAAATATAAAAATTAATGCAATTTTTTACCATTTGGAATTTTAGAAATTATGAAATTCAATTAAATGATGATTGAAATAAATTTTATTTTTAATCAAAAGGAATTATCAAATTAGAAATGAAATCAATTGAATTATGACATTAAAAATGTACATGTGTAAACACTTTCAACATGAAATTATCTAATTTTTATATAATAAAGTTATAATGCATGATATAAAAAAAATTGGTGTGTTCATATATCTTACAACAACCAATTATATCACCACATGATGTGGTGAATGAATGGTAAAGGCTTTGGGTTGTGGCCAAGGAAATGAAGGTCCAAAATTATTTTGGACATGTGTTTATGACATCATCATGATGAAACCCACTTGTCAAACTCCAAAAAAAATCAATAATATAATATCCTTTTGGATTCATCCATAGTTCAATCTTTCAAAATTTTATTATTTTAAAATATATATGTTAATTGTTTTATTTAAATATTTTTTGGTTAATTATTAATTTAAGTAATTTCAATCAATCTAAATAACCACGTCAACTAATAATTTTAATCATTTAAAATAATCATTGTAGTCAAAAAATTAGTTAAGTTTCTGGCATAAATGATTGGTCCATTATAATTGAGAACAATTTTGTCCTTTGTTTGTTTTAATGGGAATTTCAATCATAAAAACCAACATAAAAACACATTTATGTAGTAATGTAATTTTCACATTTTGGAGAATCTTATTCACTTTTGTTTTCATGAATTCCACAAGTTTTGTGAACTCTAAATGTTTTTTACATGAATGTGCAAAATAAGCACAAAAGTCTATAACAAATTCTCCAAGTGCTTCACCAAAGGAAGTGTGGATAAGGTTTGCATTGCTAGATTTGTGCAATCTTATTATATATTAAAGCAACAGTGGTGTCTATCTATCTGTTTGTGTGGGCAGTGCCTGGAAAATTCTTCCACTCACTGCCCGTTCCCTGTGGAGCTTCCCCAGATGTAACTTCCCCATATGTAACTGACTCCAAAGGAAAAAAAAATCAAGGGCAATCTGATTTTTTGAGGCGCTTCCCCACATGTAACTTCCCCAGATGTAACTGACTCCAGAGAAAAAAGAAATCAGGGGCAGTCTGATTTTTTGAGGCAAAAGATTTGGTAGACCAGAAAAAAATATTTAGGCCTTGGACAGCCTA
>Ga0116227_10002728_pt1 | contig 39884 bp, 25 predicted proteins | sample S1TSphgellanicum_FD_89693 | JGI IMG/M metagenome (GOLD analysis project Ga0116227, IMG submission 89693) | Host-associated microbial communities from peat moss isolated from Minnesota, USA - S1T2_Fb - Sphagnum magellanicum MG | ecosystem: Host-associated > Plants > Peat moss > Unclassified...
CACGGTTGACGCCGTCGCGTTCATGGTGACTTCGCTGCCGCCGGGCGCTCAATTCGGTGGATCCTTCTCGGTCGTCGTCGCGGGCAGCGTCAGCGCAAACGGCAGCGCGCAGATAGTCGATACCGCCAGCATCGTGTATGCCACGGCTGCCTCGCCGCTGGTGAGCACGCCGACCAATACCGTAGTCAGCACCGTTGCGACCGCCACCGACAGCATCCAGTTCTACGGTGCCGGTTACCAATCGCCGGCCAGCAGCGTGGCGATCGGCGGCTTCCTCTATGTTCAAGCCTATGCGCCGGCGTGCGATTCCGATCCGACGATGCGCGATGTTCGTAGCGTCGTCCTCACCGACACTTCCGGTGACCGCGAGTCCTTCACCGCCACTGAAACCGCGCCTAATTCCGGGATCTTCCAAGTCGCGCCGATCCCGACGGCACTCGGCCCCGTGGTGGTGGGCGACGGTGTCATCGAGGCTAAGGGTGGCGACACGTTGAGCGTCGAGATCCTAGGCTGCGGCGCCGGTATCGCCGCCAATATCGTCTTGATCGATCCTTCAGGGGTGGTATTCGACAGCCGCTCCAATGTACCGCTGGCCAATGCGGCTGTGACCCTGGTGACCGCCACTCCAAACCTGTGCTCGACCAATCCCGCGAGCGTCAGCGAGCGCCTCGACGGGGTCATACGGCCGGCCAGTTCCACGTCGGTCACCGACTCGACCGGCGCCTATCATTTTCCATTGGTGGCGCCAGGCAATTATTGCCTGGTCGTTGTCCCGCCGCCGGCCTATGCCTTTCCCTCGCAAGTCGCGGCGGCGAATCAGCCCGCGGGCAGGCGCATCGTATCGACCGGACCGACCAGCGGCGCATCCTATGGCGGCGTGTTCGCCGTCACCGCCGCGGCGGGCCCGATCAGTGTTGATTTACCCTTGGACCCCCGTGCCTTGACCGGGCTGTTCCTACAGAAGACGCCCTCGAAAAGCATCGCCGAAGTGGGCGAGTTCGTCGATTACACCTTGAGCATTGCCAACAACACCGGCATTGCGCTGGCCGCCGCGGGTACGCTGGCGGATGCCTTGCCCGCCGGATTCACCTTCGTGCCAGGGTCGGCGCGATTGAACTCCGTGAGCGCGCCTGATCCGCAAGGCGGCCGCGGCCCGGTGCTCAGTTTCCGGCTTCCCGCACTGGCTGCGGCGTCGACCACCTTGCTGACTTATCGAGTCCGGTTAGGCTCCGCCGCCGTGCGCGGCGACGGTGTCAATCGGGCTCAAGTACGCATCGGCGCGACACAGTCCAATCTGGCTTCCGCGACCGTGCGCATCGAGGGCGGCGTATTCAGCGACGATGCCTTCATCCTCGGCAAGGTGTTCTTAGACTGCAATCAGAACAAGATCCAGGACGCCGGCGAGTGGGGAATCCCCGGCGTGCGCCTGTATCTCGAAGATGGCACCAACGTCATCACCGATTCCGAGGGCAAGTACAGCCTGTACGGCATCAGTGCGAAGACGCATGTACTGAAACTCGATCGCACGACTTTGCCGAGCGACGCGCAGCTGGAGATTCTCTCGAATCGCAACGCCGGCGATGCCGGCAGCGTGTTCGTCGATCCGCTTAATGGCGAATTGCATCGAAGCGATTTTGCGGTCAGCGGCTGCAACCTGAAGACCATCGACGTCGTCAGCGCGCGCCGCAAGCGCGCCGAAACTCAAGCATCGAGCGCCGCAGAAAAATTGCTGGCTGCGCATCTCGATGCCGACAGCAGTGTCAAGCCGCTGGCGGATGTGCGAGGTCTGCCCGCCAGCGGCATCGTGGGCAGCGCGGCACCGACCCTGGTGCCGGGTGCGCCGGGCGTCGCCACGCCCGGCGCAGCGGCGCCCGGCGCAGCGGCGCCCGGCCGTAATGCCGGCGGCTTCAACAGCTTGACCCACGATGCCGGCCAGTTGGCGCCCGCCACCTCCGGATTGCCCGTGCCACTGGTGCAAACCGCTGCGCCCGCCGACTTGGAGTCGCTGCTGCCGCAGCTCGACAATCGCCTGGAATTCATCGGCTTGAAGGATCAGGACACGCTGCCCATCGCTCAGACCAACGTGCGCATCAAGGGCGCCGCCGGTACGACCTTCCTGCTGACCGTCGATGGAGAAATCATTGCGGCGTCGCACGTGGGCAAGAAAAGCGTACTGGCGGAAAAATCCTTGCAGGCTTGGGAATATTTCGGCGTCGATCTTAAGCCCGGCCGCAATCATCTCGAGGTCACCCAGATCGATCAATTCGGCAACGCCCGCGGGCGCGCGAGCATTGACGTGATCGCCCCTGATCGGCTCGGAAAAATCGAAACCACCGTGCTGCAGGAAAGTGTGGCGGATGGTCATGGCGCCGCCCGAATCTTGGTGCGCCTCAGCGACGCCCACGGTACGCCGGTCACGGTACGTACGCCGGTGACGCTGGAAGCCACGTTGGGGTCCTGGGATGTGGAGGATTTGGATCCGCGCGAACCGGGCGTGCAGGCATTCATCGAAGGCGGCTCGCGGGAATTCCGGCTGATCGCTCCGCAGGAACCCGGGGACAGCGTGGTACGAGTCACGGCGGGCGCGCTTCACAGCACCACCCACGCCACCTTCCTGCCGGATCTCAGGCCGCTGATCGCGAGCGGGTTGCTGGAAGGGGTGCTGAATCTGCGCAGCCTCAATACCAATGCCCTTACGCCGGCGCAGCGCCAGGACGGATTCGAACAGCAACTGACGAATTTATCCTTGACCTGGAATGGCGGCAAGGAAGAAGCGGCGGCGCGCGCTGCGATCTTCTTGAAGGGCAAGATTCGCGGCGACTATCTTCTGACCTTGGGTTACGACTCGGACAAGGGTACCCAGACACGCTTGTTCCGCGACATACAGCCGGATCAATTCTATCCGGTGTATGGCGACTCATCGGTGCGCGGCTTCGATGCGCAGTCGACCAGCCGGCTGTACGTGCGCATCGACAAGGGCCGCTCATGGCTGCTGTACGGCGACTTCACCACCCAGTCGAGCAGCGAGGCACGGCAACTCTCCAACTACAATCGCAGCCTGACCGGGCTCAAACAGCATTACGAAACCAGCCGCATGGTCGTCAACGGTTTCGCCAGCAGCGACAGTACGACCCAGGTCATCGATGAAATCAAAGCGGATGGCACCTCGGGTCCCTTCATGCTCTCCAGATCCAACATGGTGGAGAACAGCGATCAGGTCGAAATATTGGTGCGTGACCGCAACCAGCCCGCGCTCATCATTTTGGCCACCCCGCTGCAGCGCTTCGTTGACTACGAAATGGAACCGCTCACCGGCACGCTGTTGCTCAAGGCGCCACTCGCGACTTTCGATCCTAATTTCAATCCGCAGTCCATTCGCGTGACCTACGAGGTGGATCAGTCGGGCGCGAAATACTGGGTGGTGGGTGCGGACGGACAATACAAACTGAATAATCGGCTGGAGGTTGGCGGCGTGTTCATCGATGACCGTAATCCGGCCAACCCAGGGAAGCTCGAAGGGGTGAACTCGACCGTCAAACTCGGTCAAAAGACCTATCTGACGAGTGAGGTGGCGCAAACCGACAGCGCTCAGGCCGGTGCGGGCACGGGCGAGCGCATCGAACTGAAGCACGAGGACGGCGCCTTGCAGGCGCGCGTCTACGCGGACAAGACCGATCTGACCTTCGACAATCCCAGTTCCAGCGTCACGCCGGGTCATACCGAGGCCGGCGGGCGCGTCGTCTACAAGCTGAGCGACACGTTAAGTCTGCGCGGTGAGGCGGTGCACAGCGAAGACGCCACCATGACTGGCCAACTGAACGGCGCCCTCTTGAGTGTGGAGAAACGCCTCAAGCATGGCATCAAGGTGGAGGTGGGTTCGCGCAAAGCGCATCGCAATGAACAGGGCACGGCGGCGTCCGCGACGACCACTTCGGCAAGCGCAACCACCCCGGCAAGCGCGGCCGCCCAGGTTTCCACGGTACCGCCCGTGGATTTGGAAAGCTTGCGCGTCAAGGTATCGGCGCCGCTCCCGTATGTGCCGAAGGCGGCTATCTACGGCGAGTACGAACAGGATGTACGCGACAGCGACAAGAAGCTGGCGGCGTTGGGCGGCGAGTACCAGGTGGCCAATCGCGCGCGAATTTATTTCCGCGACGAGGTGATTGCTTCCTTGAGCGGTCCGGATTCGCTCAACTCGGTGCAGAAGCAGAACGCCACCGTGTTCGGCATCGACTCCGATTATATGAAGGACGGACGAGTCTTCAGCGAATACCGCATCCGCGATGCCTACTCGGGCGGCGAAGCCGAGGCCGCAATCGGTTTGCGCAATCGTTGGCCTTTGGCCCCCGGGCTGACCGCCACGACCACGGCGGAGCGCGTGCACACCTTGTCGGGGGTGGCCACCGAAGAGGCGACAGCCGGTTCATTGGGACTCGATTACACCGCGAATGCTGCTTGGAAGAGTTCCGGCCGGATAGAGGTCCGCAACGCCACCAACAGCGACAGTTTGCTGATCACTGTCGGCTCCGCGCTGAAAATCGACGCCGACTGGACTGCCTTGACGCGAGAAGCGCTGGCGGATTCGCACTTGACCGGCGATGCCAGCGGCGATCGCAAACAGCAGCGGCTGCAAGCGGGGGTCGCCTTTCGCGACACCACCACCAATGTGTGGAGCGCCTTGGGGCTGATCGAGCATCGCGACGAGGTCGACACCACACAGCCCACCGCCATCCTCAAAGAGCGCACCGAAATCATTTCCTGCAGCGGCAATGTGCAATGGGATGCGCCCGACGTGATCGCGATGCGCGCTGCCGCCAAGTGGGTCACCGATGATTCCAACGGCTTGCCGAGTGTTGCCGCCACTGAATTGCTGAGTGCACGATGGACGCGCGACATCGCGCCGCGCTGGGATGCGGGCGTCACGGCCAGCACGCTGTTCAACGGCAGCTTGAGGTCGCACGAGTTGGGATTGGGGGTCGAGGCGGGCTACAACGTCACGGCCAACCTGTGGTTGTCCGCCGGGTACAACATTTTCGGCTACAAGGAATACGTGCTCGCGGGCGGGGACTACACCAATGCCGGCGTGTATTTGCGCATCCGCTTCAAGTTCGATGAAAATCTGTTGGCAACCGCCACCGGGGGCTTCGACAAGCCCATCGCCCGGCCGGTCACGGGTGTGCCGCCATGAAGCTGCGCGACAAGCGCGGCGCAGCCGTGGCTCTGTTGGGCTGGGCACTGTTGGGCTGGGCACTGCTGCGGGTGGGTACGGCCCAGGCAGTGCCCGTGGCCAGCATGACCGTGTCGCCCTCGACCATTGGCGTCGGCGATACCTCGACCTTGACCATCACGATTTCCAATGGCGATGCCGCGGCTTACACCGGCTTGAGTTTCACCGCCGCCTATCCTTCGAATCTGCTGAACGCAACGCCCTCGAATTCACAAAGCACCTGCGGCGGTACGCTCACCGGCGGCGCTGCGGGCGGCAATTCGGTGGGGCTGACGGGCGCGGGCGTTGCGGCGGGATCGAGCTGCAGCATCACCCTCACCCTGACCAGCGGCACGGCAGGCAGTTACACGCCATCCACGGGCGCGATCACCACCACCAGCGGCGGCACGGGTGCCGCGGCCACGGCCACATTGGTGGTGGTATCGAAGCCGGCCGTGGTCAAATCCTTCAGTCCGACCTCCACGGCCACGGGCGTCGCCTCGACTCTCACGCTGACGATCAACAATTCCAATTCAGTAGCGCTGAGCGGCGTCGCCTTCACCGATAACTTCCCCAGCGGCTTGGTCGTGGCCGCGAGTCCTGCGATCAGCAGCAGCAATTGCGGCGCGACGCCGAGCGGTGCCGCGGGCAGCGCGCTGGTGTCGTTGAGCGGCGGCAGCATCGCGGCGGGAGCCGTGTGTACCATCAGCGTGCCGGTCGTTTCCTCGGTCTCGAATATCTACATCAATACGGCGAGCGGGGTGAGCGCTGCGCAATGGAGCGCCACCGGTGCGGTGAGCAATGCGGCCACGTTGAATGTGTTGCAGCCGCCCGCCATCGCCATGGGTTTCTCGCCCAATCCCCAGGTCTCCGGTGCCACGACGACATTGACGGTGACTCTGACCAACCCCAATTCGGTGGCGCTCACCGGGGCGGCGTTTTCGGTGGCGTATCCCGCGCTGGTCAACAATATATTGATACCCGGTCTCACCAATACCTGCGGCGGCACGGCCACCGGCGCCTCGGCCGGCGCCACCTTAAGTCTGACGGGCGGCACGATACCGGCCAACAGCAGCTGCAGCCTCTCCGTGGGCTTGGCCTCCGGAGTCAATGGCAACTATGCTTTTTCGAGCACGGCGGTCTCTTCCACCAATGGCGGCAGCGGTGCAACCGCGTCCGCGACGCTGGTGATCGGCCCCAGTCCCTACATCACCAAGAGTTTCTCGCCCGCCAAGATCACGGTCGGCGCGACTTCCACGATGACGTTCACGCTGAACAACATCGTGTCGCTGGGGCTGCTGAATGTGGCATTCAGCGACGCGCTGCCGACGGGTTTGGTGATCGCTGCCACGCCGGCGCTGACCAATACTTGCAATGGCACGATCAGCGGCGCGACCGCGAATTCGACCGCCATTTCCTTGAGCGGCGGCTCCATCGGGCTGCTGTCGTCCTGCTCGATCAGCGTGGCGGTTACCTCCTCCACGCCGGGCGCTTATCTCAATACCACCTCGGCGGTGAGCAGCAGCGGGGGCACGGGATCGACCAGCAACACGGCCACCTTGCAAGTCGTGAAGCCGGCAAGCGTGGCCAAAGCCTTCAGCGCCTCGCCCATCCTGCTCGGCACCACTTCCACGTTGTCCTTGACCATCACCAATCCGAACGGGATAGCGCTCACCGGAGTGGCCCTCACCGATACGTTTCCGTCCAACCTGGTGGTCAGTTCCACACCGATCGCCACCAACAGCTGCGGCGGAACCTTGTCGGGGGCGACCGCGGGCTCAGGCAGCTTGAGTCTGTCGGGCGGGTCGATTCCAGCCGGTCCCAGCACCACGTGTGTGATCACGATTCAAGTCACCAGCGCCAGCCTGGGCAGTTACAGCAACACGGCAGGCGGCGTCGGCGCCAATGAAACCAGTACCGGGAGCGGCAGCAATACCGCGACCTTGGTGGTGGCCGCGCCGGATCTGCGCGTGTCGAAGTCGCACAGCGGTGCCTTCACCGTGGGCACCAATGGCGCCTATACCATCACCGTCGACAATGTGTTGGGGGGCATCGGCACCACGGGCACCATCACGGTGACCGACACCCTGCCCACGGGACTCAGTTTCGTGAGCACTGGATCCGGCGGTACCGGGTGGAGTTGCGGCAGTTCCGGCCAAATCGTCACCTGCACCAGTTCGAGTGTCATTGCGGCCGGCGCCACCGGTGCCGCCATCACCCTCAATGTGGCCGTGGCGGCGATCGCCGTGCCCAGCGTCATCAACAATGTGACGGTGAGCGGCGGCAGCGAACCGTCGATCAATGCCAATAACAATCTCGCTGCAGACTACACCCTGGTCAATACAGCGGCGCAATCGACGCTTTCCACGGACGGGCGCCAGACATCCACACCCGGCACGGTGGTGTTCTATTCGCATAGTTTCACCGCCGGATTTGCCGGCAACGTGGTCTTCGGCAACAGCGATCTGCCCAGTCCGACGGTCAGCGGCTGGTCCAGTGCGCTGTTCACCGACAGCAATTGCAATGGCGTGCTGGATGGGACCGAGGGCAGCACCTCGCTCAGCGGCAGCATCGCGGTGGCCGCAGGCGCCCAGGTTTGCATCATCGACAAGGTTTTCATTCCGGCCAATGCTGGCTACGGGGCGCAAGATCAGACCACCATCACCGCGGTGTTCACGCCGACCAGTACGGGCAGCGCAGCCTCGTTATCGCGAATGGACCTCACCACCGTCGGCAGCGTCGGCGGCGCGGGGCTCAGCCTGAACAAAACCGTGCGCAACGTCACGACGGGCGAAATTGCGAATGCCAACGATTCGGCCGCGTCCGGTCAAACCTTGGAGTACACCATCACCTATGGCAATAATGGCGCGGGCTCTCTCAATGTCATCGTCATCAATGACACCACACCGAGCTTCACCCGCTTCGTCTCCGCGCAATGCGTGACCCCTCTGCCGTCCGCCTTGAGCGCCTGCAGCGTCACGACCATGCCTGCGGTGAACTCGCAGGGGAGCCTCGCGTGGACACTGACCGGAAACCTGCAAAGCAATGCCACCGGCAGCGTCTCATTCCGAGTTACGGTGCAATGAATCCCAGGGCAATGGCGTGCCGCGATCAGCGGGCCTGATGAGCTTTGATTTTTTCCCAGTAGCGGTCACGCAATTCCGTTTGCCGCGATTGCATCTCGACGGCGCGCCCGGCTATCCACACTTGATCGGCCAGTGACGTGACTTCCAGCGGGTCGCCGCTCCACAACACCAGATCAGCCACTTGACCCACGGCAATAGCCCCGTGCGTTGCAGCCAAGCCGAACATCTGCGCGGGGTTTGCGGTGATCGCGGCAAGCCCAGCCTCCGGCGGTAAACCATGAGCCACTGCGTTGCCCGCCAACTGTCGCGTCAGTCGGCCATTGGGCGTCTCCAGACCCGAGAACGCAATTCGCACGCCGGCCTGCTGCAATCGTGCGGCGTTCGACAGGGTGGAACCCAGGTGATCGAAGTCCGCCGGCAGATCGTCGAGTGGGTTCAAAATAACCGGCACATCGGCCTTGGCCAATTCTGAGGCGACCTCCCAGGCTTCATCCCCGCCGGCGATGATGGCCTTGATGCCGTTGCGCTGCGCGAAGGCGATCACCTGCAGAATGTCGGGCGCGCGATCCACTTCGAAAACCACTCGGCCACCGGCGAGGTAGCGGCTCAGGGTCTCGCGACCGGCGGCGTGCAGCAAGGCGCCCGCGGATGGCGCCCCGGGAGCGCGACTCTCGCGGATGGCTTGGTCGAGCAACATCAACTCGGCGGCGCGCGAACCGCCGGCCAAACGCGCGCCGTTGTTGCCCATCTGAATGAACAGCGTCTGGCTGCCGCGCAAGACGGCGTCGTACCGGCCGTCCAGGGTCACGGCGGCGCCTTGGCCCGCCATGATGCTGTCGCCGCTTGCCGGGCTCAGGACCGCCCAAGTAATTCCTTCCACGCGCGTCACCGGAACCGTGACCGAATGCGGGTTGAAGGACGTGGTGACATCGAATTCCGGATGCCACTGTTGATCCCAAGCGGGCGACTTCAAGTTCAGATTCGAATCGACGGTGGAGGATTCCTCCTGGATTTCCTCGATACCGATTCCCGACAGACCGCCGAATATGCCCGGCGTCAGATCGCGGCCCATGGCCTCGACGATGACAGCGCCGGCGGGCGCCGGCAACGAGGCGCCGACACCGGCCACCACCCCCGCGCGAATCAGTACGTCAGTATTCTTCAGCACGCCTTTGGCCGAAACCGTATGCACCGTGGCTCCGCGAATCAAGACATCTTGCGCCGCGGCATGTTGAGTCGGCAGTCCTCCGTAGGCGAGACACGCAGCCAGCAGCAACCTTTGCGACGATTTCATAGCACACCTTCCGCGATCGTCTGGCCGAGCCGGAAATCGGAACGCGGCTCGGTGGGCGGGTGTGCGCGGTCGAAGACCAAGGCGCCGTCGATGAACACTTGCTCCGCCAACGCATAGACGCTGAATGGGCTACCGTTCCAGATCACCACATCAGCGGCCTTGCCGGGTTCCAGCGTGCCGATCCTGTCGTCGAGTCCCAGCGATTTGGCTGGATTCAAGGTCAGCCAGCGAATCGCGCGCTCCGGGGGGACGGTGATCCCGATGCGCTGTGCGTGGGCGATCGACTTGGCCGCTTCCTGGTTCAGGCGCTGGATACCGTCTTGCGAATCCGAATGCACGATGGCGCAGCTATGTTCCGGATAGTCCACCAGGCTCAAGTTCTCTTGAATGCCATCGAAGGCCTCCATCTTGAAGCCCCACCAATCCGCCCACATCGCGGCGCAAACACCTTTCTCGGCCAAGCGGTCGGCAATCTTGTAGGCCTCGACCGCGTGATGGAATGCCACGATCTTGAAGCCAAATTCATCGGCGACATCCAGCATGGTGTCCATTTCATCCGCACGGTAGCAGTGCATGTGCACGCGGATGTTGCCTTTCATGACCTCGGCCAGTGTCTCCAGCTTCAAGTCGCGCTTTGGCGGCGTCGGCGGGCCGGCATCCTTATCGGTGCTCTTGTGTTTCTCGGCGGGCGCGGCCTTCTTCTTGCTGTACTCGGCCAGGTCGCGATCGTACTTGTCCCAGGACAGTTGGTAATCCTGCGCGTCCGCGAAAGCCTGCCGGTAACCTGCGACATTGCCCATGCGAGTCGAAGGCGCCTGGTGATTTTGGCCATACACGCGTTTCGGATTTTCGCCGCACGCCATCTTCAGTCCGTAAGCGGCTCCCGGAAACTTCATGCCTTGGTAGCTGACGGACTGCACGTTCTTCAGAACCACCGATCGGCCGCCGATGAGATTGGCCGATCCCGGCAGAATCTGCAAAGTGGTCACGCCGCCTTCGAGCGCTGTTTCGAAGCCGGGATCCTGGGGCCAAACCGAATGCTCGGCCCATACATTGGAGGTCACCGGATTCGTGGCTTCATTGCCGTCATCAAGACCGCTCACCGCGGGACTGGCGTACACACCCAAGTGTGAATGGATGTCGATCAGTCCCGGTGTCACCCAACGGCCCTGCGCATCGATGTTGAGCGACCCGCTCGGCGCGGTCAGGCCTTTGCCAATGGCTTGAATGCGCCCATGGACAATCAACAAGTCGGTGCCCTCGAGACGCTCGCCGGTGCCGGTCAACAGCGTTGCGCCCCGGATCAACACGGGCGGTGAGTCCGGCACCCGATACGTCGATGCAAACGGTTCCGCCCAGCTCGCCGATACGGCGAGCGCGGCGGTCAGCAGCCCTGCGGCGCGCGCGAAAATAGTCATTCGATGACCTCGGGATTGAGAAGGGGTGCTCACGGGTACGACAGCCGGCTCAAGTCCGAGGCTTGCAACAGCAATTGTGCCGCCGCTTCCAGACCTGCGCGATCTTCTTCATCGAAACGCCCCACGTCGGGACTGTCCAGATCCAGCACACCGAACAGGCGCCCGGCGTCAATCAAGGGCACGACGATTTCCGATTGCGACGCGACATCGCAGGCAATGTGACCCGGGAATGCGTGAACATCCTCGACAACGATGGTCTGGCGCCGCTGCGCGCAGGTTCCGCAGACGCCGCGTCCGACCGCGATCCTGACGCAGGCCACCTTGCCTTGAAACGGACCCAAGACCAGTTCGCCCTCTTGGAGGAAGTAAAACCCCGCCCAATTCAACCCCGGCAGCGCCTGGTAGAGCAGTGCGGACATGTTGGCGGCGTTCGCCAAGCCATGGGTTTCGCCCGCGAAAATCGCGCGCAGTTGCGAATGAATCTGCGCATAGGCAGCGACCTTCGAGAGCGTCGGATCCGCTGTTATGGCGTGCATGATTGAACCTATTATTCGGATTTTGCAAATAGTTTGCCCGAATTCGAGCCGTCTCAGGCAAGGATTTTTACAAAGTTTTTACGGGGTGCAAGGTGATCTCTGCCGGGTTTTTCCAGGGTGCACGCTATCTTGCGAGGAATGGATTTCGTGTTCATGGGCGTGATCGGCGTCATGTTGTCGCTGACCTTGGGGTTGGTGGCGGGGTGCGCCGCGTTGGAGCGCCGTCGATGACTGGCATGTATGTGCTGTGCGCAGTCGTCTGCGCGGCACTCTTGGTGTACCTGGTGGCGGCATTGATACGCGCCGAAGATCTGTAGATGACGGGATTCGCGTGGTTCACGCTGGCCTTGTTCCTCGCCGTGCTGTTGTCGCTGGCGTACCCATTGGCCCTCTATCTCGAGAAGGTCCTGGGACGAAGCGAAGCGGGGCGGATAGAGCGCTGGATTTATCTTTTCGCGGGCGTGGATGCGAATCAGGATATGTCGTGGCCGCGCTATGCCGTGGCCTTGTTGTTGTTCAATGCACTGGGCGCTGTGGCGGTGTTCGGACTGCAGAGAGTGCAGCTGTGGCTGCCGGGAAATCCGCAGCAGTTTCCCAATCTGAGCGCCGACTCCGCTTTCAACACGGCGGTGAGCTTCGTGACCAACACCAATTGGCAGGGCTACTCGGGCGAGTCCGCCATGAGCTATGCCACGCAGATGCTGGCATTGACCGTTCAGAACTTCTTGTCAGCCGCCACGGGTCTCGCCGTGGCGCTGGCGCTGATACGTGGATTCGCGCGCCGCTGCGCCTCAGGGATTGGTAATTTCTGGGTCGACATCACGCGCGGCACGCTGTACGTGCTGCTGCCGCTGTCGGCGCTGCTGGCCATATTTTTCATGAGCCAAGGCGTCATCCAGAACTTTGACGCCTATCCGAATGCCCAGACGGTCGAGCCCTTGACCTACGAGAATCCCCAGCTCGACGCCGACGGACAGCCACTCAAGGATGCCACCGGCGCCGCCATCACGCGGACCACCACCACTCAAGTGCAGAGCATCGCGATGGGGCCGGTCGCCTCTCAAGAAGCCATCAAAATGATCGGCACCAATGGCGGCGGCTTTTTCAATGCCAACTCCGCGCATCCTTACGAGAATCCGACGCCGCTGACCAACTTCGTACAGATGGTATCGATGTTCCTGATTCCCGCTGCGCTGTGTTTTTTATTCGGCCGCATGGTGGGCGACACGCGCCAGGGCTTGGCGTTGCTAGGCGCCATGACGGTGATTTTCGTGGTGATGGCAGTGGTCGAGATTTCCGCCGAGCAGCACGGCAATCCCGTGATGACCTCGTTGGGCATCGAGGGCGGCAACATGGAAGGCAAGGAATTGCGGTTCGGCATCGTCGGCTCCGCGCTGTTTACCACCATTACGACGGCTGCGTCCTGCGGCGCGGTCAACGCCATGCACGACTCGCTCACTCCGATCGGCGGTCTGGTGCCGATGCTGCTGATTCAATTGGGCGAAGTGGTGTTTGGCGGCGTGGGTTCGGGCCTGTACGGCATGCTGATATTCGCCATCATGGCGGTATTCGTTGCCGGCTTGATGATTGGCCGCACGCCGGAATACGTGGGCAAGAAAATCGAAGCTTTCGACATGAAGATGACCTCCGTCGTCATTCTGATCACCCCTTTCCTGGTCTTGGTCGGCACTGCCATTGCGGTGCTGTGCGAACAGGGCAGGGCGGGCACCTTCAACCCCGGTGCGCATGGATTCTCAGAAATCCTCTATGCGCTCTCTTCCGTATCGAACAACAACGGCAGTGCATTCGCCGGACTGTCCGCCAACACACCTTTCTACAATGTGCTGCTGGCCGTGGCGATGTGGTTTGGGCGCTTCGCCTGCATCGTGCCGGTGTTGGCGGTGGCGGGAAATCTGGCGCGCAAGAAACGCATCGAGGCCACCGCGGGTACCTTGCCCACCCATGGACCCCTATTCGTCGCCTTGCTGGTGGGTACCGTGATCCTGGTCGGCGCACTCACGTACGTGCCGGCGCTGGCGCTCGGGCCCGTGATAGAGCAGTTGCAGTTGAGCGCGGTGCATTGATGGTTCAGAAATCCGTCACGCTGTTCGATCCCGCACTGATCGGACCCGCGCTGCTCGAGTCGGTCAGAAAGCTATCGCCGCGCGTACAGTTGAGCAATCCGGTGATGTTCGTGGTGTACGTCGGCAGCATTTTGACCACAGTTTTGTTCTTGCAGGCATGGCACGGCGGCGGCGAGGCGCCGGCCGGCTTCATTTTGGCCATCGCGGTCTGGTTGTGGTTCACGGTGCTGTTCGCAAATTTCGCCGAAGCCCTGGCGGAAGGCCGCAGCAAGGCGCAGGCCGCGTCGCTGCGGGGATTGAAGCAATCCATCAGCGCCAAGAAAATGAGTTCACCGAAGGTCGGCTCGCCGTGGATCGCGACACCGGCTTCGGAACTGCGCAAGGGCGATGTGTTTCTGGTTGCCGCCGGCGACAGCATTCCAGCCGATGGAGTGGTGATCGAGGGCGTCGCATCGGTTGACGAAAGCGCCATCACCGGCGAGTCGGCCCCGGTGGTGCGCGAATCGGGGGGAGACTTCTCCGCCGTCACCGGCGGCACGAGAGTGCTGTCTGACTGGCTCATCGTGCGCGTTGCGGTAAATCCGGGCGAAGCATTCATAGACAGGATGATCGCCATGGTGGAAGGCGCCAAACGAAAAAAGACGCCGAATGAAATCGCGCTCACCATTTTGTTGATTGCGTTGACCTTGGTGTTCCTGCTGGCGACTGCGACGCTGCTGCCGTTCTCCTTATACAGCGTGAGCGTGGCCAAGCTGGGCGCGCCCATCACCATCACGGCATTGGTGGCCCTGTTGGTCTGTCTGATTCCCACCACCATCGGCGGCCTGCTGTCCGCCATCGGCGTCGCGGGCATGAGCCGTATGATGGCCGCGAATGTGGTTGCCACCTCGGGGCGCGCGGTCGAAGCGGCCGGCGATGTCGATGTGCTGTTGTTGGACAAGACCGGCACCATCACGCTGGGCAATCGCCAGGCTACGGCGTTCCTGCCGGCCGACGGCGTCAGCGAACAGCAGCTGGCCGACATTGCACAATTGAGTTCTCTGGCCGATGAGACGCCGGAAGGGCGCAGTATCGTGGTACTGGCCAAGCAGCGCTTCAATCTGCGCGAAAGGCCCTTGAGTCAACTCGAAGCCACCTTCGTGCCGTTCTCGGCGACCAGCCGCATGAGCGGCGTGGACCTGGGTTCGCGTCAGATCCGCAAAGGCGCCGCGCAAGCGGTCCGTCTGCACGTCGAGCAGCGCGGCTTGCAATTTCCGCCTGAAGTGGCGGCCAAAGTCGATGACGTCGCACGCAAGGGCAGCACGCCGTTGGTGGTGGCCGATGGCGGGCGGGTGCTCGGTGTGGTGGAACTCAAGGACATCGTCAAAGGCGGGATCAAGGAGCGCTTCGGAGAACTGCGGCGCATGGGCATCCGTACCGTGATGATCACGGGCGACAACCGTTTGACGGCGGCCGCGATCGCGGCGGAGGCGGGCGTCGACGATTTCCTCGCGGAAGCGACACCGGAGGCGAAGTTGAAATTGATACGCCAGTATCAAGCGGAGGGACGCTTGGTTGCGATGACCGGCGATGGCACCAACGATGCGCCGGCGCTCGCGCAGGCAGATGTGGCCGTGGCCATGAATTCCGGCACGCAAGCGGCCAAGGAAGCCGGCAACATGGTCGATCTCGATTCCAACCCGACCAAGTTGATCGAGATCGTGGAAGTGGGCAAACAGCTGCTGATCACGCGCGGCTCGCTCACCACCTTTTCGATTGCCAATGACGTGGCAAAATATTTCGCGATCATTCCCGCGGCGTTCGCGACCACGTATCCGCAATTGGTGCAGCTCGATGTGATGCACCTGACCAGCCCGGGTTCCGCCATCTTGTCGGCGGTGATATTCAACGCGCTGATCATCGTGCTGCTGATCCCGCTGGCCCTGAAGGGCGTGAAATACCGGGCGCTCGGCGCGGCCGCGCTGCTGCGGCGTAATCTGTTGGTGTACGGACTGGGAGGGTTGCTGGTCCCCTTCGCCGGCATCAAGCTGATCGACCTTACCTTGAGCGCCTTGCGGTGAGCACTCTGCGCCCTTTGCTGGCTACATTTCTGCTGCTGAGCGTTCTCACGGGCGTGGCGTATCCGCTGCTGGTGACGCTGGCCGGCCACTGGTTGTTTCCGAGCCAAGTCTCCGGCAGCCTCGTGAAACGCGACGGCGTGATCGTCGGCTCCTCGCTCATCGGTCAATCCTTCCAGGATCCCCGCTACTTTTGGGCCCGGCCGTCGGCAACCTCACCCATGCCGAACAATGCCGCGGCGTCGAGCGGCTCGAATTTAGGTCCCAGCAATCCTGCCTTGCTGGAGGCCGTCAAAGCGCGCGTGGCGCAGCTGCGAGGCGCCGATCCCGGCAATGACTTGCGGGTGCCCATCGATTTGGTGACGGCTTCCGCCAGCGGCCTGGATCCGGACATCAGCCCTGCCGCCGCCTTCTATCAAATCAACCGCGTTGCTCGGGCACGCGGCCTGGACCCTGCCGCGCTGCGCCAGCGTGTCGAGCAGCAAATTCGCGGGCCGCAGTGGGGCGTTTTCGGGGAGTCGCGGATCAATGTATTAATGCTCAATCTGAGCTTGGATCGCGCACAATAGTCTTCAATGCCGACCTCATCTCCAGAGCGCCCCGACCCCGATGTATTGTTGGCGCAGGTGCAGCAGCGCGAACAGCGGGCGCTGCGTGGCAAGCTGCGCATCTACTTCGGATCCTCGGCCGGCGTCGGCAAGACTTACGCGATGCTGGTGGGGGCGCGCAAAGCCGTCGCCGACGGTCGCAGCGTGCTGGTGGGTATCGTGGAGACTCACGGTCGCGCCGAAACCGCGGCCTTGTTGGAGGGTTTGGAAGTGCTGCCGCGCATGGCGGTGGCGCATCGTGACCGCTCGCTCGCCGAATTCGATCTGGACGCGGCATTGGAGCGTCATCCCTCGCTGATATTGGTCGATGAACTGGCGCATTCAAATCTGCCGGGAGTGCGCCATCCGAAGCGTTGGCAGGACGTGGAAGAGCTGTTGGCCGCCGGCATCGATGTGTTCAGCACCTTGAATGTCCAGCACCTCGAGAGCCTCAATGACGTGGTCGGCGGCATCACCCAGGTGCGCGTCTGGGAAACCATCCCGGACAAGGTGTTCGATGCAGCCGAAGAGGTAGTGCTGGTCGATATTCCCGCGGATGAATTGCTGGCCCGCTTAAAGGCCGGCAAGGTCTATGTTTCGCAGCAGGCAGAACACGCAGCGAAGCATTTTTTCCGCAAGGGAAACTTGATGGCGCTGCGGGAACTGGCGCTGCGCCGCACGGCGGACCGCGTCGAGGGCGATGTCCAAGCCTATCGCGTGGAGCAATCCATCGGCTCGGTGTGGAAGACCGCCAGCGCATTGCTCACCTGTGTGGGCCCCGACGCCGCCTCGGAGCGCGTGGTGCGCGCCGCCGCGCGGCTCGCCGGACAGTTAAACGCGGATTGGCATGCCATCTACGTCGAAACGCCGGCGCTGCAGCGCCTCGATGCGGCGCGCCGCGAGAAAATCCTCACCACTTTGAATCTGGCGCAGCAGTTGGGTGCGACCACGGCGGTGATCGCCAACGCGAACATTGCCGAGAGCATCATCGGCTATGCACGCAGTCACAATTTGTCGAAGCTCGTGATCGGCCGCGATCCGATCCGGCGGATGTGGCCCTGGCAGCGATCCAGCGGCCAGACGCTGGCGATGCTGGCTCCTGACATCGACCTGATCGAGATCGGCCGCGCCGAAGCGGCGAGCGAAAACCGGCCGGTCGCGCCGCTTGTGCCGGCGGATGCCGAAAGCCGCGATCGGAGGCAGCGGAAGACGCGCCGCTATCTGTGGACCGTTGCCGCCTGCGTGGCCGTGACTTTGGCCTGCTTCCCCCTGGCGGCACGCTTCGACCGCGCCAACATTGTCGCGATTTTCATCCTTGCCGTAGTGCTGGTCGCCGTGCGCTTTGGCCGCGGCCCGGCGGCGCTGGCGGCCATCTTGAGCGTTTGTTCCTTCGACTTCTTCTTCGTGCCGCCGCGTTTCTCATTTGCGGTGAGCGACGTGCAATACTTGCTGACGTTTTTCATCATGCTGGCGGTGGGTTTGATCACGGGTCAATTGACGGCGGGATTGCGCTTCCAAGCGCGCGTCTCCGCGCACCGCGAGGAGCGCGCCGGCTCGTTGTATGAAATTGCGCGAGACTTATCCGGCGCCGTGCAAGTCGAGCAAGTGGTCAAAATCAGCGACGAATCCATCCAGCGCACCTTCCGCGCCAGTGCCGCAGTGCTGCTCCCCGATGCCGGCGGACGTCTGATTGCCGACAGCAGTCTCGCGATTGAAATCGGCACCGCCCAATGGGAATTCGACAACGCCAAGCAGGCCGGCTTCGGCACCGACACCTTGCCCGGCAGCGAGGTCTTGTATATTCCTCTGCGTGCTCCGCACCAAGCGCGCGGCGTGCTGGCGGTCAAGGCGCATAACCGGCGATTGTTGCGCATTCCGGAACAGCGGCAATTGCTCGACACCTTTGCCGCGCTGATCGCCATTGCCTTGGAGCGGGTGCATTACGTCGGCGTCGCCCAGGATGCGCTGCTCAAGATGGAATCGGAGCGCCTGCGTAATTCGCTATTGGCGGCCCTGTCGCATGATCTGCGCACGCCGCTCACCGTGCTGGTGGGTCTGGCCGATTCGCTGGCCTTGACGACGCCGAAGCTGTCCGCCCACCAGCTGGAGACTGCCGCTGCCATTCAGGATGAGGCTCGCCGTATGAGCACGCTGGTCAGCAATCTTCTGGACATGGCGCGCATCGAGAGCGGCGAGGTGACCTTGAATCTGCAATGGCAGCCCCTGGAGGAGGTCGTCGGCGCGTCGCTGGCGGCGCTGCGCGGGATCTTACAGGGACACAGCGTTGAAGTGCGGGTATCGCCGGACTTGCCGCTGGTGCGTTTCGATGCCGTGCTCATCGAACGCGTGTTGGTGAATCTCTTGGAGAACGCCGCGAAATATACGCCGGCGGGCAGCAAGATCGTGCTGGCGGCCGATGTGACGGGCGATCGGCTCAGCGTCTCGGTCACCGACAACGGACCGGGGTTGCCGGCCGGCAGGGAAGAAGCGGTGTTTCAGAAATTCATGCGGGGCGAGCGCGAGTCCGCCACGCCGGGGGTCGGTTTGGGACTGGCGATTTGCCGTGCCATCGTCGAGGCGCACAAAGGACGCATCGTCGCGGCACCGCGGCTCGGGGGCGGTGTGAGCTTCACTTTCACGCTGCCTTTGGGAACCCCGCCGGCAGCCGTCGTTGAAACCGAACCTCAGAGCGCCCATGGCTGATCCGGCGCCGGTTGCCATCTTGATCGAAGACGAGCGTCAAATCCGCCGTTTCGTACGCACTGCTCTGGAGGCCGAAGGTTGGAGCGTGCACGAGACCGATACCATGCGCCAAGGTCTGACCGATGCCGGCACCCGCAAACCGGATTTGATCATCTTGGATCTGGGATTGCCCGACGGCGATGGCATGGAATTCTTGCGCGACTTGCGCGGTTGGTCGAAGGTGCCGGTGATCGTATTGTCGGCGCGCGTCGGCGAGGGGGACAAGATTGCGGCGCTCGACGCCGGGGCCGACGATTATCTGACCAAGCCCTTTGGCGTGGGTGAATTGCTGGCGCGTGTGCGCGCCACTTCGCGGCGCCGCATGCAGGCCGGGTCCGATGTCGATTCAATGTTCGAGTTCGGCGACGTCAAAATCGATCTGAGTTTGCGCACCGCGCATAAAGGTCAGGCGTCGGTGCATCTGACACCGATCGAATACCGGCTGCTCACCTTCTTGATCGCCAATGCCGGAAAGGTGTTGACGCACCGCCAGATCCTGCGCGAAGTGTGGGGACCGACGCATTCCGAGGATGGTCATTACGTGCGTGTCTACATGGGCCATCTGCGGCAGAAACTCGAGGACGATCCGGCCCAACCCAAGCACATTCTCACGGAAACGGCGGTTGGGTATCGCTTGGTTCAAACCGCCAGAAGCTGAACACGTGATGCGCATCGCGGTCTGAAGCTTCGTCCTGCGCGCAGAATCGGTCCGACTCACGGAGTTTTACCGATGGCCCGCAAAACGATTTTAGCCGAAGACGCCTGGCAGTTTGCCGCAACGCCACTCGCACGTTCGACGGTATTCTGGGCGGCCGTGGCCTTCGCCGCCTGTCACCTGGTGGCATTGGCCACAGAGCCCGCCGCCCTGAACTTGAAGGGCGACATGCAGCGGGAACTGATTCATTTTGCCGCCGTGCTGTTCCGCTTCGTGTTGCCCTTCGCCGTCATGCTCATAGGTCTTGGCAGTTTCGTGGCCACCCGGTCGCGCTGATTTCAAGCTCGACGCCATATTCTTCGCCGCGTCCGCGGCAATTCCTGCTTTAATAATATTTCCCTTTAGGGGAGCTTCCCTCGCCAGCGTAGTCCTACACGGATAAGAGGCTCGTCAGGGACAACGCGGCCCGCGTGCGGCCCGTATGCTGAACATTCATAAGGCCGGGTGGGCACGGACCCGGTGTTTTCGCGCGGAACACCATAGGAGAGCCCCGTGCTCACTGACCAAGACATATACCTGTTCCGAGAGGGCTCGCACTCACGGCTGTATGAGAAGTTCTGCTGCATCGTGGGCGAGGGCGGCAGTGCGCATTTCGCCGTGTGGGCGCCCAATGCGCAGTCGGTCGCAGTGATCGGCGATTTCAACGCCTGGAATGCCGGCGCAAATCCGCTGCAAGAGCGCAGCGATGGATCCGGCGTGTGGGAAGGCCAGGTGCCCCAGGTCCAAGCGGGCCAGGCTTACAAGTATCGAATCGTGTCGCGGGTCGGCGGTTACACAGTCGAGAAAGCAGATCCGCTGGGAACCCTGTGCGAGCTCGCGCCGGCGACGGCTTCGAAAGTATGGCCTCTGGATTATCGCTGGAGCGATGAGTCCTGGATGACCTCGCGCGCGGTGCGCAACGGACTCTCGGCGCCGATGTCGATTTACGAAATGCATCCCGGCTCATGGCGACGGCAAGACGGAAATTTCTTGAACTATCGCGAACTCGCGCATCAGCTCGCCGACTACATCACCGAATTGGGTTTCACGCACGTCGAGCTGATGCCGATCACCGAGCATCCGTTCTACGGATCTTGGGGCTATCAAACCACCGGCTATTTCGCGCCCACGTCGCGCTATGGAACGCCGCAGGATTTGATGTATTTCGTCGATCATCTGCACCAACGCGGCATCGGCGTGATCCTGGATTGGGTCCCCTCGCATTTCCCCACCGATGAGCATGGTCTTGGCTATTTCGACGGCACGCATTTGTATGAGCACGCCGATCGACGCCAGGGGTTTCACCCGGAGTGGAATTCCGCCATCTTCAATTTCGGCCGCAACGAGGTGCGCAGCTTCCTGATCTCATCTGCTCTGTTCTGGTTCGACAAATATCACATCGACGGCATTCGGGTCGATGCCGTCGCCTCGATGCTGTATCTGGACTATGCGCGCAAGCAGGGCGAGTGGATCCCCAACCGCTTTGGCGGCCGCGAGAACCTCGAGGCCATCGAGTTTCTGCGCATGCTGAACCAGGCCGTTTACCGTGACCATCCGGATGTCGCGATGATCGCCGAAGAGTCGACCGCTTGGCCGATGGTGTCGCGGCCTACGGACATGGGGGGTTTGGGCTTCGGCCTGAAGTGGAACATGGGCTGGATGCACGACACCTTGCAGTACTTCAAGGAAAATCCCGTGTACCGCAAGTACAGCCAAGGTCAGCTGACGTTCTCGCTGATCTACGCGTTCAACGAGAATTTTGTGCTGCCCCTGTCGCACGACGAAGTGGTGTACGGCAAAGGGTCGTTGATCGGCAAGATGCCGGGGGATGATTGGCAGATGTTCGCCAACCTGCGCGCGCTGTACGGCTACATGTGGGCGCATCCCGGCAAAAAATTGCTGTTCATGGGCTCCGAGTTCGGTCAGCGGCGGGAGTGGACCCACGAAGGCGAACTTGAATGGTGGGTGTTGCAACTGCCGGAACACGCCGGCGTGAAGCGCCTGATGAGCGATCTGAACCGCGTTTATCGCAGCGAGCCCGCATTCTACGAATTGGATTTCACCCCTGATGGTTTCGAGTGGGTGGACGCCGACAATGCGGAGATGAGCGTGATCGCCTTCTTGCGCAAAGCCGCTCACGGCGCAGCGCCGCTGCTGGTGGTGTGCAATTTCACGCCCGTGCCGCGTAGCAACTTTCTGGTGGGCGTGCCGGCGCGAGGCCTATGGCGCGAAATTCTCAACACCGACGCGCAAGTTTACGGCGGCTCGGGTTGGGGCAACTTGGGCGGCGTGCAGTCGGCGCCCGTCAATGCCAATGGCCGGACGGAATCGGTAAACCTGACTCTGCCGCCGCTGTCGACCATTGTGCTTCGCTGGGAAGCGCATGGTTGAGGTGGGGCGCACGGCCGCTCGCGTCGCCAAGTCTGACGCGAAACGCCCGGCGGCGCCGGCGCTCGATGCAACACGAAGCTTGAGCGAAGGCCGGGTTCGCGCCGTGATCGATGCGGTCAAGCCGAACGTGGACGCGGGGCGATTTCCGGTCAAGCGCATCGCCGGCGAACCGGTTGCGGTCGAGGCGCATTGTTTCACCGATGGCCACGATCAGCTGCGGGTGGTCCTGCGCTGGCAAGCGCTGCAGTCGGCATCTTCGGCGAATGCGTACGAGACCGAGATGCAGGCGCAGCCCAATGACGTATGGACGGCGGAGTTCACGCCGCCTGCGCCGGGCCGCTATCAGTACAGCGTGATTGCGTGGGTTGATCACTTCGAGTCCTGGCGGCGCGAATTGCAACGGCGCGATGATCCGGCCGACATCAGGGTGGCGCTGCAGACCGGTGCGCAGTTGATCGAAGAGAGCGCGGCGCGGGCCGGCGGCAGCGACGCTGCCATCCTGCAAGAATGGGCAGCGGCATTGCGCGCTTCGGCGGGCGATCCCGCGGCGGGCGATCCCGCGGCGGGCGTTGTCGCACAAAAATCCTTGGCGCTGGATGCGGCGCGCGCCTCGCTGGTCGCGCGCCACGCCGATCGGTCGCTCGCGGCGAGCGCGACGTTGGAACTGATGGCGGACCGCAAGCGCGCCGCTTTCAGCACCTGGTACGAGTTGTTTCCACGTTCCACCGGCGCACCCGGGCATCACGGTACCTTCAAGGACGTGGAAGGCAGGCTTGGGTATCTTGCAGAGATGGGTTTCGACGTCCTGTACTTTCCGCCTATCCATCCGATTGGCCGATTGAATCGCAAAGGCACGAACAACAGCTTGCAAGCGCAGCCGGAGGACGTGGGCAGTCCCTGGGCCATCGGCTCACAGGAGGGCGGCCATAAGGACATACTGCCGCAGTTGGGCACCGTGGAGGACTTCGCTCACCTGTTGGCAAAGGCACGCGATCTCGGATTGGAAATCGCACTGGACATTGCGTTCCAGTGTGCCCCGGATCATCCCTATGTGTCGCAGCATCCGCAGTGGTTCAAGCATCGTCCGGACGGCAGCGTGCAGTACGCCGAGAATCCACCCAAGAAATATCAGGACATCTATCCGTTTGATTTCGAAACGGCTGATTGGCGCGCCTTATGGAACGAACTGAAGAGCGTCACGGATTATTGGATCTCGCAGGGCGTGCGCATATTCCGCGTCGACAATCCGCACACCAAGGCATTCGCCTTTTGGGAGTGGCTGATCGGCGAGACGCAGCGTCATCAACCGGATGTCATCTTCCTGGCCGAGGCTTTCACGCGACCGAAGGTCATGCACCGCCTGGCCAAATTGGGCTTCTCGCAGTCGTACACCTATTTCACCTGGCGCAATACCAAGCAGGAACTGACCGACTACTTCACCGAGTTGGCACTGGGATCGGGGCATGAGTACTACCGGCCCAACGTCTGGCCAAACACGCCCGACATCCTGCCCGAAACTCTGCAGAGCGGGTTGCGACCGGTTTACGCCGCTCGCTTGATCCTGGCCGCGACCCTGTCGGCGAACTATGGCATTTACGGGCCCATCTACGAATTGATGGAAAGCACGCCTCGCGAGCCGGGCAGCGAGGAGTATCGCAACTCGGAAAAATATCAGCTGCGAAGTTGGAGCTTGGATCGCCCGGACAGCCTGCGCTCCTTGATTGCGCGCATGAATCACATCCGCCACGACAACCCCGCGCTGCAATCGAACGCCGGCTTGCAGTTCTGCGATATCGACAACCAGCAGCTGATCGCTTATCTGAAGGTGGACGCGTTGTCCGGCAACGCCATACTCACGCTGGTCAATCTCGACCCCCACCAACCGCAATCCGGCTGGGTGGACCTGGATGTCGCGGCGCTGAACTTCGATGCGGACCAACCCTATCAGGTGCACGACCTGCTGAGCGATCAGCGCTACATCTGGCGCGGCCGGCGCAATTACGTGCTGCTGGATCCCAATCGCTCGCCGGCGCATGTGTTGCGGCTGCGCAAACGCGTACGCAGCGAAAAAGATTTCGATTACTACCTGTGAAGACCTAGATGAACGATGTACAGACCCCGGTATTGGAGCAGGCGCCACCCACAGGTCTCGTGGTGGACGATGCGCTTTGGTACAAAGACGCGGTCATTTATCAGCTGAACGTCAAATCCTTTCTCGATTCCAATGACGATGGCATCGGCGACTTCAAGGGGCTGATGACCAAGCTGGAGTACATCCGCGATCTCGGCGTGAATACCATCTGGCTGATGCCGTTTTATCCATCGCCGCTGCGCGACGACGGCTACGATATTGCCGATTACAAGAACGTCCATCCGCAGTTCGGCACGCTGGATGACTTTCGCGCCATGCTGGCCGAGGCGCATCGCCTCGGACTGAAGGTCGTCACAGAACTCATCATCAACCACACCTCCGACCAGCACCCTTGGTTTCAGGCCGCCCGGAACGCGCCGCCGGGATCACCGGAGCGCGAGTTCTACGTGTGGAGCGACACCGATCAGAAGTATCTCGATACGCGCATCATCTTCACCGACAGCGAGAAATCCAACTGGACCTGGGATCCGCAGGCCAAGGCGTATTACTGGCATCGCTTTTTCAGTCATCAGCCGGATTTGAATTTCGACAATCCGCGCGTCATGGAAGCGGTGCTGGAAATCATGCGCTTCTGGCTCGACATGGGAGTCGACGGTTTTCGGCTGGACGCGATTCCCTATCTGGTGGAACGCGAAGGCACCAACAATGAGAACCTGCGCGAAACCCACGCGGTGATCAAGCAATTGCGCGCCGCCGTCGATGCCAACTATCAGAACCGCTTTCTGCTGGCCGAAGCCAATCAGTGGCCGGAGGATGTGCGGGAATACTTCGGCGACGGCGATGAATGCCATATGGCGTATCACTTTCCGTTGATGCCGCGCATTTACATGGCGATCGCGCAGGAAGACCGCTATCCCATCACCGAGATCATGCAGCAGACGCCCGACATTCCAGACAGCTGTCAGTGGGCGATTTTCCTGCGCAATCACGATGAACTCACCCTCGAGATGGTGACCAGCAAGGAACGCGACTACATGTACACCACTTATGCCGCCGATTTGCAGGCGCGCATCAACTTGGGGATCCGCCGCCGTCTCGCACCGCTGATGGAAAACGATCTCGACCGCATCAAGCTGATGAACAGCCTGCTGTTGTCCATGCCCGGCTCGCCGATTCTCTATTACGGCGATGAGATCGGGATGGGTGACAATTTTTTCATCGGCGACCGCAACGGAGTGCGCACGCCGATGCAGTGGAGCCCGGATCGCAATGCCGGATTCTCGCGCGCCGATCCGCAGCGCCTGTACCTACCGCCCATCATGGACGCCGTGTACGGCTATCCGTCGAGGAATGTGGAGGCGCAGTCGCGCGACCCCAGTTCGCTGTTGAGTTGGACCAAACGCATGCTGGCTGTGCGCAAGACCAGCAAGGCCTTTGGTCGCGGGACCCGCCGCTTCTTGAAGCCCGGCAATCGAAAGATTCTCGCCTACCTGCGCGAGTTCGGCGAGGACACGGTTCTGTGCGTCGCCAATCTGTCGCGCTCGGCGCAACCGGTGGAATTGAATCTCGCCGCTTTCAAGGGCCGCGTGCCGGTAGAAATGCTGGGACGCAATGCATTTCCTCCGATCGGCGAACTGCCGTATCTGCTGACAATCTCCGCCTACGGTTTCTACTGGTTCAGGCTGGCCACGGACGCCGCGGTTCCCGCCTGGCACCAACAGATCGTGTCGGTGGACGAACGGCCCGTCCTGGTGTTGTTCGACGGCTGGACGAGTCTGTTTCGCGAACGCGTGGTGCCGTGGCGAATCGGCATGGCGGAAAAAACCCGCCAGCAGTTCGAGACCGATGCCCTGCCGCGCTACATCGAGACCCAACGCTGGTACCCGTCGAAGGGAACCGTGATCGACAGGGCGCGCATCGTCGATCACGTGTTGTGGCAGGAGGGCAAGCTGTCCTGGTTGGTGCCGTTGATCGCAATCGATGCCGGCGCCGAGCGCGCCGGCGGCGAGGCGCAGGAATACTTCCTGCCGTTGGGATTGGCATGGGAAGAGCGCGAGGACGAGCGCGTCAAGAATCTATCGACTTCGGCGGTGGTGAAGATCCGCCAGCAGGGCAATATTGGAATCATCGGCGATGCCTTTGCCGACGAAGCCTTTTGCCGCGCCGTGGTCAAGGCGATGGCTGCGCGCAAAGAGATTCCGACTGCCCAAGGCAAGCTGCAGTTTCGCCCCACCGCCGCCTTCAATCAAATCGCGGGCGCCGATTTTGCCTCCTTGCCCATCGACAGGCCGCGCGGATCGAGCTCCAACACCGTGGTCACCATCGCCGAGCGGCTGATTCTCAAGGGTTATCGCCGCTTGCGCGTGGGCATGAATCCGGAGTTGGAAATGGGCTTGTACCTCACGGAAGTTGCGCATTATCCGAACTGCGCCGCGCTCGCCGGCGTGTTGGAATATATCGCCAACGACGGCCAGTCGCGGCTGTTGATGATGCTGCAGGCATATGTGGCTAATCAGGGCGATGGCTGGACGTACGCCCTGGAGTATCTGCGCCGGCATTTGGAACAGTATCGAACCACGCCGTCGGGCGATGCACTTCCCGCCAATGCGCACGAAGCGTTCTTGACGATGATTCGCGTGCTTGCGGTGCGCACCGCGGAATTGCATCGCGCATTGGCCGCGCCGACTGCGGACCCTGCGTTCTCGCCGCAGCCGCTGACGCGCGCCGACGTCGATGCCTATCGACTACGGGCGGTGGAGGAGGCGCATTCCGCCTTGGAAAAATTGGCATCGACGCTCGATACGGTTCCGGCGGCCGACCGCGAGGCTGCCAACCGGGTGTGGGCACAGCGCGATCAGATCCTCGCCCGCATCCAGAACTATGCCAAGGAATTCAGCCGGGGCACGAAGATACGCATTCATGGCGATTACCATCTCGGCCAGGTGCTGGTGACCAAGAACGATTTTGTCATCATCGATTTCGAAGGCGAGCCGGGCCATAGCCTCGAGCAGCGGCGAGCCAAGCACTCGCCGCTGCGGGATGTGGCCGGCATGTTGCGGTCGTTTGCCTATGTCCAGCAAAGCGCTTTGCGCAGCGTCGCGCACAACGAGACCGAGGCGGTGCGGCTCGCTCCCCTGGCACGCGCCTGGGAAGCGGCAACCCGCGAGGCTTTTGTCAGCGCCTACGATGGCGCCGCGCGCAACGCCAATCTGTACGACGCCCTGGAGCCTGGGCGCGGACTGCTCGGACTGTTCGAGTTGGAAAAAGTATTGTACGAACTTCGATATGAAATCGGTAATCGACCGACCTGGGTCGGCATTCCGCTGCAAGGCGTGCTGGATGCGGATGCGCGCCAATGAGGAGCTGTGATGCAAAGCATTGATATGGTGTTGGATGCAACTCGTGAGTTTCTGCACCAGACCGCAATTTTCTTGCCAAAACTGCTGCTGGCGTTGTTGGTGATGCTGGTCGGGTGGCTGCTGGCCAAGGCGGTGCGATTCGCCGTGCAACGCGCCTTGCGGGCGGTTAACTTCAATGTGCTCACCGAACGGGCCGGAACCGATAATTTCTTGCAGCAGGCGGGAATGCGGGGAGATACCACCACCCTGTTTGGTCTGTTGGCCTTTTGGGTCGTGATTTTGGCGGCGCTGATCATCGCTTTCAACGGGCTGGGCCTCACCTATATTACTGACCTTTTGCAGCGCGCCGTCCTGTTCACGCCGAAACTGCTGGTCGCGATGCTGTTGGTGATTTTCGGTTCCTATTGCGCGCGCTTCGTAGGCAATGCGGTCCACAGCTACTGCGTGGACGCGCAGATTCCCGATGCCGACATGCTGGCGCGGATCGTTCGTTACCTGATCATGACCCTGGTGGTGATGATTGCGCTGAGCCAGGTGGAGATCGGCGGCGATATCGTCCAAAGGACATTTCTGATCATCCTGGCGGGCCTGATGCTGGCCCTGGCACTGGCGTTCGGTCTCGGCGGCAGGCATTGGGCGGCGGCCCTGTTGCAACGTTGGTGGCCGCAAGATCACAAGGACGAGGAAGTCTGACCGGTCAGTTTTTCTACGACATGCCCTTCGGCGCGCAGCTGCTGCCGGGCGGCGGCGCGCGGTTTCGGTTGTGGGCGCCATCCAGTCCCAGGGTCTCCCTGGAGTTGCGCATCAGCACAGCCGATGAACCGCTGGTTCTGGAAATGCGCAGCGACCAGGGTTGGCACGAAGTGACGGTGGATGAAGCGGCGGCGGGTTGGCGCTACCAATTCGTGGTGTGCTGCGCTTCCTCTGCGACGCTGGTCGTCCCGGACCCCGCATCACGCAGCAACCCCGACGGCGTGCATGGCGCCAGCGCCGTAGTCGATCCGCGCGCTTACAGCTGGCGGTCGGCGCAGTGGCGCGGGCGCGACTGGTCGGACGCCGTTGTTTACGAACTGCACGTGGGCGCGTTTACGCAGGAGGGCACCTTCACTGCGGCCGCACAGCGCCTGCCTGACCTGGCCGACACTGGCATCACCGCCGTGCAATTGATGCCCCTCGCGGCCTTTCCCGGCAGGCGCAGCTGGGGTTACGACGGAGTGCTGCAGTATGCACCGGCCGCCTGCTACGGCAGCCCGGAGGAACTGAAGGCGTTGGTCGATTCCGCGCACGACTTGGGGTTGATGGTGCTGCTCGACGTCGTCTATAACCACTTCGGTCCGGAGGGTAATTACCTGTACGCGTATTGCCCGGAGTTTTTCAACTCTGCGCATGGCACGCCTTGGGGTGCTGCGATCAACTTCGACGGCAAGCGCAGCGTCACGGTCCGCGACTTCTTCGTCCACAATGCGTTGTACTGGGTCGAGGAATTCCGCTTCGATGGACTGCGTCTGGATGCGGTGCATGCGATGCGCGACCGTTCGGATCCTGACATCGTGTGCGAAATTGCGCGCGCGTTGGATCAAGGTCCGGGTCGCACGCGCAAGGTCCACCTGGTGCTCGAGAACGACGCCAATCAGGCACGCTATCTGGCGCGCGATGCGGCAGGACGGCCGCTGCTCGCCACCGCCCAATGGGACGATGATGTCCACCACTCGCTGCATGTGCTGACCAGTGGAGAAGCCGATGGCTACTACGCCGACTATGCGGTGAAGCCGCTGGAAAAATTGGGCCGCGCGCTGACCGAGGGCTTCGCGTATCAGGGCGAATATTCGATTTTCAGCGATCGCTCGCGCGGCGAACCCAGCGCACAGCTGCCGCCGACCGCCTTCGTGGCATTTCTGCAGAATCACGACATGATCGGCAATCGCGCCCGGGGGGAGCGGATTCACTCGCTGGCGGACCCGCAGTTGCTCAATGCCGCCTATGCCTGCCTGCTGCTCAGTCCCGAAGTGCCCATGCTGTTCATGGGCGAGGAGTTCGATGCCTCCACGCCATTTCTGTACTTCTGCGATTTCGAGCTGCCGTTGGCGCAAGCGGTGGCGCAAGGGCGGCACCGTGAATTCAGCCGCTTCGCGGCATTCTCGCAAGAGTCGGCGCGCGCCGTCATTCCGGATCCCAATGCGGAGTCGACCTTCGAGGCCAGCAAGCTCAATTGGGCGGAACGCGACGAGGCTCCCCATCAACGCCGGCTGCTATGGATCCGGGACTTGTTGGCCTTGAGGCGCCGCTTCTTGGCGCCGCATCTGGGCGGCATCACCCATGGCGGTCGCTTTCGAACCGGCAGCGGGGTTTTATGCGCGCAATGGACCTTGGCCCATCAGTCGCTCTGGACCATTGTGGCGCACTTTGGCACCGACCCGGCCAAAATGATCGTGCCGCCGGGCAAGTTGATTTACAACATTCGTGCAGTGGCGACCGACTCGGGCGTCAGACTCGAGCCGGGGGCCGTGCTGGTAACTCATAAGGCCTCGCCAAAGGCCGCCGAGGCGGCCTGCGCATGACACGCCGTGCGCTTACGCGCCGTGCGCTTACGCGGCTTCCAGCTCCGGCATTTCCGCCGCGGCTTGTGCGCGCGGCGTGGGCGCGGGCGCCTCGAGCGCCCGCGACAACACGTCCTCGATTCGTTCAGCCCAGACGAATTCGAGCATCGTGCGCACGCTCTCGGGAATGTCTTCCAGATCGCGGCGATTGCGCGCCGGCAGTATCACGGTGCGAATCCCGGCCCGCGCCGCAGCCACGACCTTCTCCTTGATGCCGCCGACGGGCATGACGACACCGCGCAGGCTGATCTCCCCCGTCATGGCTACGTCAGAGCGCACCGTACGTTGCGTCAGCAACGAGGCCAGCGACGTCGAGATCGCCACGCCGGCGCTCGGGCCGTCCTTGGGGATGGCGCCCGCGGGCACGTGAATGTGCAGGTCGCTGTGGTCTAATAAAGCCGGATCCAGACCCAAGCGATCTGCCAGCGATTTCACCAGTGTAACGGCTGCTTGGGCGCTTTCCTTCATCACATCGCCTAGTTGGCCGGTCAGTATCAACTTGCCGCTGCCGCGCACGCGGCTCGACTCGATGAACAAAATGTCGCCGCCGGCGGGCGTCCACGCCAACCCGGTCGCCACGCCGGGGATGCTGGTACGCAATGCGACGTCGCTTTCGTAGCGCGCCGCGCCCAGTATCTTCGCGACATCGTCGGCGTCCAGCGGCCTGTGGCGCGTGTCGCCCGATGCGATGGTCACGGCCGAGTGGCGCAGCAGTGCGCCGATTTGGCGTTCCAAACCCCGAACTCCGGCCTCACGGGTATAGTCGGTGATGAGGCGGCGTAGCGCCCCATCGCTCACGGGTACCTGCTCTGCCGTGAGGCCGGTGGCCTTGAGCTGGCGTTTCAAGAGGTAGCGGCGTGCGATTTGCAGCTTCTCCTCCTCGGTGTAGCCGGTAAGCTCGATGATCTCCATGCGGTCGCGCAGCGGCCCCGGTATGGTATCAAGCACATTGGCTGTAGCGATGAACAGCACCTTCGACAGGTCGAAGGGAACGCCGAGATAGTTGTCGCGAAACGAATGGTTCTGTTCCGGATCCAGCACCTCCAGCAACGCCGCAAAAGGGTCGCCCTGGTGGCTGGCGGACAGCTTGTCCACCTCGTCCAGGATCAGCACCGGATTGCGGCGGCCGGTCTTACGCAAAGCCTGAGCGATGTTGCCCGGCAACGAGCCGATATAGGTGCGGCGATGGCCGCGAATTTCAGCCTCATCGTGAACGCCGCCCAAGCTGATGCGCCCAAATTTCAGCCCGATCGCCTTGGCGATGCTCTGGCCTAATGAGGTCTTACCGACGCCGGGCGGACCAACGAAGCACAAAATGGACTGCGGCCCTCTGGATTCAGCTTGCGAACCGCAAGGAATTCCAGGATGCGGCGCTTCACCTTGGCGAGACCAAAATGATCCTCGTCCAGTATTTTGCGTGCGGCCTCGATGTCCACCTGCTCGGGATCAAGCTTCGACCACGGCATGGCCAGCAGCCATTCCAGATAAGTGCGCGCCATCGAATATTCGGCCGCCTGCTCAGGCATGCGTTGCAAACGATTCAGTTCGCGTTTGGCCTGCTCGAGAACTTCTTCGGGCATCCCCGCGTCATTCACAGATTGCTGCAACTCCTCGAGTTCGCTCTTCGATCCGTCGCTCTCGCCGAGCTCCTTTTGAATCTGGTGCAGCCGCTCCCGCAACACCGCTTCTTTTTGCCGCTCGTCGAAAGCGTCGCGAGCTTTCTCATCGATCTGGCGTGAGACTTTGAGCACCTCGACGCGTCGATTGAGCAAAGCGAGCACGCGATCAAGCCGCGTCTGCAGATCGAAGCTGGCGAGAATTTCCTGTTTATCGGCGAGCTTCAGGTCCATGAAGCTGACGATCATGTCGCTCAGCGCCGCAATGGACTCGACGCTGCGAATGGCGTTGGTCAGTTCGCCGGGAGCCTGTGGCAACAGCTGCACCGCTTCCAAGGCTTTCTCGCGCAGCTTCAGTCCCCGTGCCTCGATATCCTGATCGAAAGTCGTGGGTTCGCGATGCGCATCGATGCGCGCTACCAGGAATGGCTCCTTGCTGACAAAGTCCAAGACGGTGAAGCGCTGTTCACCCTGGCAGATCAGGTGATGCGAGCCGTCCGGCGCGGTGATGAGGCGCACGATGGATGCAATGGTCCCGACCCGATGCAGTCCCTCCGCGGACGCCTCTTCGGCAGCCAGGTCGCTTTGCAAAAGCAGTCCAACGCGGCGTTGCGTGCGTACGGCCTCCTGCGCGGCAGCGATGGCGAGCTTGTTGCTGATGGCAACCGGCAGCACGACGCCCGGAAACAATACCGCGCCGCGTACCGGCAGAATGATCAATACGTCTTCATCGGCGCTCATTTGCCCTCCAGCGAATTTGAATGCGGGCGGAAGCCGATGTTTCAAGGGCCGGACTTGCCCACCCGCACCGTATAGCCGCCTGACTTCTCGTCCGGACGCAGGCTTAAGAAGCCGCGCTTCTCCGCGTCCGCCAGCAAATCGTTGAAGGACTTGAATCCATAGAACCGCTCATTGAAACCAGGGTGACGGCGCTTGATGGCTTGCTTGATCATGGAGCCCCAGATCTGTTCCCCGCCGCCGCGCTCCTCGCTCAATGCCTCCAAAGTCTCGACAATCAAGTCCAAGGCTTCGGTTAATTCCGGACGTTTCGAGTCAGCTGCGGGAGTCGGGCCATCCGCGGCGGCCGCAGCCGTCGGACGCGCCGCAGCGCTGCGGCGGCGGGCTCTGGAAGGATCCTTGCGAACCAGATCATCGTAGTAAATGAATTCATCGCAATTATTGATGAACAAGTCCGAGGTTGAATTCTTGACGCCGACGCCGATGACGGTCTTCGCGTTCTCGCGCAGCTTGCTGACCAGGGGCGAGAAATCCGAGTCGCCGCTCAGAATGACGAAGGTATCCACGTGGCCTTTGGTATAGCAAAGGTCCAGCGCGTCCACGACCATGCGGATGTCGGCGGAATTCTTGCCCGACTGGCGTACGTGGGGAATCTCGATCAGCTCGAAGGCCGCCTCGTGCAGTCCGCGCTTGAAATCCTTGTAGCGATCGAAGTCGCAGTAGGCCTTCTTGACCACGATGTGCCCTTTGAGCAGCAGCCGCTCCAACACCTTCTCGATGTCGAAGCTCGGATACTTGGCATCGCGCGCACCCAACGCGATGTTTTCCAAATCCAGAAATACCGCCATGGTGGCTTCGGTGTCTTTAGTCGGCATGCCTCTTTCCTAGAACCAGTTGTAGTTGAAGCTTACGCTGATTCGCTCGGCATCCACCGGATTCGCGACGACTTCGTGGCGCAGCCAACTTTCAAATATGACCACGCGACCCGCGGATGCCGGCATCGTCACCCAGGGCTTGGTATCGGATGCAGCGTCGACGCGGCGCGGCGGAGCCGCCATGAACCGATCGAGACGCGGGTCTTCGAATTTGATTCCTGGCGCGCCTTTCGGGACTCTCACATAATAAGTGCCGCTCAAGGTGGAGGCGGGATGTAGATGCAACCCGTGCACCACCCGCCGCGGCATGATGTTGACCCAGCAATCGGTCATCTGCAGATTGCGGTCCCCAAGATCCCACTGCGCCGCCTTGGCGAAAGCGGCGATATGGCGCTGCAGTCTGCGCTGCAACAGGTGGAAGGTCGGCGAAACAGTCTGTAGGCGATGCACGGAACCATACGAGGTGTAGCCGCCCGGATAATTCTTGCGAGACCAGCGCCGACCGGCCGCGTCGTCCTCGCGCAGTTGCTGACACTCCTTGAGTAGTTGCCGGTTGAGCGCCGCTGCTCCGCTTCTCTGCAGCGCAGCCTCGTACACCAGGGTCGCAAACAGGGAACGAAACGGCATAGACCTTGAGACGCGGCCGGCTTAAGGAGCGGCTGGCTGAGGTGCTCCCGCCGAGCCTGCGGGGGCGCGGGAGTCGCTGGCGCCGTACAAGCGCGCCGGTCGCGGAAAGCCCAGCGCTCGCGCGGCCTGCGCGTCGTCCGGCGCAATGCCGATGACCTCCGCGGCGTTGCCGGTGCCCCAGGGTTCCAGATCCACGACCTTGTAACCCATCCGCGACAAAGCTTGAACGGTGTCCGCGGAGAAGGCAAAGGGCTCGCCTGCAACGGTGTCGGGCAACCACTGGTGATGGAAGCGCGGTGCATCGACGGCCTCCTGCAGCGTCATGCCATGATCGATCACGTTGACGATGACTTCGAGCACGGTGGTGATGATGCGCGAGCCTCCGGGCGTGCCGACGACGAGCAGCGGCCGCCCGTCCTTGAGCACCAGCGTCGGGGTCATGGAGCTCAAAGGGCGCTTGCCCGGCGCTATGCTATTAGCCTTGCCTTGCACCAGGCCGAATAGGTTCGGAACGCCGGGTTTGGCGGTGAAGTCGTCCATTTCGTCATTGAGGAAAAAACCGGTGTTGGAGGCGATGACTTTCGCGCCGAAATCATCGTTGATTGTGAAGGTGACCGCGACCGCGTTGCCTACCTTGTCCACGACTGAATAATGCGTGGTGGTCGGATGCTCGTCGACGGTGGCTGGACCCTTGATCGACGCGGAGGGCGTGGCAGTATTGGGCCGGATCTGCGCGCGTATCGCCTGGATGTGCTGCGGGGATAACAGCCGTTGAATGGGATTTTCGACAAAGGCCGGATCGCCGAGGAAGGTATTGCGGTCCCGGTAAGCGAAACGCATGGCTTCAGTCATGACATGGACCGACGCGGCCGAATGAAAGCCCATGGATTTCAGCGGATAGCCTTCCAGCACCTCGAGCATTTCGCACAGGGTCACGCCCCCGGAACTCGGCGGGGGCGCGGATAGTATGGTGTAGCCGCGATAGGAACAGCTGATCGGGGACGATTCGGTGATGCTATAGGCGGCGAAGTCCGCCGCGGTGAGAATGCCGCCGCCTGCGCGGCTGGCGGCGGCGATGGCTTGCGGAATGGCACCGTGATAAAAGCCCTCGACCCCGCCTGAGCTGATGGCACGCAAGGTCGCGGCAAGATCGTTCTGGATGAGCCTATCGCCCGGCGCCAAGGGTTCATCTTTTTTGAGAAAGATGGCGGCGATGTTGGGCTGCTTGCGAAAATCCCGGGTGGCTTCCTCGAGAACATCGACATCGCCCTGGGTCAGTATGAAACCTTCCTGCGCCAAGCCGATGGCCGGCGCCATCAATGCCGCCCGAGGCATGGTTCCGTACTCTTCTCGGGCCCTCTCCAAGCCCATCACGGTTCCCGGAACGCCGACTGCCAGGTAGCCGTTGAGGCTCTTGTCGCTGACGGCATTTCCCGCGGCATCCAAGTACATGTCGGCGCGCGCGGCGAGCGGCGCCTTTTCGCGAAAATTGATGAAGGTGTTGCGTCCGTCGGCCAGGTGCAGCGTCATAAAGCCGCCTCCGCCCAAATTACCGCAGCACGGATGGGTCACGGCCAGCGCATAGCCAATGGCCACCGCGGCATCCACCGCATTGCCGCCCTGTCGCAAAATGGCGGCGCCGACGTTGGACGCCTCGTGCTGCGCCGTCACCACCATACCCTCGGTGGACTCCAAAGCGAGCGGCGCGGCGGCGAACAGCGGCACAGACGCCGTTGCCGCGAGGGTGCCGATCAGGAAGGCGCGCGCCTGCAAAGCAATGCTCATCGATTGTCCCTTAGTAGTAAACTAGCAGGGTAACGCAAATGACCGGAACCGCTACAGCCCTGATTCTCGCGCGCGCGCAGTTTGCGTTCACGGTGTCATTTCATTTCATCTTTCCGGCTTTTTCAATCGGATTGGCAAGTTACCTGGCCGTGCTCGAAGCGCTGTGGCTGAAAACGCATAACGCCGTCTACGACAATTTATTTCGTTACTGGGTCAAGATCTTCGCGCTGGTGTTCGGCATGGGCGTGGTCTCCGGTTTGGTCATGTCGTATCAGTTTGGCACTAATTGGTCGGTGTTTTCGGACAAGGCCGGACCCATCATCGGACCGCTGATGGCTTATGAAGTCATGTCGGCATTCTTCCTGGAGGCTGGGTTTTTGGGCGTGATGTTGTTCGGCATCAAGAAAGTGGGGCCAAGACTGCATTTTTTCGCCACTTGCATGGTGGCGCTGGGAACCCTGCTGTCCGCCACTTGGATACTGGCGGCCAACAGCTGGATGCAGACTCCGGCTGGTTGGATGCTGAATCCAGCCGGGCAGTTCGTGGCTCAGGGGTCGTGGCTCAAGATCATCTTCAACCCGAGCTTTCCGTACCGTTTTGTGCACACCGTGATCGCCGCCTACCTGACCACATCGCTCGCCGTGGGCGGCGTGGGCGCATGGCACTTGCTGAAGAATCGCCATAATCCCTCCGCTCGCACCATGTTTTCAATGGCCATGTGGATGGCTGCGTTGGTGGCGCCGATCCAGATCCTGGCCGGCGACACCCAAGGCTTGAATACCCAGGACTATCAGCCGGCAAAAGTGATGGCCATGGAGGGACATTTCGAATCCTATTCGGGGGGTGCGCCGTTGGTGCTGTTCGGCTGGCCGGATCAGGCGGCCGCGCGTATTCGGTACAGCGTCGAAATCCCCAAGCTGTCTTCTTTGATATTGAAACACGACTTGAATGCGCCTCTGCCGGGTCTTGACACCATCGCGCGCGAGGATTGGCCGCCCGTGGCCATCATCTTCTGGTCGTTTCGCATCATGGTTGGCTTGGGATTCGCAATATTCGGGCTGGGGGTTTGGAGCTTATGGGCGCGAATTCGCGGCAAGCTGTATGAATGGCGAATGTTGCACCGCCTAAGCGTACTCATGGGAGGGGCTGGCTTCATCGCAGTGATCGCCGGCTGGGTGACCACGGAGGTGGGACGACAGCCCTTCACCATCTATCACGCCTTGCGCACGGTGAATTCGGTGTCGCCCCTCGCCAGTCCCGCGCTGACCGGATCGCTGATGGCATTCGTGATCGTCTACTTCGCGGCGTTCGCATCCGGCGCGACCTACATTTTGAAGTTGATGGCCAAACCTCCCTCGAGTCACGAGCCCGCCTCCGAAGCATTGCCAACTCGAAGCGCCGGTATCACGCCGGCCGCGGCCATCGTCGCCGAAGCGGCTCCGCAAGACCCACGCTGATGCCGCAGGTTGATTTGACCGTGGTCTGGGCCGGTATCATTTTGTTTGCCGTGGTCATGTATGTGGTGATGGACGGCTTCGATCTGGGCATTGGCATCCTTTTCACTCGCTTTCAAGTCGGCGCGGAGCGCGACGCCGCCATGAACAGCATCGCGCCGGTGTGGGACGGCAACGAAACCTGGCTGGTGCTGGGCGGCGGTGGATTGATGGCCGCATTCCCGTTGGCCTACGCCATCATCTTGCCGGCGCTGTATGCGCCCATCATCGCGATGTTGCTCAGCCTGATCTTTCGCGGCGTCGCCTTCGAATTTCGCTGGCGAGATCCCGCGCATCGCGCCCGCTGGGATGCGGCATTTTGCTTGGGCTCGATTGGTGCGACCTTTGCCCAGGGCGTCACGCTCGGCGCCCTGTTGCAGGGAATCAAGATCAGCGGGCGTGCGTATGCTGGCGGGTACTGGGATTGGCTGACACCCTTCAGCATTCTCACCGGGGTCAGTTTGCTGGTCGGCTATTCCCTGCTTGGCGCCTGTTGGCTGATCTGGAAGACCGAGGGGTCTTTGCACAGCGAGGCCCGCCGCTTTGCCAAGTTACTATGTCCCGCCATGCTCGCCGCCATCGCCGCAGTGAGTATTTACACGCCGTTTCTCGAACCGCAGTATTTCCGGACGTGGTTCACGGGCATGGGCATTTACGCATTGGTGTCGATGCCGGTGGCGGTGGGGGCGATAGGCGTGGTGCTGTATCGCCGAATCGAAGTGGGCCATGATTTCGGGCCATTGCTTCTTACTTTGAGTCTTTTCGGCCTTTCCCTGCTCGGGCTGGCCATTTCGATGTGGCCCGATTTGATTCCAGGCAGACTGTCGATATGGGACGCGGCGGCGCCGGCCTCCAGTCAATCCTTCATGTTGGTGGGCGCCTGCGTTTTGCTGCCGTTGATCCTCGGGTATACGGCGTGGGCTTACTGGGTATTTCGCGGCAAAGTGGCTCATGAGGGCTATCATTAACCGATGGCTGTGGTTGATTGCGATCTGGGCAATGAGCGTCGCATCGCTGGGCCTGGTCTCGCTGCTGCTGCGCTGGATTGTAAGATTTACCAAAACAGGTTGAATTTCCGTTGAGCGTAGACGCCGAGCAAAGAATGAATAATCCGCTGCTGCGAAAGCTGGCTAATTTCACTGAGCTTTCAGACGAAGAGAAGCAGGCTGTCGATGAATGTTGCGGCGACATCCGCTACTTCGCCGCCGGTGAGGATGTGATCTCGCAAGGCGATCGCACCGGCGGGGTGAAATTACTGCTCGAGGGATTCGCCTGCCGCTACAAGGTGCTGGAAGACGGACGGCGACAGGTGGTCGCCTACTTCGTGCCCGGTGACCTGTGCGACTTGCGGGTCTTCATTCTAAAACGCATGGACCATTCGATCGGCGCCGTCAGCGCATCGAAGGTTGCGACGCTTGCTCCGGAAAACGTACTCAGATTGACCCACACCTATCCCACACTGACGCGGGCGCTATGGTGGTCAACATTGGTGGAGGAGGCGATTGCTCGCGAGTGGATCGTCAACGTCGGGCAGCGCAATGCCTTGGAGCGCATGGCGCATCTGTTTTGCGAGCTGCTGTATCGGTTTCGGGCCGTCGGGCTGAATGATGGCATGTCCTGCACCCTGCCTCTGACGCAGGTGGAACTGGCGGAGACATTGGGTCTATCGTCGGTACATGTGAACAGAACCCTGCAGGCGCTGCGCAAACGCAAGCTGATCACGTTGGAAAACGGCATGCTGACCATCGATGACTTCGAGGAATTGAAAGCGCTGTCCTTCTTCAATCCGGACTATCTGCATCTGGACTACAGCCACGACAACGCTTGAATCTCAAGGCCGCGCGACGGCATCGCCAAGACTGCGCAGTTGCATGCGGGTTCCTAAGGAACCGGCGTGGCGAGCGGTTGATCTTTATCGACGATCCAGTTGGAGACTGCGACGCCACCTTCGCCGCTGGGCAGTGCCACGACGCTGTGTACCGCACCGCGCGGATTGAAGAAGGTGTCGCCCGCTTTGAGCACGCGGTCAGGCTGACCTTGGGTCTTGAGGATGAGGCTTCCCGCCGCCACGTAACCTGATTCGTCGCCCGCATGGGTATGGTAGCCGATGCTTGAACCGGGCGGGAACGCAGCGGTACCGATCACGATCTCCTTGCCAGGCACACCCGATTGGTCGTGACGTTCCAAAATATTGCGGACCACTTGAGCTGGCGGTTTGGTTTCGTTGGCTGCCGCATTCAGCGTCAGCGTCATGATGGCCGCCCAGCAGATCGTTACCAGTTTCATCGGTGTCCTCATTTTGAGTAGGAAATTCTGTAGATCACGTTGCCGCCATCCTCGCTCATCAGCAAGGATCCATCGGCCAGCTGCAATGTGGCCACCGGGCGGCCCCACACGCTGGCATCGTCGACCACAAAGCCGGTCAAGAAATCCTCGTAGTCGCCGGTCGGCTCGCCATTCTTCATGCGTACGCGCACCAATTTATAACCGGTGCGCAAGCTGCGATTCCAAGATCCATGAAATCCGACGATGGCATCGCCGGCATAATCCGCCGGGAATGCTGATTTGCCTTCGTTCGCCGCATAAAAGGTCATGCTGAGCGGCGCG
>Ga0116227_10002729_pt1 | contig 39877 bp, 30 predicted proteins | sample S1TSphgellanicum_FD_89693 | JGI IMG/M metagenome (GOLD analysis project Ga0116227, IMG submission 89693) | Host-associated microbial communities from peat moss isolated from Minnesota, USA - S1T2_Fb - Sphagnum magellanicum MG | ecosystem: Host-associated > Plants > Peat moss > Unclassified...
ATACCAAAAGCGAGGGTGCAAGACCCTACACACACACTGATCATTCATAGACACAGTTCACATTCACACAAATTCGGCAAAGCTGATCACTAAAGCCAGAACTCTGAAATTTTACTTGCAAGTAACACGACAAAATGCAAACTTCTTTGTTACAACATATGTCATCCAGATCAGACACCTTACAACGTTGAGCCCGTCAGATCAAAGTTCTCAATATGCTCTAGGTCCATGGAGTCTCTGACCCTGATCTTTACAGATTGCAGTAACACAACCTTACTGTACTTTGCATTTGCGGATCACCCACGACTCGAAGGCTCTCAAATCCACATAAGTTGGGAGACTTCCAACATGAAGCAACATGACTCCAAGACTCGCTATTGCTACCCAATGGACTGATCCTCATACCACTAAGATCAGCAGACCTCTTCCCATCTACTACTCATTTAGACAATGCTCTCAAGGAAACACAAACAACCACTTCGCTTGGTCACTGGCGCAGCGGAAAATTTCAGCAACCCACGAAGATCCTGCAAAACAGATCCCCTTCCTTCTTTACGCATTTCTGATTTTCAACCATTATCTGCTCCGATCTCTCACACTACTACACATTCAGCAAAATCAAAAGATTTCCTCTCCAGCTCTCCCCCTTCTCTGACCCTCTTTTCTAGCCTTCTTCTTCACTCTTTTTTCTTTCAATCCTTCTCAGCCTCCATCCTTCCCTCTTTCACTCCGATTTCCAAGCTTCCTGCACAAGCTTCCCATGCACCGTTGCCATTCTCACCTCCCTAAAATCATAAACCCCACTGCCTTCATTAAACCAGTTTTCGGCGGGCTTGACTCTTAAACCCTTAAAACAAAATTGGCTTTCACATCACAGAAACCACAAACAGGTTCCCTGTTCGGTCACCCCCTATCCGGTCACAACATTTTATGCTCCCCGATTGTAGGAAAGTGAGGGAATGAACCTTCACATTCCCAAGTGAGCTCCTACCTTGGGAGTTGGAATCCCAAGGGTTTCCTGAATATTCAGAGACATATTTCATGGGTCAAAATTCATTGGATTAAAAATTTCCTTATATCATTAGAAAAACCTTGAAACTCAGATGTTTAAAATGAGTTTTCATGACTCATTTGAATACTTAAAACACAAGTTATGCCCAAAAGAAAGGTTAAGAGTCAAAGTGCCAATTTGATTTTCAACCATTAAAGTTGGGAATCGCCCTGAAATATATGCAAGTAGGTAGTGTGCTACATATCGTTGGAAAGATTTCAATTAGGGCTACAACTTTGCTTTAGACCTTATCTCAATTGGAGGTTTGCACAAAAAGTTATGGACCTTCAAAGTTTTGGGAGTTTCAATTTTGGGAATTTCGGGACTCCCAACTTGGGACTCCCGAAACAAAATGACATTTGGATGTATAGCCCCCGTGATTAAACACAAAGAATACTATAAGGAGGAAGGTGTTGATTTCCCCCAAGTGCAGGTCGTGGTGAGTCTTGTGAGTTCGTGTATGTTTGTGGCTCGTCTGTGCATCAAAAGTGCTTCAACTACGCACTAACCAACTTGTTGTTTGGTTTGTGTAAATCCGTGTGAATAATTGAACCACTTGTCATTTGTCCTAATCCCCATCCTAGAGCTCCAGCACATCCTTTTACCTTCGAAATGCTGTGAGTTAAAGAACGTACCCCAATTCCTTCTCCTTTTGTTGTTTTCACCTTTGGACTCGCAGTTGAGTTTATCAAGTCATGCACAATATTGAACCACAACCAACCCAAATTTCCAATCATAATCAATCTTTCAAAACCAAAAGTTTCCTAACAATCATAGTGTTCAAATTGCATTACTCAACCTCATGCAACATACTATCTATTTATTTGTTTTGATTCCTCACAATCAAGTGTGGGTCATGCACAAAATTGAAAATTTACTCTACTATAACCTATAAATCCAATTGGCAATTTGGTTACTTTTTCTTTTACATCATCATTCAATTACTTGATTAATGTTGACACTTCAATAACTTGATTTCAAATTAGACCAAAAGATTTATTGTTGAAACTAAGATTCCCTTTTGTAAAAGTTTGTTCATGTTGTTTACACTTTTCAAGTGATCACTACAATTTGTAATCACACAAAATTATTTATAGATATGTCATTTTTTTATCCAATTCCTAACATGTAAAAATGAACCAATCACACATATCAAGTTAGGTATTGTTGAATATCATTTGGATCAATAACGATAACACTTTGTTTTGCACATGTATGCATCATTTCATGGTGACAACAACAATTATAAAGCCAAGACCAAATTTAAACTCTCATGAGCTCTATGTAACAAACATAGAAATAAGTCAAAGAAACTATGAAGGGATTCTATAATGAGGAATGCAAATGCAACCAAAATAGGTGTGCAAGATCCAAATTTTTGAAAATAAGAATGAAAATATGTTCACACTAGAATATTTCATGTTGACTCCAAAACTTAAAGAAGTGCAATTTGTTCAAAACATGAATAATCATGTACCTACCATTGATAATTGCTGTTTTTAATAATGTAATATTACAAGAAATAGTGTTTCAAGCAACACTAATTTGAATATTTAGATTTGATAGTTTAAAATAAATTCAAAAAGTTTAACCCACATGGTCACAATTATGTTGTTAGCTCCAAGGTAAGGACTCGAACAACCCTTTCACTATAAACTTGAAAGCTCAATTCTAGATTTCAAATGAACCAATGCATGATTCATTTCTTCTAACTCATCTTTTGGAAATTGTTAAATGACAAACTTCAATGATATATTTCCTAAATATACCAATTTGTGGAGAGGTTAAATTCAAATTCCTTAAAACAATTTTTAGGTTTAAGTCTATTAAATAAAAACTAAAAACCTAATGCATAACATTGCATTGATGATGCAAGTTAAATGAACATTGACTTACAAATATATAAAAAATCCAAACCTAGCATATGTAATGCCCATGATAGACATAATGATATGAACAAAGAGATTGTTTATGATCAAATTGATAATAACTCAAGCATGTCACCCCTCCACACCCATCGCTACAAAAGGTAATTTCTATTAGGTAATCTCTATCATAGTGTTTTGAGCTTCTTTCAACAAAGCCTACAAGACCTTGCCAATGAAATTGATGAGTTTATAATCTCTAATTCCTAAGAGTGATGATACATAGTACACAAAATTGAGCTCAGGGTGGTTTCAAGCCATCATATTTCTTACTGCAACAGTTTGACAATCACCACAAGCCTTAGAGAGAGGATGGTAAGGATGAACATTTCACATGGTATGTAGTTTGGGAAATGAGCTCTTCCCAAGCCAAGATATAGAGATCTTGCTATCAAAAATTGCAATTAAAAAGTGACCTAATATATGTCCATTGCTTACCATGGAACCCACTCACCTCTTTTTCCTTTCTTATTGACTTCAATCAAATGAAACCAAAGATTCATTCTAACACAGCATCCCCATTCCATCCATGGAGGCTTACTACTTGAGCCTTGAGACAACCCACATAAGACAATGGATATGTTCTCTCATCTACTCCCTAGAATCTTTTTTGCATCTGTTCAGTCTAGTGATTGGCAGTCTAAAAGCTCTGTATGAATTATACTAATTGCCAAATTTCAATTCACTATACAATGAAAAGATTCAGTGCTCAAACTTTGTTTAGAACTTTTTAAATGGTATTGAAACTCTTACTCTGAGTGTCCTGGACCCTCCGCCCCCTAGACTTAGGGGAGTAAAGCCCACTATGATACAAGAAGAGACAGGTGTCATGTAGGAGAACGATATGAGCGGTAAACTTCTCCGCGCATCACCTCAATAGCCCCGTGCTCATGTGTGTATCGTTCAGGACCATAGTACATACCTGTCTTTTCCAACAATGACAGTGCTGCAGCTCGTCCATACATAGAAGAATAGAGCTTAAGATACTCAAAATCCTGGCAATTTTGCACCAATAAACCATGCAGAGACGTAGAAACTTCAAGTCAGAACCAATGTCTAGATGGTGTCATCAGAAAGCCAAAAAGCCACATATGAAAAACTCATTAAACACACAAGAACAGGTGAAAAACTTACCTGCATGCCACTCAGTAGCCGTTCAAGGCGTACAGATGCAACTGGTAGTGTACTAGCCGGGTTGAATACTTCTCCAGGATAGAACAGGACCCCATCCCCAGGTGGTAATCCCTGTCGGAAACGTATCTACAACTCCACCACAATTAAGAAAGTCAAAACAAGATCAGATAATGTGAGGAGAAAATCACTAACAAGATGACACTGAAAAAAGTGCCAAAGTCCCTTATTCAAGATTCAACACAAGCAAAAAGCAAGAGAATAATTACCTCAGCAGCTGGACAGTTTGCTTTTTCATAGCAATTAACACCCCAGTAGAGAAATCCAGTGCCACCTTCTTTCCAGACACGCCACATAACTGCACGGTGTTGTGTTCCCCGCATGCCCAGATGCAAGTTTGGGTGAAGGTCTGCAGGCCCCATGCACACATATGTCCACCACTCCTGCACATGGCTATTGTTGTTAATGCAGTAACCTTGATAACAAAGAGTATTCTTGCACCCTGCATATTGATATGATGGCAATAGTAGTGTCATGTCATGTTGCCTGTCCTCTGTCAACATTTAAAACAAGCAATTGACTCCATGGCAGGAGTTTAATGAACACACATAGCCTAGACATAAAGGGTCTGAAACTAGTTGTATGGTTGCCTACCTCACGATTTTCTGGCTGAAGTTCCTTTGTGATTTCTCCTACAAGCTCCTCCCTGCCTCCAAGAACCCACTCACTGCAACAACACAAATTCTGCTTCCTACTTAGTGACTCTCTCATGAAGGTTCCAAAGACCCACAAGGTACAACTAGAATCAAGTCTGGTGAGGAATTGTGTCTCCGCCTTGCACCTTGTACAGAAAATTTGTGTATGTGGACGTAGAAAGGTTGGCACTTTCAGGAATGCCTCAAAACTCCCAAGAGCTCCTGAAGAGTCACTGGGTCCTGAAACATGTTTGAGCACAGATTGAGCAATATGAGCACCAAACTCCTCCAAACTTTATGCAGTGCAAGCACACCAATCAAAGAAGCCATTGATTTGCAGAAGGGTATGGACTAGTTTGTTTACCACAGTAGTAGGTAGTCAGTACTCGTGCATCAGGAGCTGTGCCTGTAATCTCCTCTGCCATGTGTCGGATGCTCTCATACTGGTCCAACCCTACAGGCTGGTACAAAGAATGGGCATAAACTGGGGAATATGAATATAAACTTGGATATACAAGGATGAATAGCTTACACATTGCACAAAGAGGCAACTGGCATGAGATTCTGTACTTGATCATTCTTGGTCTCACTATAAACTGCACAAAATACTACTGCAAGCCAACCTGGCCAGGTAGGGAGGTCCTTATACCTCATCCCACAAATAAAAGTATGCTTTCTTCCAGTGGTCTTTGGTTTTCAGAATTTCAAGCTCACGCCTCACCACCTCTTTTGCAGTTTCAGAGCTGCAAAAGTCACATGCTGGTGTTAATGCAAACCCTTGAGTGTCTATTGATAACTCATAGAACCACACTTGATGGCACACACAGCATCATTCTTCCTGCCTTCCTAGCTAGGAGTAGGAAAGAAAACTTACGAGGAAAGCACAGGGGCATAAGGCACTGCATAGACTGCTAGTCTCATATCCCCATAATATTCATCTGCCTTAGGGTGGTCCGCTGCAAAACACATCAACACAACAACAAAACATATAACTTTAAACAATCAGCATTTGCCTGTATTCGCATGCATGACTAGCAATGGTGATCAAAAACTAAGTGCAGATGGTTTGCAAGTAGAAGTCTTTCTACCTGGCCAGGGGCAGGTGTATGTGAGGACACGCATATTTTCACCCCATCGGCAGAAGAAGGGACTGAGTCGATATTGCAACAACCATTTGTAGTGCATATCGAGTGAATCATACCAAGCCTTGCTTCCATGCTCCAATCGGAATCGATCCTCTATCACTGTTTCTGATATCTGTGATTCTGGTCAACGATAAAACCTTGGGGGAACTTCCCAATATTGTTTTGACAGGAGTTATTGACAGCAGCACAACCAACTATCAGAAAACCCTCAGTTGTACAATTTTCAAAGAAATATTATTCTACATTGGATACACCAAAGACGGCAGGAAGAGAAGGTGTTATAGGCAACACAAATTCCCAAACAGTGATGTGGACTCCTAGGCGAACTGCAAGGGAGGTCTTGCATTCCTCATCAATGTCCATCTTGCCAGTCTCACCACAATTTGCAGCAAGTGGTGGTGATTGAATAAGCTCCTTCAATCCCTCACAGATAGCATGGAGGGATTCTATCTGCCATGCAATATAGGCCATGTATAAGGTATCAACTGAATTTGTCCTTCCATGTGAATAGAGCAATTGAGCAACCATGACTCTGAAAAATTATTTCCCCTGTTTCAGTCAATTGTAATCAGCATTTGACTTTGAAATTGAATCTATAAAAGCATATGGGAAGAAAGCATACCAACTCTTGTGGGGATTTGTTGATAACGGCCTCTGCTTGCATTAGGAAACTCTGCAGTTCTCTCTTGATTTCCACTTTCTGACATTCTGCTTTCTCCACTGCAGAACAGCTGCAAACAATTAACCCACTCAATCTCAAGTACAGAATTGCATTTTCTGAATCTTTTTCATCACCCCCACCAACTGGAATTGAGTTGGCAGCAAATGTCAAATAGTTTCTTGCACAGTGATACACCTGTCCTGTGCTAGGAACCAGTAGGAACCAGATGAACTAGCATAAGACCAAAAAACATTTTTCATGATCTCAGAAAAAGCAATATAGAAACCCACTCTGCATCCGGCTTCACAGCAGTGATGGCAATTTCACCCGTGTACACCCCAGGAGGTTGTGTTGGTGGTACATCCACAGACATCCAGACAGCTGTTGTCTCCCTGGAGTGATCAATAAAACCAACAGTAGAAGTTAGAATGTGATGCAAAATACATAGTCAATTCTTTTCAAGCAAACTTTCAGTTGGAATGAGAAGTGCTCTTTCTCAAGTGTGTCCCTTTACCCAGGAAGCAAGCCAATTTGTGAAATAGGAATCTCCAGAGGAACAAGAGCATCAGGCACACCCAGCATTGGTACCACCCTCCTTAATGTCACTTCCTTCCCTACTTGCAGCCTGAAATATCCCACAAACAAATAGCTTCAGTATCTCTGCTTTCTTATTGGTGTGGATAGCACACTATGGTCTACACCCTCAATAGCATATGTTGATCACATCCAGGTGAAAGTGGATATCACAGCCCCTCAATCAAGAACAGGTATCGTAGAGCTCCTTTACTTGTGACCAGAATGGCTGCAGAAATCTGAGCATTGTATTTGGACTTGACCCGCCATTCCACCACCTCCCCAGGAGAGTTTTGGTCGCAAGGCTATTTGCACACTTTCCTTCTCATTCCTTGCAGCCAACAATGAGATCTGCTTGACAGGAAAATGCCATTCATACCAAAGTTCCATGTTTTGAGAAATGTTAATCTGAGCACAATCTGGGATTGCCCAATGCCACCATCATCTCAGCACTTTGAACTACAAAAAACACCAAAAGAACAAGAGATGCTCAAGGGCTGCTGGTGGGCTCAGTTGCACCAAACTATTAACTCTTACAAGTGGGTGACTACTACACTGACATGAAGGAACCATACATGTCCTGTCCATATGTGTTTCAGCAACATCTGGCAAAAAAGGTATCAAAGAAAAACAGTTGTCTCATAGTGACAGACAGCATTTCTCCTATGCTACTGTGAGTCTTTCACGGTGTTGCAACTCATATGCACCGGGCAGGTACACAACACAGTTGCACAAGATCAATGCAGTCATTAAGATTTCACTTGTATCTGTTACTTGAAAATGATTTCAAAACTGTACAGTAGCAGTATTAGGGCCAAGTGAAACCACAACCACCAGAAGCTTTTAGTGATAGATTTCTGAAAAAACATCAAACTGGGTAGTGATAGTTGAAGCTTAATAAGAAAAAACTACATAATTTATTACTCTCCAACAGAAGAAGAGACAATAAAGTTGTAGTTTCTCCTGGTAAATTCCAAGTGTTTTCTGGGGGGCATCAACTTCATAATCAATCTTGAGCACCAAGTCAGCAGGAGCAGGTCTAAAACCAATTCTCAACTGGGTCTCAATAAAACCTAATTGTTGGAATCTAGAATTCTCAACTGATTATGTTAGTCGAAAGCCAATTCACAAGGTCCCATGAAAACCTAATGGCTGGAATCTGGAATTCTCAACTGAGTGTGTTAGAACTAGAATTTTAACAAACTGCTCGGGGCCAATAGTAGTACAGAAAGAGGGAGGGAATTTTTTGCATCAAAAAAGAAATCATTCTTCACACACACACCTGTTCAAGAGGCCGTGGAGGCTCCTGGTGTCCAACAGTGGCAGTGCTGGGACAACACCAGACATGGACAAAATCAACCGTGGGGTGCTTTGACACATCATTAGCACTGAGGAAGTCAATTGAAGGCTTCACACCTGTATCATTCCACCCATATCCAGTGCCACCGCCTCCCACTCCTTCAACTGGTGGAGGACCTAAGAACTCCACATTGTTGTTCTGCATTATTGAAAACCCACCTGCACATTCTCAATGACAAAGAGAGTCAGAAGATGACCTACATTTCCAATTGCATATGTGCTAGAAACCCAAATGCAGGCAACGCACAAATTTCTCTCTCTCCCTCTCTCTCTCTCCAGAGATGATCTATCTCCGGACATGTCTTCCAGCAGCTACCACAGCAGGGCTGGCATTCCCAGTTGTTTGCTTGTCGTGCCACGTACATGGGATCTCACAAAATCGCAAGAAATCGTCAAAAGGAAAACCAAAAAATTAAAAAAAAATCACCAGCTCCACAAACTCTTCCGAGGTTTTTTCAGATGATGCCACCATCAGCACCACAACAGCAGAAGAAGATTCATCATGCACAAGGCCAGAGCAGGAGCAGCAAGAGAGCTCAAAAAAATCTCCCCACAAATGTGATTGCAACAACAACGACAGTTGTTAACACTGGGGAAGAAGAAGAGGATCAACAATACCCAATTTCCCAAAGAGAAATTAGAAACAGATTTCACAACACCGGAAAGAACAGCAGCAGCAGCAGCAGCAAAAAGGTCGGTTACAGAATTGGGTACAAGAGATGCTGCTTGCGAGTAGGAAGGATGCGTGGAGGAGTAGCTGCTGCTGGATTTTTGGTGTACAAGAAAGATCGATCAAGCGTGAGCCGTCGTCGTCCTCTATTGTCTACTTGCCTCTCCTCTTCTTCGATCCTGTTCCACTAGCCTCTCCTTGATCACAATCTCCAAGCTCTTCTGCTGCGTTGTAAGTGTCGTCTTTTGTGCTCTCTCTCTATCTCTCTCGCTCTCGCTCTCGCTTCCCCTTCCCCCTTCCCCTCTCCCGCACGGTTTGTTTTTCTGCCTGCCTTCCCCCCTGCTGCCCGATCGAACTGTAGGCGTACAGATGATAACCTATAAATTATGGACGAAATATCTCTCCACATAGATGATAATATCGCTGTGTCCATCCACTTATCCATCGATTACTGACCTCCACAGTCCCCCTTCATGGATGATTTCCCATGGATGGTAAGTTAGAGGAGAGGATACTGGCCGGTGTTTTGAAGCCTAGTGTGTGCGGAGAAGGAAAGCGCATGTCGAGAATGAAGTAGGAGGAGACGAGAAGAGAAGAGAAGAGAAGAGAGGAGAGAAGAGAATATATGAGAGAGGAGGCGTGGAGATGGAAATTGGGTTGTACTGAATGATGCTGTTGCCGGTGTGCAGCTATGTGTTGCTGATGAGTGAGGGGATGACGCCTGGAAGAATGGTGTTGTTGATTCAACTGGTAAATCGTCATCTCCCATTCCCCCATGGTGCAAGAAGGCCATATCAGATTCTATGTTGTAGAATGCAATTGTCACTACTCACTTTGAGCTCCACAACAACTTGAAGAAGTTACAAGGCAAGAATTTTCATAAGGTAATGCACTCGGACAAAACCAGAGTATGCAGGTATTGAAATAGTTCGTACGCCTCATGTTCATTCCAATATCTCAATTACTGCTAAGTTGGGAGTTATCAATAGGTAGTCAATTGTACAGGCTTTGTAGTTGTAAAGAGTTCTTTGTCTCTCAGATGTTCAATCTTATTGTCCTTTTGAAGAATAAGGGTTACCCTCTAAGGATTCTGTTGAAGAGGATTAGAGGGTTGCTCAATACAGGAAAAATCCGTTTTGGAATTTCAGCATTTGGAGTTTTCCAATTGTTTGTTGCTAGCCAGTAGCATGCCTGAGTCTTCTTGCTGCTTCCAGATTTGCAGCAGAAACTCAGTATACAGGTTAGTGTTTTCACTGGCCTTAACTATCTGTAGGGAGCTGATGAAGTTAGTTGGGAGGTTGTGATAGAGAAGTCACTATCATCATGCTACTGTTGATGGTCCCTGAACAGGTGTGAGACTGGCACTATTGTTCATGCTGCTTTTGTCTTTTAGTTTGTGGTTGGTTCTTTTTTGGTTTTTGTTTCTTGGTCCTTTATTCTCTGTTTTGTCTTTCATTCTTTGGAATTCTCCGTGGCTTGTTGAAGAAGTGTTAACCTTGCTTTGCTTTTTCTTAATTGTGAGAATGGAGATTTCTCGATTCTTATGAGAATAATTAGTTTTTGGCATGTGATTATACATGAGAAAACATCAGCAGCAGCATAATAAGTATTATTGTGTTGAAGTTTTAAACCTAAGAGTTGTTGCAATAGGCAGCAGCAGCATTGCTGGTGTTGATTCTGAAGGTGATTTCAGACACACTCAACTGTGGTCACATTAGGATCACATTAGGATTGGGCAAATCTGGATTGCTCTAAACTCCCAGTTGGGGTGCAGAGGGTGCAGGAGGCTCTAGACATAGTGCATGTCATGGCTAACCTTCTGGGAACAGGGCTGGATCATCAGACACTTTCGATCTTGATCACTCTCTGTGAGCATGGCAACAACCCAGAGGCTTTGGCTGCCGTGGTCAAGGAGCTCTGTTGCAAAGCAGCAGCGCTTTCTGCAACTCCATCTCCTGTGCAATGATAATTTTCACAAGGCAGACTTTATCAAGGTAATCTTCTTTCCTTGGAGGTGGTAGATTGTGAATGTTTGCTAAATTTCATCAAAGGCAGATTCCTTGTGAATTGGATTGAGAAGAAGTGGAGGTATCTAATAGATCCACCGCAAGTGAATCTGGATTTCTTATGAGGATCATAGAACTCGGGCATCGCACCCTGCAAATGTTTTGTAGGGAGGTTAGGTTCCAGAGCAGGATGGGTTTTGTTTAGGGTTTTGAGCCACCAAACCAGTGACAAGTTTCTTGACCTGGATGCCTCTGATCGTTATCCATTCTTTTGAGTGAAGTGAACATGAATTCTCATCCAGAAGAGGAGTTTGCAACTAACTGAGCTGAGGTCAATGGAAGGACAACAGCACCCTATGTATGATTCTTTGCATTGAGAGCACATTTGGACACTGCCATCTCAGATTTTTTGGTAAAAAGCATTGCAGACCAGGCATGTATCTGTCCCCTAGATACACCATATACCCTAGCTCCATATGTCATTGATCATTGAAACCCACATATGGCCCGAAGTGCACTCAAGACCTCTGCTTCCATGAAAAGCAGAGCACTTGAAGCAGTAATGCTTATTTGGTGCTTCCAAGGGAGTGACTGACTGCAAACTTTTTTCACACAAGAGTAGATCCTTGTACACAAGAACAACACTCATGGTCTAGAAACTGAAACTAAAAACTTCCATGTTTTTCTTGTTGGTGAAGTTGTGGAACCTGAAACCAGATTGGCCGCCTCCATCAACACAATGCAGCAGGACTTGCTATTTTACCATCCCTTCTATGCATGAGTGTTTACATGTATTTTCTGCTTCAGATTCTCTTGTCAGAATTTTCATCTTGAGTATGAAATGTGGGGATATGTGGACTATTTGAGTTTCATTTGCTGTCTACACTTCTGCTCTATTTTGAAGGTGTTGATGATCTTCTCTGGGCTGTGGTTAGTAAGAAAGGCTAAGACACTGTCATCTTCCAAGCCTACACCCAAGTGAACCAGGGCCAAGAATCTTGTCACCATGAAAGTGGAACTCACCAGGAGTGAGGTAGCACTCCCCCATGTCCTGGGACATCTTTGTCAGTACTTAGTTCCACAACTGTATCCTTCTTCTCTGCTCTTTGTGTGTTCACTCTTTCAGGTGTGTTCGTTATATACCTTTGATCCTGAGTTTCCTGTGGGAGGTGGTGTCTAGTCACAGTAATCACCTTGCAAATAAATTGTTTTCATAAGAACTCATGAGTGCTCTCTATATGGGAGTGGACTGAGAATAAATGCTCCCACATGAACTGAGTTTCTGTATGTTGTTCATAGTGCTCTTAATGAATGCTTGTAGTTCACAAGGTTTTGTTTTCACATCATTACTTGTCCAATGCAAGAGATAAATAGTTCCTGGCTTGTTGTTCTGTTAAGTCTGAACACTAAATACATCATAGTATTACTTCTGCATGCAGGTGGTTACACCCATCATCTCTAGCTGATGAACTCAGTGGAGAGTCATGACAGCCATTCACTGCTATTCCTGGTGAAAGGTGATGGTCTGATGCTTTGTGAGTGACTCTCATAAGATGACTGCACTCTTTCTTGCCATGTTAGTTTCTGGTTTTGCTGGAACTGATGCAACGGTTGCCTTCAAAAGTGTTAATGTGAAGTTTTGTCTGCAATCTCATATACATATACATATTATTCTGCTGATGAAGGTTTCTCAATTCTCATGAGAGTCGTTACTTCTTTCTGATGAAGTTACTGGGTAGTCATGGCAAACTATTCACTGCCATTTGTGATGAAGGTGATGGTCTGATACTTTGTGAGCAACTCTTATAAGGTTCTGACTGCACCCATTGTCATGTTACCTCCAAATTGTTGTAGAGATTTCTCTGCACTTTCATTAGGTGCAAAACCTAAACCTTTGAATATATATTTCTTCTGCAAACAGTGTACATGTTTGATTATATCTGCAACTGCAGTATCTTGAGAGTTTTGGGTTACAAGTTGTGTATTAGTAAGCAATCTGCCAATCATGCCTTAAGAAGCATTGTTTAGCTAACCTAGACCTCTGCTCATCTGCTGACATTGACCTTGTAAGTGCTTTTGCCCAACATGTTGAGATACAGCAGTATGTAATACCTTGGGACATTGGTCCAGCATCATATTTGGATTCTTTGTGAAGCCACCAAGGTCCACCTCCAAATTGAAGCCCAGAAAGGGAAGACTGATTCCTCTCCCTGGACACCATCAAAATTCTATTTGCTCACATCTGCAATCCCTGGAATTGTGTTGAGGTATATAAATGTCCCAACAATTCTCTCTGAATTCTTCAAAAGTGCCTCCCCCTTTCTATAGAGGAAAACATGTTTTGTGAACCAGTGGCTCTGAAATTAAGAGTTTGTTTGTTTGTCTTAACTAATAATATTCAGTTTTTTGGCATCCTTTTCTCTCTCATAATGCTAATGTCCATTGGTACTTTAACTCATGTCATGGGCATCTCCCAGATCCCGGACATTGACCATATGCCCTTGTGTGCCTCTTATCCCCTCTTTTAAGTTATCTTTTAAGTTATTGAGGGCTTCCTACCCTTTGGCCTTCAATAGTAAATTAGGATTTAAAGAGAAGGTGAAAGCTACTCTGAGTCTGTTCCCTCTGCCCAGAGGCAAAATGACTATACTTGAACAGGATCTGTTCTAAAGTGCATATGTTTGATCTGCTCAGAGGCAAAGAAGGAGACTTCACATCTGTGCAGGATTTGGGACACTAGTCTGGCTTGAACTGGGAACCAATTTCCTGTTGACAACTGCAGACTGAACTATACTCTCTGTACTGCTATTTTTTTCCTATCAATTTCATCTTGCATTCTACGACCCTAAGCGGCATCTTTTGAATGCATTGATGCCACTAGGCTGGCTGTTCTTACAGACCTTATATGAACAGCCTTGGCACTCCCATGTCTTCATGAAGTATTATGACCTCCTACCATGTGTAGCCAGGCTCAGAGTAACTAATAGTCTGTAATCTTGTAGTTGGATTGCTACTGCTGTTTGGACAACACTTGCTATACAGTAGGCCTGTAATACTGATTGCAATTTATCTTGCAAAGAGCGAATCTAGTACAATTGAATGTGGTTTTTGTGAGGGGAAATTTAGTGTAAGAGAAGGGAATCAATCAGACCAAAAAACACATGGAATCATAGCTTTAATGCATAGCTACAACATGGACTAAATCTCCCTGCAATTAAACTATGGTGCACCAAAAGCTTACCATCCATACACTCGTGACTCAAAATGTGTGAAGATGGTGAAGTGGATACTAAGACCTTGATGGCAGCAACTCTGAAAGCTTGTGAGTGAATGACTTTCAATGCATCACTACCAGAGACACTGGACAGCACAAGACATTGTCATAGTGCTCCCTACTTTCTCTTGACTTTCAATAGCTTGGCAACTTCCCTCATGCTCTTTTTTTAACCTCTCCTGAGCCTCCAATGAACTTCTGAACACCATGAATCGGCCACTTCAATGTTCTTCCGCTCTCCTCTTCTCTCCCTACCCAAATACCATGCACACACCACCCTCCTTTCCTTCAAACAAGAAGCAAACACTATGCACCAGTATTGCATGTACCATCTTGCTCAGAACCAGTAGCTCCAAGATTGCATGTTGCCAATGCAACCACCCCCTCTTCCAGCTGCAAGCTCAATCATGGGCATTCACCACAAAGACCACACAGCAACAACAATCTTGCCAACTACCTAGCTGTGCATTGCAGCAACTTCAGCCAGACACAAAAAGTATCCAGTCTACTAAAACAAAAAAACTTTTACACAAAGCCTTGGGAGCTGCTCATTTCAGCTCATGCAAATTATTGTGTTGTGGATGCAACAGGCCTAACAGTTGCAATACTAGGCTTTGGGAACATGACAGCTTTCATTCAAATTCAATGTAGTTTCTTTTGTCTGCAGTTGCAGACTAATGGGCATTTTTTGGTTGTTGTCTCTTTGATTCAAAGTCTTGCTCCTGGTTCAAGGTTGACATCATCATCTTTGAATGGGTTTTGGTTGGATTTGGTTTTCTACAAACCCAAGAAGAGTATTGTGGACCCCTACTTAGATTTTCTTTTCTCCTGTTCTGTCCTGAATGAAGAAGAGTAGTACCTAGTATCCTGCAGAGATTCCAAAAATCCTGGTCTTCTTACTTCACAAGATGCACCCAATTGGAGACCGGGCCTTATATAATAGAGGCCTTTTAGAGCATCTCCACCCACACCCGCTATTTGCGCCTCTTACCAACTTTTACCACATTCCGCATTAAAGTTCTAATTATTTTCCCATCCCCAAATACAAAGATGAAAAATTGGAGAGTATAAAGTCGGAGATCATATTTTAAAGTCACTGCATACGCCAATCATTATAGCTGGCCAATGAAAAGCAATCATGTTCTTTTTCGTGATCCTTTTGGAAATCGTTGGATTATGTGCATATTCACAGGTTCATATCCAATTGTAGGGAGCATCTCAGTAACATGGCAGCATAGCCAATGAACCTCAATCATATCACTTACCCCGCGACATTTTCGTACCTCCCTATTTCCTTTCTGCACATTCTTGGTAGCTGGTTGGATGAACCTCATAACTCACACACTTCTGTGCCCTATCACCCAAAAGCTTGGCCCTCCCATAGATTCAGTTATATCCGATAACCAGCTTGAGTGTGCTGGTTACCATGAATCAGTACCCTGTGCTTGACTATGCACAGTAGCCTGCGTGCTCTTGTCAGTGACCTAGTCCAAACTCAATCTCACATTACATACAAAAGCAGGCCATTTTCCTACGGCCAGTGGAGATGCCCTTCAATTCGGGGTCAAATTCTTTCTATCTCATGGCAAAGGATTCAGTATAAGAATTCAGTTGTGCTTCAAACTGAAAGGCAAGAATAGAATCAATCCTTCAATCTGAAAGTCCACTTCAAAAAAGAATTCCCCTCATCAAATTCTCAAGCATGCAAGAAAATTTTGTTTGTGATTTTTTTCTTGTTGAGGAGTGAAATTAACTTGAATTGCAAATTCCTAGTCTAGGCTAAGATGTTGTCATTTTGTAAGTTCATTGATTTGTCCAAATGGAGAAAAGTGGTAATCACACCAATCTGACAAAGTCTAGAGCCAGGGACCAATGACTAAGTCTTTCTCTCTCTCTCTCTCTCTCTCTCTCCCTTGTTGGTCCAATTTTCTCTTTTGAAGAGGTCTGGAAACCAGCCTGCCATTTACAGGCTTTTTAGATGCCCTGGGACTAAACTCCAAAGATTGAGGTACTAAGAAGACCAGGTCTCTCCATTAAGTGTGTCTCTCATCTGTTTGCTTTATATGTCTCAGGAGCATGAAAGCTGAAAGGTCTCCAGGTTGGTGGTGGTATCCAAAATTTGCTATGGCAGCTTGGAGAAAATGCTTGGTGATGGACCATTGTGTGTTCACAAGGCTTTTTTTGGGTTTTTGATTGATGCTTCCAAATTTTACATTTTGTGCATTCTTAAGTTACTAGCAATACCATTGAGCACAAACTCCTATCATTTTTCACCTATTGCAAAACTCACTTCTTTTATGGACCTCTAACGGGTAATTTGTTTTATCATAGTGTATTCTCCATTTGGGTTCATGTCACCCCGCACACACCATTGCACACCATCTATTGGAAATCCATTATGACTCAGTTGTGCATGAACCACAATTGAGTTACACCATTTTGCAACTTTTCATCCGTTATGTAGCCTTTTTATCCCAAATATGCATCCATTATACAACCTTAGTAAGGAACCCCCATTATGAGTCCCATTGTGCATGAACCATAATTGAGTAAACCAAGGTTCCACGAACCTTGATAACCTATCCTAGAAAAACTACTCCCTCATGACACTACCTACATAAACTACCTATGTAAAGGTGCATTCCCACTAGGTGTTAGGGACTCTTAGTGTTGAGTCCCCTAAAACCATGCTAGTCATTTAGGACTTACACCTACTTAACCATGAACATTTTATATTAAGTTAGCATTCACTTAACATTAAGGTATCACCGCCCGTTTAGCATTGTGTGCCACCTAGAATGCCACCTAGATTTTCATTTAACATTGACTTAACATCAAGTGTGAATGCACCATAAGTAAGTTTCATAGGCAAGTAGGGAATGTATAACTATGTATGTAGTAGGTAAGGCATTGAGGGGGCTACAAGGTAGGTAGATGCATGCATGTGGTTCAACAATGGTATGAAAGTGAGTGTAAAAGTTTTAAAAATCTAGAAGATGATCACCCCAAAAGCTAGACACACATTTTTTGTGGCATCCACATTTAGTCAAAAGACCTCAAGGCTTTTGTGCTTTTGGGTTACACAATTTGTATTCTTTTCCATTGAAAAAGAGTTTAGATCCATACCATCCTTCTTCGTCGTACATGGAACAAGTCTTTTTTTTTCCCCCCCCCTCCCCAAAATATATCAAAAACTTGGAAAATTTTCCCCTCCCAAAAAATTCTTTGCTTCTAGGTTACCAATGTAACTGAGGTTTTTATGGGGTTGGGGGCCACATTATCCAATTTCTAGGTTTAGACTCTAGACTCTAGACTCTAGACACTCATAGGAAGTGCATGCAATGTACCTTCTCTGGTGTGTCCACATGCAAAGATGACAACATATTCGGGTCATGTACTTGGTAACATGGTAACATGGTGGTAGTGTGAACCATGGCTTTTATACCTTGGGTGAACCCGCACCAACATTGGTACCATGGTAAACATCCCAAAACCCATTTAAATTACTTCTCAATATTATAAATATCCCATGCTTAGACAAAAATTAGGGTCTCCAAGTTCAAATCTAGCATTTTTGGCCTTAATTTGGCCACCCCAAGGGCTCATTAAAAAAGGTGAAGGTACCAAGGGGGGGCGCTGCTGGTTCACCCTGGCCATGAACAATTTAGGTAGTAGTCCTACAATTCTTTCTTGGGACCCTTCGTGACCAACATTCAAGATTCAAGGGCACCTGATTACCCCACTAGGTACCTGGGCAGCTTTGACATTAATTGTATTTAATTTTTTAAAAAAATTGAAAATTTCACCAAAAAAATTCTTCAAATAAAAAAAAATTGCCAAGGAAAATATTGGATCTTCAGGAATATTCCCTGTGTTGAAATGAAAATTTCAAAATAAATAAATTATTTGACAGCCATGTGTGAGGTAAAGTTTTGCAGTTCCATCGATTTCAATGTAAAATATGCAATTTTCATTGTGGTGCATATGGCATTAATATTATAGTTTGACATTAGTTTGGCACCAAGTTTTCAAAGGCTGTGTCAAGTGAACAAAAGTTTTAGCATGCAACCCCCAGAAAACATTCAAGATTAGTTCCAAGCTCAACAAAAAATGGACAACACTTGGGTCATTTTTTGAATCTCCCAAGAAAACAGCACAAAAATGTTTCAAAGAAATTTCCAAATTCCAAGGCATTCTCAAATTCAAAGATCCTTTGCCTTTAACTTTCGAGCCATGAACAGAGATGCAAAAATTTTAAAATCCAACATTACAATTTTTTTAGCTATGTTAGCCTTGTCTCATTTTGTTAACCTCTTCAATTATGCATTCGAAAGCCTTGTGAAAAGTTATCATAAAATTGGCACCTAACCACAAAGGTGCATTTGACTCCAATGAGATGGGTTTCCCACCCACCCAACTTGGAAAGAATCAAAGATTAGTCCAAGTTCAACAAAATGCACAATACTTCCTCCTTTTTTCCCATTAATCTCCCAAGAATCAATAAAAATTTATGCAAACGCATGTGACTCTTGAGAAGGCTTCCAATTCCTAAGGTCTTCTTTCCCAACCTCAAAAGATTGATGCCCTCAAATACTTCCAATTCACAAGAGGAAATGAATATAAAAGAATCTAATGTTTGAAGTTTGAGCCAACTATAGTAAAAAAACAAGGGGGGTGTGTCACACTGTGGCCTTGCCATTTATGTACATGAAAACGTAATCTTAAGGCAAAAGAAGACTTATGAAAGCTCAAATATTTCACCATGCAAAAATATACTCTTCAAAAAAAATCCTCTAAAAGAAACCAAAATCCTTCAAGATATTATTATAACTCTGTAACTAATCTCAAGTTTCAACACAAGCCGAAATATCACCTTTCAAAAATCCTCATATAAAAATTAGGCGTATTACCTAAAGGCCAAAATCCCTTAAGCTACTATACTCTATAATGAATCTAAACACAATATCCTTTGCCTAGGAATTAGGTTAGCTAAATTAGTGTCACTTTGGCAAGTAGCCCCAAAAAGCCTAGAGGATGTTGTTAGACATGCTTGGGGCATTTGGGCTGGCTATCTAAAATGACCATTCTACAATGCTATAGAATGACCACTCTTTTATGTTAACATTCTTTTTATCTTGCTCTTTCTATTTTGGAAAATTGATGTTTTTTTTTTTGTCTTTGCACATCAATTTTTTCAGGAGTTTTGAAAGAATGGAGTACAATGAAGACTTCACCATACCATTACCATTCCACAATGAATGATTTCTTGAAGCTTCAATTTGCGCAGCTAAAGAAAGAAAGCTCCACAATACCCAATCCCCAAAAAGAAACTTCAGACTTAAAAGCAGGCTATGTAGATGCTCAATGTAGATGGCTTTACTTACAAATTGACTCAAGTCCCAGAGAAGAGATTATTACAATAGACAAAGCACTAGGTACTCATCACAAGTTTGATTGTTGATCTTCACAAGCGGGACCCATGGGAACTAATGCCTAGAGAAACAGTGTTTCTTGTCTTCCACACTGCCAACTTGCTTTCTTTTGTTGGGCTCTGCCACAAAAGAGACCACAAAGCATTGTTGGTTGGTCTTTATTTGGTCCCACATTTTGAGGAATGTTCACTGGGTATTCTCTGACCCTCTCTGAGTTGGTTCATTTTTTGATGTGTTTATTGTGAGATCTGAGTTCCACTTTCTGGAACTTTCATGGAACACTCAACTTTCTACAATTTCATGCAACCAATTTTTGTTTATTTTAACTGTTGTTGACTTGAACTCATCATACATTACAAGAGAAATACCGCTTTTTCTCACCTGTAAAGACCTCCTCTGATTTCTCTAGTTACATCTAGAGTGCGCCTTGCAGAGTGAAAAATTCTGCTGGGCTTTTCAAATACAGAAAGTTCTGTTCCTGTTGGCATTACACAGAAGGTACTCAAGAGAATGCAGCTCTTGATTCGTGTGAGATAAACTTTGTGGTTTCATCCATTACACAATGTATATTATGTGAATTTTGAAATTAAGATACAGCACACACAGTAAAAAATCATTGTCCTCATGCATTTAAGATTTGGGAAAAAAATTTGGTTTGAATTGTGAGTCAAATTGTGGTGAGAAAGGAGAACCTCACTGTAATCTGTCAGCTACCCTTTTGTCCCATCAAATTCATTTGCATTCTAGTCACCTTACCATGCCCCACAGTTCCATCATCTCTCAGAATTTTGTTTGAATAAAGAAGGGCAGAAGTGCTCCACCTTGAGATGCTTGGTCTTGTGGAAAGACCCTTCTTTCTGAACAAGGCAAGCACATAAGCAAACACAACATGACATCTTCCGAAGTAGTAATTTTCTTACCATAGAATCAGAGTATCCCAGCAGTCCCTGAGAGCTGTACTAAAAACTGCACCTAGGTGTGTTCTCACTGTGTACAAATCTTTGAGCAAGATGCAATTCAAAAAAAAGAGAGCCCCATAACAACCAACAAATGCAGTGTCACAAAGAAGGATCATCATCATGGAAGATAGTTTTGGATCTTTTTCATACACAATAAAATACATAGGCCACATGCCCTTTGAGAGCGACACTAAACATCAAGGCCTAATTCATCAGCAAAAATGAGACGGAGCGTCAGACTCTATAAGATAATGCCTTGTGGACGAATAGAACCCAGGAAACCTGACAGAGGGAAAAAGGTGCAGCCCATAAGACATGGGCAGGCCAATATATCTCCATACAGTTTCGCCGGTCAGTACTGTCCTGACTTTCACAGAGACATTTATGCTGAAGCATCAGGCAATGCTGAATGTGATGCTACACCCCCAAATCAGTTCTCAGACATCCAACATTTGTGTTCAGGTTGAACATTACCAGTAGTGAAACTATAAACCAAAAAGTAGATCAGATGTTAGATCTCACAGCATTGTTTCATCGAGCCCTGAGACAGCCTCAATGCCAACCCCATTGGTCAGTAATCTGTGAAGATTCGTTTCATGTAGTTGGGGTTTGTAATGCCAGAGTCAGAAAAAAGGTGGTTGGAGCTGCGTGCATGGTGATGGTAGTCTTCTGATTCCCCACTGTACCCATACCCTGATCTTTGATGGTCTTGATAAGGACCTGCTGCATCATATCTTTCATAAGATGGCTCATACCGACTGTATGATGTGCCCTGGCTCTCATACTCTGGATTATAGTCTCTGTCCTCATAAGATTCCTGCCCATAAGATGGTCTGCTGGGAACAACAGATTGGGGATGTGAATCCATCACTCCATAGGCATAGGCAGGTGCATACTGGCCATATGCTGCCCCTCCCTCCCTCACATCATAGTGATCATAACTATCCCTTTCATGGTATGAAGATGGAGACTGATTGTATGATGAGCTTTGCTGACTGTCTAAATGAGAAGCATAGGCATCCTCCCTTTCTGAGGGTGAAGGATGGGTAAATGTTACTGAGCTCTCTGTCTCACAGGGCAGATCTTCAGTATCCGTTTCCATTTCTGGAGAAGATTGATGTCTGAACAATGAAAAGACGTCAAGGACTTCAGGTTGCTTGGGGGCAGTTTTAGATTGGATGAAGTCAATGAAATTCTTGCTGTATATTGTGCCAGCATAGAACTCAGCTTTCTTCTTGGCCTTCCTTGCCCTCTTTAGCAGAGCCTCAGGATCAACTTTGCCTGTAACAGTCACTTTCTGATGTGCTATGTCACACACCACCATTGTCACACCTGCAAATACAACAATTCCAAAGAACCCCCCATTAGTCTATGCAATCCACACATGTCTATCCATCTATCCATCTCCACTCAAAATAGTCCTTACATCCAGACCGACTACCGAACACTCCAATCGATGTTGATCCAACAACATTTCCACTGAACGGAAAGAGTTACTCTTCCCAACGCAGTTGTGCCATTGCAAACCTCCCTGAAACTAACCATCATCCTGGTGAGTTCTTCCACTCCTCCATCCATCAAAGGGGAGCTGGTAGCCTGACAATTTCCATTACAAAATCCTCCAGAACATGCACACACACACACCCCACTCTTACAATCCATTCAGAAAACATAAAGGGTTTGTGGGGGCGGGGGGGTGCAGGGGTTCTGGCACTACCAGAGTAAGGACAAAAAATGAATCACTTACCATCCATCTTCCTGAGTTCGTTCCGAACTTTGTCTTCACACTTGCTACAGCACATGGGGACTCTCAGCTCAATCTCCTGCAAAGTCCATTACCCGTTTCTTGCAAGGTCAGCAAAAATCAAAATCGATACATTCTCTTGGTAAAACGGAATAAATCCCATGGTCTTCAGACTATGCCACCACCCATTTGCTTTCTCTAACAGATACAAGGTTTTAGTAAGTCTCCAGCACAGCTTCAAAGCGGAACATAACATGCATACTTACCGGATGGACCTTCTTTGGCTGACTGCTGCGGCGGGTGATCTCTTGGGGCCTTGAGGGTTGTTGTTTCTGTACCACAGGGTCACGGAATCGGACCACTTTAGGAGGAGGGCCAGAAGCAGAAGAAGGATGGCGAGAAGGAGGAGGCATCATCAGAGGAGGAGGGGGCTCACGAAACATTCGGTATGCCATGGCATCAGGGTAATTGGCGAACATAGGCGTCTCGTAGAAACGACCGATGCTCGGCGGCGGCGGCAGATCAGGGTAGCATGTGAAGGAAGGCGGCTGGGGATAGTTCCTATAGGAAATAGTCTCCCGGAAGTATGGTTCTGGTTCCTCTTCTCTGAAGTCCTGATCCATCCATTCGGGTTCTCCCATTCCAAAAAGCTGCACAACCCAACAATCGCAAAAAGAAACATTGCATGTTTTTTAGGTCATGCACAATCTCATAACCTGCACATACTTCCACATCATTATCTGATTAAGAAAGACAGCGCGCGCACACACGCACACACTAGTTCCGATTGATCTTAGAAAAGAAAAACCATGAAGCCACCCATTAGCCAGCAGCAGAGCAGCAGCGACATTCTACCTTGCCAATGAATGTAGCCATGGCTGACGATCGTTACAAACGTGAGCTCCAGCAACCGATAAATCCCGACTCCTCTCTTCTCTTCTTCAGCTTTTCGTCAAATCGTCCGAGGTAAACACAAAGGGTCATACGACAAACTTATAGAAAAGCACCACCACCTTATGACTTCTTCCGGTGTCTAAGGAGAAGAGACCTACATATACCATAGCAAGAGATAACATGACTTCTTGGGTTTAGTAGATCAGAGGGGCTCTTCTTCTTCTTCTTCTTCTTCTTCTTCTTCGCAGGGGGCCGACCAAATAAAATAAAATAAGAAGGCTCTTAGAAAGACGATAGATTCTTACGAGACAATAGCTCCACCCACCGGGGAAGGGAGGAGTAGGTAGTACACAAAGAAGAAGAAGAAGAAGGGAAAGAGACAAAAGCCGACCAAAGGAGGAATCGAAACACTCTGGTAAAACGGATTTCACAAAAAGCAAATCCAAGTCCGCAAGCAACAACCCTGCTGAGTGCAGACTGGAGAAAGAACGAAAGAACGAACGAAGAAGAAAAGAAGAAGAAGCAGTGCCGAGAGGGGTGCTGCCTGCAGAGATCGACAGACACAACACGCCCTGGCGACAAAGGGGAAGCTCCTCGCACTCTTCCTTAAGGGGTAGCAAGCCGGCCGCCCCAAGAGCGCATGAGGCGAGAGAGGAGAAAGAGTAGCGGCGAGGGGAGGGGCCACCATTTCTTTCGCTTGGTATATATAGCCAGAATGCTAAATTAAAAAACTTAAAAGTGCTAAAATCGAGTGCTGTCCGAGATTTTCAATAGCCATAATTATACCAATCGCCATATTTTCCATACATGCTATGTAGCCTAAAATAAAGAAGGATTTTTGTTTAAAACTTTACTTTCATTTTTAGCTCATAGCCAAATCTGGCTAAATCTTCTTGTGGGATCATCCCTTGTTTTTTTTGCTGACTGTATATAGCCAGAATGCTATATTAAAAATTTAAAGTGCTAAAATCAAGTGCTGTCCGAGATTTTCAATAGCCATAATTATACCAATCGCCGTATTTTCATACGTGGTTGAAGAAGTATGTACCCAAAAATAAACAAGGATTTCTTTTTGTTCCCCTAAAATTACTTTCATATTTAGCTTGTAGCCAAATCTGGCTACATTTCTTGTGGATCCATCGCCACTTTGGATTCATTACAAATTTGAAAAAATATTAACTAAGGAGAGGATGGCCCGTGGAAAAAGGGCCGAGAAAAACTGTTACGCTGTCCACACACAGCTTGCCTCGTGGACTTGGGACAACGACCTGGTCATAAACATTACGTGGAGGATTCCCATTTGCAGGTGGGACCATGTCTAATATCACCGCCCAAGCTAGTGGAAATCCGAACCAATCCGCACCGTAAAATGGGTCTGTATACCACACTGTATAATTTCTGTACATTACGGTGCACCGTAATTTAGTAGTACCATAGTACCTTTTGCAGCTTCAACTCTAAATATTTTATTTTCAGAAATTTTCAAACTTTCACAATTTTTTTTTAATTTTTTTTTTTCAAATCACAAAATTTTGTGTAGGAAATTAGAGAGTCTTTGTGAATGTTCTATTTTTTGACATGAAATTTTTTAATTTTAATTAATTATTTGACATACATGTGTTGAAGCCCGCCCTTGTTATTATTTTGAATAACGGTTGGTTTTTTTTTTCCCCCATTTTTTTGTTATTGAATTTTTGAGGAAAATTTCTCAAACTATGAGCAAAATTAGTCAAATTTACAATTAAAAAAAGGAAAAAATTCCCAATTTTTTTGGTAAAAATTAGGACATTTTTTTGTTGGAAAAATTAAATAAATAAATAAATGTTGGTGCACCTCAAGGTGATAAGTACTATGATGAATAATTGGGGGGTGGGGATTGGGAGGAATCAACTCCCTACCAAGCTACCACGTACCCACCTATTTGTTTAGTGCCATGATGGCATGCAAAGATCATACTTTCCTTGGCTATGGAAATGAGCCTTCTCCCCCCCTTTTAATTTTTTATTTTTTAAAATTTTTATTTAAATTTATTTTTTATTAATTATTAATTATTTTATTTTGGGTTTTAGTGCCAACCTAGTTATGGGAGGGTGGCTTATCATACTACTACTACCTATTGCCCATTTTGACAACATGTTTTGAAATAGTCTCCTCATAAAAGAAATATTTCTTGCTGAAATTAGGGTATTAGGGGCACCGAATCTAAACAACTTTGTGTGACGATGAATGAAGGGTTTTTTAGGACCTAGTAGAGAGTATTCTTTTGAGACCATGTTTGTGTGTTTTGCATTTTATGAGTGTCGTCTTTTGTTGATACTTTTGGTCTTCTCCTCCTTTTTCTTTTTTTTTTTCTTTTTTAAAAAAAAATTTTTTAGTACCTCTCTTTCCCTTAGGAATTGGTGATTTCTTTTTTCTTTATTTATTTAATTTTTTAAATTGACAATACCATCATTTTTAAAATGTTTTTCCTTTAAATTTCACCTTTGCATCGAAGTTCAACAAAGTGGGTTCCACACTATTGGTGAGAGGACAAAGGCAAAAGGAAAAAAAGTGATGGAATTGCAAAAACCACTTTTGCATGGAGAGCTTTAGGTGGTTGGTTTCAAGAAATATACATTTTTTTTTTAATAATTTTTTTAAATTACCTAACAGGACAAAAAGGTATAGACAATTGTAAAGCACTCTAAAACAAGCCAAGTATGGACAAATTTGAAGCACTCTTTGTGTCAACAAATGGAGTTGGTTGCCCACTTTAGGGTCTATTTGCCCCCCCTACCCCCCAAACTTGTGTAACTTGTGCATTTATTATTCAACCCAGATTTGAAATTGTGACTCTAGTGGCTTGGACATGTTTCGACATGTTTGGACCAGTGTTGGTCGGTTATAACTTTTTTAAATAAGCTGGGTAAGGTTGTTTTTATTTATTCGGGAACCATACAGGTTATCAATATCAAACAAATTGAATAATAATCATTAGTTATTCATACGGGTAAGTTGTCGAATACCCGATTGAGAATTGCCACTTAACCTGCTGGTTATACTTTGGTTATAGGGTTTCTATAATTTTAAAAATATTTTATAATTTTTTAATTTATTATTATTATTATTATTATTATATAAAGGACTAATAACCTACGCGGCTGAAAGGTAATCAGGTCATCCAGGTAAATTATTAGCTTCTGAAAATTCAGTATTAGGGGGGTTATCAATGTACCCGGTTATCAAAGAAACTCAAGATCCAGCTGATGCAGTTAGTTATTAACCAGCTTGATAACCAGGTCAAAAACTCAATAACCAGCCGACACAGGCTTGGACACCTAATAATTTAGTAGTTCTGAGATTCCTGACACGTACAAATTATTTTTAAATTTGTGGGGATTCTTCTTCATAGGCACACTAAAAACTATATAGTTTTCTTTTCATATTATGTTATGGCCTTATTCTGACTTTTTCAAAACCTTAGGCAACTTTTCATGACTCTTCATGCCTGTTCAATTTGGCCTCTCTTCTTAAATAAGTTAATTTTAAACCTCCTATTACGATTAGATCTCACGATTTGCATGCAGGCAACATTAGAGAGGCTTTAAATCTTCTATTACTATTAGATCTCATGATTTGCATGCAGGCAACATTAGAGAGGCTTTAAACCTCCTATTATTATTAGATCTCACGATTTGCATGCAGGCAACATTAGAGAGACTTTAAATCTCCTATTATTATTAGATCTCACGATTTGCATGAAGGCAACATTAGAGAGGCTTTAAACCTCCTACTACTATTAGATCTCATGATTTGCATGCAGGCAACATTAGAGAGGCGAGGCTGGGAGTGACATAGCTTCCTCCTACCACCACAAGAGGGACTTCCTCTTTCTCTCCTTTCTTTGGTTCTTGCGGGTTGTGCGTCTTTTGGCTTTTTTTTTTCGACTTTTGCTTTTGTTTTCAGTGTGATGGTTCTAGCCATTGATTTTTATTGGATTGTTTTTTTTTATTTCTCAATAAGTTAATTGTTCTAGTTAGGTTTTCTTTCTAGGATTTAGAGTTCTTCCTGGTGTGTCACATAGCTCCATTGTTACCGAATGAATGTCGTATGTAATAATGTTGATCAATGAATGAATGAATGTACATGTATTTGTATAACGCAATCAATCATAAAACCTTGCTTCGAAAATGTGGAGCGAGTCACAACAAAGTGCAATTTATTCAATATATCAACCGTTTTTAAATCAGTTTTAAATTTTTTAAAGGCAAAAATTATTATTATAGTGTGAATCTCACAAATGTCTTTTTTTTTATAAAGAATTTTGATTTTTAATTTCTTGACCACATCTATCTTATATTGTCGTGCAAGTGCAGCAACGGAGCACATGAAATGATGCTCACATCCCACAAACAATCATGAGCTGCAAAACTTTGATCCTCAATGTTTATCTTGATGGGACGGATGACGAGACGCACGGATTCAGGGGAGGCTTCATTTCTCATCCCGACGTCCTTTACTATATGTAATAAGCTCTGAAAACTGGAAAACCAGCACCCCACCAGCGCACCGTGAACAATGAATGGTAAGTGGTCAGGAAACAGTTTTCTGTTGGGTTTCAGTTCCTTAGCTAACCATGGTGATTATTAGCTCAGTTGTGGTGTTTTTTTTTCCTTTTTTTCTACCTACCCACTAACAACCCACAAGCTGGTTGTTACTAGGTAGGTAGTAAAAACAGCCCTTAGCTATGTATAAATTATAAACCATCTAGTTACCTAGTAGTTACCTATTTTCCGACCTGTTTGCCAGTGTATCAAAGCTATTTATTTTACAGAATTGGTTACGAAGGTGAAACCAAATATTAACTCAGTTCAAAGTTCATCCACAACCGTAGTAATGATGGGCATCCAATGGATGGTGCACTCGTGGATGCTGGTTTACCGTGGCCAATTAAATTAAATTATATGTAAGGGTTTGGCTTTTTTTTTTGAATTTCTCCCTTTCTTTTCTGTTTCTTAAAGAGAACACAAAGTGGATTGTGGAGGTTCTTTCAGTTCTCCACAATTAGGGTTTGGATGGTTGGACATGTGGGATGTGGGCCAACTTAGGTGGCCCCCAATGTTGGATGTTGGGCCAATATCATCCAAAGGGAAGAGACAAAAAAAAGACTTCACTTCACATGAGGGTAGGTTTTTGAGGTAAAAATTCTTTTCGTAATCAAATGCCCTAACCATGTTACGTGATTTTGTAAACAACTCCCTTTTTTTTTTTTTTATGTGTATTTTGAGGAATCTCCCCCAGCAGAGTAACCCTAGGGTTAACCATTAACTCTAGGGAACTCCCCAATTTTATATGTTCCCATGTTCCCATGGAAATATTTCTTTTCGACAAAATGGGAAAGAAGGGAGGAAATGAAAAAGAGAGTTGTTTATGTAAGTGGAGGTTCGTTCCCACATGAGTGCATTCTCCTAAGGCTCGGGAACACCCTCGGGGCTCACGCCCTTGGGTGCCCCTTCCTCAGGAGAACGCACTCATATGGGAACCTCCCCCCTACAACATTGTTCCTCATGAATTTGCTTCATCTTTGCCACAAAGGGCCATGTACCTTCAGCTGCTTGTTTTCATGTTCATGAACGGAAATACCGTGGATTTGGATGAAAGTAGAATGGCCATGGTAAGTGGGAATAATGAGTGCATGGATAGGAGGTCTTACATATACTATGTACATCCCATGTGTGCTTGGCATGCATGGAATTGGGCATGACTAAAATTTTGGGACCAATGAAAGATCCATAACTTCTGGGCAGCGGGCAGCTTGGGGACTATATAACAATGCATGAAAGACTCACTCTTATATCAAGAGAATTGGTTTATTTTCAGAGTGGGTTTCAAAATTCAAGCTAAAGCTTGTCTTACCACCATGGAAGGGGCAAAAAGAAACTCCAAGCCTTGTTTTATGCCATTGTGCCTTTTCAATGTCAAGTTCTCATATAACCTTGTGCTCAACCCCTTTATGAGAAAACTATGTCTATTGATGTTGAATCCTTTAATTTTTTTCATATAACTTCAATGTCAAAATGTTTACACACTTTATATTCTACTTGAGACAAATTTAAGTTGACATGTGTGCATTATAATAGTAGTTCCAAACTAGAAATTTTAGTTGCAAATTGAATGGAACTTTGAAAATAAGTGAAAAAATTAACATTGACTAAATCCACCACCAATGTGACAATAAAAATTAAAGCTTGCAACTTAGTGTCATGGTCAAGAAGTGCAAACCATGAGAAAAAGGCATGAGAACCCATTGCCATGGTCTACACCATCCATTTAATGAAAGTGTCCACTTCAAGGTGGTGGTCCTTGAAAGTCATCCAATGATCAATGATGCACATTCACATTTTTTTTTTCCTCCACAAAACTCCATATTTTAGTTCGTGAACACCTCAATTGGAATGTCAAATTTACTCATTTGATCAAGAAACGCATATGTTGCTCCCCAAGGGTTCTAATTTGATGCCCTTTGAAAAATGTTTGATCATAACCATCATATTTTGATTGTGTTGAATTGTCAAATTAAATGGATAATAAAGTGCAAATTACACCATAACTCCAAATCCCATGATAAAACGTGGCTATGAATGAATTGTGCATGCATTAAGTGACAATGGCAAGTAGCTCATTGCAAACCCCATACTACAAAACAAACTATTGAACCAAAAATTGCTTGCTCTTTTCACAATATTGGTTTTGAAGTAAACGATATAGCCATTGAAACCCAAAATGACCAAAACCTATTTGTGGACTTGCTAAATTATACCCTTGCATTCTATGAATGCCATAACTTGCCTTTACCCATTTTTTCAAAGTTGAAAAAAGAAACGGACTTTTCAACCAACTTCCATCCATATAAGATTTAATCTTGCTCTATGGGTGTCACCTTAATTGTTATGAATAGGCATAGATAAGTAGAGGTGTGCAACTTGGCATTGCCATTTTATCACCAACAAAGTTAAAATCATACTCATTCATTTCAATAACTTTCTCATTATAATTCCATTCTCTTTCAACAAGAACATATGAATGGTTAATGATTAATTTAAAAAGTAAGTGGACTCAATTATAAAGTAACGTCAAATGAATCAAGAACCCATACAATTGCCAAAGGCATTGGTATTTGCATGGATTATAATTTTTTTTAATAAAAAATTGATCAATTAACATACACAACCAAAAAAAATTAACCTTAAAAATTGTTGACTTGGGGTGAGTACAACTCCTTACCTTTAGTGCTTGAATCAATGTGCACCTAAAATGCCACCTTTCAAATAGGTCATACCAAAATAAGACCTTGACATGAACCTCAACTTCAACTCCTTTTAACCAACAAGGGTTATATTATTAGTGGACTAATATACAAAGGTGTTGAATAGGCTTGTGTGTAGGTGTGCAGAAAAAATGTTATGACCAATGAAATTGTTGGATTTGGTGGTGTGAATTAATTTTTCTTGGTTATTTTGAATGAACTAACAAATCAATGTGTAATAGCTATTTACAGACATGGTTTTAAAACATTATTTGTGCACTTTGTTTTAATGTTTGAACCAAAACAAATTCCGATTGACATGGATCAATTTTGATCAAAGGTTGTGTAATGCCACTAAAACATTTGATAAATTGTTGACTATAACACCCGCTTTACACTAGGAGTCAGGGCTAATGTTCAACCCAAATCCAGCATTCCTATTGGTGCAAAAGTTGAAATTAGCCCCAAGGGCTTTGCACTGGGAGTCAAGCCTGAAAAAAAATAATAATAATAATACTAATAATAATAATAAAATCAATCTGCCCCCAGTACTAATAAAGGCTGAACTTTATGGCCTTGTATTGGCCCCAAGGCTGGAAAAAGGATACCATCAAATTTGGGAGGCCAATGTGCAACCCTTGGGGCCAATGTTCAAGCATTTATTAGTAACTTGGGGCCAATTTGCAACCCAAAAATGCTCAAAGTTGGCCCCAAAATAAGGGTGACTTTAGATGAGGGTCCAAGGTCCAGGGACCGATGAATTCAAACAATCTTATTGGTCAAAAGCTTTAAATCGGTCCCAAGGCCTTTACATGAGGGTCCAAGACCCAAAAGTGGCACATTGAGGCTAAACCTAGATGGCACCTGTTTTGGAGGGAAAATCAATTGGTTCAAACCCAAAAAACAATGCTTAAAGGAGAGCTCTTGATCTGGAGAACCAAAGAATCAGGCTAGGGACCAAGGTACAGTCCAACTCAAGGATTCAATTTGCTTCAAATCAATCCAAATTGGTTCCTAGGAAATTGGACCTTAGACCCTCGTCTAAAGTGGGCCTAAGTAAGGGCTAGTTACAAGTCAGGTAGTAAACACAGCAATTCGGCTAATCACCATGGTTATGTGCATGTAGTGTTAACATGTGGCTTGACCACTAGTACTACCGTAGTCCCTTTACCATTCTGGCGATATTAAATTACTTTCAGTACATGCTGAGTTTTTTTTTACATTAGCTACCCATAGTGCCCGAAATTCTAGAAATTCTATTGTTGTTTATTATACATGATTATTTTGTTTATAGCAAGGTCTATATAGCCAGAGTGAAAAAATGATAAATAAATAAATAAATATTCAACAAGAAGATGAAGGAATGGTGGATGTACTAACCATATTCATTCCCTTCATAAAAAAGTGACTTTGAAAAAAAATTTAAAAATAAAAAAATGGACCAACCTCCTTTTCCTTTGAAACACAAAATGATTTTGAAAAACATCCCATTGAATAAAACCTGAAGTTACAACCCACGGAGTTGTAGCCACTACATCGATATACATGCCAGTAGACCAATAGCCACCATCCATTAGAAGCATGTTATGACTCAATTTTGGATGAACAACCAGCTGAGTTGATGTTGGGTTTGAGCTTGGTAACCTATCTTGTACAAAGTAGCCTTGTTTGTGGTAGGTAAGTAGTCAAGACAATCGGTGGCCATTCATTAAGTAAGTAGATGCATCTAGATGGTTAGAACTTAGAAGGTAGGTAAAAGACTAGTAGGTTGTTACTAGGCAAGTGCTAAAAACCGCAACTAAACTAACCATGGTTAACAGGGCCGGGGAACTTGAAACCTATGGGGAAAGGTTCCTTGTCCACCTAACCTTACAAACCATCCATCTCTCTCAAGGCTCAGAAGTCACTTAAATGGCAGTTGATTCACCTCTGGCCCATTAAGTTAGTCATCCCTTGTTGATGAAGAGACTGGATTGGTGTTTTGATTAGTGGGTTTGGTGTAAGGTTAGTGACTAAACCTTGATTCCATCTTCTCACCACAATGTCTTTGCCATAAGATGAGTTGGGTTGTAAGTAGTACTTACCTCTCTTTGGTGGAAAGGACTCTAAAGTTCAAAAATCCAGTGTTTAGGAAACAAGTTGGCACTTTGTTTGGGAAGGACCAGGTGCTAGTGGAGAAAAGGGACACAAACTTCAAAAGATGTGAAAACCACACAACATGCATTACAACACAAGAAGAATCTTTGACATGTATTCAAGTTGTCTATAAAAGTACTTTGAATGCAACATTTGAACCTTAAGTTTGGGTGAAATGCATGACTAACCCTAAGCATGCAATGGGATTTTGTTGAATGAAAGAATCACATGACCAAACTCAAATTTGCTCCAAAACCTAGGGTCATGGGAGTTTTGAAATGTGTTTTGGTCAATGTAACATTGTGAGCGTAGGTTATTTTGTGTTCTCGTTGATGTTGGTTGTTTTTGGTGCCTTGCCCTCATTGTTGTTCCAAATAATTCTCATCAAGCTATTTGTGTGTAGAGGAGAGAGTGAGAAGCCCATAATCAATGCCTCAAGGTTTTGATGAAAGAGTGTGTCACCGAATAGGGAAAAAAGCTCAAAATACACTTCTTTGTTGGACTTGAGAAAGGAGGCCCAAAATGCATCTTCAAATAGGGGTTAACTTTATGGATCTAAGTTTAATGGAAAAACCCATTTACTTAAGTAATTTAGTTCATCACTAATCACCAAATCCAAGCACTCATATGCATGTCTTTACAACTGCTAAAGGACAAATAATTGATTTTTATTTTTTTGGGGTAGAATCAAACATCATGAAAAGGATATTAATCCTTGGATATGAAAAGTAACCCCATATGGAATTCTTTTCAAAGCATGGCAAGATCTAACCCCTAATTGCAAGCCCATATACAATGCCCACATATTGGAACTTCAAAATGGATCTCTAAATTTCATGTGGACATCAAGATATATAATGATGTTGAAGAGACATGAGAATCCAAAATGTTCATCAATTGGTAGTTTTGAAGATTTAGAAGTAGCACATGAATATTTGAATAATCACATTTGCAGATCCATCTTTTTCTAAAAGAGTTTATTTTCTTATTTGACAAAAGTTGCATTTTTTACCTAAAAAAACACATTCTACACTTTAAAAAACACTTTTCCAAGTTCTTTTCATATTTTTCCTTTTGCAAAATGGCAAAAATCAGCCCACCCAAAAAAAATCATAATTTACAATGCACTCCTTAAGAGTCCTAATTTAAACAATTACAAGGACATAGGAAGTCTATTGAAGCAAAACCCTAAATATATATGTCTATGTTTGATATTATGCTAAAGACTAAGGTTTGGCTTATTTTATCCTCACCTTGTCCACGCACCAAAGTTTGTGATGCATGTGGCCCATCATCGAGTAACAAACAATACACATGTTTATCACATTTATTTAGAAACATTAATGTTCATTTGTGTCAACTTGCTAGACTTGGAAGATGATTGTTAAGTGAAGTTAACTTGCAACATCCAATGCACCAACAATGTTTTTTAACCACATATTTTGGTTTTGATAAAGATAATGCATTTGCTAATTTTAAAATGGTACATTCATTTTTTATTCTTCTTAGTGATGCATTAATACATGTGATGATTAAATGACAATACATTGTCTAGATTTTCATTGTTTAAAGTCATTTTAATTTCTTGAACCCTTTTGTTTTGAGCAATGGGTCAAAATATGTTAATAGGAGCCAAAAAGAACGTTGAGAGTACTTGAAAATTACAAAATATAATAGTTTTTTTAAATATTTTTAAATTATGGTAATCATTTCAAGTTGTGCTAAATTATTAATATGATTGCTGAAATAAAAGAAAATTTCATTAAATTTGATTATAGGCTTTGGTTTTAGCAAAAGACTTTTCAACTTAAACAATAATTACATCAAAAGTAGTCAATTTTGCAAAGGACTAAGGTAAGGGACTAATTTTAATGAAGAAATTTTGATGACAAGAAAATTGAAATGATAATAACTTACTACCCACACTCAAAATGCACTCACAATTTAAAAGTTATTGAATTTGAGTTTTTTTATAAACCCAACGTATATTTCAAAAGCTCAAATTACAAGAGTCTTTTATTGCACATGTAAATGCAGTGTAATGTACATGACGTATAAAACAAAGTTGTATTTTATGATACAAAAAACTAGAAATTAAAATAATTAACATATTTTTTGTTTGATTTGAAATTATGATAAAATTTCAGAATAAATCACAAAATTTGGTAAAATTTGCACATTTTGAAAAATCCATATTAATTTAACAATGGCTAACACAAACATATGAGATATTGGGGCAACTATGCGTATTTTCAAAAATAAATTGCAAAAAAATTCATTCAAAAATTCCGTTATATAAAAAAGTGATAAGGGTTTTAAAAGGACTTTCAATCCTTTTATAAAGTGATCTTGTTGACTCCTATTTTAATTGAGTTGTAATTCAATGTTTGTAGGAGAAAAACTAATTATTTGGTGTGTAGAGATGACTACAATTTTTATTATTCCTTATGGTGTAGGAAGAAATCATAATTTCAAAAAACTCTCATATGTATTGATCTTAGGCTCAAATTTAATTTAACATTTTGTTCTGAAGTTTTAGTATGTTTTTAAGCTATATTGGTTAACTAGGTACTTGTGAAATCCTCAAACAAAGTATTTTGATATAATGGCAAAACTATTGCATGCCCATAACCCCCCTACAACATATATTTGTACTTCTCAAAGTAAAGCATGTGTAATGACTAGTTAATTGTTCAATAGAAAAGCTAGATTATTTGTGAAGAAGTTGATATATAAGCAATCCAAACTTGTTGCCTTCATGGTAGTGCATGATGTACAAGGTCCCTTGCCTTAGTTGGAATTGCCTGACACTAGTGAATTACATTTGAACAAGATTTCCTAGAACTTAAAAACAAATGTGACTTTGAGGTTGCTCATTTGTTTTATTTGACAAGTGTTTTAGTCTTGAAAACCTTTGTGGTCTTTGACTCGCATGCCTTCAACTTTGTTATTGATGATACATTATTTAATGTTCAAAGTAAATGTGAGAAGTTTATGCCTCTTTCAATGCTTTTAATTTATATGTTAAGGATGTTATAAATGATCTATTGCACCATTTTGTGTTAAATTGTCATGTTAGTGTGCATCCAAACTCATCAATTTGTCCAATCAACCATGACGTTTGATCAAACACTCCAAGAGTAAAAACATTTTACTATTTTTTTGAATGTGTAAGTAGGTTTTAATACTATTTAATTATAGGTGATTATAATGCAATTTTTTAAATTAAAAAATATCTTGATTGTTGAGATGTTTTGATTGAATTTTGGGTCAAATGCCATCTTGATGGTCATGATTTCAAATTCAATATTTTAAATTTTCTATAGTTGAAATTCAATAACCTTACGAACCAAGGTGGACAAGGGTTGTAATCCAAAGGTGACTTAAAAAATAAAAATAAAATTTTACCATTGAAACGTGACAATGAAATTTCCATTACCATCTTGATGGTTAAGATTTTTTCTATTTTTTAGGACCATATGTAGTTTGTTGGTGGACCTAATGTGATTGAATTTTACTCATAACAATTAAAAATTAAAAAATTGAAAGAAACAAAATTTGATTAAAGTTCAATTGCCACATCTTGATAGTCAATGTTTTTTTCAAGGACCAATTTTCAATCACCATTAAATTACAATTAAGGTGGACCCAATGTGACCAAATTTTACTACAAAAATTTGAAAAACAAATCTTGACCATCAAAATGGTGATTGAAATTTAATTGCCAAATCTCAATAGTCAAGTTTTTTTTTGGGACTAAATTTAGGTCATTGTTGGACTATGACCAAGATGGACCATGCAACCAAATTTGAATTGTAAAAATTACAAATGTAAAATTTGAGGAAAAAAAAATAAAAATCTAAACCATTGAGATGGCAATTGAAATTCAATTGTCATGTCTTGATGGTCAAGATTTTCTTTTATTTTTTAAGACTAAATTTAGGTTGTTGATGGAGATAATGTCAAAAAATCAATAGGCACATTTTGGCAATTTCGAATTTTGTTGCAATTGGATGTTGGTTGTCACATGGATCACAACCCAAGTTTAGTTACTCATCCATGTCCCCAAAATTATATGGCGATTGAATTTTAGGAGTTATTGGGGTAAAATTTTTACCCCTTCAAAAAAATTATTGTTTTGATTTAAATTAACCTTAAACTTGTTAACAAATAGGAGATCTACTCAAGTGCAAACATAAAACTTATTGAAAAGAAACTACAACATGATGCTCACAACACGAAACACAACATCAAGAACTCTCCAAGGTTCTTGTCACATGAAATACACAAACTTGTGTAATGAAGAAAAGAGAGCCAAACCATCAAGACTAAGGTATTTAACTAAAAGACTAAATCACAAATAACCAAACTAAAATAAGTAACGAAAGTAATTCAACCTTGTGAAAGTAACCTAGTTACTTTCCTACTCCAATAACTAATGAAACCTAGTTGAGCTTGAATTCTCAACAAAACTAACGTGATGATGGGCTACACTTACATCAAAATTGACACAATTGACACAAAGTGACAAGGGCAACATTAATAACTATGGTATGTATTGGTATTGCAAGGGTTTATAATATGCATCCAAAATGTATGTGGGTATATACGACTTGGTGTCTCTAACCAATATTCTTGGATCCAAAACTTGTCGATGAATGTTATTATTTTATCACAATAAAAAGTTTAAGGGATGATATCGTGACTTAAGTTTGAAACTACATTGGGTTTTAAGCTTCTATATCGCTATTGTAGAGAACTTTAGTGTGCATCCAAAATAAATTTGTGTGACTTTTTGCTTCTAACTAACATTCATCAATCTAAATATTAACAATGCAAATATTCAATAGAATGTTTTTTACCATGTCAAAATCCTAAGGGATGATGATACCTTGATTTGAGTTTGAAATTTAATTGGGCAATTTGTTTCATTGACATGAATTTGGGGTTCACATTTTTACAAGCTCATTTTTCCATAAACAAATCCATGATGATTTACACTACCATAGTGATAACAATGTTGTGTGTGGGACTAAAAAGGATGTGATTTATATGTGATTTTGCATTGCTTTTAAATAAAGGTCTTCAATGCATAAAGTCTCAATGTAAATAAGTAGCAAATTTACATTGTTTATCACAAATCAAGAGTCTAAAAGATGATGAGCTTGAAAATTCATTGGGCATTGATATGAACTTGGAGTTCAACTCCCCACAAGCTCATAGTCTATAGACACTAGTTCATTGCAATTTCTTAATTATATTACAAAGGAAGGAACATTTGTTTAACATAAAAAAGATTTAAAGTGCCTCATTATATGTATCCAAGTGTTATTCCCAATTGCAATACTATTTAAATATTATTCATATATGGATATAGTGATTCATTTAATAGAAAGAAAAAGGTAGTGCATAATATAAAGTCCCATGCTTTATATTTGAAATTTCTTAGCACTAATATGAATTGCCCTTGAAGAAGATTGCCCATAATATAAAGAATTAAAAGGTTGGTCACTTGTTTTTCTTACATGTGTTTTGGTCATGGTTGTCTTGTAGGTTTTTAACTTCATCCACATGATGGTCTTCAAATTTTATGTAATTATCATTTGTTTAATAATTTTGGTGTTTTTTTTTTCTTTTCAAAGGTGTGTTGGTTGGACCCCCATGGCCACTTTGGGTGGAGCTTTGTTTTGAAATACAAACACATATTGTGACATTCCAAATTTTCAAAAGCTTGGTCACATTTCTTCACAACCTTTGTTGTTCATTTTACTCATTATTACAAATCATGGTTTTTTAATAGGTTCATTTGATTAATTTGTCATTTTTGACTAGTGGACATATAAATTTTGACTAAAGGCCATGGACTTGAATGGCATGTGTATTTTTTGACCAATCAACTAGATTATAGTGGTTTATTTTACTAGATACATATAATCAAATTGTATAAGATTAGTCAAAGTGACAAATGGTTTATTTGTCAAGTGGAACATTTAATTAAAATGGTGTTATTGATCTTTCATCAAAATGGCCAATGGTTTTTATTCAATGGAACATTTAGTCAAAATGACCAATTATTTTTAATCAAGTGAAACATTTAGTTAAGATGACCAATGATATTTATTCAAATGCAACATGGTCTAGAATTACCCTATGTATTTACCTCCTACCTACTCACTCACCTATTTATTTAACTAATTATTTATTTACCTATTACCCACCCACCTATTACTTGCCTACCTATTTAAGTACCTACGTACCTATATTTTTTCATTTTGGTGCAACCTACCTACTTATTTACCTACCCACCTACTTACATATTACTTACCTACCTATTCACCACTTACCTACCTAATTTTATCCACTAAGTTTAACCATTATGTTTCACCATTAAATTTAGCCACTAGGTTTACCCAAAGTTTAACCATATTTTAATCATTAGGTTTAGGCATTCAGTGTAGCCACTATGTTTAGCCTAAATTGAACCATTGGATTTCATCACTAAATTTAGCTTAATTTAACCGTTAGGTATAGCTTAAGTTGAACCATTAGGTTTAACTTAAATTTAAACATTATGTTTAATCAAATTTTTAATCATTATGTTTAACCATTAGATTTAACCATTAGGTTTAACCTAAATGTAGCCATTATATTTAATCAAGGTTTAGTCATTATATTTAACTATTCAATTAATCATTATGTTTAACCACTAAATTTAACCATTAGGTTTAGTTCAAGTTGAGTCATTAAATTTATCAACTAGGTTTAGCCATTATGTTTAACTAAGGTTTAATCATTATATTTAGCCATTGGATTTAAGCATTGGGTTTAGTCAAAGTTTAACAATGAAATTTAACTATTAGGTTTATCAACTATGTTTAATCATTATGTTTAACCACAAGATTTAATCATTAAATTTAACTAAGGTTTTGCCACTAAA
>Ga0116227_10002730_pt1 | contig 39864 bp, 35 predicted proteins | sample S1TSphgellanicum_FD_89693 | JGI IMG/M metagenome (GOLD analysis project Ga0116227, IMG submission 89693) | Host-associated microbial communities from peat moss isolated from Minnesota, USA - S1T2_Fb - Sphagnum magellanicum MG | ecosystem: Host-associated > Plants > Peat moss > Unclassified...
AAAAAAAAAAAAAAAAACCTGGCCATGATACAATAGGGAGCAATTGGGGAAAGTGGCTCCTTTTCCTCCTCATTTCAGTAGTCTAAGTGCGATAAAATGGTACAGCACTTGGTCAGTTGTAGAAGTGTCGGATAGAAGGGCGTGGCACAGGGAAAAGTTACAGCTTACTTGAGTATCAAAGGGATAACATTACCATTGCTTACCTCACACCCGGAAAAGGTTGAAAAAAGATGGATGAGGTGAACCACCAAGTTACTCTGGGTATTTTTTTTCAGTTTTGTGGTTTGGAAAGTTTGGTAAAATTTGGTAAAATTTCCAAATTTTGTTCAGCATTTTTTCTTGACTTTTTTTACACTAAAAATTGAAAAAAAAAAATTTAAATTGTCACCATGTGCCAAAAATTTGTCAAAAAAACAAAGCCCACTTTTTTGGGTTATTTGTATTAACACCATAAATATCTTGTAAAATGGCTAAGGCAAAAGAGCACCTACACTGGTTTATTCACCTTTTTTTATGAAGCCCAATTAGTGGCAAATATTTAACCCAGGAAATGTTAAATTTGGCCTTTGAGATCCTGATCAAGTCTTAAGATGGGGATAATTTTTGTGTTTAGAAGCAACCCAAAAAAGTTTAGGGTTTTGGGTAGTTTTATCTTTTTTGAAGAAAGGATCTTCCATTAAGGATTGGGTACATTGACCCTTCCTTGACAGTTCTCAAAAACTGAATAACTTATCAACAATAACTGCCAGTTCCATCTGGATTCTTTCCTAAAACCTGTAACATCTTTGAAAATCTGAGGTTCTTAGATTGTTTGAATTTTGCAACAACTTAAAACTAGAGGTTCTTTGATTCAAAAAAGTTTCTATGACTTGAAACTGGAGGTTATAACCAGTGTTGGGCAAGTACCTGCTTTGGTGTGTAAGAATAGAACCCTGGATTTCAGTTAGTAAGAACTGGATTTGAACTGGGACTGATTGACTCAACTCCTAAGACAAATAGGAAGCCTTTTTTCTTCTTTTTTTTAGTGGCGAAATTTTGCATACATTTGACTTGAAAAAATACCTTTCTACCTCCCTTTCCTAATTCAGGGCCATTATTTTGTCCAAATCATCTACATCCAACATCCCTTTAGAGAAAAGAGACCACCTTTTCTACCCACGGTAGAGATGGTTGCTGGTTTGTATAATGCAAGAGGATCACAAGATGTTGCCTTTGGAAAGAGGCATGTCACAAGTCACCATCGCGCTATTGCAAGTGCTTTCATGTTCACGAGGTTTTGCCAAACAAAGTTGCAATGTTGTTGCTCCCTTTTTTATCAGCTTTGCCACAATGTTGCCTTCAATTTCGACCTATTCTAACAAGATGATGCCCCTACTTGTTTAGGTCATAGTTTTCTTACTAAGAGTTCCTAAGCATCAATGGACTTTATAGGTGCCATTGGAGCAAATGGTTGCTCCACAAAGACCATAAACTCTAGAGGTTCAAGGTGAGCAGAAATCTTCCGTGCAAATTGAGTTTGTTTTTGTTGCTTTCTTGTTATTGAAGTCAAGATCTTGCATTAAATTTGTTGCTTAAGTAATTTGTGTTTGGAGTTTGGAATCTAAATGTTGCAAACTTGGGAGGATCAAGCTTTAGGTTCAATGATTATTTAGTTTCTTGTTGTTGAAGCTGGGAATCAAGATCTTGCATTAAACTTACTACTTAAATAGGTTGTGTTTAGAGTTTGGAGTTTGGAGTCTGGATGTTGCAGACTTGTGAGAATCAAGCTTCAAGTTTGGTGACAGTTACAAGGACTTTGGACCAATGAGCATTGTTTGCGATTTTGTACTACTTGAATGTGTCAATGAAAACAATTTAAAATTTTCACCTTTGCCATGGGTGATTTGCATACTTAGGTACCAAACTTAGACATTTTACTTTTGTGTAAACTATAAAGGTTTTCAATGTTCATTGACCTCTTCTTGAAATCTCGAAATTTGAGGTTTGTTTTAGGATTCCCTAAACCTTTGAACTTGAATTGTTTTTGTTTTCATATTTTTTACTTGTTGATTTTTTTTGGTTTGTTGTTTTGTTCACATTTTGTGGAATTGTCAATTAGTTTTTGTGCACACCATCTTTGATGGCTCCACTAAAACCTCTTGTGAATTTTAAATTCGGGCATTTTTTTCTTTGGTTTTCATCGATCCTTCTTTTAACTCCAAATGTATTGTGGCAAAAACAAATATTTGTTGCCCCCCTCCTTGGAACTTCAAGATGTTAGACAAATCTTTGTTTACAACTAGTGTTTCTTCCTTAGGCATTGCTGTTGGTGTTGAAGAACCTATTTCACTTGATTCTAACCCTATTATTCCAAAGCCAAAAATAGCCAAAAAGGTTGAATGGATGTTTCAAGATATTTAGGCTGTAAAATTGCCATGGGTAGAAGCAGTGATGGGTGCTAACAGCAAACTATCCATAATGAAGTGTAAGGTTTGCAATTTTGTTGAGGATAGAAACAAGTTGTTTGTCTTGAAATTTGATGGCTTATAGAAACATGTTGGGTGATGAAACACTAATGTTGCAAAGCCCAATGTGAAGGTGGGAGAGTATTTTATGAATTTGAATAGCCAGCATGCTAAAAATGAATGATAGTTTGTTATAATGCATGCAAGAGGTTTTATAATTGACCACGTTAATGCTAGTTTGCACATTGAAAAAAATCGAAAGTTTTTGCAATTTGTGACAATTTTCCAACTTTTACAAAAAGAACACCCACTTATGGATTATGAAAATATGTGGCAATTGTTTACTTTTGTCAAAGTGTCAAACAACCTTCAACACCATTGGAACAATTCAAATGTTTGGATCATGGATGAGTGCATGCACAAAATTGTATTCATGACAAACACATGGACGGTTATTCAAAAAGCAAGGTTCATTTATATCTTTATTGATGAGGTTACCATTGTGGATTGCCAATCTTGGCTAGGTGTTCATGTGTACATTGTTAATGGTTGGAAGTGCAACCCTATTTTACTAACCTTGGAGTAGCTAGTCAATGGTGGTACAACAAATAACCTCACAAAAGTTATAGTGGATAATGTGTTTCAATATGGGGGACTGTTAGAATCCGACCTTGTTTCGAAACTCATAAGTTTTGGTGCAAATGGAGTTTCAATTTTCCAAGGTGCAAAAAGAAGTGTTACAACACAATTGAAGGAGAAATTTGCCCCTTGCATGCTAGAGGAACATTGTGTTGCACATCAAACAAATCTAGTAGTATCAAAACTACTTTTAACGTCTAAGATTGAAGGAATGTTATAATCAATCTACACCTACTATTCTTTATCTCCTAAATGACATTTGGATAGATGCAAACTTGGAATTCTTTTGGACCAGAAGGCCTTGAAGATTTTTCACAATGTGAAAACACATTGGATTTCAATGTTCTCACCTACAAAATGGATTTTGACTGAATACAAAATAGTTGTGATTCAAATGTTTGATGAATAAACATCCCATGACTTAGTTAAAACAAATTTAGAATTGTTTTGTGATGTTGAAATGTTCTTGGGACTAACATGTATTATTCCCATGCTAGGACTTGTCTAGGGTTTGTCCAAGTTTGCTCAGAATCAGGACATATCTATATGTAATTTTGTTGTTGTTGTCAAGGAATGTGAGGCACAACTATATCAGATGTAATGTGATTAGCAAACCATGTACGGGCAGAAGGAGTTTGGGCAATTTTTGGACATGGTCAAACATTCAAATGATGTTTTGCATCATGTTTGGTTTCTTGACCAAAACATCGGGCTTGAATATGTAGCCTTCCAATTATATGGACATACTTATAAGCAATATAAGAGGTGCATAGTCATAGGTGCTTTAAACTAAATTTCCAGTGTTGATTGGCTCTTAGCAATGTAGGATGTGAAAAATAGTGTAGTAGGTGTTTGCACACAACGATGACCTTATATGGACATTATAATGGCAGTTTTTCTTATATTCCTTAGGCATAAGAAAATAAATAAAATAAGATCCATTGCAATAATAAAACAAGGGATTCACTTATCTAAAGCTATCATAATGAAACTTTCAAAAATCAAAAAATCAAATCAAAATTATTGATATTTAATAAATAACAGACTTTTGAATTTTGCCCACATTATTTGTCACACCTGCAAAATTCATGGATATGGACTTTTATTTTACAATGTGTTAATCTTATGTGTTTGAAACTTTGGGACATTAAATGAATTATGTTTAAGAAACTAAAAATCCATTAATGAATGGAATGTGATTTTAATTTATTATGTTATTGATTTTTTTTAATTCCAAAAATTGTAATTTTTTTAATTCAAAATTTTAATCATTTTTTTGAGACATTTTTTATATGTCTTATAACATCATGATTTGAAATTGGAAATGGAAAAATATATATTTTTAATATCATCTAAAAATTCATATGTTAAGTTAATTTTCAACTAAACTAAAAAAGGACTTTGAAAAAGGACTCTAATTTGCAAGAATTGTGACACTCTAATGTGCTTTTACCTAGCATAACATTAGATTAAAAGTTTTGAAATAGTGCTAAACAATAATGTTTAAATATTGTTTCACTATGTTGAAATACACTGGTTATAAGCTTTAAAATGTGTTGAAAGGTATTCTATATTTATTGAATTACCTTTCAAACTTTACTAGATGTTAAATTAATATATTAGAAAGGGTTTCACATAAATACAACTATTCTGTCAACATTAACTTAGTTTATGAGATGTATGAATATCAAAACCAAGGATTGGTTACACCAAAATTGGCTCCTATTAGCTTGGTTTTACCCAATGGGAACCATAATGAAATCAAAATCCTTGATGAAACACTTTTAGTATTGTGCCATGCCATTGAAAACCTAAATTTCTTTAGGTGTTTTCAATGTAGACATGTGAACAATAGCTGAAAGTCTTTTCAAATCCTGTAGTTTGCTTTCCTTAGATACCACATATCCCAAGATAATGCTTAAATGCACAAGAAACATGCATTTTTCAGGGTTCAAGCTTATATCAAATTCTCTACATTTATTAAAACATAGTTGTAGTTTTAGTAAATGGGTGTCCATATATTGAACACGTTGAAGTCATCCAATAATCGTTTCATGAACACCCCAAGATATTCTTTGAAAGCTATACTCACCACTCGTTGATAAGTTGGTGACATTCTTGAACCTGAATGGCATGACCACCCAAACAAAAGCTCCCCAATTAATGATAAATGCAATCTTGTACCTATCTTTAGGGGCAATCATGATTTGGTGATATTCGAAAAATCCATCCAAAAATGAATAAACTTCGTGTCCCACCATTTCATCCAACACCTCTTTGGTAAAGAATAAAGGATATGGATCTTTCTTGGTAGCATCATTGAGTTGTCAAAAATCCACATAAATCTCGAACTTCTTATTCTTTTTCAGTATGACAATAATTGGTGATAATCAACTAGCTTCCCCCATTGGAGCAATGAAACCAACACTTAAAAGCTTGTCCAAATCCTACTTGACCACTACAACATAATTTGGGTTCATTCGATACCTGGCTTAATGAGCAGGGTGGGATAGTGGTGTTGAATTTGATGCGATGCTGAGTAAGTCATGGTGGAATTCCCTTCAAGTTAATATAATTCCATGTAAAAATTTCCTTATATTCCTAGAGTAATGCTTCAATATATGTGGTAAATGGTTTAGCCAATGTCACATTTAACTTAATATCTGAAGATTTTTAATAGTTTCCAAATGGAATAGTTGTATCTAATGATCCACCGTGCAATCTCCAATTCTTGGACTTTGAGACATGTATGCATAATATTGACCAAAATTTATCACTTAGAGTGTGGAAAATTGAATGTAAAATCTTCTATACTAACTTCTGCACCGAAAATTACAACATTGAGAATTTTCAATTCTAGTAATGTGATAATCTTGAATGTAAATAAATATGGTTTTGCTATGAAGAATATTTCTTCTTCTTCTTCGTATGTGACTCCTTCCATTAGATCGTAACATAGCAAAACCTCGGGACATTTGGTATTGTTATCCAAATGTTTGGTGATAGCTATGGTTCACATTGTGCCATTGCCTTCAATTGTGATGAGGTTATTTCCCCAATCATGAGTAATACGTGTATTACACAACCATGGTGACCCAACAACGTGGAATAATTGGAATCCAAAACATTGTTTTTCATTACCATGAATGTCATAATGTAAGCAATCCCATGAATGTAAATTTTGAAATCCTTGATGAGTCCAATTGGTTTGGTGATGGTTTGATCCACCATCTGGAGTGTGTACGGTGTTGACTTAGGACTAGGAAGCCCTAAACATTTCCATAGTTCCTCCATCATGATGTTCACACCAGATCCTCCATCCAATAAGAGATTTTCAACTATATTATTGCACACTTGAACTTGTATCATAGCCATGTGAGGATCAATGCCACTAAGGCGATGACCAAATTGGGTCTTAACATAATGACAATTCTTCTTCTAGGGGCAAGCTTGACAGCAACATATTGTCTCAAATCTAAAGCGATCTTGAAGAGCTAACCCAAAATAAGGGTATGTTTACTTTCCAATATTTGTTGGGTAATATCCTCCAAAATTGAAGAATTTTTGGTTGGTCCGGTATTTTCAATAAATCCAGTGTTGTTGGTATTTTCAATAAAACTAGAAGTATTGGTAGATCTGATAAATCCAGTAACATTGGTAGATCTGGTAGAACCAGTAAAACCATTAGATCTGGTAGATTTGGAAAACTAATTTGGAAGATCTACACCGAAATTTTTGGTGAAATTGGCTTTAATCAAAGTTTGTATGTCCCTAATGGCTTCTTCAAATGAATGTTGAAACTTTTCCTCTTCTTGCCAATCAGCCAAACTCTTGTTCTTCAGAGGTTTTTTTTCCTTGGATACCACATTTTTTAGTATCTAACTTCAAGTGGTTACTACTAGAACCATGTTGATTGCAAAATCATCTTTCTTAGGTGTGATGTCATTGCCTTTTCCTTGAACATGGCTTGAGCTGTGCTTTTATGAGGGAAATCATAAATTTTATGTTCAACAAAATTACAGATGAAACATCAGTAAATGATGGAACTGGATTTTTTTGCTTCTCCGTGATCTCCTTTGTTATTGGATTTATTTCCTATACCACTAAGTTGTGTCGAAACTCCATTCATTACCATTTTTTTTGTCCTTAAATTTGTTATTCAAGTTGTCTAAATTCTAATGGCAATGCTCCTTAGAATGTTTAAGTTTATTTCATTGACCACAAATCACATATATTCTCCTTCTTTCACTAGCCTTCTCCTTCTTGGTTGGTGATTCAAACAATTTTCGATATTCATTGGTGTTTCCCATACTTTATTCACAAATGACCACAACTTTTTTATGTTCGAACAAGGTGTCCCTCTTCATCCCCAATGCAGCTATTCGGAGATATGGTTGTAAACATTTTCAAAATAAAGTTGTCAACAAACTATTGTCTACTTGATGTTGAAGGTAATTTGTTAGTTTCAATATACATTCATAGTATATTCCCACCTTTTCATCTCCACCTTGCTTTATCACTCAGAATGCCATGTACACATATTCATTTGTTTATATTTTTTGGTAACATTTACAAATTGTAGCCTCCAACTTTTCAAATCTACAAATTGGATGGGCTTTCATAAAATTTTCTCCCCACTCGGATATGGCATCGCAAAATGTAAAGCAAAACAAATCGACAATGTCAACATCGTTCTTTTCTTCATTGGCTTGTGTGGCCTTACAAAAAATGCGTACATGAACATCTGGATCCATTTTCGCATTGTAAAGGTGGTAGGGTAGGGATTTCTTACTTGGTGGAGGATTTGGTGTTATAAGGGGTTGGTGACGCACCCCCAAAGTCCTTGATGGACTCAACTGTGAATCCAAAAGGTGAAAACAACGGAAAGATAAGGAGTTGGGGCACGTTCCCTGGCTCGCAGCACTTTGGGGGTAGAGGGGTGTGCTAGAGTTTCGGGATGGGGATTAAGAAGAATGATAAGCAATTGAATTACTCACATAGACCTGTACAAACCAAACAACAAGTTGGTTAGTGCGTAATTGGAGCACTTTTGGTGCACAAACGAACCACGAGCAAACACAAACTCACCATGGCCCGGACTTGGGGGAAGCCATCACCTTCCCCCTTATAGTATTCTCTATGCCTAGCCATAGGGCTAGCACCCAAATGTCATTTTGTCTCAGTACTCCCAAATTGAAGTCTCGAAATTCCTTGAATTGGGACTCTCACAACTTTGGAGGCCCATAATTTTGTGTGCAAACCTCCGATTGAAGTGAAATCTAAAAAAAGATGTAATTCTCATCAAAAGTTTTCCAATGGTATATATGTGGCATGCCACCTGCACGCAAGGAAATCAAGGCGATTCCCAACTTTTAGTGGTCGAGAATCAAATTGGCAATTTGACTCCCGACCCTTCTTTGGGCCATAACGTATGTTTAAAGCACCCAAATGGGCCATGCAAACCCATTTTAGACATCTACGTTTTAAGAATTTTCCAATGGTATAAAAAACTTTTCAATCCAATGAATTTTGGCCCTTGAAATCACCCTCTAAAGATTCAAGAGTCCATTGGGACTCCAACTCCCAAAATGAAAGTTCATTTGGGAGTGTGGGGGTTCATTTCCTCACACCTTCCTACACTCCTAGGAGCATGAAATGTGACTCCCGGGCTTCACTCTTGGCCCGCACCTTTGCAAACCTTTGCCTTGGTCACAAGCCCAAGGCTAAAGTTGCAACAGTTGGACATGATACCATGAATGTCGCAACCCCACTTTGGGGCCAAGTGTGAGAATGCAACTCACACTCCCAAAAGTGGGAAAATGGAGTCCTCCGGGTCTCCCAAAAACTCAGAAGACAATTTGAGGGGTCAAATCTCCTCGCCTTGGTGCGTTTTTTATATCAATGGATAGGTCTTGAAGCGTAGATGCCCAAAATGGCCTCTCATGGGCCATTTGGACATTTGCAGCCCAAGTTATGGGCAAAAGAAGGGCCGGGAGTCAAACTGCCAGTTTGACTCCCGACCACTAAAAGTCAGGAATCGACCTCTTCCTGATGTCGCCTCAAGGAGTGCGACACGGCGTTGGAAAGCTCTCGACGAGAGCTAAAACTTTGGTTTAGACCTTGTCCCAATCCGAATTCATGGCGAGGATCTACGAGCGTCCAAAGTCCCGGGACTTCAACCCGGGACAGTTTCGGGACTCCAACTTGGGAGTCCCGGGAAAAAGAGCCATTTGGATGTAGCCTCGACGGAGAGCTGCAAAGTATACTATATGGGGGAAGGTGGTGGTTTCCCCCGAGTCCGGGCCGTGGTGAGTCTTATGAGTAAAAGTGCCCGTGGCTTGTCCTAACACCCAAGGGTGTTCCCGAATGCTAACTAACCCTCTTGTGGTTGGTTTTAGATGCAGATTCAAGCTTGATAATCTAGTCCCTCTTCCTAGTCTAATCTCGGGACTTCTAGCACGCCCCTCTACCCCCTTTTAGTGCTGGAAGTCAAGAGCGCCCCTCAAGTCCTAACTTTTCGCAATTCTACATAGTTGGACCTTCAAGTGGGTTCAACAAGGGACTTGGGAGTGTGTCAATGAAAGGTATCATAAATTCCATGTAGGTTTTATCCACGGCCCTATTACTTTTGTAGAATATGATTTTAGATTTTTGGTCTTTTGGATGTTCGTTATTACTACTTCTTAGAGGTTCACCTTTTGGAGGCCCGTTACCACCTCCTCCAAAAGGTCCACCATTATCATTGCTAATAGGTACAATTCATCCACCAATAAGCGGTCTACTAGCATTTCCCAATTGAGGATGGTTTTCCCTTTTGATCATGGTACAATTTTCCAATAAAAACAATTCATGACAGCTTGGGGTTGTGTTTTCTTTTGGAATAATCTTCATCCTCATTTGAAAGCTCCCCACAATCTATTACAATCCCAATTTATACAATTCTCGAAATTGGCTTCGGTGATGCCGTGGGGTTAGTTAAGGGATTATGCATAGGAAGGCACATTTTAAGAACACCCCCTACACCTTGTAATCAAAACCAAAATTTGGTGTATAAGGTTCAACATGCAAATACATTGAATGTGGAAAACCTATTGGATTTTGTTCCATGACATTTTCAATAAGCAGAATATAGACGTGGAATAAATGGCTTTCTACAAGTTACATTTGGTGGTGCCAAAAAATAAATCGGATTTTGAATATTTGGAACTAGACTTTGAATAGGTAATTGTACTAAATATAGTTTATAATCCATCAATATTATGTGTGCAAGCAAAACACTACTAAATTGATAAAACAATTGTCTGTTTGGTGACCCAAACTTTGACAAGAGGTACAAGCTGGAAACCCATGAGGAAAAACACGAATGTTAAAAACATGGGTTACCAAAATTTCTTGATGGAACTCTTCTTCATCCAAAATGTTCATCTTCGAGGACTAACATGCTTTGTACCTCATCAAAAGGTTCCTTCCCTTAAAATGGGTACAGTTCATTAGTTCGCCTCTAAAGTCAATCAATTTCGTTTTTTTTGGCATGTGGATTTATCACAATGGTCTCATGGTACCCAAAAAAAGTTTGATAGGGTCTTAAGTCAATTCTTGTGAAGTTTATGGTTTGGTTTTGATGCATCGCAATTCTAATAGATGATTTCTAGTAGGTCGTATAATTTTTGATTCGATATCTTTGGTAATGTCCTCTAATTCATTTTGCTCCCTGCTATGAAAGGTCACAACCTCCTTTGGGTTATTCTTGGGTGCTATAATCACTTCATGTTATTCATGTGGCCTATTTCAACATTTTTTTACAAAACTTGTTCCATTTTTTTTTTTCATACTTATTTTCAACATACTAGCATATTGTAAATGACCACAAAAAAGTTGTAATCTATGAATTATTTTGGTTTTTTATTTTTATTTGTCAAACAACAACGACAATTAGTTTGTGATTTATTTTGGTAGAATCAAATAACTTTAACCAATATTTGTGCAAATAGAAATGTTAATGAACTAGAAATTCTAGATTCAATATCCATAGTCTCATCGCCAAATGTTAAGGCCACTTGATGAACTACTAGGTTTTGAAAGAAATAAAATAAGGGAACAAAAGAAAAAATCTTTTTACTATCCTTAGGTAAGCAAAAAACTTCAACACAAAGGGGATTGTTCAATTTCAATAAGGCAACCTCATAAACCTTCTACAAAAACAAACTTGAAGTAAACAAACAAGGAAAAATATTCTCATACAAAAAGTCAAAATATTTTAAATATACAAAAGAAAACAACTACACATGGAATTCTATGTACAAAGGTATGGCATGAAAAAGTGATTTTATTTCAAAATTTATTCTCCTTATACAATCCACAGAAGAATAAAGTCTTAAGTACTTCAAAGAAATAAGTTAAAAATGATGGAACATGTAGTTAACCTAATCCCTAAAACATTGGTCTTAAATATTCATAATCTAAACTGGGAGTAAGATCAATTTTGGTAAAAAAAGGTTTTTAGTAGAAAAATTCGGTTTAAGTAGAAACTTTCAGTTTTGGTAAACATTCGATAAAAATATGATTTCGATAAAATCTACCTTCAACAAATTTGTTTGTCATGGTGGATTTCCCATTTATGTTGCCTATGTAGCAAATTTATTAGAAATCCATGTTATTAAAGAGGAAGATGAATAAAAAATGCCCCCACCTAAAAAACCTAAAAAGAATTATGACGTTTCGCACAAATGTTGAGATGCGTGGACTACTCAATTCCCATGGGTAGAAATGTTGAGAAGTGAAATTACAAAAGTTCACCATGTGAAATGCATGGTATGTTCATTTGTGAAAGGCAAGGATGGGATCCTAGGGCCCAAGGTTGACATTCTTGAAAACATGAAGGGAAAACAAGGGCTATTTGAGACGTGCCACACTTGGGCAAGAAACAAGGATAATGGTATGTTAATAAGAAGTGCAATCATGGAAAGAATCAAATTGCTTACTTTAAAAAGAATCACATCACAATTATTAAACAAGTTCAAGGAAGGATTAAGGAGGAATAGGGTTGAAAGTGACAACAATCTACTACAATTCTACACTTATTACAACAAGGCCAACCCATGCTTGAGTTTGAGGCTTTGAAGTCATCCTTTTCTTTATTGAATGTCCCTTTGTTGCCAAAACATCATTGGAATGATTCACCCATGTGGGTTATGGCTAAATGCATGCATAAGCAAATCATTAAGAGAGTAAAAAAAAATATTACGAGTTCAAAATACCTTGAAGTGTCTTGTGATGAGGTAACCACGATTGATAACTAATTGTGGATTTCTATTTATTCCTATGTTGTTCAAGATCGGTTCGAATACCTATATTCATTTCTTTAGAACAAGTTACTAATGGAGGGGGTGTAGATGATTTGACCAAGGTTATTATTGGTGTTTTGAAAAAACATGATGGTCTTTGTGATGTAGATGTTGTTGTAAAATTGATATCCTTTGGGGTTCACTAAGACCACTTCACTAAACCTCAATACCCTTGGTGGTGAGTATTTGGCCTTTGATTAATAAAATTACACATTTTGAACTACATGTGTAAATGCCACTAGTGAAAAGGTTTAGGTGACCGGAGAGGACTTCATTAATTTAATGGAGGATGCAAAATCATCATGCTTGGGTTCTTTGTTTCCCATTCCCCTTATGTCTTTATGTTCTTGTGTTGTTTATTGTTTAATGTTTACTTGTTTCATTTTCCTTTGGTCTTATTGTTCTTTTCTCCTTTTGTTTGTTTTTGATTTTGTGAGCTCGTGACATTCCTTGCAACTACAACTAAATTTTTCACTTGAAAGTTGATTGCCAGGTTTCTAGTAGCCCATTTGATGGATGTTATGAGCATTTGTTATTTGCACTATTGGTTTCAAGGTGACATTGAGGAGAATTTTGGTCAACATTTATTTTTGTTTAAGGCACATTATTATTTTGAAAAGATTTTGGAATTTGTCAAAATTTTTAAGGCAAATTTACTTCTACATGTAGCTAAGATTTGCCTAACAATTATGTTTACAAATGCTTTTGACATGTAGTTTAGTGTTTTTAAGATCATTATGCCATCTAATGTTACCATTGCTATGGAAGCACAATTTCATGTTAATCCCTTCACTCAACTTTGGGCATTTTGGAAGCTTCCCACATTTGACAACATTTTTTCTTTGAGTTTTTCAAATTAATATAAATTGCTGTAATACAAGTGTTGGGGTCAGTGGAGGATGAATGAACATTTTCCACCCTTTTTTTCATGAAATCTACATTGAGGAACCACCTCAATGAACATTTGAATATTGTTGTGGGAATATATTCCTAATTTTTTTTTAGTTTGAATACTTTCCCATATGACACATGTTTTGAATGTTGGAAGGAGCATAAGCCCAAGTGAGCATTGCATTTAAAAATTCCTATTGGGATTTGGGTTGGGTTTGTTGTTCCAATCCCATCATTACTGGGCCATTATTTCAAATTTTCAATGATGACATCTAATGGCTGAAGCTGGGTCATTTTCTCATTTAGAAATTAGGATTCAAAATTGTCATGTGATCAATGTTATCTTTTTGTTTATGTCAATCTTGCATTTTGTTGGGCTAGTTTTGTGGGTTAGTCAAATTTTTATTAATGTGGACAATGTCAACTATCAACTACCAAGTTTGTTTTTTTTTTTTGTAATGTGTAATGTCCATTGTCAAATTCTATCTCTCTTTGCCTTAACCTCCTTTTCTTAGCTTTCATATATTTTCTTTTAATTTTATGGATTTGCCTTTGTTTATTTTCCAACTTCCAAGTTTTTTTGATTTTATAACTACTTTTGTTTATTTCTCTTCCTTCAATTTTTTAATGTCTACTTCTGTTTGTCTTCCTTTGATTTTCTGTTTGTTTTTGTTTACCTCTATCTACTTCAGTTAATCTATTTATTTTAAAGTTCTTTTGGTAGGTGTAGATTCTATCTATCCTACAATTGTTCTTTACCTGCTTAAAACAATACAAATTTCTTTTTAATCATTCATTTCAACTCTTAATTTATGGTTTTAGTTATTCAAAACAATTCTAGTAGATTGTTTCACACAATTTCCTTCTTATAGCTACTATTCATTTTCATTAAGTTTTATTTTTTTCTTAAAAACAAAATATGTGGTCAAAATATAGTTAGATATTGGAAAACCAAAACACAACAATTACAACATAAAATCAATGTATTTTTATCAAATTCACACCATTATCTTTACTCATAATTGATCATATAAAAAATCTGTAGTTTGAAAAGTAGAAATCAAATTGAAAACATGAAAAATTTGTGGTTTCCTATACCAACAAAATTCTAAACTCCTATTATGTCTTTATTTTAACTCTAACAACTTTCTAAATCTAACTTTGTGTGTAAAACAAACAATTTCCCCAATTCCATCAAATTCTAAAACTACATTAGGTAAATTTTCTTCCCTCCAAAAGTAATTCAAAATTAAATGATTAACAATCTTAATACTATCTATTTAATCAATTATCTTGTTGTATCCTTGCCATTCACTAATTAATCACTACCTTGTTGAATTTGTTCCATTCATTGGGTAACATCTTCCATCTTCCTTTCATTCTTTATATACCTTGAACCTCTAGAATCTAGTGTCTAATATCTATCTTCCTTTGATTATTTGTATGCCCATTGTTTGTGTTTGTTTTCCATTGATTCCTTGTCTACCAACTTCCAAATATTTCTGTTTGTCTTCCTTTGATTCATTAATTCTTTGAGTGCGTCTTGACTTTCTATTCAAATCGTGTATGTTTTTGTTTCCATGTATGTTCTATGTGTAATTACTAATGTGTATGTTAGGGTTGTTTACGGGTTTGTCAATATCCAATGTCTTATGTGTTCTTGATTTTGGTTGTCATAGAATCACTCAAATGACCAAGCTTTCAAGTTTCCGGCCACACACGACAATGATCACATACATGTCTAAGAGATTTTCGTGCCAAATTAAGTGCATCATCAATGTTGCATAGTTTAAAGGTTGTGTAACCAGATATTTTACTTGTAATTTGTAATTAGTGCCAGATTTTGCTACTATAAAATTGGACATTTTGTTAACTTTTTATGAAATGTTTCTTGTACACAACCAAATTTCAATTTATTGAAGCTTTAGGTGGCCATAGATTGCACTATTGCACATTTAAATATTGCCAAATATGCACAAAATTTAGTTCAATACAAGCAACATATTCAAAATTTCCAAAACCTTAAAATAACTCTGACTAGGAGTCAGAACCGAAAAAACTTGGGGCTAACTTTGAGCATTTGTGGCTTGTTGTTAGGCCCCAAGTTACTAATAAATGCTATTACTTTTGATGTGGGAATATTAATAAATGCTGAAACACTGGCCCCAAGGTTTGCAAATTGGTTTCCCAAATTTGATGGTATCCCTTTTTCAGCCTTGGGGCCAATAGAAGGCCACAAAGTTCAGCATTTATTGGTAACTTGGGGCAGATTGAAAAGATTTTTACTATTTCAGTCTTGACTTGTAGTGTAAAGCCCATGGGGCTGATTTCAACTTTTTCACCAATAGGAATGCTTCATTTGAGTTGAACATTGGCCTTGACTCCTTGTGTCAAGTGGCCTAAGATCTCGAGACAGATTTTCAAAACCAAACCTAGAATTTACTTTGTTGAAGATTGGGAACCAGGTTTATTTATGTGTGAAACCAAAAGTGAAACTGTCTTCAATCTCTTAAGCTAAACATAGCCACACAACGCCAGCAGTGCTCACTATGTGACCCTGCAAGTTAAAATTGGATGAAGAAAAGTCAAAGCATGCCAGTTTGGCTCAGCAAAATGGTTTTGGCCCAACATTTTTGCACTGTTTGGTAAGGCTGGTAAAAGGTACAACAAATCCTAACACCTGCCAGAGAAGAAGAGTGTAATAAATATGATCTGACTACCGCTCCCTGTTTCTTATTGGCCAATCATTATGATTGGTCCAGATGGTTTGCTATTAGTAGTCTCTAACGTACTTTCAATGCCCTTTTACTTTTAGTTATAAGGGTGGGGTTGGAAAAAAAGTAACTTGGAAGAGAGTAACATTTTTGTAGGGTCACATACTGATCACAGCTGGAGATGCTTTAAGAGGCCTCATTCAAAAAGGTAAATTAAACATTGAGGGTGCTGCTCCCTGGTTTGCCATGGTGGAAAAAAGATCCAATCACCTGATAGTCAAAAGTTGAGCAAGTTGGTGGCAGCTCCATTGGAGTCCGCCCTTGCCTTTGTCACTCTCCCCTCTCTTATCCAGAAACTCCACGAAGGGAATGATGATGTGGTGTGGTGACTGAAATAATTATACCGGTCAGTTTTTCATCCTTCACTTCAGTAGCCTTGAATTCAATCCTTTGGTGCCTAGGCCCTGTGTACCTAGCATTGGCTGTTTTCACCGCAGAATGCAAATCGCTCATAGATCTGCCCAGTCATAAATAACTTTGAAGATAGAAAAAAGTGATCATTACTTTATATATCTATAGGTTCACTTTGTCATCATCCCTTGCGTGATTTTGGCTGAAATTTTCCTCAAAATGTTTAAAGTTTAAATCCAAATAGTTGATTTTGTAATCCCTCTCATGGATGAATTGATTTGACTACATTTCAAACTACATCTTTGAAGAAAGATAATTTGAAAGTACAAATGGCTTAAGAGTGGGGTTGAGAGTTCTGAAGAACCCTTTTCCCCTCCCTATGTGTGTGTGTGTGTTGCTGCTGCTAGCTCTAATAGCATCTCCACCAGTGCTCTGTATGTGACCCTACAAAAATGTTACTCTCTTCCAAGTTACTTTTTTTCCAACCTCACCCATAAAACTAAAACTGGGACTGCAAATAGATGCAAGACTACTAATAGCAATCAACCTGAACCAATCAAACTATCTAGCCAATCAACAGCAAGTGTTAGGCTTTGATGTGCCTTTAACCAGCGTCAGCTGCAAACTGTGCAAAAATGCTGGTGGAGGTTTAGGGTTTCTGCAAACTGTGCAAAAATGCTGGTTGTTCCTAATATGAAAGTTCTCACCAATTGGAGAAAACTAAGCTCATCATCTGCATTGGGTCATTACCTACCAATTTTTACAGATTTTGAGGGAGACAAGAGCATCCATGGATGACACTTCTGATGTCAGATTTCTTCTCAATCAGATCATCAGAGATTTGTTGTATTAGTTGTTTTGAGTGGAGGTGAAATTACTAGCCTTTTTATTCTTAGCCATTTACAAATTTGTAAAGAAAAATATTCCTCCACGCCAGCAGTAGGCACTTGGTGCATCCAACCCAATACAACACCTGCAGCATCCACACGTGAGCTGATGATTTGTATACGTAGCTAGTTGCATCATGGCGGAAAAGACATGCCACATCCTGCATTGCCAGCACTGGAGAATGTGGAGGTGATGAGAGGCTGCTGCTTTGTTGCCTTACAGTTCTGTGGGTAGTTCAGTGCTAACTTGACTTCAAACATTTTGGCAAGGGTGAAACATTCCTGAGTTGTTGTATATCTGGTTGAATCTACCTATAGAAATATTGGCATGAATATGTGTATTGTAACACAAGCAGCTCATCTCATGATGACTCTGTCCTTTAGGACAGATTCAAACCAAAAAACTTCCCTTACTGGATCTAGAACAACTCATTTAGATGCATAACACTTCCATGGAACATGCCCATCCATCACATGCACATATGGTACTTCAGATGTCACTCACACTTTAAGTCAAGATACAGAAAAAAATTAAATTATGACCAAATCCTACATCAATGTGTATGTAGTCACTTCCAGTGTTGTGCAGTTATTTGGATTTTCAAAGAACCCTCAGTTTTGGTTTCTTTAATAGCTCAGAATTGGAGAATAGCCAATTTCAATTCTCTGAAAAAATAAAATGGAATCAAAGAATCGTAGATCCTAAGTCCTGGTTAATCCAAAAATCTTAAAGAACTTGCGAGTTTCATGAAAGACCCAACAAAGAACAGACAGTTTTCTGGTTGGTTGTTTGATTTTTTTTGAGAACCATGGGTACGTATGCATATATATCAAAATTGGGTCTTTAATCTTGTTTGAGAATTGCAGTTAGGAATCCCCAAGAACCACCACCCCGATTACCAACAGGGTCTCTTCCTGTATCTAATAACCACCCAACACTGATCTGTGACAAGTTTATGAAGGATGGAGCTAGGTATGAATATGACAATGGCATTACTAGTTTCTGCATCCATGCTGGATGAGTAGGGTGAGAGCCTCCTTCAATGTTCTCCACTGTGTCTGCAGATTGCAGCAATCTCCATAAGCTAGCAACAAAACAAACTGCCTTCATGAAGGGCTCCCAGCCATTTATTTCCATGTATGATGAGCAGTAAGAATCTCATACCAGTGCTCATATATATCCCCAATATTTTTTTTGTCAAAAACAAACACAATATCAATATTAATATCACACTCGTAACACAGCCTGACTTATAAGGATTAGGTTTAGAGTGCTCAGAATACCAGAATTTACCATCCTTTGTGAGAATTGAGACCACCCTCTTTTCATCTGCACACAGAGAGAGCCAGCAATTTATGAAATGTTCATCATCCAAGCACTGAAGGGTTGTAGCATCATTGGGCCAATGAGTGCCAATGGTGGTACCAATAGCCGATAGGTATGGAGAAAGGGGTGATACCTATATATATTCGTACCAATACCAATTGGTATGGAGAAAGGGGGTGAGAACTTTCATATTAGGAACAACCAATTTGGTATTAAAAACAAGGGGTGTGTCACACTGTGTGGCCTTGCTATTTACATTAAAAAAGTATCTTAAGGCAAAAGAAGAATTATGAAAATTCAAATACTTCACCATGCAAAAATATAATCTTCAAAAAAAAAATCCTCATAAAGAAACCAAAATGCTTCAAGATATCATAACTCTATAATTAATCTCAAGTTTCAACACAAGCCAAAGTATCATCTTTCAAAAATCCTCATATAGAAATAGACCTATTACCTAGGGGCCAAAATCCATTAAGCTACTATACTCTATAATGAATCAAAACACAACATCCTTGCCTTGGTAGGCAAGCCTCAAGACCAAAAAATGGACATACCAGGACAACAATGGTATGGACAAATCTCAAATCATTTCTAGGTACCTGAGTGAGTTTCAGGATGGTTTAAGTCAAGCATTGATGGCCAGCTGATATTACTTGAGACCCAATTGGCTTGGGCATGGAAGCCCCCCTCTTTTGAGATTTAAGTTTGCAGATAGGGTTGAATGTGATTAGTGTGTCCATAGCTCATAATATCAACTTGTCATGGGAGGTTATGAGTTATCATACTTTTTTGTTGAGTAATTGCACAAGTAAATGAATGAATGATCACTCAGTACAAGAGGCTTATGATTGGGCAATTATGATATGAAAATTGAGCAAAAACATGTGGAAGTTCTCAAGGACAACACAACACAACCATCACCAGGTGTGCACCATTTGAACAACAATTTTTTGAGATTGAGGAAGAATACAAATGTACTAATAAGTAGTGTGAGCAATGGAGCTATATTAGAGTGATAATTTGTCATGTAGGGGGTGGAAGGGAGGGGGGAATACAAAGGAGCAGCTGTTTGGTGTTGCCATAAAGTAGTATACCATAGTACATTGGCAACTTTGACACTAATTATATTATTTTCAGAAACGTTGAAAGAAATTCAATTTTTTCCTTTTCAAATAGCCAATTTTGTGAGGGAAATTATTGAGTGTTCAAGAATATTTTATTTTCTGAAATGAAAATTTCAAATTTAATTAATTATTTGACAGACATGTGTTGAAGTTGCCACAGTACAATGGTATACATAAATTGGAAAAATTATGATGTTATATACTCAATTTTCAATTAGTCATTTACAGTCCTGATCTTTAGGGTTTTAGATGTAGGTTGTAGGTTCGAGTTTGACCTAGCTTTTGATGGTCCTGGATGGGTCAAATTGAAAACAAATATGTTCATTCCAACATAATATGGTTCTTCATACGGCAGTAGACCTTGCCTCATGACACACTCAAGGTAAACTGTGTGATTTCATCCATTCCAATGTACACAATATATGGGATATACACTGTAGTTTGACACATTTTGACATTAATGTAATAGGTGCCATAGTATCACGGTTTTTTTCCACTATTTTTTGACCAAAAAAATTGGCAATTTTTTTCAAAAATTAGAAAATTTGTCAAATTTACACTAGGAAAAGAAAACTTCCCCAATTTTTCCCAATCCTTTTTGGTTGAAAAAGGAACCAAATTTATCAGGAAAAAAATCATTGCGCACTATCTCTTCTCTTCTCATATATAACTATCTTGTATAATGCTCTTACCAGACCATAACAGACACTAACAGCACAGAGCTTTTTACAACCATGCTCATACATCCAGCAAGCATCAAATCACACAAGGCACTTTAAAATCACCTCTGGCCACTCCTTCAGTTGGAGACTCTCAAAAGACAAACACCCATGTTCGACAATTCTTGAATTTAAGACGTCCATCTGTTGTCCATGGATGATTAGATCTTCAATTCACTCCTATACTTTTCAATCAACCAGCATCTCTCTCTCTCTCTCTCTCGCTCTCACACACACACACACACATAACACAAAAACACACATTGTTAACAGCAACTTTTATTCCCAAGAGATGCATTCCAATGGTTACGATTCTGAGTAAATCAATACACATCCTAGATTGAATTACTTGCCTAACTCAGTGAGCGGCATATGCGCTACACACCCCACCAGATGTGGTTTCTGATGTCCTCAGAATCCAATACAAAACCTGTTTTAGTGGCCCGCTTGCTGACATATCTCTTCCTCATTGCCTCTACAGACAAGAAGAAGTTCAACGGGCATGAAGGGTTTAGAGTTTAGGGTTTAGGCTACACAAAATTAGCACTGCCAAGATGTTTCCTAAACATCCGAGCACTTGAAATTATCCAAATCCTTGCTTGAATTTTCAAGAGCTACAGAAACCTAGGAAGGTCCCTCATCAGTTCTTCACCTTGCAGCAATTGCATACGGGTTCAAGCTCTGTGCACATAACTTTACAAGAAGAACCAGTTGGTACATCACGTCCTGTGCCTTGTTGGAAGCTTGACATGCATTGTACTGCTATGAATTCACTCAAGACATTATCTACTCATTTCCAGGTTTTGAGTTTCCTTGCTTGGAAAGGGATGTGATTGACATTGGTTCTTCTTTACCAGTGCACACAAAGTTGAGCTATGCTATGTCAAGAATGGTGCAAAAGCCAGACTGCAATTGTAGCAGGCTAGGAAGAATGCTTCTCGCTTCATGGACAGAGGATTGGAGAGTACAGAGCACATTCCAACATGGAGAGTAGAAGAAGTACCCATGCATAATGTGCCACTTCATTTGGGAGGTCCATTTGGCATTTACACAAATGTTTCCATATGTACATGATCTATGTTAAAAGTAGTGTGAGGATATGGAAAGATGCTACATGGAAGAGCTCAATCATATGTCAGAATTTTTTGTATTTTTGAACTTTGATTTTAACATAAAACAGAATGCAATTGTTTGGGTGTGCATGATTACAAAAGAGTTCACAATCTTGGACAGTAATTGTAAAGTCCTGGTTTGGGATATGAGAAATTTGTGTTGAGATTTCATTGCGAAACAGATGTTTCCAACATATGTAGTAGAGCTGCCTTTTAGGTGTTTGGATTCATGAAAGTCATGGTCAACGAAGGAAAAGACAACCAACAAATTAGGGGCTAAAGTCCCTTGAAGCTAGTGCACTCTATAATGAAACTCAATATATATCCCTACCTAGCAAAGGCCCGGCCAACAAACTTGGGCTCCAAGCATCCATAAGAAGGTAATGCACAAATTGTCGTATACCATATGTGGTAGCCTACTTGAGATCTGTGCATCACACATTGTTGTTACAACATTGAATGTCATCACTGCTAGAATGTGGTTATGTCAATTGAGTAGTTTTAAGGATGTGGGTTGTCGATATGTTTCGCCGATCTCATGGCTTTTAACAAAGTTGACAACATTCGGATGTTTAGGTGATGTAGTAGTGCGACCAGCTTCTTCAGTTGGAAGATTTGGGTCCAGAAGTTTGAAAGTTTCTTACCAGCCTTGTACTGGTATTAGGGTTGAAGGCCCGATTATTGGTTGGTATGAGGCAGGTAAAATACTTTGTGCAAGGTTAGTATTGCCTCAGGACATACGAGCTTGGTGGGGTCTTTCAATACCATCACACAAATGAGTCTTTTATAATAAATAGACGAATGAATGGAAAGGGCGATCGAACATCATCGCAAGCGAACAAAAAACCAAGGATATTATATAAGTAGATAGTGTTGACCAGGTAACAACTTTTGAACATAGGGGCTGAGCTGGTGGTATTGGTATGAAATTTTTAAAAAAAAAATTGTTACCAGCATTGTACTGATATTGGATTTTTAAAAAAAACTTTCATACTAGGCTCCTCGTCCTCGTATTAGGGACCAAGGCTGATTTTTTGCTGGTATGTAACACGTAATATACTCAAGATCAATATGGTCTTGGTATTTGTATTGGTATTATTACCATAGGTCCCTACCAAGTATTACATACTGATAGAAGGTTGGTATTGTCTCAAGTCATACCAATCTATATACAAAAGGTTCTAACCTGATACCTACCCAACACTACCCAACACTCCAATGTACCATGCAAAAAGCCTATAGGTAAATCAAACCAACACTAAAGAATTAGGCCCCCCAATAGTATGTCTTGCAATTAGACGACGTTGGAAATGGTGAGAAAAAAATATAGGAATTTTTTTTTTTGGCTCAGCCAATGAGGTCATGGAGAATTCACCCAAGAGGCCCAGGGTTTTTTTCCTTTGGGGAGGGCAGGGAAGGTTGGATTTTAAAAAATAAAAATTTAAAGCTTTTTTTGCTGCTCTCGAGATGTTCTCATCAAGTTTCCAAGAGGTTCCCAATAAGTTCCCTAAGATTTATTGAGATGTTCCCAATAGTGCCACACGTTTATTTCATATGTTTTGCCCAAAGTTGTCCTCTTTTCACCTACATAGTACTAGTGTGAACCCGGTGCATAATGCACCCGTGGCCCCCGCCTGCCGTTACTTACTTCGGACCGGAAGCAACCTCTCCTCCTGCACGGTTGTTGTGAATGCTCCCCGGAGCTGCTGGCCAGCCGTCATCCAAAAAAAAAAAGATAAAAAAAGAAGCAAATACGTAGCCTTAGATTTTTCCGAAAAAACAAATCCAAAAAAAAGATAAAAAAAAAACAAATACGTAGTAGAACCGATTTCTGCGGCTCATTTTTGGGGGGTTGTAGAATCGGCATCGCAGAGACCGTTAACGGGTCGGAACGCCCTATCACGGACGGACGGACAGTTGTGTAGAAATCAAACAGGTTTCCCGGAGGTGCCAGTTTCAGACGAAAATGCTTTTCCCTATGGACGATTCCGCAGCAGAAACATAAAAAATGATTATGCAACAGAACGTCACATCACGTCACGGACGGGAAGGCCAAGTGAATATATATATAATATTTTTATTTTTATTTTTTTTACAAAATGTGAAAGACTCTCATCCATGGACAAAATCATACAAAACACAAATTAGAGCCAACCTTGAGCTTGGACTCTTTTTATTTCTGTTAAATGAAGGGGTGAGAAGCTGTTGAAAGTTAAAACCCTAGTCGATTTAAGTCTTAACTTTGAAAATGTTTGTTTAGAAATTCACGGGATACCATGCACCCTTTTAAAAATAATTTAAAAAAAATAGTCACCTGACAACTGACATGTAATTAATTAATTAATTAATTGTATATAAATGTGAGAATTGGTATTGGGTTTAAACCTAATACCCTACCTGGGTATCAAGTAATTTTTAACAAAGAGAACCTGATGAATTCTAATGAGGCTTGGTTCTCAGTTTAGTGAAAATCGAAAAACTCGATTTTCAGTCCCTCTACGAAAAATAGTGATAACCGATGAGATTCAAGATGAGAACCGGATTGAAAACTGAAACAAAATAGTGATAACCGATGGGATTCAGGATGAGAACCGGCCTGAAAACTGAAACAAAATGGTGATAACCGATGAGATTCAGGATGAGAACCGGACTGAAAACTGAAACAGTTCTCACTCAATTCTTGAGAACTGCCTAACACTGGTCTAGATGTGGCTAATTCAATTAATTTTTATTTCGAAAAATGGCCAAAAAGTCCTTCAAAATCACAAATGTTTTTGAGTTGTTTTAAGTTTCTGAAGAAAAAAATCGCCAAGTCGCGAAATTTCGCCACCAAAAAAAACACTGATTATGGCGATCCAACAGACAACCGTACTCATAACTTGGGCTCTCGTTAGTTTTCTAATGTGAAGAGGGTTTTCCAGGTCGGCAAAAACCACCAATCAGGTTGCTGGAACCCGGGGCGGGGGGGGGAGGTAGTCTTATCTCGGCAGTGTGAAACGGGTCCCACCAGAAAGTTTTTTAAAAACTAGCAGAATGAAAAAGCATAGGACACGTGGCAGAATGTCATTCCGCATGTTCGTTCTCCCACGTGACATTCGGCTTTGGAATGGGCCCGAAACTACGGGCTGTTTCTAGAACGCTCTGGAATCACCCGTCTTCGACCTTCTGCTGCTGTTTTGGGCTTCGTCTCTTCCTTTCCTCCCTGGGCAGTTTTGCTGCAGAGTGTTGCTCTTTGAAGGTCATCATCATCTGTGAAGGTTCTGGGACCATCTACTGCTCTCTACACTCATCCAGACGAGTGTCCGTTGCTTGTTTTTATGCTTCTCTCGCTTGCCAATTTACCCATTTCATTATTGATTCAGAAAATTTTCAATGTGGTGAAGCTTTCGAGATCGCAAGTAGCTTTGAAGTAGCTGGACTTGCGTTGGTTTTTTCTGCGCGTAGCAAAGAACATCTTTTGTATATATACACAGAGAGAGAGGCACGGAGAGAGAGAGAGAGAGACAGAGAGAGACAGAGAGAGCAGAAACTGATTTGAGAGGTGTTGTAAAGGTTTTAGTATAGTGTGATCATGAACCCTGCGAATTTTACGCACAAGACCAATGAAGCTCTTGCGGCAGGTCAGGAGCTTGCAACTAATGCAGGACATGCCCAGTACACGCCGGTTCATCTGGCGCTAGCTTTGATCGGTGACGGGGAGGGCGTGTTCCGGCAAGCGGTGCAGTCGGCCGGAGGTGGAGAGGAGGCAGTGAATTCTGTGGACAGAGTGTTAAAGCAGGCGTTACGGAAAATTCCGTCTCAAGATCCGGCTCCCGATGCATCGCCTGCGAACAACGCGCTGGTGAAATGCATACGGAAGGCGCAATCGGCTCAGAAGAGTAGGGGAGACACGCACTTGGCAGTTGATCATCTGGTTCTAGCGTTACTGGAAGATGCTCAAGTGGGAGAATGCCTGAAAGAAGCCGGGATCAGTGTTGCAAGGGTCAAATCCGCGCTGGAGAAGGTTAGGGGAGGAGGCTCTAAGAAAGTCGAGAATGCCACCGGCGATTCCAATTTCCAAGCCTTGAAGAAGTATGGCAGAGACCTTGTGGAAATGGCTGGAAAGCTAGATCCAGTGATCGGAAGAGACGATGAGATTCGCAGAGTTGTGCGTATTCTCTCCAGACGAACTAAGAACAATCCGGTGCTCATTGGAGAGCCTGGCGTCGGCAAAACCGCCGTCGTCGAGGGACTCGCTCAGAGAATAGTCGGAGGTGATGTGCCGAGGTAATCGCTTCTTGCGTCTCTCTACTATCTCTGTTATTTCACTACAAAACATCTCAGAATATGCTGAAGGAAATGATCATCTCTTTGTGTCTGGAGACTTTGATTGCGGAAAGCAGGCAAGCGATCGTCTCTTTCGTTGATTCTCTAACGCTTGGTTGTGTGCCTTCTTTGCAGCAATCTTCTTGAGGTGCGGCTTATTGCATTGGATATGGGAGCATTAGTGGCCGGAGCCAAGTATCGTGGAGAGTTTGAGGAACGTCTCAAGGCTGTGCTCAAGGAGGTGGAGGATGCGGACGGCAAAGTGATTCTATTCATTGATGAGATACACCTTGTGCTCGGTGCAGGTAAGAAGAAGTAGTACTTTGCTTCTCCATCTCTTCTTCTTCTGTGTGTTTGCAAAAAAAAAAAAACAAAAAACAAAACAAAAAACAGAAAAACTGCCATTCCACTCTTTATGTGTTTCTTATTATGTGCTTCTCTCTTTCTGATGCTTGCTCTTAAACCTCGTGTTTAGATAGAAGAAGCATCAATGGAATGGATCCACAGTCAGAAGTCTTTTCTTGATCAAGAACTTCTCATTCCAGGAGCAGCACCGCAAACTGCAAACTAGATTTCTGTTTTTCTTTTTCATCAAGATCTTCTCATTCCAGTAGCACTTGAAACTGCAAACTTGATTTCTGTAGTCTTTTCTTGATCAAGAACTTCTTGCCCTAGTGTAGTAGCGCAAATTGCTATTCTTTTCTTGATCAAGAACTGAATCTCATTCCAGGAGCAGCAAACTCCAAATCTTTGTTGATAAAGAAGTACTCATTCCAGTAGCAGTGCAAACTGCAACTTGATTGCAGTAGTGAATTTTCTTGATCAAGAACTTCTCATTCTGATAGTAGCAGTGCAAATTGCAAACTTGATTTCCGTAATCTTTTCTTGATCAAGAAGTTCTCATTCCAATAGCAGTGCAAACTGCAAACTTGATTTCAGTAGTCTTTTTCTTGATCAACAACTTCTCATTCCAGTAGCAGCACAAACTGCACCTTGATTTGCGATGTCTTTTCTTGATCAAGAGCTTCTCATTCCTGTAGGAGTGCAAAACTGTAACTTGATTGCAGTAGTCTTTTCTTGATTAGGAGCTTGTCATTCCAGTAGCAGCACAAACTGCAAATGGATTTTACAACTTTGTGAATGATGGTTGATTGATTAGGCCGCACTGAAGGATCTATGGATGCTGCAAACCTCTTGAAGCCAATGCTGGCACGAGGCCAGCTCCGATGCATAGGAGCAACCACCTTGGATGAATACAGGAAGTATGTTGAGAAGGATGCAGCATTTGAGCGGCGGTTTCAGCAGGTAGAGTCTTTCCTTGGACCTGATTTCCTTGTAGCAAAGTAATCAGAGAACATCATAAGGTATCAGAAATTATTGTAGATGATGGCTCCCTATTTGTCTGCCAGCAGTGTCAATGACAAGAGTCTAAATTATAGTTCGATGTCTTCTACTTGTTGTGCTTCAATGAAGAGAATGAATTGTTGTAGCTTATGCTCAACGTGTCCTGCTGTGATCAAGAGTACAAATGGTAGTTGCGGATCTACTTGTCCTGCTCTGTTGAAAAGAGTACCACCAACTGATGCACTCATGGTTTGTGGTGATGCAGGTGCTTGTTGCAGAGCCCAGTGTGCCAGATACAATCAGTATTCTCCGAGGATTGAAGGAGAGATATGAAGGACATCATGGTGTTCGGATTTTGGACAGGGCGCTTGTGGTAGCTGCACAATTGTCCAGCCGTTACATCACAGGTATGGCTACATATTACCATGTCTCAAATTCTGATTTCTTTCTCTATCTTGCTCAAATAGCAAGATAGGGATTCTCATTTTCACTATCTCACTTGTTGTTGCAAGAAAATTGATTGCAATTGGTTTCATTTTGTTTGTGTTGATGATGTTGTGTTTTGCAGCTGTGTTCTTGCAAAATATATATACCAGAGGAACTACTTGTAACTGAGTTTTATGTGCTTTTATGTTTATGCAGGTCGGCACCTTCCTGATAAAGCAATTGATCTGATAGATGAGGCATGTGCAAATGTGCGAGTGCAACTTGACAGTCAGCCTGAAGAGATTGATAATTTGGAACGCCGGAAGGTGCAGTTGGAGGTGGAGTTACATGCCCTTGAGAAAGAGAAGGATAAGTCCAGCAAGGCACGCTTGGTCGAGGTGGGTCTCCCTCAAATATATATTAGCAATTCTTTTTGCAGGATTTGTGCTGAAGCATAGTGCAAATTTGGGAAATCAGAATGCTGAAAAGAAAACTGGTTGGTATCTCACTTTGTCAGGTTAAAGAAGAGCTTGATGACCTGCAAGATAAGTTGCGCCCATTAAAGATGAAATATCAGCGAGAGAAGGAGAGAGTGGATGAACTGCGGAGGCTGAAGCAAAAGCGAGAGGAGTTACAGATGAGTCTGTTGGAAGCTGAAAGGCGCTATGATCTGGCACGGGCTGCAGATCTCAAATATGGTGCACTACAAGATTTGGAAATAGCCATCAGCAAATTTGAGGCAGATTCTGGTGAAAACAACATGCTTGCTGAGACAGTTGGACCTGATCAGGTTGCAGAGGTACTGTTGATTTGCCGATGCACCTCATGATTTTTCCTTTAATTCAGAATAGGAGTATTCTACCTACAGAACAGATTTTACAAAATTAGTATACATAGTTGTTCACCAATTGTGCATCTTTAGTAGTAGCATGTTATCTTGAGAAAATATGAGGTACTGATTACCATGGGTGATGTGAAAGTGCAGGTGGTGAGCAGGTGGACAGGCATTCCAGTGACAAGGTTGGGTCAGAATGAGAAACTCCGCCTCTTGGGTTTGCCTGAACGGTTGCACCAGCGCGTTGTGGGCCAGGATGAGGCAGTGCAAGCAGTAGCTGAAGCTGTGCTACGATCACGAGCTGGTTTAGGAAGAGCCCAACAGCCCACTGGTTCTTTCCTCTTTCTTGGGCCAACAGGTGTTGGGAAAACTGAGTTGGCTAAGGCATTGGCAGAACAACTGTTTGACTCTGACAATCAGCTTGTGCGCATCGATATGTCAGAGTATATGGAGCAGCATTCAGTATCCAGACTAATTGGTGCCCCTCCAGGGTATGACTTTTTCCTCTATTTTACCCTGATTGTGCTTGGGATGTTTATCTTAGCTGCTCAGCACCACATAGGTTGCAGGTCACTGAACATGTATGTTACTGTCACTGTTGTTCAACCTACTGCTTAGGATTTTCTTTGTTTTTTCAAGGGTTGGGGTCTCCACTGTTTCCTGTCAATTAATATGTGGCCAGATCTGAAATATCTGTAGAAGTTATTATCAGATCATAGCTTATTTCTCTCTGGCTATAACTTGATATTTTAACTATGGAGAAACTCTTTATTCTTCCATGTATAATTTTTTCCCTATGCAAATAGATTTTAATCATGTAGGCAAGAAAATTGATGTCAGGAGCAGGAAGCCAGATAATGTTGATCAATGTGTGGGTTACTCACATGAGATGCCATGAGAGCTGGAAATGCCTTTGTCCAGTTGCATGGGTGTAGCCAAGTCTCAAAGCAATAGTTTGTGTTGGACATGACAGATATGTGGGGCATGAGGAAGGTGGTCAACTTACCGAAGCAGTAAGAAGGCGACCATACAGCGTGGTGCTTTTTGATGAGGTGGAGAAAGCACATCCTTCAGTTTTCAACACACTCTTGCAGATGCTTGATGATGGACGGCTGACAGATGGGCAAGGTCGAACAGTTGACTTCACCAACACTGTGATAATCCTTACTTCCAATCTTGGGGCAGAGCACTTGCTCGCAGGGTTAATTGGAGAGCAGAGCATGGATCTTGCGAAGGAGAAAGTCATGCAGGAGGTAATTTCTTCCATCTGATAGTTGATCATTTCAAAATAATCTGTATATGATCCATGAATGTCTCAAAAGGTTGGATAATGATATGTTCAAAATTTCACTGCTGCCGAATTTCTCCTAGCGTCCCACTCTCTGCAGTGTCTGTATTCTTCTTGAATACTATCTGAAGGATGCTGTAGCCAAATTACTGGACAAAATTCGATTGACAACCTTTGAATGTGGCTGTGTCCATTTCAGGTGAAGAGGCATTTCAGACCGGAGCTGTTGAATCGATTGGATGAGATTGTTGTGTTTGAGCCACTTTCTCATGAACAACTACTTAAGGTAGCACGCATGCAGATGAAAGATGTTGCAGTCCGCCTAGCTGAGCGTGGTGTTGCCCTAGCAGTTACAGATGCTGCACTCCAACTTGTCCTCATGGAGTCTTATGACCCGGTTTGTTCCTTTTCCAATTCACCCCTTTTGATCAAACTAGATGTATACAAACAGGAAGAAGTTATATCCAATTCTTCTCTAAATGCTCTGATCTCTTTCATATATTGTGGGTGCAATATTAGACATAAAATGTCTGCAGAATTTTTTTCAAGTGACCAATATTCCTTACTTGGGTTTGATCTCCTGGAATGAGCAGGTGTATGGAGCACGCCCACTTCGCCGCTGGTTAGAACGCAAGGTGGTCACTCAGCTGTCAAGAATGCTAATCAATGACGAGATTGATGACAACTCAACTGTGTACGTAGATGTGAAACCAGGAGGGGGAGAGTTGACATACCGGGTTGAGCGCAATGGAGGTCTTGTAAATGCAGCTACAGGCGTCAAGTCTGACATCCTTATAGAAGTTCCAAATGTGCCTCACCACACGGAAGCTTCCAAGAGTACAAAGAGAATCAAGATGGAAGACCTGGACATGGATGAGGATGCTATGCAAGAAGAAAACTGGACAGTTCTTCCAGAAGACTGAGACAAAACTGGCCAGTAGTACTTCACTCTTCTTTGCTGCAGCATCAGGCATGTCCATCGATCATCGTACTAAATTTTGTAGATAGTATTGCTATCAGTTCACAAATGGCAATGCTGTGGGGTGTTACTAGTGCAGACAAGAGCGGATGATGCGTTTTTGTTATTGCAAATGCTTGTCTAGTTCATACATGATGAATAAAATAAAAGGTTTATTCTCATGCACAAAAATAGATCATTTTTGTGTCTCAATGAACCAGTCTTATCATGTAGCTGCAAATGACAAGAGAAACTCAAATTTCTAAAACAATATACAAACACCGCCCCCCAAAAAAAAGTCTCTGTTGCTATGTCACTATGCTATGTTACTGTTGCTGCTATGTTGCTATGGCACTGTGCTATGTCATTTGTTTATCTCTTTTGCTAAACATGTTACTATTAGGAAATAAGAAATGGAATTGTAATGAAACAGATAAGAACATATAAAGATTAGACTTTGGAACATAAACTGGATAGATATCATTGGTGTACACATAGGAACAAAGGAAGACAACTGGGAAATTGATGATTTCATCTCAAGCAACTGCATTGGAATTGGGAAATTGATGATTTCATCTCAAGTAACTGCATTGGAATTTAGTTGAGTGTTGATATTAGGGAAATTGGTTGCCGACAATAGGGATGTCTTGACTTTGGTAATCTATCATAAATATGACAATGTGGGTGGGTATATTGTTACCCCATTTGCATTCTAATTCCAGCAATGAGTTTTCTGGGAGCTGGTATAGTAGGGAGGATTTTGCATAATCCTTCATAAGATGATCTTTCATTGATAATTTCAGCTCTGAAGAGCATATGAAAAACTTATTTCTCTCACTTCTTTCCTAATAACTACCTTCCTCCTTTCTTAATAACTACTAGTGTGGCTTGTTCCCATGGCGCAAGTGCTTTCACATCCTCAACTGATTTTTCCTTCCGAAGCCTGGTTTTTTGGGAATTTATTTGCATTTCCAGCTGTAAAAAATCGCTTTAAAATCAATATCTTGCACATTCCGAATCCAAATCTTACCAAATAAATTCCATTAAATCCTGCTCATCAAGATCTTTCTAACAACACCAAAGGCACGTTCCAATTCCTCTGAAATTTTCAGCTATGAGTTAATTTCCAGTGAAGAAATCTTTCAATATTCAAGAACTTTTGCACCACAAGTCCAAACGCCATGGAACCAAGCCCATGCACCCGTCACCATCGGGAGCTTTCCAAAGACTCCAAGAACACAATCTGAAGCATATCCCGGTTTGGTGGATCTCATAACTACAAAACAAAACAACTACCTTCATAGATAGATTTTAGTTTTTTTCTCTACCCCGACAAAAAACAGATGGACATGTGTTTTTTCATGTTCATAAATATTTATATTATTTACTAATAACTCTTCTTGTCTAGCAATAAGAATAACGAAAACTTATTGAAAATTGTATGGGAAGAACATAAGAAAAGAAAAGAAAAAAAAGTTGATCATCACTGGTGATGCAAAGCCACTTGAAGCCCAAGAAAAAACTAGTATTGAATATAATTAGTACCTTCAATGGATTTCACACTTAACCCTCATATATTTTTCTGGGCTTACCGGATCCCAATGCCCACAAGAACACCATAACCAGCTCTTCACCTGCCATTCCCCTGCACATAATCATACTCCCGATCATTTGCAGACTGAGAAACAAGATCATTCTCCTTTCTATTTGAGATGATACGTGTAGGCTGCCTTGGCAGTACCCAGGGCAATAATTGAGGTGGGGCCCTAGACACCAGAGTCCTCCTATAGCCAGGACCTCTGTAAGGATTTTTCATAGTATGAAATATGGCCCACACCAAGGTTATTGGTTTTTGTAAGTGTAGGATAAGGACCAAGAAGGGGGACATTCTGGGAACGAGGGCCCTTCACAAGGCTAGCTAGAGCTGAATGCAGTACCTGAATTTCTCAAAAACTGCCTCATTCAAGCTTCTTATCCAGTGTAAAGATCTGATAAGAACTTGATTTGTTTGAGAAGGAGAGGAGAAACTTTGTGTAATGTTTCTCCTCTACATACAATTAAAAAAATCCTACCATTTCTTTCCTGAGTAGAGAAGGCATTGATTGGTGTAGTGAAGACTTATGGACTGCACCAGATATCAGACTTACTGAATTGTGGTATGGCAAAAAAGCTGCCCTAATTTTTGTAGTGTATTTAGACCACCATTGTCAAAGTGCAAGAAATCGATGATGACCATCTTCCAAGATCTTACAAAGTGGAAGAAATCTTCTGCGGCAGAAGCACACCTCCTCTGAACAAATTACGGGAGGTTTTTAACCCAGAGAAGGGCGGGATCCTCAATCCTTCCTTGTCAGTGCCCGTCATTTTGGCTACAGCCCTTGTGCCCAGGCACATCAAGACAAGGATCTTATACAAAAGAAACATTTACTTAACCCACTTTTCCGATTTTGTATCTGACGTCCTATGATGGAGTGTGGACCTCTTCTGTGGAAGGTATGAGCTTCATGAAAAGCTGATTCTGCCTCATGAGATCCATGCAGTAAGAAAAAAAGGCAAAAATTGAAAAGATCTGTCATCTCAAAACTCCATGCAGCATGTGCATTGCCTAATAAGGAAGGCCTTGTTTCCAGGTAGATGAACTAGAGTCAACTGCCTTTGTTCCCATGCCCTCAAACCACACAAGGGCTTGGGGAAGAGGTCTTCTTGTAACCAATATATACCTGAACTGAGCAAGTTGTGGCTGAAAGAAAGTAAACCCTGTAAATCAAAATCAAAGATGGGAACACATCCATCAAAAGTACAAGGCAAAAGAGAACACCAGTCGACACAACCCAAAGAAAAAACAAAAACAAACAACCAACAAAAATCAGATAAAGAAATCAGATGATGACCCTATGTGAAGTGAACTCATGGCTACGAAATGACAATCAACAATCAACAATAACAAGGCATCACAAACATGCTGGCCTTGCCAATAGATAAGATGTTGTACATCTACCTACTGTGTCCACACTCTAAACACCAAAAAAATCCATTCCAATCTAAATAGTCTAAACACATTCACCAAAGAAACCAATTTACTTAATGTGAGACCAGTTTTAATAAGGTAAAACTTCCAAAAGTTGGATCCAATGCGATAGTCCCTGCCCCCACAGGGCCCAACAAAGAAGACCTAAGACAAAAGAGCTCTCATCTGAGAGAAAGTGGCCTGAGAGATCATCACTTGAGAGAGTTTCATACCTGATCAAGATTTGTTGATTTCAGTAATAGTCTACTCTGGCTACAAAAAATACAGCTTCAATTTAGGCTCCTTATTCTGGGCATGTCCCCCATCCCTGGCCTTTACCCATGATATTTAGGATGCAAACCTGTAGGGTAAGGCCCTAGCAGTAGGGCATAAATCCCCTGGATCTGAGGGCAGAGCCTTAGGTCTAGGGCCTAAATGCCCTGCTCCAGGGCTTTACCCCCTCCACAATAAATGAGGCAAGTCTGTATTCTGGGAGAGGGCCCCGTATGGGGGGACGGGGAAATTACATTTTTCTAACTACAAGGCCTCCCCATTGTATGGGCACACTTCATGGGAGGGCTGTTGCAAATGCAAATGTTACTTGTCAAGGTTTTACTTTCCTTATTAGAGTGATAGATTTAGGGCTGTTAAATCTACGAAGTGCCAATTTGCAATTGAAGTTTTCACATGGTCTGAAAGACAGCAATCTCTCTTTGGACATGGTAATCTGACTTAAACTTAACTTAAACTTTAGTGCTGCTTCCTTTTTTGTGAGTAGGCCTGTTTGTTTGCTCAAATGGTTGCTAATTTGCAACACTCTTAGATGTTGGAGGCTTCACCCATCTTTCAGGTTCAGGGAGTGTCATTTAGTAGGTATATGGAATCCAGTGTGTCCACCCTTGGTTGGCTGCATGTTAAGAACTTAAAATAATACAAGAATGGGTCCCATGCTGGGGGGATATTTCAACTTAGGGTCACTAGGTATTCACACCCATCTTCTTCCTATGGATTTGGGGTTGACTAATACTCATCTTATGCCCATTAACATCCCCCTCAGCCTCTAACCAAAAAAATAAATAAATGAGGGTCCAATATTTATGCTATGAATTCACAATAACAACACATGGCAAGATCACAATTAGATTTGCTTAGAAGAATAAATTCACATCTGTTACAACTCTACATGTCCATAATTCTTCTTAAACAGTGCTCCTACATGATTAAACTATACTAATCATAAATCTTTCATGCATGAGATGGATGCATGCAGGATTTACATTCATTGGGCTATCATGATGATCTTCTGATGTGGCATCCCAGACACACACACAACTTATAAACCCCCTCTCAGAACATCTTGAGTAGCCCCCACACAATGTGATAACAGCTCACATAGCTCACATTGACTACTATTCCATACTCATTGGGTAGGTCACCTTCTTCACACCATAAACCCTAACAAGGTTGTCGGATGCAATTCCAGGCTACAAGCCCACACTTGTGTGACATCATGTGATTTTAAAGGGTAAGTGACTTAAAGGGGTTGCTGACAGCAATCAATGACATTTTACATTTCAACTGCATTTGACCATCTTAAGTCAGCAGCTGGCTGGCTGGCTGGCTGGCTGGCTGTCCCAAATAGGAAAAAGCCTGGAAAAAAGAGCCTGAATTTGACACCTAAACCGATTATGTACTTATGAAACCAGCCACCTGGGCTCCGGGTACATAATGAAACTGTTGTTCCATTGGGTGGTAATGGGTTTAGGGTTTTTAAGTTGTTTTAAGGTTAACTAAGGTTTGCATAAATGATTTTTTTGGTAATTTTTTTGTGTAATTTTGCAAAAGAAGTTTGACAAACAAATACTGAGAAAAAAAATTATTTTCTCAATGTAAAATTATGCAAAAGTTTGCCCACTTTGGTGAAATGAAAAATTCTTTTTGATCAATAGAAAGTAAAGCCTTGCGCAAACCAGCCCCCTACTAGAGCAGGTACACACCAGTATTGTGTGGTTCTTTGATTTTGTTAATAACCGGTGGGTTTCAGTTGTTGAATTCTTTCAGAAATCAAAGAACCTTAGGGTTTTGAAAATTTTCAAAGAACCATGGGGTCTCACAAATGGAACCGGCAAATAACCAACGACACAGGATTGGTCTTCTGACCAGGTTCTTTGTTTTTTTTTTTTTTTTAAACCCTGGTTTTAAAGGGTCAAAACCGATTGTATCCTGTTTTTGGTGAACCATTCTTTCAAGAGTATACTTATACCCTACCCTTATTCATGCATTTCATTCCAGGTTGCCAAAAGAGAGAACCTCCCAACACTGATAAAAAAATATTAAAAAAATCCCCCAAAATTTTTTGGTTGAATTCTAAACTGAAGGTTTTTTTTTCTTCAATTATTTTGTGATGTTGCTGAAATGGTAATCATCCATAAGAACATGTTGCTAAAATGATAATCATCCATAAGAACATTTAGCCCACCAAAATACGATAAGTAAAAACATCTAAAGCACAGCAGCACTCTTACATGTTGTAGTCAGATGTGGGAAATTTTTGTTGAATTTTTTTTCCCTATACAAACAGGGAATTTATGAGAAAATCATTCCTTTTTCAAAATATTTCTGACAAAATTACCAAAATTCGCCCCAAAAAAATTCACTATTCCAATCATCAGAAATATCCCAATCCTTAGACAAAATGATGATGGTCTCGGAGTCCAAATTTAACTTTTCCAAGGTTAAATATAGCCATCAACAAAGCCTGACAGAATCAAGAAGGTGAAGGAAGGGTACCAAGTGTAGGTGCTGGTTCACTCTGGGCCATAGAAAAGCTCCTTCCTTCATAGAGGTTAATATAAGTGTACTAAAACCACCACCAGCTCCTCAATTAAGGCTCCTTTGTTCCTAAACCCTAAATAGAAAAGAGCTTCAGGTCTAAGTAAGCACCCAATAGCCTAACCTCACTAGGTGCCAATTTGAAAAGCCCCCTAAGGGTCCTCCTATAAATGATTTTCTTATTAGGTTATTTGTTATTAGTACTTATGAGTTATGAGAAACCCTAATAAATAGTACGTGGAGATAGGAATGCTCATTGAGTTGACAATGTTTCAGATAGAAAATCAACAAGTGATTTCATGTTTTCTTTTGGAAGTGCTGCTGTTAGTTGGAACAATAAGAAACAATCAACAATTGCACTATCGAACACGAAGGCAGCATACAAAGATACAACAATTGCTACATGTGAAATAGTTTGGTTACAAAAATTAATCTCAAATTTGAGACAATCAATGAATGCTCCTATTATCATTTTTGTGATAACATCAATAGCATATTATGTATTGGCCTTGCCTACTACCAAGACAAAAGGATATTTGTGTTTAGATTCATTATTGTGTATAATAGTAGCTTAAGGGATTTTGGCCCTTAGGTAATAAATAATAGGTCTATTTTTTTTATATGAGCATTTTTGAAACATGATATTTTGGCTTGTGTTGAAACTTGGGATTAGTTCCAGAGTTATTAGGGTTTAGGGTTTAATCCTTGAAGGATTTTGGTTTCTTTTAGAGGATTTTTTGAAGATTTTTTTTTTTTTTTTCATGGTGAAATATTTGAGTTTTCATAATTCTTCTTTTGCCTTAATAAGATATTTTTCATGTAAATGGCAAGGCCACAGTGTGACTGACACAACCCTTATTTTTATAAAAATAGAGAATTTGTGACAGAATAGCCTTTTTTTTTAATTTTTGAGGTCGAAAAGTTTTGCCCAAAAAAAAAACACTAGCCTAGACACTGTCATGTACAATTAGTAGGTAATAGCCAGTATTGTGAAGTTAGGTATAATATATGGTATATACAACCTAGGTATATTGTACTGGTATTGAAGAACATACCAGCCGGGTATGACCTGAGGCAATACCAGCCTTATTATACCAGTATCAATACTAGGTTTATATATTTTATACCCTGATTTTCTTGTGGTCAATTTTTGGGATGTATCCAAAGTGGCTATCATCTGCTGCTCTAGGATTTCGCCAGATTTGGCTAAAAGCTAAATATGAAGAAAATTTGAGGAATTAAACATCCTTCTATAATTTATTATGGCTATATCGTACTTGAACCATGTATAGAAATCTGGCGATTTTTTTTCTTTTTAAAAAATCGAATTAATTAGCTATTTAAAATCTCAAAAACCACTTGATTTTAGCGCTTGAAGTGTTTTTAAATTTCGCCTTTTTGGTTATACATAGCCAACCAAAAAAAGGCTACTGGGACTCATCAATAAATAGGTCGGTTGAAAGGTTATGTAAACCTGGCTACAATCTAAATATGGGGATTTTTTAAATAAATAAATATCCCTCTATATTTGTGGCTAAAACCTACTTGAACCATGCATAGAAATCTGACGATTTTTTCTAATTTTTTTTGGAATTATAGTTATTGAAAATGTCAAAATCCTCTTAATTTTAGCACTTTAAATTACTTAAATTTCGATTTATGGCTATACATAGCCAGCCAAAAAAAGGCTGGGACTCATCAATAAATAGGTCGGTTGAAAGGTTATGTGAACCCGGGGTACATGATTATGACCGTTGATTTGCCACTGCCTCCTTCAATCGCCGTCCGCTTGCCCCGCCCGTACCCTCGCACCTCTGCCTTTGCCTCTGGTTTGGTTTGGTTTGGTTTGGTTTGGTCTGCTTTTGCTTCGCTTGGCTTGCTGCAGCGAGGTGAGAGGAGGCGGAGGAGCAGGCGGAGCAGCAGAAAAGAGGGAGGAGCTCGAAGAGCGGGAAGCAAGAGGAAGAGTACTAGTTAGTTGTACTAGTGATGATCTTTAGATGATGTAATGAGCGGTGTTCTCTTTCTAGTGTTGTCGCCGCTGCTTCATTGGCCCATCTTGCAGCAGCAGCAGCATTGCTGCATTTTGTTGTTGCTTTCTTTTTCTTTCCCATAATGCCTCGCGCGCCAGCTGCGGTTCCCGCGTCGTGGTTGTTGTTGTTGTTGCAGCAGCTGCCGGTTATCGCCGCCGTCGTCGCGATCTCTTGTTTCTCGCTCGTCTGCTTGCTCTTCTCCTCTCTTGCAGGTCAGTCAGGGAGTTCCGCCGGTTTGGTCTTCTTCTTCTTCTCTTACATGCCTTTCTTTTGGACGTTTTGGTTTTTTTCGTTGTTCTTGGTGTGTTAGCTTGCTGTTCACGCTTGCCTGCTTCTTTTCGAGCTTTTTTTCCGGCGAGAGATTTGTATCTTGTGCGCCTCTCTGTGGCGTGTTGTGCGGAATTAGCAGACGATCTGGTTTGAGGGCCATGATGCTGGATACTTCCTGAAAGCTCTGCAGGTTTCCCTGTAGAGTGGATTTTGTTCATCTTCCTTTGAAGCGTGGACATAGTACATTTACCTCACAGTAAACGCTGATGAGAGAAGGGCAGCATAAGAAAAGTCTGTAAAGCCAGGGAGAGTGCTTGAAATTCGGACCTGGGATTCTCTGCTGTGGGGAAACCATTCTCTGCTGCCCCTTGTGTGCTACGAGTCTAGTGTCAAGGTTGACGGTTTGCAATAAGTAGGACAAATGCCTTCAGCTTCTTTTCTGCAGCTTCAATCTGCCATACTGGGCTGGAAATGTCCAGTTTTTCCCAGGTCTTGTTTGTAGCCCTTGGACCTGCTTGCTTAGCCAGGCAAGATGATGGATCCCTTCCCTGATATATGCCATGTTTCTCCAGCTTGTGCGTATTGGTAGCTATTAGGATGTGCATGAGTGCAGAGAGATTGAAACTTGCAAAGTTAGTTATCTATCTCTCTGTGCAACACATGTGGTAAGCTCCACTTTGGCTATGCTTTGCACGCAGGCAGCAATTTGCATTCTGAGTTTAAAGCATTTGAAGAAATAGTGAAGGTCTACAATGCAAAGCCTAACCTTAACACTTCCTTGTTTGTGCAGATGCTACCTCCATTGGTGCAGTGTATGGGCGAAATGGGAATAACATACCAACACCACAGCAAGCAGCACAACTGATGCACAAGAACGTACTAACAAGAGTTAGAATATATGACTATGATGCAACTGTGATTCAAGCTTTTTCACTCACACAGATTAGGGTAATC
>Ga0116227_10002731_pt1 | contig 39861 bp, 29 predicted proteins | sample S1TSphgellanicum_FD_89693 | JGI IMG/M metagenome (GOLD analysis project Ga0116227, IMG submission 89693) | Host-associated microbial communities from peat moss isolated from Minnesota, USA - S1T2_Fb - Sphagnum magellanicum MG | ecosystem: Host-associated > Plants > Peat moss > Unclassified...
AAAAAAAAAAAAAAAAAAAAAAAAAAAAAAAAAAAAAAAAAAAAAAAAAAAATTTATATTATATAATAAAAATAATATAAAATAAAAAAAAAAAAAAAAAAAAAAAAAAAAAAAAAAACAAAGGTGATGATGAAAGACACTTACATGGAAAATGATGAAGATGAAAAAATAACCATCATGACAACAAAGTTTTATAGCAACTAAGAACCTTGAAAATAATGAAAAGGAGACATTGTAGAACATTCAACTTGTAGCAACTTGGAACATGATGAAGATAAGAAGATGACCGCTATGATGTCAAAGTTTTATAACAAATTGTTGTAACCTTAACCTTGGACTTGTAATTAAAGCCATGGCAAGGTAAAGAGGAAATGGGTTGGGAACAAGCTAAAGGAAAATCAAAGGCCTTAACAAGTCTAGTTGGGAATGGAAAGGAAACATTCTTGGGACGCTTGGGATGAACTCCCACTTTGGGATTTGGGAATTTTGAAATGTCCTAAATTTTTGAGACAAAAGTGTAGGGGGGTGAAACTTATCCATATCAAGCACGCTTTATATTGTTAGAAAATTTTCAAAGCATAAATACTTAAAATGAGCTCTCATTCTCCATTTGGAGCTATGAGCTAGGATTTATGGCTAAGAAAAAGGTTAATAATCAGATTAATAATTTGATTCCCAACCACTAGAACTCAAGAAACATGGGTCAAATAAACTTTGATGGAAGCATGCAACATGGTTTGAAAGATCTTTTCAAAACCTACAATTTTGTTGTTGGAAGCTCTTCAATCAAAATTCATATGAAGAAATTTTGAACCCACAAAATTGTGAGACTCATAACTTTAGAATTTTGGGAGTTCCTCTTGCAGGTCTTAGGAATATAAACCATTTCAATGTAATCGTCATGGAGAGGCGTAAAATATATTATAGGGAGGAAAATGGTGCCTCCCCACTAAGGCTTGGGTTGTGTGAGTCAAATGAGTTTAGGTTGATAATGAATAAGTTTTAGCACCACTTGGTTCCAATTTGTGTTAACCAACTTGTTGTTTGGCTTATGTAGGTTTAGTTTGTTTGTGAGCTTGCACCAACACTTTTGTCCTAATCCCATATCAAAGCTCATGCACACCTTTCTAACCCCTAAATGCACAAAACTAAGGACTATGCCTTGGGTTGCATTCCATTGCAATTTCAACAATCAACAAGGTATTTAACCTTAATACCATTTGACAAGTCCAAGGGCATGCCATGAACATTCAACCCATAATAAAATTTTGCATTTTGCACTAAGAAAGAAAAAGGGGAAGGTAAAAAAGAAAGAGGAAGCATTGGGATTGGAAAATGAATGAGTGGAAAGCAAATGGAAAGGGAAAAATGACACACTCTCAAGTCCCGGGTTGAACCCACTTGAGGGTCCAACTATGTTGAGTTGCGAAAAGTTGGGACTTGAGGGGCGTTCTCGACTTCCAACACTAAAGAGGGGTAGAGGGGCGTGTTAGAAGTCTCGGGATTAGACTAGGAAGATGAACTAGTAGATCAAGCACAAATCTGCATCCAAAACCAACCACAAGAGGGTTAGTTCACATTCCGGGACACCCTTGGGTGTTGGGACAAGCCACGGGCAACTTGGACTATTTGACTCACCACGGCCCGGATTCAGGGGAAGCCACCACCTTCCCCCATATAGTATTCTCTGCGTCTCACCGCGGAGGCTACATCCGAATGGCTTTTTTTCCCGGGACTCCCAAGTTGAAGTCCCGAAATTGTTTCGGGTTGGAGTCCCGGGACTTTGGACGGCCACAGCTCCTCGCCCCAAGCTTGGATCGGGACGAGCTCTAAACCAAAGTTGTAGCTCTCGTCGAGAGCTTTCCAACGCCGTGTTGCACTCTTCAAGGCGACGTCAGGAACAGGTCGATTCCTGACTTTTTGTGGTCGGGAGTCAAACTGCCAGTTTGACTCCCGGCCCTTCTTTTGCCCATAACTTGGGCTGCAGATGTCCAAATGGGTAATGCGAGGCCATTTTGGACATTTAAGCTTCAAGAGCTTTCTATTGATATAAAGAACGCATCAAGGCGAGGAGACTTGACCCTTCAAATTGTCTTATGAGTTTTTGGGAGTCCCGGAAAACTCCAAGTCTCCACTTTTGGGAGTGGGAGTTGCATTCTCCCACTTTGCCCAAAGTAGGGTTGTGACAAAAAAAATGCAAGATTGAACAATCTTACCTAAAAGATAATGAAGATGAAAATATGATCACTGTAATTTGACAAAATTTGCAAAGATCAGTTGGCCTATAACAAAGTTTTGCATTTTGCACCAAACATGAGAAAATGAAAAAGGGGTGGAAAGAAACACAAAAAATGAATGGAAAAAGGAAAGGGTGGATTAAAAAAAAGGTGAATTGAACATTTTTACTTAAGATACAATGAAGACAAGATGACCATTGTGACAACAAAACTTTGTAACAAACATTTGACCTACAATAAAGTTCTACACCAAGAAGGATAAAGAGAGAGAGAAAAAAAAGGTGGAAAGTGGAAAGGGAAAGTGCTACAACTTTAGTCTTAAGCTCACGACCAAAGTTAAGGCATGAAAGGGGGAGCAAGCCAAAATGGGAAAGTATTTTGGGATTCTTGAACACATTTCCACAAGTGTGGGAAAATGAGTCCCAACATTCCCAAACATTTTCTGGCTACTTTGGGACTTGAAGTCCCCTAGTGTTTCAAAATCTTGAAATAAAAGTGTAGATAACACATAATGTCCAAATTGGTCCTCTTTAAATTAAAAAAAAAGGTTTTGAGGTGTACATATTGAAAATGGGGTCACATTTTCCATTAGATATTTCAAGATTAATTCTAGTTTAAAGAATGGCTAGGAGTCAAACTAACAATTTGACTTTTAATTATTAAAACCCATCAAATAAGGGTCAAATGACCTTTTGAATTGAACACATGATATAATGTTAGAAAGGTTTCTTCAAGGGTTACATTGGTTCCTTTAAGAGATTTTTCAATTGGAGCTTGTATATAAGAACTATGAACCCACAAAGTTGCAAGATTCTTAATTTAGCAAAATCATAAATTTTCAAGACTCCTTAGGAGTGCTAAGATTTATTGTCACTTTCATGAAACCCTTGCCACTAATCATAGAATATAATATAGGGAGGAGAGTGATAAACTCCTCGCAAGTTTGAACCATGGTAATTATTTTGAATTGGGTTCATATTTTAGACATGTGCATCAATTTGGTTGCAATTTGCATTAAAAACCTTTTTTCTTCATTTGTGCATATTGACTTCACTTTGAGCTCATGCTTGTGGGTTCATTTTAGTCCCATCTTGAAGCTCCCATGCCTTTTTTTGTGTGGGAGGCACATAATGTGCTTTAGGTTTGCACATTTTCATTTCAAAATTGAAAATTGGCATGTTTTTTTACCCCCAATACCTCTTCATAAACTAAGGTTATGTTAGAAAGGGTGGAGAGGAAAATGAGTCGAAAGAAAAAACTAAAAGTGAAAAGAGGACTTGAGGTTGAAATAAAATGAAGAAAAATCAAAGGGAACAAAGTAACGGAAATTAATGTGTTGCAAATAAAACCTTAAACCCTTAAAGATCCTAAAGCATTGTGGGAAAAATAACATTCATTGATGCAAGGTATTTGTAGTTTCCATTTTGATGTCAACCATAAAATTTATGAATCTAACGTAGTTGGCAAAATTTATAGGATTTTGAAATGAGAATTCTAAATTTTTAAAATTGTGCTAAGTAATGAATCTTGAATGTTTATGGGTTCATAAATCCTTCATATGGACTCCAATTTAAGAACTTTAACCAACAAAGTTGTAGCCTTTGAAATGACCTTTCAAAAACCATATTGCAAACTCTAATTGGCCATGTTTTGACCCTTTTTTAGGACATTTTAGTAGTCAGAAGTCAAATTATGAATTTGACTTTTTAGCATTTTTTTGGCCATAACTTGTGCTTCAAATATTTGAATGGGGAATATGACCCCACTTTGGATATTTATGGATCTTGAAAAACTTGCCAATGGTTTAAAGGGGGCCCAATTTGGATAAGGTTTAATTTTCCAAACCTTGTTCCCAATATTTGAAACACCATGATATTCCAACTCCAAAAGTGGGAATCCACTTGGGAGTGTCAGGACTCAGTAATGTTCTTGCAGTAATGTGCTTGAGTTCATGGACATTCTCCTAACTTGTTCTAGGCTTTTGTCATCTTTTATTTTGATTGTGAGCTCAAGGCTAGAGTTGTGACACTATCAATTTGTAAATTGATTTTTTTTTAATGACCAAAGGTGGTGGTAGAAGGTAATAATTGTTGACAATAGGAACCACCACATGTTAGAACATGAAATAACTAAGTATGCCTAAAAATTGCCAACCAAATTTCAAAACTTAATAGTTTCAATTTTGAGTGCATGATTTCTTAGATTTTTGGTTTTAAATGTATTCACCTTGTCCACCCCAATTATTCATTAAAACAATCATGTCACCAAATATTAGAATAAGAAAATTTGAACAAAAAAAAAACCATTTAAAATTATTTCTTTTTTCTAATTGTCTTTTGGGCCAAAATTAATGTTGGGCAAGTATTTGGATGTGACTTTGGTATATGTATATTCTTGGGCTTGTCATGGTGGGTGCAAACATGTAAACCATCACCGACAACCTTTTGTGGTGTGGTTATTAAAGAAACATTGGATTCAAGGCTTTGTTCATTGTACATAATTATGTTATACTTATTTTTTCACAAAGTATTCAAATTTTAACTAAATTTATTAAATAAATTATAAATACAAGTCAAAATAAGTTCAATTGAATATTCCAAATCATTATAATTATTTAAAAATATTTGATAAGTAAAAAAAATTTAAATTCTATTCCATCCATAAGGATTTAAGATTAAAAATTGGAATTATGATTACATTTTTAGGAAAAATGGTATTAAAACACCAAAATTGATGATAAATAATAATTAATTGAAAGCATAAAAAATTACCTTCAAAAGCTTCAAAGAACTTGTGTCGATTTGGTAATATAAAAGGATTGTTAGGATTGGCTACAATGTTAAAAGAGTTTGTTTGGACATGCAAAAATTCTTTGGAACACTTTAAACTTTATAACAAGTTTTATCAATAGATATTATGTGATATCAAATGAAAAGATTCCCATTTCACAATAAATTTTCATGTGATTTGTTTCCATTTGCACAATTTTTAGGATTGGTTATGATGATAATGGCTTGTGTTTTTGTGACTACACCTTGGTATCAAGGAACCAATTGAACTAATATGTTTTTCGTGTGATACTCTTAATATACCATTCTTACCCCATAGGGGTTCCACTAATACCTTGGTTGATACCCAACCCACTTGGTATACATTTTTTAATACATAAATTAGTGTTATCCAATGGTGCTATATAATAACAACATTTTACTTAGGGTTCCCACATGAGATTTTGACTATTTAATAAACAAGTAGTTGGGAAAATTATTTGACAAGTGAAATTATGAACACAACAATATGTTACTAACATCACTATGTTGGGCACATGTGATTGTTATAGGCATGCTAGCTGGTGGGCATGTTGTATGGCTTTTTCATTGCAATGATTTGAGGCCAAAAGAAAAGAATATGCATTCAAGAAAGATGATGTGAAATTTCAAGACTTTGAAAATACCAAATGGGTGAAAATGGGATAATAGAAGCCACACCTACGATTTTGGGTGAGTGCTTGAGGTGGAATGTTTTTGATATATTTTCATTTGTAAGTTGAAAAAAATCATCAAAAATTTCTTTGGACCTTGTAAGATTTTGCATTATATTATAAGGTAAAGATATGTTTAAAATATATTTCTCAAAATATGTCATATTAAAAAACTCTCCCGAAAAATTAGAATCATTACAATTTTTATTAAACACTAACTGTAACATTTAATGAATGCTTTTGAACATTTTATCTTCATTATATTCAATCCAAATCATATCATGTGTAAAATTCATAATTTATAGGCAACATATTTGTGTAAACAAATTAATCATTTTCCACAATAGATTAATTTTCGACCCCAAAAAATGAGAAAAATTTGGTGGGTACACCTTTTGTGACTCCATTTAATGTGATTGCACCCACTAATATTAATATTGGTTGGTATCAAACTTAAAAAATTCACAACTATTGATAATAGTGAAAATTACACCAATAATCAAACTATTCATATCATTTTAAATCAAATTTTAATTTAATTTAACCTAGTAGGACATGGTAATAACAATTCCCACAAAAATTTAGAAACCTAGATTTGATTGTTGTATCAAAAATATGATACCCACCCACCATTGATCCAAACATGTCAATAGGAGCCAAGGTCACCCCTTGGAATGACTATTGAAAAAACAATGGGTTGGTTTGTTTGTTAGAATGATGTGGTAGACTAAGATTGGTTACAAAAGGCAATGGGTTAGAAATCCCTGATTTTTACCATGGCCAAACAAATAAAAAATGTCAAACTACATTGTTATGTAAAATTGTGAGTAATTATTGTACATGATTATTTCATTTTGCATGCATTTCAAGTACCTTAAAAATTAAACAAAACAATGAAAACATTGGTTACAATATTTTAGAAATGCTTTTGATTAGTTATTTTATACTCATTAGATTCGTATAAAATTAATCCACATTTTTCCATAATATATTAGAATGATTGTTATGTAAACATATTAGAGACTTTCAACATTAATATAATCTTTTACACTAAAATGTGAAAAACCAAACACTAATTGCACTTATTATGCTTTCTTTTAATGTGACTACACCCAAGTTTAGTAACCTCAAGGATCATCAAACATGTGATTAGCTATTGTTGGTGAAAAGAAAATGAACTTAAAATAAAATTTCAATGCTTTTAGATTCTCGCAATTTTTCTCATATGTAAGTAATAAATTACACACAAATTAATTATTCTTTGAAAATTTAAATAACCACCCAATACTAATAAATGTTATTGCTGGTAGGGTATAAGTAAAGTATATGCTAATCTAGTGTTGGTATATGGGTGTCTGCAAAACTGAAATATTAGACTTGGAAACTCCTACCAAATCTATCGATTAATGGCTAGGCCAAGGACAAGAGGAATTTAGCCTAATTTTGTTGGCCTTGCCTACCAAGGCAAGGAGATTGTGTTTAGATTGGTTATAGAGAATAGGTAGTAGCTTAAGGGGTTTTGGCCTCTATACAAGGATTGTGGAAAGATGATAATTTTGGCTTGTGTTGAAACTTGAGATTAGTTATTATAGAGTTATGATATCTTGAAGGATTTTGGTTTCTTTTAGAGGATTTTTTTGAAGATTAATATATTTTTGCATGGTGAAATATTTGAATTTCCATAATTCTTCTTCTTTTGCCTTAAGATACTTTTTAATGTAAATGGTAAGGCCACATGTGACACATCCCTTGTTGCTTTTGTTGTCTCCTTAGTTTTGTCTCTTTCCAAATAGTTTTAGGAAAAAATGATGCATTTTCTATCTCTTTTTGGACTTTCTTAGCTCCTCTCATTTATCCTTTTTTCCTTGTCCTTTTTTTTTTGTTTTGCACATGCCACCTTAAATCTTCAAAATCCCATTTTGCAATTCAGGTGTCTTTTGAAAACACCATGTCACACATTTCACTTCTATATAACATTGGCTAATTTTTCTTATTAAATTCCTATTTCCCAAATATACTAACTTAAAATAATAATAATAATATGGATCCCTTAAAAGAAAGCTTCACTAAAGATCTCACATGAGAGAGGGAGATATAAAAATAAGAAATAAATAAATATATAGAAGGAAAAAGAAGAAAAAAAAGAATAGAGAAAGAAGGAAGGAAGCAAAAAAGAAAAGGAGGGGAATTTTATTTTATTTTAAAAAATTGAGTTCTTAAATTAGAACTTAAAATTTTAAAAAAAAAAGAAAAAAAAAAGAACAACAAAAAGAGGCAGTAACTAGCTGCTGGGCCTATGGCAGCACCACATGGGGCAGCTACAAGCTAATAGTTGGCGTGCATTGCATGTGCATCATGCACAAGGTTGCCCCTGCCACTCTGCCACAATTGATGTGCATGGGCCTTCTCTCTCTCTCTCTCTCTCAACCACCATAATTTGATCCCAACACAGGCTAGATTGAACCAGCACCCCATCAGTGCACCATCAAGGATGGATGAATGAAGGATGGATGGATGGTGTGTGAACAGAAAAAACACTTTTCCATTGTATTCTTGTCCTATATCTAACCACCATGGTTAGCTATGTACTAACCACCCACATGTATTCCCTATGTAGAAGGCACCAACCAATTGTGCTTTGCTTATTTTTGCCTATTTACCTACATACATTGTAATCTTGTACTTTACCTACCTACTTACCACAATTGATACTTATGGTGCATCCACACTTGATGTTAAGTCAGTGTTAAATGAAAACCTAGGTGGCATCCTAGGTGGCACACAATGTTAAATGGGCCATAGCTCAATGTTAAGAGAATGTTAGCTTAACATAAAAATTTTCATGGCAACTAGGCTTAAGTCGTAAATGACTAGCATGGTGTTAGTGTACTCAACCCTAAAGTCCTTAGCTTAACACCAAGTGTGAATGCACATTGAGCCACTTATATTGGTAGTTTTGGATTCACCCTGGCCATTGCCTAAGTAGGTAGTGTGAGATGGAAATAGGAGGGCTTATAGGATAGCTTACCTTGGTAACTCGATTGTGAATGTCATAATCGGTTTCCAATTGATCGTGCACTGATGGGTGGTGGGTCACATTAAGGTTTTGGGGGGTGACAGATTATGTCATTTTTAAAAATCACATTATATGACATAATCTTCTGGTGATGATCATACACGGGTAATAGTGACCAAAATGTGCTTGTTGAACATAAATAATCTTGGATGAATGGATGGATGGATGGATGGATGTGAGAAATATTGTTGTTAGATGGGGCCAAATGCCTGAGTATGGGTGGAGCTACTCTTAGAATATTCCGGGGACTTTTGACCTTTTATAGTCCCAGTTTCATGTTTATGGGTGAGGCTAGGTGAGCAGGAAATAAATAAATAATCTTGGATGGATGTGAGAAGTATTGTTGTTGTAGGGCCAAATGCCTGAGTATGGGTGAAGCTGCTCTTAGACCACTTGAGGGATGGATGATGGATGATAGATGGATGGATGGATGGATGGATGGATTCCACATTGCTGTTTAGAAGACAAAATTTGTGAAAGATGTGTGAAGAGTTGACAACATTCAGTCAACAACGAACTCTGTTTGCAACTTTCTTTGCATTTTGCATTTGAGACACTTGGACATGAAAGGTAACTCCCAATTGGATCTCAAAACTCAGCAGACTAACTTACCATGCTTGGTTCTTTTGTAGTTGCACATGATGAATATGATGATGATGATGATGATGATGATGTTCTCCCACCCAAACCTCAGCTGCTGGCCACTGGCCCCACCCCAAGTCTTGCCAGAAGGATGAACCAGTTGAATCCAATTTAAGATTGCAACAACAACAACAACTTCAGCTGCCAGTGCTCTCCCCACCACCCGGCCCCCAACACCCATTTGTTGCCAGAGAGATGAAGGAAGGAAGTAGGTGGAATTCCAAAAAGATTCCAACTTCAGCAGGCTTTTTGTACCACCCTCCTAATAATCATTCTTATGTAGTATGTCACAAATTCTGGTCCATCATGCACTTAGCAGGAGCAGCAGCAGTCACGATAGCAGCCAGTAGACTCAATTTGAGTTGCAGCTCCATTAGAGATCTGCAAAAATCAACAACAGCAAAATCAATCCAGGTGCTAGCTAGAGGTGGGTGGTTTTTGCCTTTCTCCATTCCTGCAGAATTCATGTAGATATAGAAACAAGTAAATCTGTGCACAAATCAACTTGCACAATGTACAAACATTGTGTTCATGTCCGTGACTGGATTGGAATTGGATCCATTTTAGAGGGCAGTTTGGCAATGGCTCCATGTCTTGTCAAAGTTCTAAAGCATGTTTGTGTCATGTTTTGGAGTAGAACTCTTCAGACAAAGAGACTACAAGGCCATGACCAGTGTCTCTTGTTGAAATTGGGGTGATTTTTTATTATTTTGAGACTTCTTGTGGTCTGATCTTTCTTGATGACAAATTTAGCTGTGGGACTGGGCCTTTGAATGAATGAGGGATCTTCAAGAGCTATTTTTATTTCTCAAATGTTCCATGTTCAACTTCACTGATTGATGCTCTGCTTGTTGTTTTATCACCAGGACCAGGGGATGAAGAAGTGGGAGGAGCCAACAGTAATGATATTAGCTGGCTTGCTACTCATGCAAGTGATTGCAGGAGTTGTGGGAAATGGGATTCCCCGGACCCACCCATATTCAATTCTGAATGACCCACAGGCAGACCGTAGTAGGCCTTTGAATGCTGACTTTGACAACATGGAAGTTTCCATCAATGAATCTGTTCATATTTGGCCAATGCCTGCCAGTGTGACCAAAGGCAAGGCCATTGTCACATTGGCTAGGGACTTTGCATTTGGCCAGGCAGATGGGAACCAGATTGTATCTGCAACACTTGCTCAAGCATTTTCCCGATATATCGATATCACTTATAGACCACATGCTCTTTCTCAGGTTGCATCCTCCTCATTTCAGGATAGTAATATCCCTGTACTGGAGCAGCTTCTAGTGAGTCTGGATCCATCAACTGAAGAGGTAATTTACATTTTCAAATACTTTCTTATGAAACATGCATCAGATTGAGGAATTGCACAGGACCTGCAGATGATGCACTTTTGCAGCAATTGCAGTGGAGCTGCAGTTTTGACCTCTGTGAAGTGTTGGCAGAATTAATGAATGCTCTGATTCAAAATTATTTCCACAAGTTCCTTGAAATTAGTCTTAGTTGACAAACACCCAAATGTGTGCAATCCTGTTCTATCAGCTTTGATTTCATGTGTCCCCTAATTGACTGTTTTTGGACATTGGGTTGCAGCTAGAGTTTGAGGTTGATGAGTCATACACTTTGAAAGTACCCGATCCTTCCAACCCCAGCATTGCATCACTGCAGGTAAGATGAGATTTGAGCACTCTCTTGAGAATTACTTCAAAACCTGACCTGATTTTTCCTTTGTATTTGGAGGTTCCTTACCAAGCAGAATCTTTGTCGTACATAAACAAGGCACACCTTACCAAGCATAACCTTTGTCATCGATAATGAGGCATGCATTATCAAGCATAACCTTCTTGCACAATTTCACATTAGATCAGATTTTAAAGTAGGTGAATGGCAGGTCACATTGGATATTTTCTGTTGTTTTTGAGCTTGGAACTAAGGCTAACTGCCCTCATTTCCATGCCCTCAAACAACAGAACACCCTCTGGACCTGCCATTCACCTATACAATATTGTGCACTTTTAACTTTAGTGAGTTCTGTTTATTCTGACATGATGCGGATGGAACTGTGGTTCAATTTAGGCTGCCAATGTTTACGGAGCACTGCGTGGTCTTGAGGTGATCTCTCTTCCAATCCTTTCTCCTGGAATACCAACAAGTCATATGTAGTCTACATAAATTTCTCATTTGGGATAACAAAAGCAGGGAACAGGCTCATTGTTCTACTGTGGACATCCAAGTGTCAGACTCTTTCCTTACGATGACATATATATGCTTCATGTGTGTACAATGAAGGACACATGAAGTCTATTGTGAATGTTCAACATCCCTGTGATTTCCAGTGAAGACATGTTGTTGGGCATGTTGTCTCATGAATTCCCTGTAACCTGGTTATGGTTGGTCTGCATTTTGAGTGTCAGGTATCATGTGGCTCTGAGAAGGCCTCTTAGCTGATCGATTGTGAACATGATGCATTGTTGTCTTTGTGTTCTAGACATTCAGCCAGCTGGTGAGCTACCATTACTCTTCACGATCACTGCAGATAACAAGAACACCTTGGATCATCACTGACTATCCTCGCTTCCCATATCGTGGACTTCTGATTGGTAGTCTACTCTCTGTCTCTCTGCTCAGCTAGAGCCTGGATGTGAACATTACTGTAGTTGAATGCTTAGGGTCCTTCTTATTTCTGTATTCTGCTGAGTGAGAGGGAGACATTGTGTGTTCAGTGTTTGTAAGCTTTCTATCTAAATTTTCTGTCTCTTTCTTTCTCTCTCCCTTTGCTTGGAAAGTAGTCTCTACTGCCAATTCAAAACATGCCTATGAAAATCTTATATGTGTACATGTACTTCTTCTCTGTCTTTCCTCCTCTTACAGAAAGTACAAATGTATTCAACATGCTACACATGGAGTTCAAAATACTCTAAACTCTGAAAGTTAAGCTGAACTTCTCAAATGGGGTGTTGGGTTCAATGCCAAAGCCTGGCAAGAGTTACAAATGAAAAAAATGTAGTGATGAGCTTCTCCTCCCCTTCCTCCCCTCTCTAATAAATTTGTACACACCATTGTATGTCACCTGCATGATGATTGATGCAGACACATCACGGCATTACCAACCTTTGGAATAATCAAACGTGTGATCGACTCCATGTCCTTTGCTAAGCTTGTAAGCTCCCTTCCACATTGCCAGGACACCTATTCTGAGAATAGAGTATCATACATATATACTTGGGCTCTGCATTGTTGCACACGACCAACGAAAATCAACTCCTCAACAAAGTGCTAAACTTGGATGCATGATGGCATAAGTTGACAAGTTCATCTTAGCATTCAAGCCTTTCTACTTGCTGTTCATGTCACAAAATGATGCTTAGATCTACTTTTGGAGTTAGACTGGGTGTTGTCTTTGTTATCTTCTGCAGAATGTACTACACTGGCACATTGTTGATGAAGAAGCTTTTCCAATTGAGATCCCTTCATATCCACGTCTATGGAACGGTGCCTACAGCTATAAGGAGCGCTACACCACAGAAGATGCTGCTGAAATTGTGGAGTACATTCTTAACATCTAACCCTATGACCATACAATTACTAGTTTCTCCTGAATTATATCATGTCTCAAGAGGGTATGTAGTTCTTTAGATGGTTGCTCATGTGCATTTGCTGATACAGACAGACACGAAGTGTCTAGTATAATTCACTTTCACATTCCAGTTTTAGTCTGATTGTCTTCAGAAATGTGATACCTGAAATGATTGTTGTCAGATATGCTCGGGCAAGAGGCATCCATGTCATGCCTGAACTTGATGTTCCTGGTCATGGTGCATCCTGGTACATAACTTTCTCTTCAACTTCAAGACTGTTTGAGGTTTGTATTCATCATCACTTCGGCAATGATCTTGCACAGAGAATGTAAATTTGTGAACTCTTTCCATAGTGAACATGACCTATTGACACAAGGCTTGGTTGTGATCATAATTCAGGCTTATGTAAATTGTGTCACAAGCTTAAATTATGATCACAAACAAACCTCTTTCCATATTGACATGACGTATTGACATGAGGTTTGTTTGTGATTGTAATTCAGGCTTATTTGTTCTTTGAGTGCTTTTTGAAGGGGCATAGGATATCCACAACTCTGGCCATCACCGCAGTGCAATGAACCCCTAGATGTGAGCAAAGAATTCACATTCGAAGTCATTGATGGGATACTTCAAGGTGAATTGGTTGTACTCCATGCCATGCTCTCGTGTTGGTTCCATATTATCCAACTTATTACATTAAATCCATCAGTATAATTGTTCTGGCTCCCCCCCTAGTTCTTTCCAACCTGCCATGGAAACAATAAGAGATCCCATTCGTACTTCTGTGCAGCCCGATTTGCTTGAAATTTGAGAACAAGTCAACCTCAAATAGATAGCCATATATTTATGATGTCTTCATCAATTTCAACTCAAGCTGGTTTCTTGTAAGGGTTTAGGGTTTAGGGTTTAAACCCAATATGAGATAGACTGCCTGATGATCAATGAACTGACTACATCTCTCAACCTTTGCATTCAGATTTCAGGGCGCTTTTTCCATTCAAGTTTGCTCATTTGGGTGGGGATGAAGTCAATACCAGTAAGATTCCATATCAATCATATAAATTGCAACTTTTCAGTACTACTTCTGAGTGAAAGTTCTCCATACCTTTCTTGCCTTGATGTGTTTTGATGTTGTGACCGACAAGGTTTTTGCAATGAGCATGGCAATCCATCTGCACTTGTCAGAAAAAAGTTTCACTCTACTCCGTTAACTTATATTGGAGTTTCTATACCTCACCTTCCACACACTTGTACACATTTCATGATTGTTGCCTTTGATGTGAGAAGAAGAATCTTGTCTCATGAGGGTTCCTTCCAGCGTTCAGCGGGTATTTGGTTTTGTAATGACTCTTGACTTGGGTTATTAGAAAACTTTATAGAATCCAAGAGCTTCTGGTTCTAGGTTTTTTGGGAAAAATTTCAGAATCAAAGAGCCTCTGGTTCTCTTTATCTCAAAACCTTCAAAGAACTGTCAAAGAATAGCAGTTTTATAAATGATAATGATAATGGGATTAGTTTTCATTTTTTTGAGAACCGCAATGAATAATATCAGAACTGGATTTTTGAATTTTTGAGAACTGTGGGTATGAAATTTGAAAGAACCACCACTCTGAGAACTAGCACAGGAGCTTGGGTGCCATTTTCTCATACCCAACAACACAGATTCCTTCTGACAATGTTTTGGTACAAGTTCAGGTAGATCTGAATCACACCCAAATGAAGAGCAATTGATTGAATTCACTAACTATCAATGTGTTTACCATGTATTGTAGGTTGCTGGGAAGATTCCCCGTCGATCAAGAGATGGTACACTTCTTTAACTTGAGGAATTTAGATTCCTGGATCTATTTGTTCCATTGTAGAATTATGTCAAGGTTGGAAGAAGCAAATGAGATACTAGTATTGATGTCTTGCATGTTCAAGAGCATGGGACAAAAGGAACAATGGGTGTGGGCACTACAATGGGTGCTTTTGCAGGCTTTTTTCTCACAATCTGACAGGCCAGGATGCATATGCTAGCTTTGTCATCCGTGCTCAGCAAATAGCAATCAAACATGGCTACGAGCCTGTGAATTGGTCTGCTTTTTTCCACTTATTTGATTGCAATTAGTTGATCCGACTTGGAATAATTATAACACCATTTGCACTTCCATGATAGCTAATTGTTAGTTCCCTGACTATGAGTTTGGTGAAGCTGTGAAGGAGTTTTTGCAAGATCCATTCCATCTTGGGAGCTTCAGCACATTGTATTTTGCAAGAAGAATGTAGGATCTTATGATAATTTGTTGTGTCATGTAACAGGGAGGAAACCTTCAACACTTTTCCATCACGACTAAGCAAAGAGACCGTTGTACATAACTGGTACTTCATTGTCTTCTCCCCCATCATTGCCTTGGGGCTCTAGAACATAATGTGTTCCTTTGCCCCTTTGTGACCCACTCTTGGGTCCAAGTCCTCTCTCTTTGTTCTTCCTTTCCCCCTTGGTTGGTTGGGTGCTTTGTTTTATAAAGCTTGCCTGGGTTTCATCAAAGTGAGGTTGAACCCAAAGGAAGTTACTTCCAATTTTTTCGGAATGACATGAAAAAAAAAGTACAAGGTGCAACTTAATGAAAAATAGACAAAAAATTGATTTCAATGTAGAATGGGATGTCAAGAATTGGAATATGAAATTTGCTACGAGTTAGTTATAATTGTGCTAGTAGTGACGTTTAAACCAGTTGTGTGACGGGAGTCTGTTTCTTTCTCAAACTTTGTGTGCTGGAAAGGGACTTCTGTCTTGATTGGAATTTGTAAAATACAGTGCAATTCACTAAACAAAAGGGAGGTCCCTTCACTGCAAGCGCAGTGACTTCTCATTTGTTGCATGGAAATTCTATTCCTAATATTGGCTCCCACTGTTTTTTGGCATGGACTAATAGCTCTTCCTAAGAAACACTCTTACCTACTTCTCTACATTGAATGGAAAGAGCAGGCTGGAAAGTGGAACATGTCCAAGGGCAGTCAAGGCCGGGCTGAGATGTATAGTGAGCAACCAAGGAACTTGGTACCTCGATCATTTGGATGTGTCATGGGACCAATTTTACATGACTGAACCGCTTGTCAACATCACAGATCCTGATGAACAAAAGCTTCTCATCGGTGGTGAGGTTTGTATGTGGGGTGAAACTGTTGATGCTTCCGATATCTTGCAAACCATCTGGCCTAGAGCTGCAGCTGCTGCTGGTATGTACAACACAATTTCTCAACTCATGATATGGTATGCTGTGTATATATATACATACCATACATAATAGTACATGAACAGCTTAGGCATCTTTTTGCGCTTTTCAAGTGCATGCAGGTCTACTTAGGCACTTGCCAACCCCTTGCACTTGAATTTAAGGTTCTTTGATGGATTTGAACCCATCAGTCTATTATGGGTATACACAAACTACACAACTGCACACATATGACACAATTTTCTTCCTTTCTTACTAATAATATTATATATTCGTTACATGTATTACGAGAGAATGTGGTTTTAATATTTCAATGTGCCATTCCCTGATGCCAAATTGTTGTTTTAATGTAATATATGTCACAATAAACATCGCATATTATTGTACATTGTAATGGATGAAACCACAAAGTTTACCTCTCACACACAGGTCACACAGGTGTCATGAGCTGCGACTTTTTGCGGGAGAGAAGAAACCACATTCTTTGTTAGTGATGTCAAAAACTTTAGAGTTCAAAACTTGCAACATTTTTGTCGACTAACTTCATGAATTTTTTAACTCTAAAGTTTTCGACATTGCTACAAAAAAAAGTGGTTCTTCAAACGGTTGCTTGCCAAACCTCTAGTCTGTTCCAAAGATTGACTGTGGTGGTGGTGGTGGGCATTATTATTGTTCCAGCCTTCTTATTAATTGCTTCAGAAAACTCATGTCAAAAAACTTCATTACTTTCGCTACTGTTTTACTTCTTCTTCTTCTTCTTCTTGGGGTGCAGAGCGGTTATGGAGTCCACTCTCTATCACACAACAAGGGAGCTCTGACAATGTACTCCAAAGACTTCAAAATTTCCGTTGTTTGCTAGATCAACGAGGGATTGCAGCTGCACCCCTATTAAATTTTTCAGGTGCATATGCATTTGGGAGAGTTGCACCAAGTGAGCCTGGCTCTTGCTTTAGGCAATGAAACAACAACAACAACAACAACAAATCCGTGTATGATGGCTCTTGCTTTAGGCAATGAAACAACAACAACAACAACAAATCCGTGTATGATGATGGCTCCTCACAAGGTGATGAGTAAATGAATAAAAAAATCCTTGAACAACCGACCAAGCAACCAACCCCATTTGAATCATGATTCTGATATTGGGGGTAGTAGGGCTCAGCCTTGGGTGCTTGAAGCAAAACATGGGTCAAAAATTCTTCATTTTTTTTTATTGCCATAATCCTTTTAGTTTTCCTCTACCCTTTTGAGTGGGCTTCATGGCAATTCAAATGAAGAGTTTGTGTATTTCACTCAGAATGAATTTTGAAAGTTGAAATAAAAACACCAACTAAACTCCCAAGTTCAGATGGGGATCTAATGTGTCCTTGTTGATTAGGTCCCATGATGTTGCTCCTCGAGTGGGAATTTTTGTTCACAATTATATTTAGCCAAATTTGTTGGTATTCAAAATATGAAAGTAGAAAAATCTTAAGCACCCTTTCACATTGTAAGCAATTGTGACAACTTTTGGCAAATTTTTTGGGATTTTTTTCTTTCATTTTCTGATGATTTTTTTTTTCCCCAAAAAAGAAGAGAGTTTGTCACAACATATTTTTTCAAATATCTATACATTGCAAAATGGCGAAAATTTGCCACCAAAAAAAAAACCCACAGCACTTACCAAAATAAGCCCAATGGTGTGTTTTTTTAATCTCAATTTTGTCATATTGGCAATCATCCACAAGAGGGATTAGCCAAATTTGGCTACAGGTCAAAGAGGAAAGTAGAAAACAATAAGAATTGTGCTATATTTTGGTGACTTGCTACAACCTATTGTCTAAATATGGTGATTTCAGAATTTTTTTTTCCCTTTAAATCTTGCAACTTTGGTGCATTTTTTTTTTCCCACAAAAATCCTTTGTATGAATCAGATTGGATTTGTTTTTGTCATCTAGTGGGAAAATTCACCCCCAAAAAAAAATGTTGGTTAAGAACCCAATTAAATCTATACAAAATTGATAATTGCGAGGAAGTTAAAATTGGTTGGTAATCATAGCTTGGAAATATTCTTCCAATATTTTTGAATAATTGTGAATGGGAGAAAGCTGTGTGAATATTGAACAAAGATAAGAGAAGACATTTAAAAATTTACCAACAATTAGAAAAATATAAACATTTAATGATGTTCAAAACCTAGATAAATATGAACTCATTCAAAATTGAAGTTGTTCAACCTTCAATGTTGTTTTACCTTAATTATAAATTTGATTCCTTCTTGATTATTTTAGAATAGTAAAAATAAATATATTTGAGTAAAAATAATGCAATAATACATTGACTTAGTGCATGTTGAAACATGCCATTGGACTTTAGCATAAATGGAGTCTTTCCAATTAGGTACATTCAAATATAATTAACAACCACTTGAAATGATAAAAGTATTTTTATTATTTAGGAATGCACATTTTAACATGTACATTTGAAATTATTGGCATTAAAAGGGTAATCTTAGACTGCAAAGATATTTGAATTTCACACGTTACGAAATCATTGGACATGGTGAACATGGTTTTTTGTTTTTTCAAATTTCTCAAGTAGGTCCACTAGTGAGGATCCCTAGCATTAATTAACATTAAATTGTGATTGTCCTAGGTCGGTTGCAACATTTTACAAAAGTGCTATTGCAAGTGGCAACCTAGGAAGTGCTTAGGTTTAGACGTGGCTAATTTGACTATTTTTTAATTCAAAAAATGGTGAGAAAATCCTTCAAAAATCATAAATTTTCATTTTCTGAAAAACATTTGCCAAATTGCAAAATTCCCCCAAAAAACAAATACATTGGTGAACAAAAAACTAATGTCCTAAATGACATCTTCTCTATTGTTATGTGAAATGGTTCTTTGATTTTCAAATGGAATCAACAAATGCCAAAATCTCAACTTGTCAAACAAGTAGTGATTTGCTAGGAACTCAACCTTGAAATTTAGCAATTTGGTTGACCTTTAAGTTAAAATTTTAGTGAAAGTCTCAAGTGGGGGAATTAAACCCGGATAGAAAATGCCCTACCCATTGCAACACATGGGTGACCTCCACAAGCAATGGAGGTTAGTGTTCTTAGGAGAAAGCAACAATTGACATTTGTAGGTTGATTGTTGTGTATTAAATAAACTACAATTATGGAAACAAAGGTCGACAAAGAGTAACAAACTTTGTGGTCTAGCTTCTCACCATTCATCAACATCAACTTAGCACCGATGCTAGTTTTTAGTCAAAATAGAGAAACCACAAACAATTTTAATTTTTAATTAAATTAGACGAGTCACATTAATTATTAATTATTAGTTTTTAGTAAAAAAAAAATGCCACTTGAACAATATTATATTGGTGGGACCTCATCTCATTATGGATCAATAATTTTGAAATGAAACCCAACAAGTGAAAAAGACAAGTTTCTAGTTAGGAGTATACAAATAATGGTGGAGCTAACTAACTACTTGAAGTGGTAAAGTTATGAACTATAGTAGCACAAGTTTTTTGTCAACATTAAATGGGCCCCTTTAGAGAGGGAAGGGTTGCATGGAGGCCCCATGACATGCCTTTCAAGGCAAGGCAAGGCAAGGCAATGTGGGCACACCAAGGCGATGCGAAGGGTTAGGTGAGGCCAAGGAGGTTTCACCCTCGATGCCAAAAGGGTTAGCTCAAAACAAACTCAAACAATGTAGGTCCGTGCTAAAAGGGGCCTAGTGCATTATAAGTCCTAAATGAGTTGGCCAAGGTAAGGGACAACATAAAGGCATGGGATAATGCTTGTTGGCCCGAGTGAGGCTCAAAACATCAAATCAATGCCAAGATGTGCTACATAAGGTTAAGAACTTGCTACCCCCTAAGGCACGAAGTTAGGATGCATGGCCTACATGTCTAATAGCACCGCATGGCAATTGAGACTTAGTTATCCCGTGTAACCACCGGGCAGGGTAAATTGTTCTTGTAGTCCTGTGATACCCGACGGGGGCAAGCTGGTTCTGGGTATTTCAAAAACCTCAAAGAACCGTGAGCTTTCATGAAAGAACTGGCAAAGACCCGACCATTTTCTAGGTGTTTTTATTTTATTTGATTTTTTTCAAAGAAGACTGAGGATTGTGATTATGTATAGTAACTGGGTATTTGATTATTCTGATAACCATGATTATCAACTCTGATACCCAACAAGGGTTTGTGCCGTTTCTAATACCCGCCCCTCACTCTGGGTATTACACTAAGACTTATGAGCTTGATGCAATGAGTCAATTTACCTAGACACCCAACAAAACCCAACAAGGGGTGTGTCGCACTGTGGCCTTGTCATTTTACATTAAAAAGTATCTTAAGGCAAAAGAAGAATTATGGATAAACCCAAATATTTCACCATGCAAAAATATATTAATCTTCAAAAAATCCTCCAAAAGAAACCAAAAATCCTTCAAGAGATTATAACTCTATTACAACTAATCTCGAGTTTCAACACAAGCCAAAACATCATCTTTCAAAAATCCTCATATGAAAAGAGACCTATTATTATTTATTACCTAGTATGGGCCAAAATCCCTTAAGCTACTATTATTACACTCTATAATGAATCTAAACACAATATCCTTGCCTACCAAGGCAAGGCCAACAAAAACACACCAACAACAAATACATGTAGTTTTGTTTTCTTTTAGTTGTTGCATTCATCTTTGCTAACACTTTTCATGATTCTTCTTATCCAAGAGAATCAAGTGCAAAGAAAGCCAAGAAAAAACATTTGTTTTCTTTTCAAAAAACACATGTTTGGGAGTTTGGAGTTTGGACCCCCAACTCAACTCCAACAAGCAAAGCCAATGAATGCCTAATTATACACCTACCATATCTAAAACTCACAATTGGAACTTCTTTGTCAAATGTTTATTTATTTATTTAAGATATTAAAAGAATTTGACAAATTTAAATTAAGTTTTTAGAATTTCAACAGTTAAAAAAGAAATAAGTATGCAAAATATACCTTTAGTTGTGTATTTGCAAAAAATAATAACCCAATGATTGGGATGAGACTTCAATTCTAAACAATTTCAACAAATAAATAAATAAATAAATATGGCTAAACCTTTGGCTAAAACCTTTTGGAGATACTCTCTACTTCTCACATCCAAGTCTTTTTTGTAGTATTGTGATTACATCATATTCATATCTATTATATTTTCTTATGTACAAAAATCTCATTTTGTTGTTGTTGTTGTTGTTTTTTTGTTTTTTTGAGATGCACAAAGGAGGAGCTAGAAAGCTTAGATGAGTTGCTTTGATAGGTGGGTTCATATTGTGGGATCTTGCATCACTCTCTGAACTCTTCTTCTTCTTCTTCTTCTTCATAGCTCATTTCAGGCTCATCTGTGCCTTTCAGAAGTTTTATTTGGTGCCATGAGGAGATTGATTTTGCTCTCAGGATTCTTTGTCCATGATCTCTTTGATTAGAAAATGGGGAAAGATTTAGGGTTTGTGTCTTTTGAAACATCATCCATCAGGTAGGGAAACCATTGAGGGGGCAGTCTTGATCACAACTGTAGGCATAGAGGAGACTGGGGAACTCACAACCCCAAATGCTGACAAATGTTGGAATGTAATGAACATCAAGCTTTCCACATCTTCAAGACTCACTGGGCCAAGAAAGACAATATGGGTTAATGCAGTTTGCATCTTTCAGGTTGGATTGGAATACCTAGTATTCACCAGTTGTTCTTTTCAGTCTGTGGGTGGTGCCATAGCTCACAGAGTAGCTGTCTGAGGTATTGGATGCTGGAAATCTGAAGTTCTCTGATCAGGAGAGCTGATTGGGTTGCAAGGTTGCACTGCTGAAGTATTATAACTTGTGGATATATTGTTTTGGGGGATATGACCATGCTGTGGGCATGAGTTGCTACTTTGTGAGTTAAATGCTATTTGAGGCATTTGAGAAGTTGGAGTTTATGGAGATAATAAGAAGTCCACAGTGTTTGTGTTCTTGAGGAGGATTTGAGGATCCAAGGGGCTGTTACAAATTTGAGGATTCTGCCGCAAGGAATTAATTTGTTGCAAACATGCCTATTTCTGTGGGACTGTTGCCATCAACCTCAGATCGGGATCGCACATCTGAATTTCATGCAATTGCAGATTTTTTGAGAAAGAGTCAGGTGTTAGGTGAACCCACAATAGATTCTGTGAATAGAGGAGCAGCAGAATTACATGGGCAAACTGGAACAGCAACGCATGAACCTTCCAGGGCTACATGTCAATCAGATTTCAGTAAAAGGGCATCACAGATCAGTTTTAGCATTCATCAAACATCCCAATTGCTTGCAAACCTCAAAAAATGTAAGTTTCTCTCAGCATCAGAAATTGTCATGGCATAAAGCATGTTGTTGGGGATCTGATAATGAAATTACTTGTGTTGGGATTGTTTGATTGATTTAGGAGCTTAGGTTTCCATTGAATACTCATCAGTCTAAGTTTTTGAAAGTAGTAAGCTCTGAAGAATTGTACACTTGTGGTTGAAGATCAAGGTATTTTGTTCACATTACAATGATAGTATGGTTTTGACAAACCCAATCTAGATGGTCTGGAATGGTTGAACACTTGCAGTGGCAAAGCGAACATCAATGTTTGAGAACCCTGCAGTTGAAATTCAGCAGCTTACGACTGTCATCAAACAAGACATCACTGCACTCAGTGCAGCCATTTCAGACTTACAGGTATTGGGTGCTACACAGAATGAGAGGGTTAAGAGTTCAAAGCACAGTGCTGAACACTTGACCATGATTGTGGACACTCTCAAAAACCGCCTCATGACCATGACAAAAGATTTCAAGGACATTCTCACTTTTCATACTGAGGTACACATCATCATCTGACCCATTTCTACAATGAGATGGAAAGCAAATAAGAAGGACATCAAAGATGGATCTAATCAATTTATGTTCCAGTGCTTGTGGGTCTTGGGATTTGGGCTCTTGGGCAGTAGGTTCTCAATAAAATCTGGTATCATGAAAATGTGGGTACTTCATTTCAAGTACTATGAGTTTTTGAAGCTCCTGATCAACAAATTCCAGAAGCTCTGATGTTGTTTAGAGGCTACTTGTTTTAATGCTCTGCACAGAATTTGAAGGTTCATGAGAATCGAAGACAGATATTTTCGGCATCATCTTTGAAAGACAAAGCAAATCCATTTGCACGGCAGCAGCCTCTTTCTACTCCTGATCCTGGTGCAAGTGCCAACCCAATCCCCAGCAGCTCACCTGCCCCATGGGCCAGTCACTTGATGCCTGCAAGCTCACAGCTATTTCACTCAAGGTACATGTCAAAAGCTCATGGTAATTAATTCCTCAACCTGCACAGAACTGAAGCTGATCAGGGAATCAATTTGTAATCTAATCACAAGTTCCAGGCCATAGTCATTTGGATGGTGTGTTATTGAGGTTCAGTAAATTGGGGGGGAGGGGGGTGGGGTGCAATATTCATACTTGAAAAATGGGGGTGTTGATTCAATGCAACATTTTTGTTTGTTAAAAGTTTGACACACAGACGACGGTCCATACCAGATGAGGCATCAATGTCAGGGCAAATGCAACAACAAACAGTACAAGACACCTTTGCGCAAAACAGGGTGGCAACACTTCAAAATGTCGAGTCCACCATTTTGGAGCTCAGCAATCTTTTTGTGCAATTGGCTACCATGGTTGCCCAGCAGAGCGATGTCGCAATTAGGTAATTCTTCTTACCACTAGCTTTCTTTATGCTTTTAGAAACACTACTTTTTCTTTTTATTTTCCCTTCCCCTGTAGACAGTATGTGAATTGGATGAAGAAAAGTAAATTTGTAGAGTTTTAGGTGCATCATTTGCTTGAGAGCCCATTTTGTGCTTTACACCATATGCAGCCAGGTAATTGGACCCCAAGAGGTCGAAAGTGCATCTGATTATGGGCCCAAGTGCAGAGCAAATGGACTTTCCATCTGTAATTTTCCCAGCAAGCAGAAGCTAATGGTATTATGTTAAGGTGCATGCTATGGACATTCCAACCACTAACCCTAAAATCCATCTATGTGATCCCTGTTTTGAAACTGATAACTAGAATTCTTGACAGGATTGATGAAAACATGGATGACACATTGTCAAACGTGGAGGGTGCTCAAGGACAATTGCATAAGTACTTGACCAGCGTATCATCCAATCGCTGGCTCATCATCAAGATATTTATTGTCTTGCTTGTGCTCTTGCTTATTTTCATTGTGTTTGTGGCATAGACACACAACACAATATTCGTAATATATTTGAACTTTGTGATACTGGTGTGCCCCAGATTGGGTTTTTTCTCTGGAGCAATAAAATGAAAATTGACTGAAAGCAGGAATGTGTCTATCTGATTTTGTGAATCAAAATTCTGATAATTGGGTCCATGACCGACATGCCTAATTTTGTATTTAGTTCCAGTCACCAAGAATCTGGCTGCTCTTTCTCCTGGAAAATTATACACTGAGCATGAAGCCTGAATCAGGATACTATATTGAATTTTCTTTATTGACTATGCATTCACTTGGGTTTATAACAGTTTAATACTAGAAGTAGCTTGGACCTTATGGACAGAAGAGTAGGTGATCTTCAAGCACACAAGAATATCAAATGCTAAGTGGGTAAGAAGTAGCTAAAAAGACTATAAGTACTTATAGAAGTAGGTACAGGGAGGAGAATGATTAATATTCCACTTTTTTCAAAGAACTAGATTCTACTCTATGCATTTCATTTTGTTGTGTTCCAGTGCAATTTTTGTTTAGTTGCATTACTATTTCATGTGAAACAATTTACAAGTTATTTGTATATGAAGTAAACGAAGTAATTTCAAGCACAATTAGGTTTAAAACTAAGCAAAACTAATGCAAATACCCTAATCATGGCATGGACCTTGTTGTAATTTACACCTTTGTTAGCTCTATATATATTTTGTGTGCTGGCCAACATCATGACTCTTGGCGTTTGGGGTTCATCTGCAAATGCCACAAAAGATCAGGATTGAGCCTTTTGGGTTTGTCTGGAAATGCCACAGAAGATCAGGATTGAGCCTTTTGGGTTCATCTAGAAATGTCATTGAAAATCGGGATGCAGATTTGTAACATAATTTGTCTTAAAATTTTTGAACAGATTATGCTACACTTATGTACATTCTTGTTGTTAGCCTCCAATTCTGGGTTTTTGAAAATTTTCAAAGAAATGACATGTTTCAGGAAAGAACCGTCAACAAGTAGGGTAGTTCAAAATAGGTTATTTGACCGATTCGTTGAGTTCTTTTCCAATGGCGACGACGATTGAGGGTCAAAACTGGTTATTTGATTTTTTGAGAACCGCCAACCAGGGGATCAGAATTGATTCTTTGAGATTTCTGGGAACCGCTGCGGGTCACGGGGTTCATATACCCGATTCCTACCTGCCCAACTGCCCAATAGTGCCAATGGGCAACAACCATGTACCGGAAAGTCCTGCTGCCTTTTTTCTAGTGTGTGTCACAGGGTACATTATAAACTGTAATCGTTCCCTTGCTTTGCAAAGGAACTTTTCATTAACTGAATAACTTTTTGTTCTAAAAATTGTTCCTACCAGGCCAGTACCCACCAATGTTGGTCGGATATCACATTTTAAGGTAAATTTCATGATATCAATAAGGCATAATATTCTATAAAAATATAAAATGCCATGGACATGCATTGAAATAATTCAGAAATTTGTTTGTAAAGGATATGGATTCAAGTTTAATTTTTATTCTTTGACATATATAGTAGTTTTAGTTTAAAAATTCAAATTAATTATGGATATGTACAAAGGTTATGCATATTCAAAATTTATATGATCACGATTTTTTCCCACTTCCAAGAAAAACACATTCCTAAAAGTGTAAAAACTCGAGGGGAATTGAACCCCATTTCTTGAAAATGCATTCCTAAGTTGCTTGCCCCACCAACACCCCAAACCCCACCCCAATTACCCCCTACAAAAACCCAATAGTTTGCCATCGCATATCCATAGCTCTTGTAAATCCATTCCTTCCAAGCTTCATGCGAGAAAACATGTTAAAAAAACTTCCAAATGTTAACAATAAAAAAGAAAACAACAAAAGATTCATTTGTTGAAAATAAAATACAATGGGAAAGTTGAATAACTATGCAATGTTAATCATTGTCCACATTCAAATCCTCAAAATATTTGATTTCTTCAATCAATTCATAATTGTCATCAACTAAAGACCTTTCAACTTTCAAGTAATCTTTCATATTTTTATTTGACATACAATTCATGCACAAATCACTAGGTTGGTGTTTAACAATTGTGATAATTTTGTTCAAGTTTTCTACTTGTTAGCAATAGCGTTGCAAAACTATCAATACTCCAGTGAAACAAAACACCCTTTTTGTTTCAATTTTGTGACCTTAGAATGCTAATAATCTATTTGGCTAGAAATGACACCTTTGGAAATTGTTTTTTGTGTTTGTGCTACCAAATAAAAGGATCTTCACATGTAGTAGGGGATATGGATAACCTTCTGAACAAAAATAAATTCCAATGACAAGTGTTCAAGAAAATTGTTGAAAAGATGCTTCAACCCCAAACATGTTCCTTTCAGTTTCAAGTTCATCACCATGACTAGTAGATGTGCATGCTTCAACAATAGGATTTGTGGTTTCAAAATATGTCATGAGAAGGGGAATCACAACTTTCAAATCCTATTTAAAAACAAATCAAATTGTATTCCCATATCCCAACAAATTTTTCACAACTCATAATGATTTGAATAAGAGATCCAACATGATGGCAAACATGTTATGAACTTGGTCTAAATAATTTTAAAAAGAAAACTAGAGAAAATGTTTCAAAACCTTAACACTTTTTTTCTTGCATGTTTATTTGGAAAAGGAGAAATTTTGAATTAACTTGGTCTAGAGTTTCTATCCCATCTAAAACCTACAATATTTTAGCCATTTCAAATCAAAGCTTGATAGTTAGGGTAATCATGGTAGTCAAAACATTAGACAATAACCAATGACGATGGAATTAATTCATAACACAATTTGTGACCATAGGGTTTAAAGATGATGTGAATACCTTTACAATAGTCCACACTTGGGCCTTCAAAACTCTTTGCTATAAATTGATAGTCTTTTTCCTTTCATAAGAAGTGATAATGGCTTGTTTAAATTCCAAGGTTTCTTCAAACATGATGACTTTCAATGAAGATTTGGTTTTGATAAAGGTCTTATGTTTTCAAGGTGGCAAGAATGGGAGAAGGTTTGCATTGATTAAGGGATGCAAAGAATTAACATGAGCTTTCATGGAACTAATCCTATTAAATTTATTATGTTTTATCAAGCCTTTTTTCAAAAAAAAAAAAAAAACTTGACATTTTTTTCAATGTATAAATAATACATCACAACATTTGTAAAATTTCAAAATCCATATGCAAATCATGATTCATAACATAAAAACCCCAGCAAATGGAATTTCAGAGGTGTGGTTTCAAAAGTACAACTTGAACTTTTATAGTTATAAGTTGCAATACTTCATTTTCCAATGAATTTTCGATTTCTAGGTGCACTATTTATGGTTGAATTGTTTGTGGTTACATTTTCACATGTAGGTGGTCCATCAACCCCACTAACCTTTCAACAACACAAGTGTCTTTTGTAACCATGGAGCCCATGATTTCACATTGCACATTGTTCATTACACACTACAAATTGTTGAATTAAATTTTTTTTAGGTTTGACCTATAAGGAAATGACTAATGACTTGAAATAACAAGTGCAACTTTGACAAGTTGCAAGTACTACATGCATTAAACATGAAAGTTTTGCAATAAATCTAAAGAAATTTAAAAACTTTTTACTTGTCACAAGAGCTTCAACATTTCAATGACATGTGAAGCTATAACAAGTTGCAACAAAATTTGAATGAGTTGTTGTAACAAGGTTTTGAATTTGGATGAACTACAACAAAATGACAAAACTTTGACAAGGTGCAATGTTTAGCAAATTGCAACAACAAGCTGTGACTTCTAATAAGTTGTGACTTTGGACAAGTTGCAACTTCCAACAAGCTACAACTTCTTACAAGTTATGTTTAGGGTTTTGAATCCCAACATTCCAAGTTCCAACTTCTAATGAACTACAACGAAACCACAACTTTCACAAATCCTTAAACAAAAAAACAAACAACTAACAAACCTTGCACATCATCATTGCCTATTTTTCTTTTTTCTTTTTTTCCACGTCTTCAATGTTTTGTGTTTTCTTTTAGATGTGACCAAAAATAAACCTTTTGATAAAGGGTGAAAGCATGGTAAAATAAACAATTGTCGATCCTTGGCACCAAAAAACGCAAGTAACCAGAAATGAGTTTTAATGTATTGAAAATAGAAATGTTTTTTAATTTAATGATCAACATGAGGATAATTTTTAATTTTATCACAATGATGTTGATTAATCACATATCTAATATGCATTCAAATAATTTGAAAAAAAATGTATTTTTTTCTACTTTGTTTAATTGTCCAAATTTGTACAAGTAGGTGAAAGTGGATGAATTTTTGAATATTTTTCATTTTCAACATGATGTAGTTTTAAGATGTACTTGTAAGTTCTCAATGTTTAAATATTATAGTAAAATACATCAAACTTCTAATGAAAACATAGGTTAAAATTGAATTTGACTAGTCATTTTCAAACATATTTGTTATTTACTTTTATTGTGCCGAAATTTCTTAAATTTTGTAATAACCTCACTATAAACTCAAAAAAAAACACCATGCTTTTATTATGTTATTCAAAATTATTTTCAATCTATTTTCTTTTACTTGTGTCAAAAACTAAACCCTTTTTTGATTGCTTTGGAGATAACTATTTTTTCTATATTTTATTATGCTTTCACCCTAAATGACAAAAACCTCCAAACTCCAAACTTTGTCAAATAAACATTTAAACACTTAAACTTCAAATGCTTAACATTTCCTCAAATGCTGAAACCCTTAGACACCCCAATTCAGACACCCCAATCCACTTGCAAAGCTTTGATGCCACAGAAAGAAAAAAGAAGGACAAAGGGACAAGGAGTTCTGTAGGCTAAGGCCCTAAGGGAAAAGGTTGAAATACTATCTCTAACTTTGATCTCCCCTTTCATAGAAAGCCAACAAAAAGCACAGGTGTGAGGAAGAAGCCAAGATAAGCCTTTTTGTAAGAATCCCCCAAAAATTAGTGCAATCCAATCAGGAGCCTAACAAATGCAGACTCCCCCCAAATCAAGCCTAAATAAGCTCAACAAAGCCAGACCTAATTGGTGGGTCTGGGCACCCAGTTGATGAATTAGAGAGGGAAGATGGCTGCTGTTTACCCTTTGGCCTACCCTCTGTTTGTTGGTGAGCACTGAGAGTGGTGTTTTTAAAGTTAGCCACTCCTGGTTGCACTCACAACATACTAATGAAGGGACCACATTCTTAGCTCACTAATTTCTTGCTAATTTGGGGTTTTTTTTTTGGCTGCAATGAATTGTCACTGGGCCTTGAATATTGTGTTTTTTGCCTTAAGAAAAACATCCTTTTTATAATAATAAATACCATAGAAGCAGGAAAAAGAGTGAGTGGGTGTGGAGGAGCAGAAGAGGAGAGAAGAGAAGGCCTGAGCACAAGATCTGGCAAATGGGTCTCTCTCCAATCAATCACATGCCAATGTAGGTTAGTGGAGGGTGCATTATGCACTGGAATCTGCAAGTGGGTATTTTGGAAAAGTGAACTGCTTGCTGGAATCCACAAGTGGGTATTTTGGAAAAAGTGAGCTGCTTGCTGGAATCTGCAAGTGGGTATTTGGAAAAGTGAGCTGCTTGCTGGATTTTGACCTGAAAACGATGATTTCGACCTAGGCAAAGGATATTTCATGGAAAAAATGACCCAAATTCGCCAGTTTTCCAAGCAAATTTTTTTCCAAATAGCTAGATTTTTATGATAAGTTCCAGTATGTAGCCAAAAAAAAGTAGAAGGATTCTGGTTTTTAAAAACTTTCATATCAAGTATATAGCCAAATCTGGCTAAATCATCTTATGGACGCTCACCACTTCAACTACATCACAAATTTGGAAAAAAGAACTTTGTAGGTAAGTGGACAAGCCTGTTCACCCCTAAAGAAATACAAGCTTTCAATAGAGCCAAGTTATTCATTACAAGACTTGTGTTTCTTTTAAGGATTTTGTGATGCAGCCAAAGTGGTGATCATCCAGAAAATAATTTAGCTAAATTTGGCTACATACAATATATGAAAGTAGAAAAAACCCTGAATCTTTCTACATTCTTGGCTATCTACTGGAACTTATCATACAAATCTGGTGATTTGGTTTTTTGGAAATTTGGCAAATTTGGGCCATTTTACCATCAAAAATCACTTAGCCGTTACCCTACACATATCACCTGGAGAACATTTACATGTGTTTTCACTTCAAGTAAAGAGTGGAATGTTTTGATGTTAAACAAAGCCATGTCTATCTAGTGTGATTTATCTTCAATAGGAGAGTACCTATAGTTCATTTCAAGGAGGGTTACATCATCTCTAGTGTTCACCTTGAATCTACCCCTTGAAATTATTTTAATAATTTTTTTGAAGGGTGATGCTTAGGTTTAATGATAAATCATTGTGGCCTACAGCAATGCTTTCCTAGGATGTCATCTCTCTCCTATGATCATTTTTTGCATGTACAACTTTTTTTTGGTTGGTCTTGTTCATAATTAGAGCAAATTGAATTCATCTTGAGTTCATCTTGAGTGGTTTTTGTCATCTCTTTTGGATTGTTCTTATTCTTTTTCGCAATGGAATTATGGTGGAGCATAGAGGCCACTCACATGGACAAGTATAAGCATGATGATCAAGTGCCAAATGTTGGTGTTCAATTTCATTAAGAATTATTTTTTGTAATGTTTCAGCAAGGCATTGAAACCATAAAGAATTCAAACTTGCATTCTAGACTTTGCAATGAGTTAATCGAACATTTGTGTCAATTGAGAGGTAATCAATGAAAACAAATGTACACATTTTTCAATTTTGTGGTGTATTTGTGTTTTGTTTCACAAGTTTAATTACACATGGCTTGTTGTTTTTTCATGTTTTAACAACTGCATTCACAACTTAAGGGGTGGGATTTGGGTACTTTGGACTTATTGTTGTTTCCGTGGCAATCAAACCATGGGTGATAGTCGGGGCATTCGTGAAAGTCAAAGCTTGGGTAGTTAGTTATTGTGTGTAGACTCCCCTTTGAAGGTGATCCCTCAAATTCTTCCCCTTCTTGGATTGATGTGCTTGTGATGGGATCTCTGAAATGTTTATTTCAACTTCATTTCTTAGACGTGAAATCATAGATTCCAAGTGTGGCATCAAAAATTTGGCTTTTAACATCACAAAATTTGATGTAATGATGTTCAAAGGACTCTTTTATCTTGCTATTCAACTATTTGTACATGAGAAATTTTGGATGGGGCATGCTGGTCTTTTGTAGTTTAGAGATGTTGATGGGCTAATATTAATGAGGCTAATATTAATGACACTCTTATGATTATTTACAACAAGTTACTATTGGTGGAGGATTTATGGTATCTTGTTCGAGATACTCTTTTAGAACATTAGAACTAGTGTTGGGTGGCTAAAAGTTGGTGGTTCCAACAATTCCAATTAGTCAAAACCAAACCAAAATTGGGTCTGATTTTTGGAATCAATTTTGGAATTGAAATCAAAAGCTTTTAAGAATTGGACTTCAAATTTGGTTCTGGGCTGTAATGATGTGTGAAAAATTGAAACTGAGATTTGTTGAAAAAAAAAGATTTTTTGCGAGAAAAAAAAAGAAGAGACAATTAACCAAAATTGAAATTTATTTTTTGGAAAACCAAACTAGGAACCAAAATTCTTAATCCATCTATGTGAGGAATCATGGTTCTATTTATCAGTGCATTCTCTTTAGTCATTACGGCAAGGCTGATAAGTAGGATGCATAATGCACCCAAAGGGTACATTCCTTAGTGTGAAAGAGCTATATTAGCCCTTTCTGCCTCACACAATGCAGAATTATCACTTGGAAAATGGCATACTCCCCTTGGCATGAAGAAACTTTTCCTTGGCCTGAACTGCCTTTCCAATTGCAGAATCAACTCTTGAAAGTGCATAATCAGCACTTGATAAGAAAAGTGGAATACTATGTGTACATTAAAAAATACCTTTGTATATATATGCAGAAAAGGACAACTAAAATCCATAAGTTACATTAATGGGTGTCATGTCAACTATTGGAATAATACATAAATTAATGGATGTCCACTATTGGTAAAGTTGGTAATATATTCTCCAATCAGTAATAATTTACATGATGATGATCCTTCCCAAAAACACACAAACAAACGTTTACACCTAAAATTTATATATATATATTTTCCTTCCTAAAATACAAACAGATAAAGACCTAAAAATTAAATCTATCCTTCCCAAAACCAAAGCTTTTAAAAACGCCTTTCTTTAATTGTATTAATTATCCATTGGAAAAATAAATAAACACACAAAATACCTGCCTAAAATTACATTTATCCTTCCCAAAACACATAGGTGTATTATTAGGTTCATACACCCCAAAAAAGGGAAAAAAGGCCAAAAAAGAAAAAAAAAATTTATTGACGACAGCGTGGTGGGCTGCGGCCGTCATGAGAGTCGGCGCCAACTTCGTCGCCTCCGTTTGCGGGGGTGCCCCGAAGCCGCAAATTTGGTTCGTTGCTTCAGAGCGCTGCTGCTGCTTGCCAGCCAAACGCAGCAGCCAGCCAGCCAGCCAGCCAGTGTAGGCACGGATCGCTCCAGGATGGCGTTGAAGCAGGCGAAGGAGCAAATGTCGCGACGAGTCGCACAGCTGCGAGTGTCCGCAGACACGTGCAGTGGATGATGTACTTACTACCACCGCATTGTGTGAAGGAAACAACAACATTTGGTTTTGGTTTTGCATCAGGTGCTCGCTGCATGCCTTCCTAATTTGTTTCTGAATTTCCCTCTTTCTTCTTCTTCTTCTTCTTCCTCACCACTACTGCCCACGTGCACTCCCAGCTGCAGTTCCCCAGTTAGTTCTCCCTTCCCTTCTTGCGCCTTCCAGAGGGTGGCACTGGCGCCGCCTGTTCTGGCGCCTTTTGCTTCTCCACTCCCCCCCCCCCAGCTGCCTATCCAGGTTTCCCGTGAGCCCGAAACTAGCACCGAACTCTACAATTAATTATTACTAGTAGCGATGCTTCTAGCGTGAAAACCATGGTTTTGTTGCACTGAATACTTTCAAGACACCAACTTACTTGGCTATTAGAATTATCAGCATCTAATGCTAATATACACCGTGCTACTAGTGTAAAAGCCATGGTTTTGTTTGGCTGCTACAACACTTATTAGCAGATGCGATGCTACTAGTGTAAAAACCATGGTTTTGTTGAATTAAAATATTTCTAGACCATAAACTCGCTGCTGCTTGCTTGCTACTACAGTAGGTAAAAGGAACTCGCTTTCTTGCAAATTCGAAAGTTTTGCTGTTAGCAAAATCCGTAAGAAACAGTCGAGTCGACCCCTAGTTGTTTTGTTGCGCTCTCCAAGTGAATTGCTGTCTGGTGAATACTACATTGAAGCGCCATTCCTGCACTGTGAAGAGAGTCCGCAAGCCGCGATCTGCCTACTAGCATGAAACTGAAAGTTGCAGGCCGCGATTAGCTTAGACCCAATTGATGGATTCGGTCTAAGCGATCGCTGAGCTGAGATTGCGGAGATTTGTGATTTCTTCGACTAGTGATCCAGAGGCGCAATGATCGAGCAGGTTTCTTAAGGTTAGCTGTTCTTATATTTTGTGCAATCTGATCACCTGGAGCATAATAATCAGTAGTGTACGTGTAACTGGCTGCTGTACTTGCAGTTTATACCTATTCTCGTGCTCACGGCGCGGGCGTGGAGAATTGTCTAGAGCTGGTGGTGGTGGTGGTGATCAAGCTGTAACAGCATTCATGTCGGCGGTAATGACCTCGAGCTTGCAGCATGGCCACGGCGGGGGCCAGACTGTGGCGCCCATGCAGTTCCAAGCTGCAGCACAATGTGCCGTGCAGGGAGCTGCGAGGTCGATGCAGCAGTCGTCCTGGGTACCCGCGAACTTGTCGCTATTGCAGCTGGAGGCGTCGAGCTGGACCAAAGATCAAATCATCCAGCGCCACGACCGTACTAGTCCGACCAACCACAAGAATAATATGCACAGCACTAGACATCACGTTGAGCAGCAGAGCAGCAGCTACAGGCCGGAATCAGCATGCAGCAGCAGCTGTAGCAGCAGCGATGATCTTCATCAGCTTGCGGATCATGCACTAGATCAAGGTTTTCGCCAGTTTGCACCATCGCTGGAGAATCAGCAGAGTGATCTCCTGGTAGAAGTTGCAGACATCAACTTCCATCTCCACAAGGTAAAAAATACCAGGTCTCATGAAATCCTCATGATCACTACTACGCAACTAGATCCAGAACTAGAGAATATTGTCGCTGATCATCTAGACTTTCATCTGTAAAAGATCATGTGTGATGGACTAGTGCAGCAGCTAGTCCTGACGGGATTGCAGTGGGATTTGATTTGCATCTCATGTGTGGCCGTGTGATTGTAGTGGCCTTTGTCGTCAAGGAGTGCGCTCATCAGACGTCTGCTCGCGAGTTCTCACGACTTGGATCACATCAAGCTAGAAGACATGCCGGGGGGAGCTCAGGCTTTTGAGCTAGCAGCCAACTTCTGCTACGGCATCACAGTGGAGTTCAACTCCGCCAACATCGCAGCCCTGCGCTGTGCTGCGCACTACCTTGAGATGAGCGAGGAGCTTCAGCCAGGAAACCTTGCTTCCAAATCGGAAGCCTTCCTCAGCTCCGTCGTTTTGTCCTCCTGGCAGGACTCCATCACCGCACTTCAGTGCTGTGAGACTTTGCATCCATGGGCAGACAAGATCCATCTCACCACCAGCCTCGTGGAATCTATTGCGTCCAAAGCAGCTTGCACTGCTGCTGATCCTCAAGCTTGGTCCTATTCAGAGCCGCGACCCATCATGTCGTCCATGAACTCATACAGCAGCACTCCTTGCACCCCAAGGACAAGCTTCAGGAACGGTCAGCAGCTAGTGTCAAAGCACATAGTTTCTGCTTCTGCAGCTACCAAGCAGCAGCACATCTGCACCCAGCAGCCGGTGCAGGACTCTGCATGGTGGTTTCAAGATGTTGCCAGTTTGAGTATTGGGTACTTCATCAAAGTTCTTGCAGCAATGGAATCGAAGGGGAGTTTGAAACCTCAACTGCTTGGAGCAGCTCTTGAAGTTTATGCCCACAAATGGCTTCCAGGATTCACGATCAAAGTGCAGGCAGCTGCTGCAACAGATTTGTCATCAAGCAAGGATCACATATGTGCTGCTACAAGTAACAGTTTCTTGAATAGATCCAAAGATTCATCACCCACCAAGTTCTGGCCGATCAATACAAAGGGTGCAGGATCAGATCAGTCGCAGCAGCAGCTGCTACATGCAGGAGCAGAAGAAGATTCACAAGTACAAGCTGCAACAAAATTGCATGAGTTTGTAGCAGAGCAGGATAAGAACAGAGACACCTTACAAGCTCTGGTGAGAATGCTGCCGCCTCATGAGAAGGATGATCATGCGGTATCATGTAGTTTTGTGCTTGGCTTGTTGCGTGCAGCGAGTATGTTGAATGCGGGAGCTGAATACAAGCGGGAGCTGGAGAAGAGAGCTGCCATGCACCTGGAACAAGGAGTTACATTGAGTGAGCTTCTCATTCCTTCCTTCTCCCACACCAGTGAACATCTCTATGATGTCGACCTTGTTCGTCGCATCCTTGAGCACTACTTGGCACAACTGCAGCAACAGGTGAGGACTATATATCATGTGTCTTAACTGCACTGTTTTTTTTCTTATTGGAAAGGAATAAAAAAGAATGCATGGACCTTCATATTCCATCTATTGCAAACTGAATCACAAAAAGGACATTCTTGCAACATCATTTCTTCCACGTGACTCCTTATGATCATGATCCTCATTGAGTCTCTGGATTTTGTTGGCATGTGGTGGTTCTTGCATCACGACCAGACGAGACCAGGCACCCCAAGGAACAACTCTGAGAAGTCTAGTAGCTGCGCCAGAACTACAACTGGTTCAGTTAATATGTTTGAAGGTGCTGCTACTATGTCAGCTGCTGCTCATCAGATGGCAGTAGTGTCAAAGCTGCAGTCTTGTTCTCCAGCTCAGGCTGCTGCAGCACCCAAACTGATGAAAGTGGCAAAGCTGGTGGAAAGCTATCTTGCAGAGGTAGCAAGGGATAAGAAGCTACCTGTTAGCAAATTCCAGGCACTTGCTGAAGCTCTGCCAGAGTTTATGCGCATTTCTGATGATGGACTATATCGAGCAATTGACACTTATCTTAAGGTGAGAAGCTGAGAAACACTCATCTCTACAGGTCTTGTCACCCCATGATCCCCTTCATTCCTGAATACTTGTTTTAGGGTATGAACTTCAGCTCAAGGCTAATTTCTCTGCAATGAGCTTGTTCTTCTTATTGGAAGCCCAGGTGCAGAGGAATTGCAGGAGGAAAAATTGTAGAGTAAATCAAGGATTCTCAGACATCTTTATCTGATGCAATGCCAAGTTCACGGTCATGGAAAATTTTGTTGCAATGTGCTGGGTGATAATTTCAGGCACATCTCTGGAGGGTTAACAGAGTCTAAGCTTTGCATCTGATGCAATGCCACCTTCAGGGGCATGAAATATTTTTGTTGCAATGCATTCATGGGCTTCATGTGGAAATCTTTTTGTTGCAATGTGCTGGGTGATTGATTTCAGGCACATCCAGGGTTAACAGAGCATGAGAGGAAGAAGCTTTGTCGAGTATTGGACTGCCAAAGACTGTCAATGGATGCATGCATGCATGCTGCTCAAAATGACCGCCTCCCACTCCGTACTGTTGTCCAAGTACAAATCTTTTCCAAATAACCAAGCTCACGAAACTGGTTTCTGCAGAATGTGAATCCTAGGCAGTCGCATGATCTGAACCTTGCATAACAATCAAGTTCCTTCAAGCATTTGGTATATACTGAAACCTGAGACATTATCAAACTGCAGGTACTATTTAGTGAGCAAGTGAAGCTCAGGGATGCTATCACAGTAATTACCAACCAGGTTGTGAAAGAGACAGAATTGCATACCTCATCAAGGCTGGAAGCTCAAGGCAACAACTCCATAGCCACTGGACTGCACACAGGGACTCAGCAAGTGGAAGCTTCAGCAGCACAGGAGCAGGTCAATCAGAAGGACATCAAAGCATTGCAACGAGACCTTGATGCAATGACAGTCAAGTGCACACAACTTGAGAAAGAATATACTGGCATACATGAACAAGTACTCATCCTGAACCCTAAACTGTAAACCAGCTATATGTGAAAATCATTCTCTGTAATGATGTCTGAAATTGGTGTTTTCTTTCTAAGCAAGTCCTGAAGTTGGTGTTCTGAAATTGGTTTTTTCTTTGATCTAAGAAGTCCTGAAATTGATCCAGGTGTTTTGTGGGTTCTGCTGGTTGTGGAAATACTACTATTCTGGTTCTGAAACTGGTGGACTGTGGCAGGTTGAGAGGCTTTTGAAACCACCCAAACCACATTCATCATCACCATGGTCATCTGGGTGGAAAAAGCTGAGTAGAATGCAAATTTTTCATCACCACAACAAGGAAGAGACTGTGATGGTCCCACCACCTCAACGTGCAACACCTCGAAAATGGAGGAATTCGATATCATAAGAGTTGGGAAACTGATTTCAATGGCTTCTGGAAAATTTATGTGACTACAAAAACAGATTTATAAGTGCACAGAAAAAGATTCCCCATGAAGAACTCCACTCAAGGCATTTGTTCCAACTCCATGGTTAGTATTAACCATTTAATGGGGGACAAAATTCATAGTTCAGTTTTTACAACAGATTGTAATTGTAGTATCTGTGGTTGCATGCTAAATCTGCAAGGACGAGCTGCAAAGTTGTGCCCAAAATGCTATTTTTCATGGGTAGAAACATTTACTATTTTGGCAAAATTTGAATTTACAAGAGTGAGAAGGAAGAAAACAAGTAATGAAATTGGGTCTGCACATACTGCCGCAAAGCTACAGTTGAACATCCAGAGCTTGCATTAGGAGAAACCTCATGTAGATAGGCTATGAGGAAAAACTTCTATGTCATGGGTGATCTCAAGCAATTTGAGAATGTAGAGACAAGAGACACCAAAAGGATTTAGCACGTAAGCTTAGTTAAGGTTAATCACTGCCACATTCCATACTGAATTTTTCTGAAGCATGCATGATTGATTAACTAGGTGAGGGATAGAAAGTGAGAACTGTTTTGTTATCTCACTACTTGTCAGAGTTGTTGTACTGAGGGTGTACATAACCTTTTGTTTTAAAGCTTTCAGTTTGTGTGAGTAGATTGGGGGAAGAAGTCAGGACGTACATGGACTGAGAATGTTGTGCTTACACTGCCAATTAAGTCATTTCATATGCTAGCATAACACTCTGATGACATGTACATTTCTGTCTTGCGATGTACTTCCATGACGCCCCAATAATTGTCATGCCAAGAATGTCAGGCTGTAGTTATATACTCTCTCTCTCTTGCTCTCTCTCTCATATATATTTGTTGTGCTCCAAACATCTGCATTGGAGTTCATTGTGGGTTCTCAGCAAAGTTTGGAATTCTAAGTTTCTTGGGTTGGTTTTGATCTTTATCTAACAGTCTCTACCTTTCATGCAATGATGTATACTTGTGCAATAATCTTTCTTGTTGTTGGATATCCACCTCAATAGTAGGTAATACGGCATAAGTTCAGACTTTTTAATTGTTGGTTCTTGTAAATGAGAAGCTAGTCTTTGGGAATTTGGAAGCCTTGCAAATGTATTTGGAGGGCACCTTATGTCCATGAATATCCCTCCCTCCCCCTCTCACATTAGACATTGATCATCTCAGACAAGTACTTGCCATCCAGGAAGAAAAATGTGGCATTTCTTACATGCTATATAATTCATGGACTTCACATTTTGTTTGTTCAGAATCATAATTCTAGTTTTATTATTAGACTTAGTTTTAGTTCTACTCTTCTGTGGTTTTGTTTTTCCTAGTTCTTCAGTCATTTATTATGGTGAGTCTGGGGATCTCTGGATTGTCATGAGATTTGCTTCTGTTGTTTCACAGGGGTGTCATGTTACAAGCTTTTTTCATGACAACGGTGATATCATTAGCACACGAGATCAAGATTTGGGTGGTCAGATATTTACCCAGTTGTAAAGATTTTTTTCAAATGAACCAAAATTTATTCCATTTCTCCAAACAATAGCCAACTCTTAAATTTGCATTGAGATTTTTCATTACTTAGTCCTTGTGCCTCATGGTCACAATTTTGAACACTTTTTGAACCCTTGTAAGACACCCCCCCCCCCCCCCCCACCTGTGAGAGATAAAAAAAAAAACAATAAACAAAAAATAAAAAAAAAATATTTTTTTATTATAAA
>Ga0116227_10002732_pt1 | contig 39855 bp, 30 predicted proteins | sample S1TSphgellanicum_FD_89693 | JGI IMG/M metagenome (GOLD analysis project Ga0116227, IMG submission 89693) | Host-associated microbial communities from peat moss isolated from Minnesota, USA - S1T2_Fb - Sphagnum magellanicum MG | ecosystem: Host-associated > Plants > Peat moss > Unclassified...
GGCCTGCGCCCCCCCCGCCCCGACCGGTGGGCGGCCCCCCCCCTGCTGGCCCCCGGATAATGTGGGTAAGATCTGTCGCAGAAAACAAACCCCATAAAAAAAAAAAACAAAACAAAGGTCCGGACAGTGCCTGAAAAATCTTCCAAGCACTACCCGGACAGACAGACAGACAAACACCACTGTAACTTTAATATATAAGATTGTGGACCAGATGTGGCCACCTTCCAATTGTGCTGATTGTGTTGTATGTTGCCCATCGTGAAGAGCTTCTGTTTTCAACTGTTGTTGGGTGCAGTGGTTCAGGCTCAAAAGGTGCTTTGTGCCACTTTTTCCTGATCCACAAAGCCGGCCAATCCTGTTGCTTGATGCAGCCTGACAGTGCTAGGAATCTGGGCTTTGTGACAGTGTAGGTTCATGATTCCTCGTGTTCAGTAAAACTCTGCATTTTGCTTTTGGAAGCTTTCATACCTAACCCACATTGACAGTTCTTGACTGATTTTCTTATTTCAGTCTCAGGTTATAGTGCTGCTCAGGAGAACTGGAGAGTTTGCAGCAGTGCCAGATGGTGGTGCCAAGTCATCAGCAATTACCCTTACTGGCAACAAGATTCTTGAATACTTATAAAATTGTTGTAGGTAGAAGGTTGAGATCTATCTTTCCCCCTTGTCCAAACATCAGATCTCTGTGTATTGCTGCACACCTGTACATGAGTGGACATTCCATGCTCTGTATTCATGCGATTTGCAGTAAACTTCTGTTTCTGTAGTGGAAGAAATGAGGATCAAGGATTGCATTTAGAGAAGGAAAGATATCCATTCACTGGAAGTCTGGGAAATTTTTGTGCAGTTTGCAAGAAGCAGACCAACTGTTAACAGAAGAGAAAAGTGCATTTTACTGTAGGAGTCAATTTATTGCTTTAGCATATTCACCAGAATCCAGAGATATAGTGATGCACTGTGGCAGCTGTGCAAGCTGACTTTCCTGTCCTTGGACAATTGGACCCCGGAGACAAGTGCAGGCAATTGTACCACACCTAACTCTCTGTGCAGGTACAGTTTTTAAACAATTAAACTCTCTTGTGCTGTGTTGAGGACCCTGGAAATCAAATGACAATCTGCATGAATCCTTTGACAAAGCTGGAAGGAATACCTAAGGGGCTCCTCTGATTAAGGCAGGGAATCTTGAATTGATTCAACTTCTACAAATACCTACATGTCAATTTGAACATGGTGGAGAATCTGGATTGCAGGACCAATGATTACATTTTCTGTAATTATGTGATTGTTATGCTTCCAACATCAGGTAATCAACCATATTCTAATCTCAGCATTTGCAATTGAATAGATTCTTCTTAGCATCTCAAAACTCTTGCATCTTGGACCTAGCTGCAAGGGGTTAAGGAGCATCTCCCACATTGTTCAATTCTTGCATTCAATGATTTGAAAGTTCAATCACTTGGATCTGTAACGACTCAGTGTGTACACTCCTGTCACCTGTTGCAAAGCAACTGGGTGCTTGAGCACCAAATTCTTGCCACGTGCTGCACAGAGCAAAGCTCTCAACAACTGACAATTTGAGAATCTTAGCTCAGCAATGCTTTTCAAGAATGTGCACCGGCCTTAAACCCCAAAACCTGACACCTATAAAAACGGAGCAAGGGGAGGCAGAAAATGTTACAGAGACACACCTAGCTTGTGCTTCTGACCAAGATTTCCCACAAGAGGAGGCAAGAAAAGCCAAAGAAATCTTAAAGCTAACAAAATATTATAAACTAGGTGCTTGAGCAATGGTCATGCATCACCACATGCAAAGAGCAAAACCCTTTGCAACTTGGTGTCTCTTGAAGCAAACCTCTCTGCAGCTAGGTGCTCCAGTGGCTGTCACCTGTTGCAAAGAGCAAAGCTCTCAACAACTGTGTGCTTGAGCCCCAGATTCTTGATTCTAGCTGCAGAGAGTAAAGCTCTCAACAACTCCAACTTGTTTCTTTACCCAAGCTCACATCAAGTATTTGACATAATTGCACCCTGCACACTGGGTAGTGGGCAGGTTAGAAACAAAAGGTACCTGCCAAACTGCATCTACAGTTGGGTATCCAAATGGGTCAAGTCTTGATTTTTTCCACACCACCTTTTACAGGGGGGAATGATATAAATAATGCACAACCATGGTGCCTACAAATAGTTCTGATCCATAAGCATTGTATGTGTGATTAGTAACAATGCTTAGTTGCCTATGGTGAGTCTCCAATTTGAATGTGGGTCAAAATAGTTTTATCACCAAATCCATAACCTGGTCTTCAATCATTCAAATTTTTAACAAGCTTCCACCTAATTTAAATTTAAATTTATGCTTCATCTTGAGGCTGATATTTTGTCAAAGTTGAATAGATTGAATCAGATATTTTAGTATGATATCATTGACATTTCAACACTTGAATATTTATACTTTGGATGCATCCATTTCTATATTAATTATACATTTTTGATGAGGACAGAGTCCCAACTTTGATACCTTTATTGTTTGGAGCTTGAGTTGATGGTGTGTTGAGATGGAGGGCAACCAATGACATTATAAGTACATATCATCATATGCACCAATTTTCTATTGAGTGGACACATTGCAAGAATGCAAGGTGGTGAATAGGTGTGTGAATTGTTGTGGAGAACTTGAATAAGAGGCTTCTTGACCTTTCCATTATCAATACATCAAAGCTTTTTGGTCCAAAGTATTGTTCACGTGATGAAGTTGGTATGAATATGTTGGAGCACTGGTTGAAGACATTGATTATAAAAATTCAAACCAGCAAAATCCCAATGTGATGCAAGTAGAGTAGGGTTACTAATTGAGTTTGTGGAAACTTTGAGGCATGAGAGAAAAACAAAATCATTTACTGAGGCATGACAATTTTGTGGAGGCATCATTGAGTGGTATGTCAATTGGCTGCATCTAGTGGAACTTTGGAATTTTGTTTATTTTTGCACCAAAGCTCTTGCAATGTTAGCTTGCTCTTGCAGGCTATTGTTGTTGCAAGTTCATGCATTTAAGCTCTCTTCTCCCACCAGTTTGACTGTAGCTACTGCGCCTTGTTGTTGCTCTGGGGTGAGAAACTTCTCTCCAATGGAACATCTACAAGAGGGTTCCCATCCCCAGGCAAAGTTCTTGGACTGAGGGAAATCTTTCAGATTCCCTGCCCAGAGAAATAGGTTTGGGGTTTGCAGAGCTCCAGATGGTGGTTTCCCTTTGCATTCTTTGAGGAAGGATTCCTCCAAGTTTCTGTGAGTCCTCTAGGTCTGAACCCAACGGGGAGAAAAGGTGTCGTGGAGCTTTTGAGAACTGCATCAACAACAGTCATGGGATCATTGCCTGAGATGGAATTGTTTCTTGCTGATCCAAGAACAACATGGAAGTCACTTGGGCTTTCTCAAGAGCTTATGAAAGCCTTGCTGCAAACTCATCTTCAGCATCCATTATTAATACAGGTAATGCTGAAGCCAAACCAGTATTCTAGTGTTTTGTAACTGCTAATTTCAAGAGCTTTGTTGCACAAATTGCAACTTGCTGCAGATACATTTGTTCTGCTTGTGTTGTTGTCATGCTCAAAAATCCAGAGTTCATGATGGGGCCTCTTCACCACCTACAATTCTAGGGAGAGACTCTCAAAAATGCCATGGTAATGTTTATGTCTCATCTTTTGCAACAGTCTATGTTGAAGAGTTCTCTCTGTCTCCAAGACCCATTTTTTTCTCCTGGCAAGCAGCCTCAATTCGATGGATGCAATAGTAGAGCAGAGACAGGCAGTGGCAAAACACATGCCTACTTAACCCCTCTTGTCCACAAGGCTGGAAGCAAAAAAAGAGCAGGTCTTAGATGAGGCAAATATGCTTTTGGGAGGAGCTTCTGTATACCAGGTTGGGCAACTTATAGACATGTTCTGTTTGGAAGAGAAACAGCTCTCCAGGGACTGGGAATTGGAGAAGGTGCAAGGGAGCTGAGTAAGAAAGATTTCCAGCCCTTGACTGATTTCCCTACCTACAGAAGATGCTGAAATTGGCCACAGGGTTTCTGACTCAGAAGGAGAGGAAGTGTCTAACAGGTCTGATCCTGTTGACAATGAACACATTGCTCCCAAAGGTATTTTTCACTCTACAACAGTCTCCTGAGTATTGCTCATCTTAAGTATCTTATGATTGTTTGGCACACTAAGGTTGGAGATGGATGGCAGCTCCAAGAGTGCAGCATTTTGTGGAAGATGGAGAATCATTGTGTGGAGTAAGAGAATGAATATTGTGTACTGCAATATTTTCCATGACCTTGAGTGATTTTCAGGGTTTGAATTTTTGGTCATAGAGTTGGAGTTTTGACAACTACAGAGTTGGCTTCTGGCAAATCACTTGTTAGTGTTCTCCATTGCATATGGGTTGGTTCAATTTATGTCCCAACTGGAAAATGCTGGAGATTCACATTTCAGAACCAAGGTTTCCGCAACAGAAGCAGGACCTGCGTTTGTTACACTATTCAATGGTTTCTTGGAATTAAGTCGATGAGCCTGAAAAACACAGGGTCCTGAACACTTGTAGCTGCAATTGTTCATGACAAATTCTCCATGACAAAATTAATTTGATTAAGTTTTTCAAAAAAATATGAGAAATCATGTTTTTGACATCGTCCTATGCAATTAAAAAGAGTCATTCGCAATGAATTCTATTTACAAACTAGTTGCAAAGAACATTTTTTTATTGCTTAGAACAAGTTGCAAAGGAGACTTTTTTATTTCATAAGACAAATTATAAAAAACATGATTTCTCATAGTGAATTTAGATCAACTTGAGAAAACCTTAATCATCAAAATTATCAGTTATAAGCAAAGATTATAATGATTATTAGAATGCATTCATATGGTTTGGTCCAATTCATGCACTTCATTTTCAACCATGTGATCACTTTTGTCCATCTAAGTTTTAATTTTTTTGTATTGGTGTTGACACTAACACTAAGGACACCTTTTGCGAATTGTTTTTTATTTAACTTATGATTTATTGTACTTTAAGATTATGTGTGTGGAATCTTTTATATGTATATAATTTATTTTTTAAATATTTTTTTGATGTTTTGGCATGTTGCCTCATTATGTGTGTTGGGATATTTTGTCAATTTATGAAGGAAGCTAGTCCATTTGTTTTGTTTTTTGTCACATCAAGGTTTCTCAAAACATAATGCCACTTGTTGCACTGTTGGTACCATTGATGAGTATGGTGCATTGAGTTGGTGTGTTAGCTTCATAACGTTTCAACCTATGATGAAAAGTTCCTTGAATATTGAACAAATTTTTTTTGAAAATTTATCTAATTCAAAATTAAAAATTGTGGGGAATTTGGGTACACTCTTGGTATTGTTGAAGAGCCCTTATTGAGTAGGATTTAATGAAGGTGATTTGGAAGTTTTTAGACTCAAGTCACAAGAGAGATTGAATTTTGAATTTTTTTGTTATTGAAAATTTAATTAAATTACAAAAGATGATTTTGGAAGGGAAAACTTAGATGGGTAACTAGTTCATGCTTGGGCCATCAGCATATGCTACACTAATAGTATCAATTATCAATTTACCCAAGCTCATAACTACTTTACTTTTTGTAATTGATGGCCTTGGATGTTGCCAAAATGGTTTAAAACTCCATGAAATGGCAACATATTTCAATCTTGTTTTGAAGGTTATTACTAGTGTTGGGGATGGTTTTTTTTTGGTATTTTTATAAAAAAATAACAGTTATGGTTCTGTCTCCAAGAAAAAAAGTGAAACCTTGGGTCTGGTTCCAGTCTGGTTATTGAGAAATAAATTCAGGTTTCAATTTTGGTTATGATTCTAGAAATTAAACCCAGTTCCAGTTGAACTCTTGGTAACCTGGTCTCGAATTGGTGGTTAACCCCCAGTTCCAAATAATTTTCCCCAAAAAATATACATATTTTCAAAAAAATTGATTCTGAATTTGATTCTCGTTCTACAACCGGGTAGAGATTTTGTTCAAGTTCCATAGCTAGATCTGATTTTAAACCTGGTTTTGGTTCCTAAAATCAAACCTGGTTCTGGTTGGGTTTTTACTAACGGAATTGGAATCAATGATTCTAACTGGTCAAACCAGGTAGCCATCCAACACCAATTATTACTTTAAGTGAGCATAGTGTTATGTGGGATTACAAATTTGTCATATTTGATTTAGCTCATGATGGTTTATATTGATTGAATACACTAATCTTCTAGCTTCTATGCAAGGTTAGATTTGACAACACAAATCCTACTTTAACACCCATTGACCCAATGTTCAATGTCATCAACTTGGATGATGTTGGTAACTGTGACTTTGATACGGACTTTTTGGATGTGAAAGAAATTGGCAATATCGTTATATTTTCTATGTTCGCCAGTTCTTGATAGACATTGGTCATGTTTGTTTATATAGTCACCAAGTTTTATCAACACCCTTGGAAGGTTAATTGTAATGTTGTTATACACATACTTGAGTTTCTTCATAACATATGATGATCAAAAGTCTAAAAGTGATTCAAATATTTTCCTCAACCAGGGTCCTATGTGTTGAATTAGTAGGAAACAATCTTGTGAGTTGTTGGTTCCATGATGGAATCTAACTACATTGCACAACTTGTCTCATAACTACAGAAACTAATCTACATTCTATAGCTTCTTAATGACATTATAGTTGTGAGCTTTCGTAAACCGATAATATTAGTGTAACCTGTGCTAATGGTCTGAGTGTGAACTAGTTACCTAACTATGTGTTCCTTTGAAAACCATCTTTCGTAATACAACTCTTTATTGTGACAATCAATTTTTCATTCAACTTGTGATGAATCATGAGTTTCATAAGCACACTAAATTTATTAGCGTTGAATATCATATCTTTTGAAAAACTTTTATATCAGAGGTAATTTCTAAAATGGTCTATTTTTCAATTTGAAGACCAAAATGAAAGCAACATTTAGAAAACTTAACAACCCTACTATCACATCTATGACTAATGTTCATCATTAATACATTCTCAAGACAACCCAACTGGAAAGGAAAAAACACAAAAAGAATCTTGACCTAACACTTTCGAAATTTCAAAAAATTGAAGTCAAGACCTTCACTACACTGATGCCAATCCAAACCATTGACATATCTCATTACATGATAAAGTAGAAGACACAGTTTTGTTATTAATTATTGTTTAAATTTTGAAATATTCAGATTGGGACTATCGGACCCCATTTCTTCAAATAATTAATTATTTCGACAAAGATCTGCTGATTATTTAGTTGTGAGGACAATATCCACAACAAAACTTGTGAGTCACCATTAGATTCCACTTTATGTAAAATCCTTTGAAATATTAATGCCCCAACTTCACCACAATGACAACACACAACGAAACTTGTGAGTCACCACTAGATTCCACTTTATGTAAAATCCTTTGAAATATTAATGCCTCAACTTCACCACAATGACAACACACCATATGTCAATGTAGCAAATCTCATAAATAAGATGAAGTAAAATTATTACCACGTGGCGATGTGGCCACCAAGTTACTGTAGCCATGTAGGCACATTGAGAAAAATTTAACAAAAAGAGAGAGGAAAAGGCCACTTCCAAATTCCAATTATTGGGAGGTTGGAGGATTAGGTTCACATTCTCAAGTAAGTTATTTAGTCATGAGTACTAATTTTTCTTACCAATTTTGGTGCCTGGAGAGTCCAGACAGATCAAATTACAAATTACAACATGAACACTTACTAATTCAAATGAATTAGGAGTTTCTTTCCCCCTAAACCTAATTAGCTTAATCATGGTGGTCTGTTATCTGTATCTTGTCCTTCTTTTGTAGTTAGCAAGTTTCTGAGTAAGCTAATAACTCTTATCTGTGTGCAGACATGATTAAAAACACTAGACCCAGACACAAGGATTCCTGTAAAAAACAAAACCCTCACCCAACCAACACTGGTACCCAATATCAATGTTGTTGCAAGCCATTAATTATCATTAGCTTCATTGGGAGCTTCAAGGTTCCGCATTGTGTAGACTGGTGAGGTCAGGGTAGACCTTAGCCTACTTAAGGGATCCAAGTCTCTGGCATTTTTCTCCAATCCCAAGAGCTGTGTGATCACAAGGAATTCTGAAAAAAAGTTGCTCTAGTACTCAGTCCTGCAACAGATTGAATGTATGTAGTGAGAAAGAAAGTCAATGTGCAGGTACTACTAGGCACTAGAGGTTTCTTAAGAAATTAGCTCCAGAGATCAAAGCTCTGGATTGTTATGGCCTCCAAGCTAATATGGCTCAGTACTTCCTTCAAGACAAAAATGCCCAAGTCTTTACAGTACACACGCTTTGGAGTTTCAGTGTTCCTAAGTCTTCTTCTTGTTGGGATCCTCAACATTATTATGTACTTGAGCATCAGGAGAGATGCAACATTGTTTGAATTGAGTAATCCAAAATCTCAATGCAGGCAAAACTCAACCCATGATCTTCTTCTCCACAGATCACAAATTGACTCAACATCATCAGCCTGGGACCCACAACAGGCTGCTACTGCTGCCTATGAGGTTTGTGTGGTGATTGTAATCGGACATGATAGTGGGAAGCCATCCAAAACTGCTTTGCCATTTTCTGTCCTTCGAAGACTTTTTCAAACTGTTTTACAGCTCAAAGGCATAGAGGGTGAAGAAGTGGGATTAGTGGAGCTTGATTTGCAAGGTGTTTTAGTCCGGGTTGATTATACCTCAGTTGTTTGCAAGATGGTGCGAGATGCACTTGGCCATTCTGCTACTTGCCAAAGCTTTCTAAACCTGCCAAAGTGCAAGCAACAGGTAATAACCCCAGCCTCTTATGCTTACAAGTGCTGTTACATAATTCCTGGGAAGACAGTTAAGCTGGGCTTATCAATCTGAACTTCTCAATGCAAGAGAGCAAAAGGGGAAAACCTGTTTCTGTTTCAGTAAGAACAAACAGATCTAGGTCTTGTTAGATCACATGACCCTTTGTTGACTTTCATGAATTTCTAGGAGAGAAATTGAAATTTGCTTATGAGAAGCTGTAGCAGTAATCCCTAAGCAATTCTTGAAGCATCTTGGTCAGATGTGGAGGCTGCTTTTTTTTCTTCTTATGATCATACAGGTCCAAGATCAGTTGACAAAATGCTTGATATTCATGTGGGGCAAGCTCCAATTCTTCATGAATGTTGATGGTTTAGCAAATGTGATCCTGACTAGTACCATGCTCCAGTTCCTCATGGATGTTGATGGTGTAGTGAATATGATCATGACTATTGAGACTTTTGTGATCTTCATCTTCGTGGCATAATTTTGTCATGAATTTTGTTTTTTTGGGGGTGTTCCAGGCACGATGTAAAACTCTCGTAGTAGGTGAGACAAAGAAATATGTTGAACAGGCATGTGCAAAATGGACAGACTGGTTTCAGTACGAGGATTTAAAAATAGTGGATTTGGACGAACCAGATGATCCAGCTCCACAAGTAGTTCTGCCAACTATGGCAACATGGAGACCCACTATAGTCACAGGTTTTAGTAGGAATCATTTGCGTGTTGGCCTTCTTCTTTTGAGATCAGTTGGAAAAGCAGCATCAAATCCAATTGTGTCCAAACATTACAATGTTTCATTAGTGGTGTGGGTTATGGAGGAATTCAACTCTTCAGAGACCAAGTCTTTTGATTGCACAGTTCAGGAGCTAATGGATGTTTATCATATCAATGTGGAGGTGAGAAAGCCCCATCTCACCAAGTACCCAGTTTGGATGCGCATCAATCCAAGTCATTTCAACATCAATGAGGGTGGCAGAGGTGGGTAAATATATTCTTTTGGTGAACATGGTTGGTTTGTTTCATCCACAAGGTCTCTAAGTCAAACAAACCAGTCAATTGGCCTGGTTCAACATTTCCCTAGTTTTTTGCCTATCATGTGGATTCGCATTTAAACCATACATTGTTTGATTTTGTTTTGTGTTGAATTTTTTGCTTTGCAGGCGAGTATGCGTGGAAGGCCATCTTCATACATACAACACTAGTCGAGCGGGGCTTTGTGTTATGGTTAGATGGTGGGGGGCGGATTGTGAAAGCTTCAGCACTGTTGAACACACTGAACTGGGTGAAAGCCTATGGGTTTGCATCCAGGAAATCTGAAGGCAGGGTTAAACGCTGGACACACATCGCACAGCTCAAATATCTCCAAGCAGATTTCCTCTACCTGAAGCAGCACCAGAATTGTGATGCTTCACGTATTGGTTTCACCACAGAAACATATAAAGATTTTCTTCGGCCTTGGTATGAATGTTCTATAACAAGACAATGTATAGCTCCTGATGGGTCAAACCGATTCAATCATCGCCAAGACCAAGCAGCCCTGACTGTGTTATCTGTTTTAACCCAACATTCATGCACAGGTATAGACAATGGCATAACCAGGCACAATGATGATTTGGAGAATGAGAAGTATCAGGGTGTCAATAGAACCAGCTGCTATAAGGACCCACTTCTAGCGACATAGTTTTTTCTACTACATGTAGAAACTGTAGGGTAGGTGTGCACTCAAAGCAAACCATACCAAGGAATCCAATTTCCCTTGAGCATTAGAATCTAATGATCAGCTATCACACTGCCCCTGGAGCCTAAAGCTTTGAAAATATATATTCTAATTGTTGAGCAAGTTCGTGCCACATTGTGCATAATGGAGGTTTAAAGTGTGTGCCAAAATGGCCCTTCATTGCTGGACAATGCCATTCACTGTAGTGTCAGATATTTGAAAGGACATTACTTGAAATGTACATAGGACCATACACATCACAACCAGTAGGACTGTTCATGCAACAAGGGGAAATGCGGTTGAAAGTTCAAAGTACCTGGCATTCAATTTGGCTGTGTTTCAACTGCTCATTGTTTTTATAACTTCAAGTACACCTATATAAAATAACTCAAATAGAAACAATGACCTGACAGTAAACTTCTAACAATTTCTTATCAATTACATACAATAAAATTTCCATTAAAGCTTTCCCATTTTCATAATCTTTCCACTGAGTTTGGTTTGGAGAAAAAGGTGTACGAATAATAATGAAATATCACCTTGAAAGGATCACACATTCTTTGAAATTGCATTGTTCAACAAACAACAATCTAGCAAACAGAATTAAGCAAATCATATGACTTTATATTATACCTTTCATGGCTAGAATATGTGAATATGAAAAATAAATATGCACCAATGAATAAAGTATTCATACATAATCTTATCTGACTTGATTAGCATTCAAATTGACACAAATTTAGAATAAGTTTAAGTGTAGTCTATATTCATTGAAAAAAAATTCAGGTTTTGTTTTTTTTTTTTTGGGGGGGTTTAACATTTAACACCTTTTACAAATTGTTTTAATGATTCTAGACGTTCTCTTCCTATCTCTATTTTCTTTTCGAAGCACAATAGCAAACCTGACTATTTCCTTTTCATTTGTCAAAGTTTGGTGGGCTCAATGTTAGTATGATTTGCAATATTTGTGTACCCTATATCCAAGAGGGACATATTTGTATATAACCACTCCTTTGATGATAAATATTCACCAATATAGTTGTTAAGTATGATTAATGATTGATAAGTACATTGAAAATGTTCACATCAACATCAAAGGGTTTTTACATTAAAAGACCTAATGCACTAGGTCATCCAATCAAAGTAGGAGAAATTTTCTTTTTAGACTTCATTGTATGCCCATGTAGGAAAAAGAGTAGGTAGGATCATTTATTGGCATAAGATCCCTCCTACTCTTAAGAAGTTGGCATAAGAATCCTCGGCATCTTACACCTAGTTAGGAGGGGTTTTTTTGTCCTGCATAACTTTCGGCCTGTTGCTGTAATGTGCACTAGTGTGGAACATTCCAAAAATGCAGAGTCAGACTCAGAGAATGCATTATCCTGGGCCCCTTATTTTGGGAGGGGGCTTACCCTACACATTCACCACAAATGGCAAGCTCTCTAGCAAGCAACCAGTCATGCATCCATTATAGTAAAAATCCTAGGATTCAATATTATAGGCATTGAATGAGCTAGCAGATCTTTAGAGTGAGTCTTACTGTACAAAAGTGTTGGGAGTGCAATGAACTCAATCACTACCCTTTCAAAGGAATCTTATTTCAAGTCCTGTTCCATGCTGCAGCTATAGCAATCAATCTGGTTCCATTCCATTCCAATCTACAGCTACACCAGCCAAAGTTGAGATGCTTTATTAAGTTCTTTTAAGCAGGTTGCTCCCGATTAAAAACAAAATTTCAAGATGCTCCTGATCAAGAAGAAAAACCCTGATCTTCTTCTCTTTGTAAACAAGCTAAATGACCATAGTTGAATGGCCCAAAGTGGCTATCAGCCACAAGAGGATTTAGCTAGATTTGGCTACAAGACAAGTAGATTCCTAGAATTTATTGAAATCATGTTATATTTTTGTCAATTGCAAGAACCTACTATCTATTTTTGTTTTATTTGACTATGAAATTGTCAAAAAAAATTGGCACATTTGGGCAGATTTTGTGAAGGAAAATGAAACATCTTTTGAAATATTTGGGAACATTTTATTTGGTAAAATGAAATTTTCAGAATGAAATTATTCTTTGGCAGATATCTGGTGAACCTGAAGGGTTTCTGTGTGTTTCTTGACAAATATGCTACAATCTAAAAATGTGAAAGTGGTAAGATGATACACTTCTCGCAAATAAAGCATTAACCTTTTTTGTTTGCCTTGTATATTTTCCTTTTTCAATTTCTTTCTAGTCCATCCATCCATCTATCTATCTATCACCTCAGTGCCACTGTCAATAATTGTGGCACAATAATTTTCTCTCATTTCCATGTAACTTCAAAACATCTTCTCTCTTTTGCACGACACACATCATGATGATTAGGGATAAACAAATCTTTGAAATACAAGAAAATGTTGGAAAGAAAAAAAAGGGTCAAGAAGATGCACTAGATAGTGGAAGAAATCTTCCAACTGTAAGAGAGCTCTCAGAAATAATCTTCTTGACAATGGACCACAGTTGTCAAATAACAAAGGAAATAAAAACCCAATGCTTTATAATATATTTGTTAAAAAAATTCTTCCCAAGTTCGTGAAACACACACTAATATACATGTCTGAGGATGCTCGTCACTTCTGCTATAGTACAAAATTGGGAAAAAAAAAAACACTGGGACAAGAACAGATGCAAATTGGAAAGTGTACCGTCACGACCTTTCCAGAAATGAGCTCCTTGCCAAGTCATCTATTGATAGGCCTGGAGTGAACCTGCACCTTCACTGGTAGTCTTGCAGAGTGGCGAAAAACCCAAAAAAGAGTATTAGGTTGCTTTTAAACATTGTCACTAGGCTATCCTATATGAAGAATAGTATTTTCATAAGGTGGAATGAAAGGGGGTTGTTTCAGATACATACAATATCTAAAAATATCATGCAAAAGTAGTTTGCATTTATTCCACCTTTTGAAATCATGATATAAAGTATACATGTTATATATTATATGTCACTTTGCCTTTAAAATTTAGGCCATGGGTAGGTAACACTTGTGTGCATATTTTGATATGTATTGGCACCAATAGGATAATGACAACTTGCTAGGATGTTTGACGCTTGACTGAATTGAAAAAAATTGTTCACATTTTCAAAATACATATTTTTTGTCTATCACATTCAGTGTGTGATTTCTCTATATGCTCAAAATGATTGGTACAAGTGCTTTATAAAGTTTTGAAGTAAAAATTTTAATGATCAGGTGGCATAATGCCCAATGTATTGATTTTTTTTGCAATATTTGTCTTATTCTTTATGTTGTGGAATATTTGCTCAAGTTAATACAAGACATCGCTTGTCTAAAGTTTTGAATTGTGAATGTAACTCTTTCTCATTGATGATTATATAAGGTACAAGTTATGTGAACCCACTAAGGTTACTTCTTTCCCAATCATGGCTTCCATTTTGCAACTAACCCATGAGCATTCCAAAATACACAAACCAATAAAATATTTCATATTTTTTTGTTCACCCTAAAAAATTGGCACCCATGTGGAATAATAGGACAAAAGTTCATGGAATGTCCATGTTTTTTAAAAATGAAAAATAGATTTCAAGGTAAAACATTATAACAAAATGATAGAAGTGAAGAACATTGTTGTCAACATGGTAGCAATTGTTGTCATTTGTAACAAGCATGTTAAGCAACAAGTGTTAACTGAATGTACCCTTAGAACATAACCTAAATAATAGTTAGGTAGGTATGTAGGCCTACGTAGGTAGATAAGCTTAAGTTGCCTACCTACTTACCTACCTAACCTAGGTAATAATTAAATTAATGGGTAGATAAGCATAGGCTACCTACCTACGTAGCCTACATAGTAACTAGGTAGGTATGTAAACCTAGGTACCTACTTAGCCTAAGTAATAAATAGGTAGGTAAGCTTACGTAAATAAATGGGTTTAGGTTGCCTACCTATTTAGGTTTAAGTACCAAGCCTAAATAGTAATTAGGTATGTAGGTAGGTTTAAATAAGTAAATAGACCCTAGCTACCTACCTAGCCAAGGTAGTAATTAGCTAATTTGGCCTATTAATTAACATAGGATATTTAATTTGATTAAAAGCCATTGATTAAAAACCATAGGTCATTTTGACTGAGTATGTCATTTTGTTTTGTTGAACTTGAATCATGTCCCACTTGACTAGGACCCATTGACCATTTTGACCAAGGTCGTCAATCTTTTGTTCAACTTGATTATATTTTCAATTTGATAGATAGTCAAATAGATGATTATAATCAAGTTCACTAGTTTAAAAATACACATGTCATTTAAACCCTAAGCCTCTTATCAAAATGGACATATTCATTAGTCAAGGAGATCAAAACAATCAACTTGGATAACTTTTAAAACCATGAATTATAATAATGATAGGTCACATTATAGATTTTGTAGATGAAATATTTATAGATTTGAATAGGCAAATGATGGAGACAAAATGTATTTTAAATTTTGGAAAGTTATTTAAGACAATTCCAGATTTAAAGAAGCATATGTTACAAAACTTGAAACTTGTGAAAACACATGTATTTATTATGGCAATAGAAAAGGCACATGTGGACATTGTTGTATCAGGTCTACACATGATTGTTATATAGGTACATGTGGGGAAGAACATTATTGATGACACACTTCTAAATGGAAAGGTCAATGTTAACATTATTACATTTGAAGACCCAACTCAGTTTATTAAAACCAAATCCTATTCCACACCACCTATGCATGGCAAATTAATCCATGATTAAACCATTGGACTAATAGTTTGTAATCTAAAGATTTCCATACACGGAATACCATACATTGTTTTGTTCATTGTAATGCAAAATAATGTTGTGGACTCCAATTATTCCATGTTTGTTTAAATGTCCTTAAATACATGACACGAAGGTTACCCATAAGTCATGAGGGTAACAATGTATTTATGGTTTAAGGAAATGGGATGATAAGGACTATTTCTGTCAATAAATCGCTAGGAAATGACATCAAGGAACCAGATGTGTTCATTTGTTATGACTTTTAAAAAGGACATTAAAATGATGAGGAAGATGTGATGTTTGATGTAGAATATAAAATACTTTCGGTTGGCACAATTGGGTGGAAACATGATAAAAGGAACCACAATTGCCTCCTTTGTGAATGTTAATTCTTGGAATATTTTAATAAAAAGTCTTCCAAAAACATCTTTCAATTTTTTGTTTAAAAATTTATACTATTATGTCAAGGTTTGTCTTAAACTTTTGTCAAAAATAAATCACACCATTTCATGTGAATAATGGACCTACATCACAAACTTCCTTAAGCAAAATTTCAATATGATTATAATGAATCATTATATTATGCTATTTATTTTAAAAATTCACATCATTGTTGTGTATTTTTTGTTTTAATACTCTATTATTGATTTTTTTTAAATTCTTGTTGAAAATATATAAACATAATGAACCATGGTTTTGACTTATTAATTCTATGATTATGGTGATGAAAAGAATAATGGTTTGTCATTTTACCATAATTTTCACGACACAAATGTAAAATTCTACCATTCAAGGAAACTTAAAATTTATATCATTCTAAAAAATAACTATGTTTAGGTTGATACTATCATAATACAATATAATTTTAACATTTGTTGAAATAATTAAAAACTGACATTTGATCCAAATTACATTATATACTAGTTCCAATTCTTTTTAAATAATTAATTTTTTTCAAGAAGTTTATGATGTAGCACTACTTATTAATGTGCGATAAGTAAGGCAATTCAAATATATCTTGACCAATTCTTGAAAATATTCTTTGTCTCCAATGATATGTATAACCACTTGTCCAAACTCAAATTATGTTTTTACAAACGTTTTTTTTTTTGGTTATCAATTGATTCTACATTACACAAAAAGATGAAAAATATGATCAATAAGTGAACAAAATTGTAGTCCTAAACTATGAATGGCCATGACAGCTAGTACATATGGCTTTGTTGTATTTATCATTAATCACAAAAATAGCATAATTGTAAATGTCATGACTATGTTGTCCATGATTCCATGACATCTTCAATGGCAAAAAAATTATCTTAAAATATTATTTTAATTTATTTTTATTAATGTCTTGTTGCCACGTGATAGCCTAGGATGAATTCAAGATTTTATTAACCATTTATGAGCTAACATGTGGCAATCAAGAACAATGAAATTATTTTTCTTGCCCAATTATATAATGTTGGATGGAAATCAACTTTTGTCAAATAATGACACTTGGGACCTAGCCTAAGCCATCTGCTAAGTTAAAAACCTTATGTTAGGCACCCTAGGTTAGGTGGCCTAGCTTGCACGTCGAAGCCTAGGGGGTTAGGCTAGGCGACCTAACATAGGTTTAAAAAAACCTAGGTTATGTTAACCATCTAACGTCTTCTTAGGAAAGTTATCCCATTTATACTCCCATAGGAACCTAGGAGGCCTGTAGATTCGAGGTAAGAGGACTTGAACCCTTCACCTTCACTTTGATGGGCAAACTCCTTTACCATTACACCACCACTTTTTTTTTTGTAACAAATGATTTTATCACAACATATAAAGAATTTTTTTTTTAAACCTAGATTAACTATGCCACTTTAGGCTAACCTAGGCCACCCAACAATCTAACCTAAGCCTCCATTGATTATTTTAAGCAAATTTAGGTTTTCCTAGGCTAAACATAGGTAACTAGTTTATATCATTCCAAGAAGACAAACCCCAAACCATTGAGTCCAAGTTTAGGATCTTTTGGAAGTGATTTGAGGAACATAAAAAAGTAGCATGTATGTTTCAACAATTGATGGCATATAACTAGTAATGGCAAAAAATAATGCAAAAAATGGTTGCATTAAAGCTAGATAATAAACACACTTGACAAGAGAAGGAATAGTTGGAATTAACATATCAACAATGGAAGACTTTGTTTGACAATCACAACCAAATATTGAAAACTAACGACCAAAGACTTTTTGTTACAAAGAAATTTGTATATTATAAAACATGACCACAACCATGTGGAGGAACATACATAAAGATATGATAAGCTCATGATTAGAACAATAAAGTTGGAAAAGGATAATAAACATTATGAACAATAGCACCAGACAGTTAAGGCACAAGGGGATCAAACACATGTGTTAAAGTTGTTAGCCTGGATAGATTGGACTTCTAGCCTAATCCTTGAAAATATTATTATTATAGAAACGATTGATCCAATAGTTGAAAACCAATCTAAATTTGATTGCACAATAAACAAGTGTTTTCAAAATTTAGAAGGAACAAGACATAGCAGTTGAAAGTTTTTGAAAACAACAAAAGACGTAGAATGAGAAATAATAGGTTGCAATTGATTGTAGATAATTTCTAAAAGATCCAACCATATGTTTCTTTGCATAGGTTTAATGCATTTAATGGAATATAATTTGAGATGTTTTGTCCAAAACAACTAGATCCATAAAGCTATCGAGTCTTATAGGCAAGGTGAAAAATTGTAAAAATAAGCTTCAAGATTGTGCATAATCTTGAACTTCAAGTTGTTGACACAAATTTAGTTCAATAATAAGAGGTGTTGGTGTAAGTGAATGCGTAAGCATAAATGCAAACAACAATTATGCTTATAATGAAAGTGGTAGCTCAAACAATTACCAAATAGGAGTACCAAGGGTCGCTAATGCATCAATAACAAGTACAGGAACACTAACCATTTTCGGTGGTAATACAAGAAGTGCAACAACACATCCCAAAGTCACAAAAGTCTCACCAAGTTCTTACTACTCAACAAGTACATGCATAGGTGTTGGGGTGTTGTGTTGAACCCAATCACTATAAAAAATGTAAGATAACCCAATTGTCACTAAGCAATTAAGATCAAATCTAGTGGTGGACAATCATGGACAATTGTGGATACCCAATATTAGTTTTAGGTCAACTTATGTTGTAAGATGAAATCACATTATAATCCAATTGTAATCCAATCAACGAACTATTTTTAGTTGTCAATGGTTGTTCAAAATTAAAGGGAAATATCGTTGTGGGGATGATCAATATTACTTTAGCCCAAGCATGGATGGCCAAGATCAAATCCGGTTGTTAAAGGTTGTGTTTAAGTGCATTGTTGATTCCAATTACTATTAAGTGGGTGGGATCAAAGCTAGTCAATATCGAACAATTGATATCAATTGTAGATGACCATGATTGATTCCAAGTTGACTATCAACTGCTAGTTGTAATCTTGTCATAATCTTGTTGTGATCTTATCAAAATACAATCCCAATTAACTAACAATTTATAAGGGAAATTATTCTTAGTTGGCAAGAAATGGCTAAAATTAAAGAAAGATCTAGTCATTGTCAGACAATGGACATCAATTTAGTTCAAGCATGAATGACTAAAATCAACTTAATTGTTAAATTTCATGATTGGATGCCCTATGAATTTAGGTTGTTTTCATATGGGTAAGATTTTACCCTTTCATCACCAAATGGCCGAGTTCAATTATGGTCATTGACAATTAAATTTGATCTTGTGGTCAATTCAATCATTCTTGAATGAATTTAAGTCCAAATTGACTATTGTCAAATGACCAAGACATATTCAAGTTGGACTTGGATGAATGAAATCAAATTGGTTTCATACAGTTGTTTGCAAGTGCCTTTATCAAACTAGATCAATAGGTAATTTGATTACCTTTGAACAATTGAAATTGATTCAATCGGATGGTGTTGATGAAGCCCATTCATTGTGTAATAGACATGTGTTTTGAAAAGTGGTTATACAATTGTTTTTGTGATGGGACCATGTGTGGATGGTAGTCCATGTCAAACAAACAAATTAACCAATCCATGATGTTAATTGAAAAAATGTTGCAACTAGGATGGTAGGATAATGCATCTAATTTATGTTGTAACTTGTTGATTTTTTTGGTTTAAAGTTGGAAAAAAAATGTGGGAAGCTACAAGTTCACTTGTAATTGTGAATTAGTTGTGATATAGTCACAAGGTCCAATTGCAAAATTGGTTGATCTTGTTGTAGTGCATCAAGTTGTTCCCAAAGATATAAAAGATGACACCAACACTAAATACCAAAGACAATAGGTGAAATGTAACACAAGCATATGTGCAACATGAATTATAAGATTCCAAGTAGTGTAGGAAGATTTGAATAGTATTTTTCATATGTCCTTATATCTTTAAGTATGGATTTCAATGACAATCTAATTTGTAGGTGGGATACTCTTAAGGAAGCTAGGTTATTAGTAGTTTACTATGTAAATATCAGCCATGTATTTATTATTAGTTTGGAACTTGAACATACTTAATTTCCTTGTTGTTGGGGAAGATTGATTCTTACAACAAGACATGGGTTTTGAATTTTACTTTTTTTAAATTTTGAGTTATGAATTTAGGAGCTTTTATATTTTGTTTTGTAAGTAATTACATGTTGATGAATTCATGTACAAGTATTTGCTAAGCTTTGTTTTAACCATATGTTTAAATTTTGGGAACAAAAGAACTCCATTTAAGTTTTTTTTTTTTAATGGTTCAAACAAGTACAAAATTAAAGATGAATCAAAATTACATTCTACCATGTACCTTTTCATGGAAATTAATATTGACCAATTACCATCCAATCATTCATTGCTATGCATTATTGAAGTTTATGGAGATGTTATGGTCAAATGGTTGATCTTGCTGAAGGTCCAAACATGCATGTGACTATTGTTGTTCAAATTGCTTGATTTTTTTCTTTTTTCTTTACCACTTTTTAGAATTGGGTTTTCATCTTTATCCTTTTAGTTGGTATGTGATTAGATTTGGAATTTTTGTAACCTTATTATTGGGTCATTTTTCAATTATGTTGAGGTTGACTTTAATTGTAATCATGGAGAAATTTTTGGTATTGATGAAAATAATCATATGGAAAATGATGGATGTTTCTTTCATTTGTGCATCATGAAAATATATTGGGTCATTTCAAAATTTGTTGTAGTCATGGGTGTTCCAAGTCCAAAATAAGTTGCATGAGGCTAATTTTTATGTGGGTGAATGCAAGAACAAGTGGAAAAATGGGCTACAAGAAGTTATGGTTTTTGAAATCCAACATAAGGGTTTTTTTATGGGTTGAAATGAATTACAAAGGTTTTCCCTTTATCCTTGGACATTTTTTCCATTTAATTTAACGCACATTTAAAAGTCCATTTTTTTAACACATGTGTTGGAGAATAATTCCAAAACATTTTTTTTCTATTATTTAATGAGCTTTTGAAAAAACATTTTTTTTTAACTTCTTCGAAATTCGAGAGGTAAAATTTTACAAATGATATCATGCAAAAAATTTCAAACATAATTTTTGTAATATGTTATGTAATTGAAATCAAGTCCTTAACCACTACATCAGAAATGATTGGACCATTTCAAAGTTCATATAAAAAATTGTTTCCAATATTATATTCCATAAATGTTTGACTTTGAAAGTCCATATCATTTTATTTTTTCTTGATTATGAAATTTAATGAATGGAATAGATACATATTCAAGTTGGTATCCTTAAACTAAGTCCCTATAAAAAAAATTTGAATGTACCTATCAAATATGGTCATTCAAATGACAAACACTTTTCAAATTTTTTTTAAAAGTTCAAAAATTGGTCTACTCATTCTTGTAAAAGCCAACATCTGTGAATTTCAACATGAAATTGGGAAGAAGGTGAGCCTCATGACAAATTTACATTTAACATGGTATTTCCATCCCTTTACAAGTTTAATTTTTCAAACTATCTTTTAAATTTAGTGGAAGAATATGATATGTTTTGCTTGGTAGTTATTATTGATTTGCAAATCATGTGAACGATGGGTGACAATCTGTTATGTAGATTTGAGAGACACATTTGGCTCAATTCAATTACATTTTTATAATGGGGTAGGAAGAGGCCAAAATTGACAATGTAATCTTTGATGCATTGAAAAAAAATCCCAATGTGCCATTGTATAGAGTTGTTTATGCTTGCATCTTTTGTAATATCTTAATTTTGTGGAGGTGATCACAAGATGAATATGCATTGATATGTGTGATGTTTGATCATGGCATGTTCAAGTTGATTTCTTGTTGAATATTTTCAAAGCTTTATCATTTAATTGGCACATGTTTAAACTGTTGTGGGTGGGTAGGATTCACAATTTGCATATTGAATTTCATTTGCCAATCAACACTTTTTAAAACTATCATATTTAGACTTTTTTGCCACATCTTTTTACATTGTGGAACACTTGGTAGCCACATTAATTCAAGCATGAAAAAACATGTATCCACATTACCAAACATATGGTGGGTTCCTGCCACATGGTTATGGTCATCTATTATTTAACATAACTTCATTACATTTAAATTTAAATATTTTTTTGTGTGATCAATTGAACTCACTAGCTGAAAAATGAATGTGCCATCTTTGCAACTAACAAACCAATTTGGTAGCCATCTTTTGCCATTTTGTGAAAAATATTTGAAAAAGGAACAATTTATCACAAATTCACTATTTTTTGAAAATTTTGCCCAAAAATGAAAAGAAATAAAATATTTCCAAAATTCACTACAATTATCCACAACATGAAAAAGTGCTTAAGATATACTTAAGATTTTTCTACTTTCATATTGTGACTATTGCCATATTTGGCAAAACATCCCTATGGATGGTCACCACTTGAGCAACATGACAAAATAATGTTTTTAAAAAAAAACACCAAACCATATTGTTTACCTTGGGAAAATGAAATCAATAACCTTGAGATATGAAATCCCAAAAATCAAATTTTAATATGAGATATGTTGCAAAAGCTTTTGTGGTAATATAGTAAACCCCCTTTATGATCATACCCATTTTAGTCACATTCTTATTTGTGTCACACATTTTTTGATAACCATCCATTTTAATAAGAAAAACTATTTTTTTGAGTCACTACTATCACATTCATTAGTAGCACAAAACATTTGCAAAGCTTTTTTAATAAATGTGACTATAATGAAAAAAAATAGGACAAATATTAGGGTTTTGTAAATTGCAATTTCCTTTGGCAATGTTAATGTTCCTATGTGTTCAAGTTGTGCAAACTAACAACAATGAATCCAATTTAAGAAAATAAACAAATAAATAACTTTTTATTGTAAACAAACAAAATAAATCTGAGCTTGCCAAGAAAATAATAAATTTTAATTAAAAATCTAGTTGATAAGTACACAAGGAGCTCAAACTCAATTAGATCGTCACAATAAAACACGCATAAATCACAACCTTCTTCAAATCTAATAATGCATAGTAGAGCTTAAAATAAGCCATGTCAAAAATTTAAACAATTGTTGACACCTTTATTCTAGTATACAAGGACTATTTTACAAAGTTTTTTTTTCCTATACTCACAATGTTGTAAGGTCTTGCATGGAATGTGATTATACACATTTGAATCACAATTCATTAATGTCACAAAAAAAAAGTGGTCATCAAGGGTTTGAATATAAAAGGAATTTACTATATATATTAAAAACATCTCCACCCATGTTCAGTATGTCATTCTGGATAATAAAATTAAATGTCTAAATTTAACTTTTTTTTTTGGCAACCCCACCAATAAAACTATAGTTGGAAATGCATATACGTGGGAACTGTTAATAACCAACCACTTGGACCAATCATTATGATCAACCAATCAAAAATATTAAATCGCAGTCAGGTCCAATTTATTACATTGTTCTTTAGAGGTGCACAATTGTGTTGTGCCTTTCACCAACCACATCAAGCTACATGAATTTGGTGAACAAAAACCAATTCCCTGAGCTAAACATGCTTATTTTGACTTTTTCACAATAAATTTTACTTTTTGGAATCACATACTAAGCACTGGTGAAGTTGCTCTAAAAGCTGGTAAATTCAATACTACCGAGGGGTGGGCAACTCTATACAAGAAGCACAACAAAAAGCAAGAATAAGAAGCAGAAAAATCTGATTAATTTCTTGAACTTGTGCTACAAAACCTTCTCGCAAATGGGTATATAGAGAATTTTGATATTCGTGAAATTTTTTTTTATTATTTCTAGTTCCCACTTTTTCCTCAAATTCATGCGAAAGCCTAATGATCAAATCCCCCCCAAAAAAACAAAAAAAGAATTTGGCCCATGCAGTATGTATGTATCATTATGTATGTATTTCCAAGCTTTTGGAAGAAGCTTTCCAAGTGTTATCTTTCCAAGCTCCCAGTGTTTTTTCTCTCCAACCTCCTCTACATATGTGCCCACAAATTAATACCCTCAACAAAAAAAATTCAATGGACATCTTCTTAGACTAACAACACTATGTTTTTATGAGTCAGTGTAATTATATTTCAACAAAGGACATTGATGAAGTTCATGGGAAATTAGCTCTTTACATTGTGGATTATTACATCTCTCTCTCTTTATGTGTGTGTCTCTCTCATTCTTACAGCATTTGGTATGCCAACAATCCTTGCATAACAACAAGAGCAACAAAGTTGAACTATTACTTTCTTCCCCCATGGCCCCCTTCTTAAGGACTTTGTATTTTGTTCAAGGATGAAATGTATTCCAATTGTATTCATGTGTATTCAATGGCATGTGAGAGGAAGGACATACCTATTAAATGACAATTTGTTGTTTTTTCGGTGGGTATTTTGTAATAAATTTGTACACAACATGGGTGCAGAAGAAATTGCTGAGATCTTTCGACTTGAATAGGTCATGGAGACTTAGGAAGAATTCTGAAGATTAAACTTTAATTTTCCATTTCTAGAGGAGACTCATGGGTACTTTCATGTGGCAAATGGTTTTACTTATGTGGGCCAATTGCATGTGGTGGTATGAATTTGTAATAGTGGGCTTTGCCTTTTTTTTACCCTATTTTTCTTAGGCTACACTAATGTTGAGTTGAACAACAACTTCAATGTACATTGTGAGAACAAAAAGTCAAACGTCCAGGCACTAGAGGTTTCCTAAGAAATTAGCTCTAGAGAAAAAAAGTTTTGGATTATTTTGGCCTCCAAGCTAATATGGTTGAGTACTTCCTTCAAGATAAATAAGTTTGTACAATGCACGCCTTTTCGAGTTTCCATCTTCCTACTTCTTCTTCTTCTTCTTCTTGGAATTCTGAACATACAAAGTATTATGGACTTAGGGATCAAGAAAGATCCACCATTGTTTGAGTTGAGTAATCCAAAATCTCAATGTAGCACAAACTCAACCCATCATCTTCTTCTCCATAGATCACAAATTGACACAACATCATGTTGCATACGAGGTTTGTGTTGTGATTGTAATTGGACATGATAATGGGAAACCATCAGAAACTGCTTTGCCATTTTCTATATTTTGAAGGCTTTTGGTTTTTGAGCTCAAAGGCATGGAGGGTGAAGAAATGGGATTGGTGAAACTTGATTTGCAAGGTCTTTTAATTTGGGTTGATTATACCTTAGTTGTTTGCAAGATCGTGTGAGATGCACTTGGTCATTCTACTACATGCCAAAGCCTTCTAAACTTGCCAAAGTCTAAACAACAGGTATTAACCCTAGCCTTTTATGCTTACAAGTGTTGTTACATATTTCCTTTGAAGGCAATTCTTGGCTTATGAATTTTAGCTTTTCAATTGTGAGAATTTAGAAAGGAATCCTCCAGATTGCCTATGTATGCTTCTAGATTGTTAAATTTAGTTGAACGAAACTATACTACTATTGAAAGGGAAGCCCTAGTTATGGTCTATGCCTTGCACAAGTTCAAACATTATTTAGTGGGTAACCAGTTTGTATTTTATGTTAACCACATGGCCTTAGTGTACCTAGTTAAGAAACCAAAAGTTTTTGGTAGAATAGTTAGGTGGTTACTATTATTGATACAGTATGATTTCAAAATTGTTTATAAGCTTGGTAGATCCCATTTGATGGCATATGTATTAAGTAGATTGCCCAATCAAGCATAATTAGTTGGTGTACTTAATCAGACCATTGATGTTCACCTATTCATTTTATAACCATAATTGTTACAAAGAGTTTATGATAACATGTCAGAGGGAATGATGCCAAAGAGATTCACAATTTCACAGAGATTATATTTCACTCAGAGAGCTAAACTAATTATGTTACAAAATGGGATACTTTACATATTTGGTCAAGATAATAGGTTTCGTTTTGTTTTGTAAGCTAAAGAAATGCCAACTATACTCCAGGAGCTACATAGTGGAGTTGGTGGAGGACATTTTTCTTCAAACACCACGGTCAGGAAGATCCTTGATGTTGGTTATTGGTGGCCAACCACAAATAGAGGTGTTCATGAATTTTGTCCAACCTATGATTTGTGCTAACAAATAGGGAACCTATTAGCACAAAATATGGCAAAGTTGATCATTATTATGTTTGAAGAACCCTTCTAGAAATGGGGACTAAATTTTATCAGACTTATTAAACTAGTGAAGCATTACTTTAACAATTGGTACATTTTAGTTGCCATTAATTATGCTACCAAGTGGGTGGAGGCCATAGCTTTGCGCACCAATATAACTATTGTTATTACAAAGTCCTTATATGACCATATTCTCACCTAGTTTGGTTGTCCACTTATTGTTGTGACATATAAAGGTACCCATTTCATTAACAGTGTTATTCATTATTTAACCGATCATTTTATCTTGAAACATACCAACTTTATTGTTAATTATCCACAAGGGAATGGATAAGTTGAGTCTATTAATAAAATCTTTGGTACATTGCTCACAAAATTGGTGAATGAGAACTAAAATGATTGAGATGAACACTTGTCCACAGTTTTATTTTCTTATAGAACTGCTTTTAAGGTTGGAATCAATCAAATTTCAACTTGTCTATAGATTATGCCTTTTACTACTTACAGAGTATTTGTTACCATCTAAAGCAGGGGAGACTCATGATCCAAAACCTGTCAAAGTTCAAACTAGTCACCTATCAGAACTAAAGTAATTGTAGGAAAACCGATTGGTAACACATGACCTGATAGTTTCTAATTAGTGGAACCATTCGTTATGGTCTTAGAATTGGTACATTGAAACAAAATACTAGTTTGGATATTATGTTTTATGATTTCCAAGGGTTGTCAAAGCACATACCCCTAAGTTTCAAAGACGATGGCTTGGACCATATAGGATCCAATATTGTTTACTAAGCAATACAATATTATTAGTGATTATCAATAAATTCAATCCTAATTTGGTACTGGTTAACATTAACAAGTTGAAACCTTATAGGTTTATGGAGGATCAGACATTTCAACCTATTTTGGCTAAGCTTAATGATTTTTTATCAGAGGAACCCATGGAAGTAACCCATTCTGATAACTTGTCCACCAAGCAACAAGTTTATGAAACCCATTTTGATAACACATTAAGATGTGGAAAGTGAAATTTTTGAAGCATTAGAACGTGTTACTACTGTGGGAGGACTTGAAGAAACATTGTGAGGTTTTCAAATACAATTTTCGCCTCTTGCACTTGCATTTGTCATTATTAGTGATTCTAAAGAAGAAGAATAGGTTGAAAGAAGAGCTACATAGAAAGAAAAACAAGTTGGGCGACCTGTTGAAGTTGAGCAACCAACAAAAATTTCATTAATACTGGTTGAAGGAAGATTCTTTGACATAAATATTGGTTCTTTTGACATACTTGTTGTTGTACCTACCCAAGCCTAGTTTAAGTACATGATGAGGTGCAAGGAAAAGGGACAGGCAGAGGAAGACAATTCACTTACCAAAGTAACTCAAAAGTGAACACCTATTGAAGCGAAGGAAATTCAGAAAATGTTTTAGTGGATCCAAATGGGATCCAAAGAATGACAATGGGTAGAGTGAGCTAGTTTGGGAGGCTTGTTTGTTGTTCATTTGATAGTTCGAAGACGAGACTTGTTGGAGGAGTTTTTGCACACTTGGGAATTCGTAAAGGATGGACGAATTCAAACTGTTGTTTGTGGTGAAAATCACCATTGCTCAAATGTTAATCATGAAAAATTTTGGGGTTAATGTTGAAGGAATGGTTGATGCAACAAAGATGTTGATCAAAGAAGTTCAAGTGGCCCTTCAGAACATAGTTGGACTGGATGCGTTTGTTAATAAAAAATAATGGAACGTCATTCATATGAAAGAAAAGTATCACGCTAGGTTTGCATAAATCTTAGAAATTATTTACCAATGAAAAAGGTTAAAATATTTCAACAACCATATTGCCATCACTTTGAACTTGGCAAACAAAGGAAAAAATATCAACCGATGTTCCATTATGTTGACATAAATGTCAATAAAATTGACTTGGTAAACTAAGCACCAAAAGCAAATCACAACAGGGTTACCGACACCTAATAAGAAGGCAACAACCTATTATTCTGGACTTGTTATAAAGGTTTATTTACAGCATTGGTTTCCCTTGTTAAAGGAGGATACACCTATTGATGCTCCAAGACTAAAACCGGTTCAGGGGAGAGAGGAAAAGAAGATTGCTATGGAGCAAACTAGAGAAACCTCTCTTGAGGTTGTAACAATGAACAATTCATAAGTGAGCAATGATTAGTGCGTTCAACTAACATATTACCACAACTAGTTCGGTAGTGACAACGAATGAAAGTACAAACTGAACCATTAACACCCAAGGACTAGTTGAGTTGATAACTAATGTTCCCCATCGAAAAAAAAACCTTGTACCCATCAACAAATTGTGGTTATGGAGGAAGGTCATGAGGACATGGAATTTGATGTATTATACAACAAGATGACAAATCCATAAGGACAGAGAGTGACTAGTTCATGGAGGAATGAAATGAACCTGACTTTGAACAAGTACAAAATCAAGGACCTTTACTTATTCAAGAAACTTCTGCTCTTATAGAATAGGTTAGTAACCTATTATTAATAAGTACAAAACTAGTTCAACCAATTCAACTTAAACCTTTAAACGAATTTAGATTAGACATATATTTTTCATGAGATGTTGACAACTATTTTTAACTTGAACGCCTAAAACATGTTACACTTTTCTTTGAGGAAGTAGCCCTAGTTGCCTGGACATGGTTTCAGATAGTGGACAATTTAACTGAGTTGAAATCTAAGTACAATACTATTGAAAACTTGTCAAAGGACACCAACAACTAGTTATATGCCTATTGCCTAAAATTGGTTAGTCATAAACAAGCCCTACAAAACAAAAATAAGGACTTGGCCACTATGAAAACCCATATTCTCAAGCTACAAGTAGAAAACAAACATCTTGTTACTAAAAGTGTTGAAGTTGAAAGAACAATCAAGAAGGTTGAAGCCCTATAATCGAAGTATAATGAGTTAACCTAGGCACATTTCAAAACTCGTAATGACTTAAAGACCCTGTAGATTGATCTTGACCAATTAACAAAAGACTATGGTAACATGGAGGCCATTAATGTACAATGGGAGAAGACTTTGTTGGAGCTAGAAAATACCTGTTTACAACAAAGGAAACATTTGAGGGAAGTCAACATTGATTTGGAAAATCATACCCATCAACTTCGAGTACAAATTCAAGAATTTAAAGGAGAATTGGAAACACTTCGTAAAGTGCCCAATAAAGTTTCTTAAACCACTTACACAAACAACCGGTTGAAGGAGTTTGAGGAATTATTTTTAAACAATGTTTTACTTAAGGTACAAAACGAAACATTGGTTGGTAAAAACCCAAATTGGAAGGAATGGTCGCAAAATATGCAAGAGATTATTGAAGAACAGATCCAAAATAATTTGGAAATTGTTCGTGTAGATGAAGAAGCTTACCTAAATGAACTAGTTATATATTGGTTACATTTTGAACACTACAAGTTTGACCAAGTTACTAGCAAACTCGTTGAAGTACCTATTAATGTTTTTTAGAAAATTTTACCTATGCAAGCAACTATTGTAGCTACAAGTTCTTGAAGTGAATTTGTTATTATTATTAATGAGGAACCTAAGCCCATAAAAGGAGGAGGAGAAATGGCCATTATTTCTTATACTTTACCTTTGCCCATAGAACCTATGGAAGTACCTATTGTAATTGTTAGCATTTAGGTAAAAGCCTTGGAAAAACATGTCACTTAAAAACCTCTACCATTAGTTATACTATAGCTTGGAGTAGGCACAAGGGTTACTTTGATTGACAATGTTACCCATGCCTCTAAAGTTTTTAAGACTTTAGATAAAACACTAAAAGACACACCTATTACTGAGAAGCTAAAATCTTAATTGATTTCTTTGGTTGAACTTGTTGACATTATAGGTGAACAATATGTTGATGATTTAGTTGCAGGTGTTAAACATGTAGTTCAAGGTGACTAATTTTGAGGATGAAATTTGGTTTTAAAGGGGAGGGTAATGTTAACCCAATTTTTCAATATGTATATAATAACTAGTTAAACCAATTAGTAAGTAGTGAAGTAGTTTAACCTAAGACTATTTTAATTTTTGGTTGATAGGTCTTAAGTTAACTAGTTTGTTATAAGAACTAGTAACTCATCTATTATTGTAACCAATTGAATAACATAACAGTCTGATTTGAACTTATGACCAATAACTTGTTATTTTAATTTTGAAGTTTATAATGGATAATGATTATTTAAGTTGAAACAACACTATGAGTTGGTATAACTAGGAGGATTTAGAGATAGATGGAGGGAAGATCTTTATTTTTTGTAACTATTGGAATTTTTTAAAATTCTGAACCAATTTTACTTGGATTTTCTTTTGAAGCTTTTCCTTTTTGTTTTTTGAATGCAAACTTTAAAATAATTGTTATTGATGAATAAGCAAGAGACTTCTATGCTTCATGTGTTTTAATATTTTAAATTTGGAGATATTTGCCGATAATTTCAATAAACTAGAATTAGAAATTTGAAGAAAGTATGTAAAACTAAAGGGATAGAAAAACCCTTAACAATCGTTGACCAAATATTGTTAAAGATTAGTATCTTAGTGAAAAAATAATCATGATCAAATTTTTTTTGAGAACCTTGCCTATGATGATTAGAAGTTTCATTATTGTTACAAGATGAAGTGTTATTTGTTCCTTCAAATTCTTGTTTCTATGACTGGGCATGATGGATGCTTTGTGCAACAATGAGATGCTTGTGGAACCATGGGCTTGTTTGCTTTACGAAAATGTATTGTGGTTGTTCAAATGTTTGCTTATGGCCACAATTAATGTACTATATGAATATTGTTGCATGGGAGAAAATAAAATCGTGGAAAATTTGAAGTGATTCATGAAAATAATGCGAGAGGTATTTGAACTAGTTTATTTGTGATAATCAATTTAAGCTAATCTCAAGTGACAACTTGACATAAAATATGTGGCAACAAGTTTTACATATGTTCACTTCCTTTGACTACATCCATTGTAGATGGAAGAAGTGCCCAAATGCGTAACAATTTCAAATTATTAACTAAAAAAAGAATTTTTTGTAACCTAAAAGCAATTCCAAATAAGAATCTTTGGTTTTGGCAATGATGTGAATGTCTTGGACATTTTTTCATTGGTTTCTAACTTGTTATGTGGTGGAGGTAATGACATTGAATTTCAAGTGAATGGGAATCATTATTCAAATTATTATTTTCTTGTTGACAAAATCTATCTTTTAAGGTTAATCTTTGTGTAGAATGTGAATGAATTGCAAGGTGAGAAGCAAAAACATTTCACCTATCAATTGGAGGTAGTATGAAAGAATGTAAAGCAAAGCTTCAAGGTGCTACAAAACAAGTTTGTGATTGTTCAAAACTTGTGCAAACAATGTGATCAAAATCATGTAGTTTTTGACATTTTATATGCATATGTATTCATGCACAACATGATTACCAAAAACAAGGAAAATACAGATTGAAACATTGGTTTGATGTTGATAATATCCCCATCAAGTGTGGGTTCATAAAAAATGAGTAAACCCAAAGCAATAGAAAGATTAAAAATCTTGACACTCGTTACAAATTACATAATGACCTCATTGAACATTATTGGGCTTTAAAAAACAACAATGAATTACAATGAAGTGAGGTTTTTTTCTTACACCTACTCTTGCCTTGGCTTGCATTTTCACTACTTTCCAACATTCTTTTTAGATTCCAAATTTTCTATATTTGTTAGAGGGGGCATGACTTGGTTTTGTTGGTTTGATGATGTTGGTATTCAATCAAGATCAAAATTTGTTCAACTCCTTTTCTTTGTTGAAACACAACATATGCACACATCTTCGTTGTCATTATTCATTTTCTTCTTGTTTTTGGAGTTTTGGTGATGGTTAATGATGCCATGTTTTGTGCATGTCATGATGTCAATCTACATATGTCAACAAACACACTTGATACATATGGGTGTGGTCCTAATATGCGTGTGAGAAATGTTGGGCCAAATAAACATTTTTGAAATCTTGATATCCATTTTTAATATGTAGGCTCAATGATGGGATGAAAATTTCAAAAACAATCATCATTGTAATTTGAAAGTGCTATTAATTAACATAGGGTGTAAAATAAACTTTGGAATGCCTTAAGGACAAGGAAAATTGAATGTTCTGAAGTTGCTCATTGAGTTAAAACCAGTGCCATCATGGAACAAAAAATTAGTACCTATCACCTACCTCCTTCATAACATTTACAGTAGCAATGTCTTTCAATGTTTTTTTTTTTTTTTCTAGAACATTAATCAAACCTTGCATGGTTGTAAACAAAATGCCACAAGGACACCCCACAAAAAGCATTAATCCAAGACTTGTCTGATTCAACTTTTTGAAGACATCTGATGAAAATTGCATGGTTCCACACATAGGGCACTACAAGGATGCCCAGTCAAAGTTCATTAGGGGTATTTTAGCATTTTCAGATAAGTCGCTAGGTCAAGCTAGAGACTTTGTACAAGGCCTTGTAATGTAAACTATTTTTAGCTATGAAGATATGTACAAGTAGGGATTTAAATAAAAATTAACTCTCGTAGGCCCCAACCTTTTTTAGGTTATAATACCATGGTCATTTCTAAACATTTTATCGCTATCATGTGTATGAAGACTAAATTAGGTGTTTTTTAAAATCCAAGTCTAACATTTCAAGGGTCACCTTTAAGCCTTATTGAAGAAAGTGAAAGTGTAAGGTAGAGCCCTAGGAGTAGGTTGGGGCTGGCTCTTAGGCCTCTAGGGCATTGATACTTGGTGTGTCCACCAATAATCCCAAGCCCACGGTACCAATGTGGTTGTTGGTTCATAGAAGGTGGGTAGCCCAAGTTTGGGGGTGAAATTGCCTTATTTCCAAGCTATTCCACAAAAAAATTGAAGTAGGCTCATATGGCAAAAAGGTTTGCTTGCATGGGCTAACCTCATGGGAGGGCTTTTCACATTTATAATGTATTCATGATTGCTAATGTTATTCCTTACTGATAGATAGTCCAATGATCAAACACTAAAGAACTCAAAGAAGGTTGAATCTTCACACACTATTTTTTTGCTTTTAGAGTTCCAAGAACATTTGTAGATCTCCACCTTGCATTTCCAATGTTGCAAAACTTGTTCAATTCAATAAAGGAGTGGGAAAGATATGGGGTTTTTAGAGTAAGGGGATGAATGTTTGATGATGAGTAAATAAAAATAGATTAGGATTTTGAGCTTCAAATCTTTGATTGTTATGGTTTAGTCTCTGGAATAGAAGTTTTGTGAAGACCTAGCTAAAGCACTCATCAGGTTTTTAATCACTCAAAATGGACTCAAAGTGAAGGAAATATGGGGCTAGAACTAAAAAAAGGTTTAGAGCTATTTTTAATTTTTTAAAAAAGTAAACAATCATTCATCCTCTTCTTGTGTTTTATGTATTGCTCCTTTATTTTCAATGTTCAAAAAACATTTGTAGCTCTTCAATTTGTGCTTGCAATGACACAAAAATTGTTCAATATGTCTAAGGAGCAAGGAAAATACTGGAAAATGTTCGGTGATGGGTAGTTATACCCTACCAGTATAGGTACGATGCCCCAAATTGAACATTTCTTGGTTTATGGCCATGTAAAGTTTTGGCAAAAGAATTGCATGCATTAATAGGCCACTTTATTGAGTGTAATCTTTCCTCTGCAAAAGGTAGACCATTTTGTAAATGTGAAACATGCATTTTGATGGGCATTTCACTTTTGAAGGGCCTAGCCTCATTCTTTTCATTTTTTATCCTATGATACTTGGGGGAAACACCAAATATCAACCAAAAAAAATGAAAAAATGAAAAAAAAATTGTTGTGCATACATTAACATTGAAGAGGGTGAAAGGCACACCAATATTAAAGTTATCCATAAAGTCACACAATTAACTAGGGGGCAAGAATAGCCAATTTCAACATAATAGGGCATCAAATGCATAACTAGGAATGAAAAATTTACAAAATTAAATAATTAGTACCCAAACTAGTTTTGTAATTGATTTGGTGGTAAACTGAATTTCATCATGTTTTATTTTTTCTTGAGTGCCTCCATTGATGCTACATATATTTAATAAAATTTCCTTACTTTGTGGATACCGCTAAAAAAGGGGATATGGGGTGAAAGAAAAGGTGAAGATAGGGTGACATTATGGATATCTCTATTGTGTGTCCCAATTTTAACATTTCCTTGGTTAAATATAGTGTCTTAAAGGCCTCATTCAAGAAGGTGAAAATATGAGTTATAATATGGTTATGATCAAAGCACAAACTTTTGTGCAACCTCTATTTCTCCTTTGTCATGCATGGATGATGTGACCAAGCATCATCTATATATTGCACCATCCATTGGAAAGTTACATGTTATGATTCAATTGTTGATGAACCACTACATAATAAGAGTTACTTTCTGGCAATTTTTGGGCATAATTTTGACCTTATAATATTTTTTTTGTTGTAATTTCCTTTTATCTCAAAAGAAAATAACCATATTTTTGGAGAAATTTTTTTGGGAAAAAGAGTCACCACCCTTGGACACAAATTTTAAGTTTTGGGCAATGTTTTGTCAATTTCCACATCTTTTTACAAACTTTATGCCGATTGACACTAAATCTTGGTGCAAATGCTATGTCAAAAAAATGAAGGAGGAAAGATTAAAAAAAATGCTCAATAGGAATGCACTAGTGTTGGGAGGTATTAAGGGCGTAACTATATTGTCAACATTGGACATAGTGGATGGAAGATAATGTCACTATAAGATATAGTGATAGCGTAGGGTTGAATGATTAAGACTAGTTGGGTGGACAGTTTGAGTCGATACTCATGGCATGAAATCATGAAGAACTATTGGAAGAGTTATGAGTTGATGATCATTAGGAATTAAAATAATTTTTGAGGAAGAAAAGTTGATAAGAGGGAAGATTTTGATGGAGAAGAACATTTGTGTTTGTTTTTACTTGTTTTGTTTTTTGTTTTTTGTTCCATATGGTTTGAATTATATTTTCAGATTACTACAAATGTAATATTGGTGTATATTGTGGACTTTGGAATACATTTTTGTTATTGGTGTTTACTCTTTGATTTTTTCAGTTTGTTATTATTATAAAATTTGAATGTTTGGAAATAGCATGTGGAAGTACATAATTGAAGAATAAACTAGTGTTAAAATATTAAAATTTGCCATTTGGTGATCACCTTCGAGAATGAATTTGGGGTAGAAAATTCAAGATTCTATAAATTATTTTTGTTTAAGATGTATTTGTTATAAACATAAAAAAGGTTATTGTGTTAGATTTTTTGTTTTTTTTTGGTTCTACAAATTTAAAATTGGTTAAGAAGTTGTTAGGATTCACATATGAAAAAAATAATTGTTGTAAATATTTAAATTTGTAGCAATTTTGTTTCCAAGAAGAGTAGTAAAATGGGGATGAACATGAATTACAGGTGACCCAAGGTTTACAAAGATAATTAGATCTAGCAATTCGACAAGATGAAAGAAATATGTATCATAAATGAATCTATAGTTGTTGAATTAAACAACATAGTTTCATACTCTAGAAGGGTATAATACATTGTGTCAAGAATATTCAAGACAAAGGAGGGGCCTACAAGGTACAAAACATCGTTTGCAGTAGTTATGGAACATAGGTAAACATTTATTGGTAGAGCAATGAGGTGACCCAATATTGGAGATAGGTTGTTGTTAAGGGTAGTACCTTTGGAAGTTGAACCAAAAGGATGGAGAAACAATGTAATCAAGGTTACCCCTACAAATCTGCAACAAAATGTACATGAAAGAATAAAAATGAGTATGTCATCCCAAAAAATGGTAATTTGTACAAATCTATAAAGATATTTTTTCAAATTTGTGCTCCATTTTTTTATCCACATTATGACCTAAGAAGGCGAATTGAAAAAAGTTTGCACCATTCAGTGAAAACAAGGAGTGAAGTTCAAAAGTGGTTGCGTTTATTTTAGGAAAAAGGGATTTTTTTCCTCAAGTTGCATTTGAAATGATGGTGTTATCAAACTTTGAGGATGAAGATGACTTGCGTTTTCTTCCAAAATTGAAACAATCAACAAAGCCAACACCATTATCATCTATAATTCCTTCTACACAAGATTTTTCATTAGGTTCCTCATACTTTAATTGTTCAATTGTTGTGTCCAGACCTTAGAAAGAGAGTAGAATGGCTCGTCATAGTAGGTCAGTACTTTCACTAGAACCATAAAGATTGATGTTTATAGCCATAGAACAATCATATACTTAAGAGTTAGAAATAATCACTACTTGGGTGAAGATGGGAGAAGGAAAGAAGAGATGGGCATTCAAGGTTGGATTGGTAGGTTTGTTCAAAATTGATTAAAGAACACCACATCATGATCTGTTGGTGGAGTTTCTCAATACTTGGCAAAAGAAACAATTTATGTTTGGATAATGGAGAAGGTAGTTGTTGATAAAGATGTCATTACATATGTGTTCAAAATTTCCTACATTAGTTGGAAATAACAAAAATAGGTAGACAAACAAATTATAGAAGCTATGCTTCAAGGCATTACTTTGTTTGGAGCTTACATAAATAAATAATAACAAAGTGTTAGGGAGATGAAATCACTTTATGATGTTTGTTTTCCTTCACTTATTGAAATAATCTACCAAAGAGATAAAGTTTATTATTTCAACAAGAATGTTATCTCAATGATGATAACAAATCTATAAATTGGGTAGATACCATGTTTAGACAATTGCACAGAAAATTGGTTAGGTGGACAACATGTCATACTAAGATGCTTAGGGGTATGGTGAAAATTGATGTCAAAAAGGATGTATGCCATTTTGAATTGGTAATTGAAATGTTGATTATATATATATATGAGAATAATCCACAAATACCAGCAATGCTAGAGCTTACTAAAGCACGATAATCATCAACATCCAAGGCTACAACTTCAAAATTGAAGGATAGGTTCCCAAAGAACAAATGTCCTTTAAGGTCATTTAGTAGATCACCGTGCACCAATTTCCACAAATGAATCTAGAACTAAAAAAGCATAGACAAATAAAAAGGTAGCAAACTATATTGGAGTTTGATGAAGAGGAAGATGAAGAGATTCCTTTGGCTTTTAAGAGGAAATGACATATGAGAAGAACTCTACATCAAACTTTAGAATTAACAACCTTTATTATTCCAAAGCAACGATAACCTCATGAACTAGTAGAGAAACCAAGGTCACCAAAGCCTGCTCCAATAGAAAAGTTACATGCCAAGCATGAGAAATATGTTCTAGGCCCTAATGGGCAATTGGCTTCACAGCTTGAGTTTCGAATGGAACCACAACAAAAATAGAGGAGACAATCTCCATTTTAGAATTGGACCTTGCTAGGTGGTCCCCACATAGATCACAATCTCCATCACCAGAAGATCATGTACATCTTCAAATTATATTTGCTATACAATAGGAGGATGTGCCATCACCATCAACATGTTTTTATGAAAAAGGAGTTCAATATGGGATTTCGAAAAGTGTAGTGCCATCTATTGAAAGATCTAGAAGAGGTACTTCAACCTTTCAAATACCACAAACCCGTGGATCTTTAAGTTAGGAGGTAGAAGAACATTCGATGATTGTTGGAATGTTCCAACACTTGGCACATTCCCGGGGGGACATTTAGTGTAAAGTTTGGGATCTATGTGTGTCAAAGGACCATTTTTAGTGGGGGTATTAAATAATTGTCCAACCTATTCGACCTTGGTATGAGTGTTCCGTAACAAGACATTGTATAGCTCCTGATGGGTCGAATTGATACAATCATCGCCAAGATCAAGCAATCCTCACCGTGTTATCTGTTTTAGCTAATCATTTATTGTTGCGGATGGCAACTCACACAAGACTCGGAATAACACTCTAAGCTCCAAAACTAGAACTAGTAACATTCGAAGCGAGAAAGCTAGAAGAGCAAGTACAACTGGTGTTGACGAGAGTGAGGGACAATGTCTCGAGGCTTTCTATTCATATTGTTAGGACGCTACTGGGAAACTCTAAAGTTGGAAAGTTGGCACCCCCTCCAAGTTCGGAAAAGTTTGCACCGTCATCGTTACTGTCACGTCCGTGACATTTAGGGAGAAGTCTGCACCGTCTCCCAGTTGGGAAAAGTCTGCACTGCCTCCCAGTTGTGAAAAGTCTGCATCGTCATTGTCTGTCACCGTCACGTCCGTGACATCACCCCCCCCTTCAAGCAACGAGTTCCCACGAGTTGTTTTATTTATCTTATCAAAAACAGAAACAAAAATCTATTACAAGAAGTCCATGGTTATAGCCTGATTTGGTGCTGGTGTTGATCCAGACGTGTTGGATCCAAATATCTTTGGCACTCGGTTTTGTCGGGTATTGACAATGAAATTTTTTGATCATTTTGGGAGCGTTAGCAAGATTAGCAGTCGGTTCCCAAGTTCGTTTGCTTACTTCATAGCCTTGCCAATGTACAAGATATTCTAATCTCCTTCGATTGATGCGGGAGTCGATGATCTTAGAAACTTCAAATTCTTCTTCTTCGTTGATCTCGATTGGTGGCGGAGGTGCTGGCAACCGTCCTGGAATAGTCGATTCTCCATACGATTCAAGCAAGGAAACATGGAACACTAGATGAATTTTCATAGATGATGGCAGGTCCAACCTGTATGCTACCTCGTTGACCTGCTTATTCACGCGAAAAGGTCCAAGACGACGATAGTCAAGTTTGTCGCTTGGTTGACGAGTCTTCAAATTGCGACATAAAAGCCAAACTTTATCTCCAACTGAGATGTTCGGATTTTGCTTTCGAGATTTGTCTGCATTTCTCTTCTGTCGCTCTTGAGCTTCTACAAGCCTTGCCTTCATGTCTTTGTGGATTTCCAAAAGTCTGGTGATCAGATCTTGCGCAGCCGGATTCTTTGCCAAACTCAAGTTCAAAGAGTCAAATCGTGGATGGTCCATAGTTTGCGAAGAACGGAGTTTGGTGGATGGACTCCTAAAATGTATTGTTGTAGGCAAACTCTGCGACTGGAAGTAGATCCACCTAATCATCTTGATGGTAGTTGATGAAGCACCTTAAATACTGTTCCAATACTTGATTCACTCATTCGGTTTGTCCATCTGTCTGAGGATGATACGCCGATGATAAATTGATCTTCACTTGTAAGATTTTGAACAAGGATTGCCAGAACTTGGACGTGAACTGCGTACCACGATCATAGATAATGTCGTCGGGAAGTCCATGATATTTGTACACAATCTCCAAGAAAAGTCGTGCCGTTGCTTTACCTGTGATAGTCTTGTTGCAAGGCACGAAGTGTGCCATCTTTGTTAAGCGGTCCACCACAACAAAAATTGAATCAAAAGATTTGGACTTTGGAATGTCCACAATGAAGTCTATGGATATGGATGTCCATGGGGTTTTTGGAATCGACAGCAGTTGAAGTAACCCGTATGGCCGATGACGAGGGATCTTGGATCTGGAGCAGGTGTCACACGTTGTGACATAGTCCTTCACGGTTTTCCACATTTGGGGCCACCAAAAGTTTCTGGATATCAGCTCCATAGTCTTGTTGTAACCAAAGTGTCCCGCTGATGGAGAGTCGTGTCGAGACTGGAACACTCGGAGTCGGCATGGACCTTCAGGGACATAAAGTAGTCCCTGGTAGTATAACAGCCCATCCTGGAACTGGAATCTTGGATCAGCATCATGCGATCTGGAAACCTGTGAACTGGAAGTAGGTTGATTCGGGGATTCTGAATCTATAA
>Ga0116227_10002734_pt1 | contig 39835 bp, 30 predicted proteins | sample S1TSphgellanicum_FD_89693 | JGI IMG/M metagenome (GOLD analysis project Ga0116227, IMG submission 89693) | Host-associated microbial communities from peat moss isolated from Minnesota, USA - S1T2_Fb - Sphagnum magellanicum MG | ecosystem: Host-associated > Plants > Peat moss > Unclassified...
CACGGCTTGGACTCGAGGGAAGCCACCACCTTCCCCCTTATAGTATTCTCTGCGGCTAGTCGCGGAGGCTACATCCGAATGGCACATTTTGTTGGGACTCCCGAAATGGAGTCCCGAAATTGTCTCAGTTGGACTCCCGGGATTTTGAACAGCCATAGCTCCTCGTTCCAAACTCGAATCGGGACGAGTCCTGAATCAAAGTTGTAGCGCTCGTCGAGAGCTTTCCAACGCCGTGTCGCACTCTTCAAGGCGACGTCGGAAAGAGGTCGATTCTCGACTTTTAGTGGTCGGGAGTCAAACTGCCAGTTTGACTTCCGGCCCTTCTTTTGCCCATAACTTGGGCTGCAGATGTCCGAATGGCCAATGCAAGGCCATTTTCGATATCTACGTTTCAAGACCTTTCCAACGACACCAAGAACGCCTCAATGCAAGGTGTTTTGGGCCTTGCTGTTGAGCTCTGAACATTCAGGAGTCCCGGCGGACTCCAAACCTCCAACTTTTCCAAGTGTTGGGCTTCACCCCCACACTTGGCCAAAGTGGGGTTGCGACACCTACCATTCATGGGATGTTGGGTTTTTTGATAAAATTATAAAATAAGCACGTTTTGCACTTTTTTGGTTAAGGTTTTTTCATTTGCAACTTTGGGTTTCTCCAAAAAAAGAATCATTAGAAGAATAACCACTTTTGAAGTGCATTGTGGAAAAAATTATTCCACTTCCAACACTTTTTATTTTCTGAAATGGTTGTGTTCACACATGGGTGTGTTGGTGGAAGGTTGATCAATTTTAGGAGTGTTGGGTTCCTTTTTGTAGTTGCAAAAGAAGTTGTAATTTATTTCGGGTTGGGGTTCTTGATGGTTCTTGTGTATAAATTTGCAAAAGTTCAAACCTACATTTAGTTTCTCAATTTTATTTGTGCAAACACGTTTTGTTGACTAGGACACATTTGTGCGAAAACTTGCAAAAGCTTGGGCTTGGATGTTTTAGTTCTTCAATCACACTTGTGCAAATTGTAAACACAATTTGGTTTTTGAATTATGTTTATGCATAAACTAAAGTTGTTTTCTAAACTCATAACATGGTTGTTATTTTTAAACCAATAATAGGGTTGTTGTTTACATTTGCTAAATTTGTACACCCACAAATAAGGTTGTTACTTTCTTGCATTTGGGTCCAAGCATGGAAAAGTAGACCAAATAATTACCTTGCAACATAAATTGAAAGTGGCCATTAAATAGGCCTTGGTATATGTGACAAATATGACACATATGACTTGCTAAAATGTGTGGTCACTTTAGACAAATCACATAAAATTTCAATCACAAATGACAATACATGGCACCTAGTCAAAAGGAGAATCACATCAATATGTGACTAGAACACTAGCTTTTCATCCATCTATCATGACATGGTTATTTGCAACTAGTTTTAATGACTTAAATATGTAGTCACATATGCCTATGTGGCATGAACATTTGCAACTAGATTTACATGTAAAATGTGTAACCACATATGATAAAGAGCTAAGATTTATACATGTGGCAAAAATTTATTAGTTGGACTTGGATAAAGATTTTCCATTAGATGAGGTACATGTGGCAATAAATAATAATTTAAAGTTTTATAATAACAAGTAATATAATCATAACAACTACTTAGTTTAGGTGTAAATAGGCATCCTAACATCAGCTAGGTAGGTAGGTAGATAGATAGGTAGGTATGTAAAATCCTAGATTTATTTCATTGGTACAAGCCTTCTTAATTGGCTCATCCCATATCATTCATGCACATTGACTATTTAAAGTGTAAACCCCAAGAAGTCCATTCTTTCACCTACCTACATATTTTACAAAATTGAACTTTTCAACAAATGATATGGGATAAAATTTAATGAAAGGGAACCGCAACATTATGTAACTATAAGGTAGACAAACCAACCACTGTAGATTTAAGAACTTAAAGGAGGTTGAATCTTCACACATTGCTCCTTTGCTTCTAACATTCAAAAATCACTTTTAACTTTCCATTTAGCGCTTTCAATGCCAAAAACAAATCTCAATTTGGTCACAGAATGAGGAATATATGAATTGTTTTGTGTAAGGGGGTTTATGTTTTATGGTAGGCCTATTAAAATAGTTTTGTATTTCAAGGTTAAATTCTTGGGCATATTCACAATCAGGGTACCATTTTTGGACACATGATTCAAAAATTTTGTTTTTACTATCTTCCAAACATAAAATCTAAATGGAATCAATTTAAGTGAAAAATATTAAATAATTCAAAATTATGATAATTTGCATGGTGGTGGTGATTTTTCACATGCATATGTAATTATGCATAAATATTTTGGTAAAAAACCAAACATGCAGAAAATGAATACAAAAGTTTGTATATACAACTTAACATGTTTTCTTGCATGAAAATTTCCTGCACATTTTTCCCACACTTGGGGCCACAAATTTTAAGCTTAGTGAATACAAAAATTCAACCAAATGGCAAAAAAAAAAATCATTTTCCTTGTTGCGCCCTTTCAAAATGGATTTTATAACCTTCAAAATTCTTATATCATATATTATTTAATCAAATGCATTATATAAACATTGCCAAACATAGATGAATGCATTACTTATCTTGAAAGAAAATTAAAATCAATTACATTGTTTAATACATTCCTTTTGATTCCTTTAAAATGAAAATTACAATTAAACCAAGGATTCAAATTATTTAAAAGGATTCAAAAGGACATCTATATTATATCTAATCTATTCTTGGATTTTTTTATTAAATTAACACGACATCATTCTAATTATGATCATACATTAATCCAATATAATCGTGAAATAATAAATGTAATTAAAATCCAAAATAGTCCTTTGCAATCCTTTTTTCATTAGACCATCCTTTTGGTCAATACCCTAATTGTGAATATGCTTTCTTTGGTTGTTGTTCCATTGCCTTTGGAATATAAAGAATTTTTGTAAATCCTTAGTTGTGCACCCATAGGTTTTTATATCACTCAAAAATGACTAAAAATGAAAAAGATATGGGGTTTGAAACTAGAAAGGGTTTAAAGTTTTTCCGTCAAAAACTTTTAGAGAAAATATCACAATCCTTTTATTTCTCTTCTTGAGTTTTTTTCCTTGCCCTTTACTTTTGGTGCTTAAAGAACATTTGTAGCCTTCCAATTTGCGCTTCCAATGACATAAAAAAATTTCAATTTGGTTAAAGGATGGTTCTATCATATCACATCCTTTATCTAGTGCAAAAAAACATTGTCACATATTTACACAATAAAAAACTTATTATTTAACCTATTTACTTACTACCTACTAGCTAGTCCACTTAATTAATTAATTCAAAAACATTATGACATATCCACACCATAAAATGTCTTTTACTTAGCCTACCTACTTATTATATATCTATTACCTATCCTACTTACTACCTACAACTTAACTTATTTAATTAATTAAATAATACAAAAACATTTTCACATATCAAAACAATAAAATGCTTATTACATTATAGTCCACCTAAATACTATTCGTTACCTATCCTACTTACTAACTATTACTTAGCCTACCTAATTAACTAAGTTTTTTATTATTCACCCTATTTAATAAATTAATTACATGGTCAAATGCATTGAAGTAATGATTTTTTTGTTTTGTGTGGAATTTGTAATAGTGTGATATCTTAAACAATCATCATCAAAACCATCCTTTTTTATCTTGGTTTTATATATATAACCCTTAATGAAATTAAAATTAAAAAGTGTTAATGTCTTTTTTTTCAAGATTTTCAATAGCTAGAATTTGATTGAAATTTACAAAAAGTTGTTAGGTTTTTATACATGGTTCAAGTAGTCAAAAAAGAATTTTTAATTTTTTAAAAATTATTTTCAATTTTTCTTCTATCCAAATTTGGCTAAATCTTTTTGTGGATCAATGGGATTATTAAGGCCACTCGGTAAATAATTGGGCTTATAAATGAAACAAAAATTTAATAAATTCCTACCCAAAGGGGGTCATCTTTAAAACCACCAAAATTCAACTATCGGTAAATCAAATAGATTTTCGAAATACTATAGTTTTCGGTAAGGGAATCACATTATCGGATTTGAAGTGGGGGCAGACACCTACAACCACCTTAAATATCAAAACACAAACTTAAAACTCATGTGACAACAATAAAATAACCATGGAAAAACACACACACACTGAATGAATGTACTTGAAAACATAAAACCTTGCAAATACTTTTTTAAAAAATACCAATTTGGTAAAAAACATTGATTACTTTAAAAAGAAGGCAAAAAGTTCAAAAGGTTTGAGCTTTCTTCACAAGTAGGCTTGAAAAACCTTTGTACATCTTCTTTGGGAAATAGAGAAAAACTTAAAATCCCCCTAGATATATGCCTTGCAAACCTTATAAAAGAAAATAAAAATCCTAATTACTAGTCCAATTGATCATTTTTAGATTTTCAGTTCTAAAAATAAACATCACTAAATCTAGTTTCAATTACATCAATTTGATTCCAATTCCATAAATCCGGTTTTGGTAACACCAATCTAATTTTGGTTCCACAAATCCAATTTCAGTTACAAAATGTTTCTCACTTCAATAGGGACTTTGGTTTTAACATAAAATGAACAATTTGAAACAAAATGAACTTTGAAGTAAATTTGTGTAAAATCTTTATATAGTTTAAATTATAATTATAATAAATTGTTTAGATTCATGGGTCCAATGCAACCATGGTAAATTAGACCACAAATGTTCCTTGCAACATAAATGAAAAATAGCCATCAAGTATGCTTTGATGTATTAAACTTACAACAATTATTTAGTTCAAGGATTAATATGAACATTTTTTTCAACTTTTTAAAAACTTTAAATAAAAACTACATGTTTAAAGTAGGTTTAAGTAAATGAAATATTACAATGGTTTTTTAAAATTTGAATTAATGGGGTCCTAAAATGTAGTTGTGGCTTTTCATCTTATTCACATTCTAATAAACAATATCTAGCTTTTAGGGTAAAAATAAGTTTGAAAAAAATATTTACCAATTAATTTCAAACCTATTTGCTACCTATTTTTATTATACTAAAGTTCTTCAAATTTTATATTCAATTTACCATAAACTGAATGGAGGCATAGATGTTTTCAAAATGAAAAATAAAAATCTTTCTAATTTACTTTCTTGTGTTTTTATAGAAAACTATCATATTTTTTAAAAGGATTAGGCAAACATACTTTTTAGTCTAATTTTCCATGCTTGGGCCCTCATTCAAAATAACCAAATAAAAATCACCAATCTAATAATCCCATTTAATGTCTTAAAAAAAAACATGTTCACACCTACACAAAAGCTTATTATGTTATAAATTATAAATAATAGCCCATTTTTATTGTTTTGATTGGTTGTATGAAATTTTCACAAACCTACCAAACCCTATTACAGATCTAACACTTAGTTTATTCAAGAACACTAAGGAAAAAAAATTAGACCATTAAATCTTGCAATTTCATTTGCCAACTCATATTTTTTTCACATTTGGTGACATGTATATTTACAATTAAGATTTATAATCGCAATCTAAGTTAAATAAGATGCCATGTGGTGTCTATGATGAACGACATCATGAGTCACAAAAACAATTACATTATCATTTATTTTTGCCCAACCATTAAAAATGGGTGATATAAGTGCATTTTTCATCTTCATTTTCATCCAAACTAATATCATTCACAAGTTGTAATTGCATATGCAACTTTAAATCACTCATAGTTGAATATATGATTACATTGAGTCATTTTACCATGTGCCACAAAGGACAATCACATCAACAATCACAAAAATGATTGATTTGAACACAAGTCACAAATGAATGGGTTGGAATGGATAGGATTCCCTGTGTTTACAGCTCATATATGTTTTTGTGGAGTTTTGTTTTGACTTTTGACATTGGTTGTGAAAGCTCCAACATACATTACTTCTATGTTGAAATTGTTGATAGTGTGTATGTGGTCCTTTTTTTTCAAATCTCACATTAGGCTTTGGAATCACCTTGTTGAATTTTTTTCTCTTTCACATTTAGTTGTTCTTTTTGGTAAAAAGATATTTTGTGAGCTTTCATTTGCTAAAACACATTGTTTGGGGTTTTATTTAAGTGTTTTCATAGGGTAAGGTTTTATTGCAATGTTAAAAATTAATTTTAATTATGAAACTATATATGAAGGGTTGGAAGTAAGGTTATTGTAGAATCAATTTTGTAATCAAGAAAAACAACTAAGAAGACTTGCAAATAGAACAAGAAGCAATTTGAAGAGAAAGACGAATGTTACTTAGTAGTAACCAAAAATTTTGGCTTCTTAACCATCACAAATCTATTGCATGGGTTTCTTTTTCTTGAAGGATTTTAGAGGTATCTTTGATGTGCATGGAATTCAAGGCATGAGGTGTGTAATGTGCCATGGAAATGGAAACATTTAGAGCTTTGAAATCTCTAACAACACAAGGGACAAAAAATGATTTATTACCTACAACCCAAAGCATGGCATCAACAACATGAAGAAACATGTGGAACATGTAGTTGATTTGGCACGATACAAATCAAAAGTGGGAACTATAAAAGGGTTTGGGGATGGTCGTAAAAAGGCCAAAAAATGTAGCACTATTCTTCCATCAACCATCGCCGCCTTCTTTGGTTCTCAATAAACTTACCATATGATTAATTTAATCCAACAAAGATTTTAGAAGATTTTGTTTTGATGGTAGCAAAAGGATACATGTCCTTATCTATTGTGGAAAGCCTTTTCCTACACTCAATTTTGCATTGTGACTAGAAGTGTGTTTTCCTATCTCAGAAGTATTCATTGAATGAATATTTGCCAACAATGCTTACAAGGATGATGGAAAGGTATGTCATATAGCTATTGCAAAATATGCCACAACCATAGCCTCCTTTGATCTATGGATGTCCAAATCTAAATGAGACACTTTTGCATTTGTCATAAACTTCATTGATCACCAATGGGTACCTTGCCATGTTATTGTTGCATTTTTTGAACCTAGAAATACATCAAATGTTGTTTTAACCATCCAAATGAAATCATTGGTAGTTGAGTTCAATTTCACAAATACAAGATTATTTCATATGTAAACTTGAATGAAACAAGAAGGGCAAAAACATGCTTGGGTGGACCACTAGGAATGTAACACCTTGATTTTCTTAGATCCATTAAACTTTGAAAAATCATAGGAAACACTTCAATAATTTTTCATAATTTTTTTAAATGAATACATTTATTAGGTTCCATAAATTTTGAGATTTCAATAATATCAAGAATGTTGTGTATTTTTATGTTCCTAATCATTGCATTTAGAAAAAACTTTAGGACTAGCATTAGTTCCTTTTCTTTGAACTTTTTGGTCAAAAATGTAAATTTGAAACATGATTTGAAAATTTTCTTAGGAATTTTTTTCCTATTGTAATTTGGAAGTCATTATATTTTTAGGTTTTATTAAGAAATTAATTGAGTAAATACAATTCAATTATGAATTTCAAAAATTAAGGTTATTAATTTTTGAAAACGCCATTTTAATTAGGAATACAAATCCTTATTTTTTACCAAATATGTACCATTATTTTTTAATATTAGAGAGGATTTTAAAATTTATTATTAAAAGGGAAAAATGATTTGAATTGATAAAAATTGTTTTTATAATTTATTTGAGCACATTTGGCTCAAAAGTGCTTTTGACCCTGGAAATTATGCATCTAACAAAAGGTATTCATGTTTACGTGATAGAGGGCATGAATGCATAATATACATGATATAAAATCAATTTGTAGTCAAAATGCATTTATATCTAAAATGCATTGTTAAAGGAGGTACGCAAAATACAAATTATAAAATTATAAACCAACAAAAAAAACAACACATGTATGTTATGTGTAGTATTTGGAAAAGGACTTTTACCTTGGCACCCTTAGCTCCTTTGACCATGTTTTCACCCAACAATCCTTTTTTCAATCCACTATAACATAGACAAAAAAAATCAATGAAAGAGTTACTAGAATGGGAAAAGGCATGTGTGGAGGCTTCTTTGCCCAAATTGTTTTTGAAAACACCTATGAAAATTAAATTTGCATCCAAGGTAATTATGTTGTTTCAAGAAACATTTGTTATGCAATTAAAATATGTTATTCATGTCAAACTTGAACTTTACAATTTAGGGTTCCAAGCAAGTAAACTTGGGTTATGGTAGGGATTGTTTGTGAATGTCTTATTCCTAGTGTTCACCAATGCATCATGGACCAAACAAGGGGGTATTGGCTTCTATCATATGCATTGGAAGTTGTAATGACAATAGTTGTGTGCATACAAAAGAAAAAATACGCCACCATAAAATGAATAATTTAATTGTAAGATGCATTGAAATTTTTCCAATATAATTTTTTTTAATATTTAAAAATTTAACTCATCGTGATTGTTTTGATTTCACATTGAAATCTTTAAACTTTTCTTTAAATTTGTTGACCAATCACATGTTTAGAGATATTTATAGGGTGGTCTATTAATATTTGTGACCAAAAGCATAAGGAATAATTATAGGATTTATAGTTTGATCATTATTTTAAATGCAAGAATTGTAGTTAGTGTAAGATGTGGACTCCTCAATATGTCAAATGTGAGCCACCTAACCATGCTTTTACCCTATGGTGGAAAAATGAAAGTTTAAATGCCAACAAACTTTCATTTGTTTCTTCAATGGTGGTAGTAACACCAAATAGTCAGTCTTTTAACGAAATTGTTTCTTCTAGAAGGTGGAAAGTTCATGAACCACAAATATTACATGTTGGGTATTTAGCATGGCAAATTCTTGGTATTTTAGGCTCTCAAATAGAAATTGAAAGGATATCTAGTATGGCAAGTATCCCTACTTGTTTGAAAAAATGTTTATTAGGAGCAAAAAATCTAGAAAAATTGGTGCTCATTCACAAAAATTGGCCCCATCATGCAAGATTGGATGACAAAATGGTGGAAGGATCTGCTTCATATATTTTTTGCAATAGAAGATGCTTTCTTGGATGATAATGAACAACTATTGGTTGATGCAAAGTGTTATGAGGATGCATGGTGAATTTCCATAACATGGTCTTTTTATTTTTTTGATTTATTTGAACAAGTTTGAGGGATTTATGTAATTAACTTCTAACATGTGCCTTGTTTCATTTTAGATGTTTTGAACTTTCTTTCAAGTTGCAATATTGAGGCCTGATAAAAAATTAATTTTTAATAATTTGTAATCTAAATGTTATCATGGTTGATGTTGTCAAAATGGAATGAATTTGAGTAGTTTGGCATGGGAGTCATTCTTGCCCTTGTGAACAAAGTAAACATTTCTTGCCCCTTGTGAACACTTCTCACACGGGCTTTAGATTTTTGTGAAGTTAAATGATGCCCATAAGTTGGATCTTTATCAAACACTTTAAGATAGATTAATTTGTTCTTTTGTATTCAAAATATGTTCTTCCAACAGAGTGCTCATGTGCAACTTAATAAATGGACCCCTATGGGTTGGCTGAAAGATAATGTTTTTTCATTTCAAATAGACTTAGATTCATTTTTAAAAAAGAATATTCGATACCAAGCGCATATATGATACTGGTGGTATCATGTTTTGGGGCATTCATATCCGTAACCAGGATCCCATTAAAACATGCTAATCATTATTTGAATTTCGTACCCACCTGATATATAAACTCCAAAAAAAAAAAAATTTAAATTCATATTTATACACAATTTACACATTGAATGAATCTACATACACGTACCCAATTGGTATGTTCAAATGCATATACCCACCCAACACTGGTATGAACTTTGTCAGGTATGAACTTTTTGAACATACCATCTTGGTGGGAGGTCCTGGTATTATATATGTTTTAAAACTTTCATACAAGCCTCGTCCTGGAATTGGGACCTTTTTGAAACTTTCTTATCAACCTATTTCATTAAGATTGATTTTTGGCTGGAGAGAAGCAGGTGATACATGCAATGTTTTTTCTCTCAAAATTGTGAGGTAGGTGGCTTGGTGATCACCCACAAGAGGACTTAGCCAAATTTGGCCATAGGTCAGAGAGGAAAGTAGAGAAGTTCATGAATCATGTATATTTTAGTGACATGTTATTATAACCTGTTTCTAAGTACAACTAGTTGGCCCTTTCTGGGACCTGGAGTGGAGGTAGGCCTAACGCCCAATTTTATGAAGGGTATTCATATTTTTCCCTTTTCAATTGTTGGGTCATTTTTTAAAAAAAAATTTACCAAGTAAATTGGATGTGCAATGCATGGTCATAGTCAAAAAGGAATAATTTTATTTTTTTGTTAAAAAACCCTTTTAAATTGATGTTCAATAAATATAATAAACAATGCAAAGTGGGTGCTTGTGATCACGTGGCGCTCTGAAATTTCAGATTGCATTTTGAACCCTCAGGCCTACCTCCACTAATAATTTCAAAAAAAAAAAAATCCCATAATGTGACAACGTTGGGCCACTTTTTGACCTGTCACATTGGCTTTCTGTAGGTCACCAGGATGCGAAGAAAATCGCCAAAAACAGAAACACTAAGTATATGCCTGAAATTGAGACTCTTATATCTGATACTACCATAAGGTACATATATTAGAGTTATCCGTAAAGTACGGAAAACAACACCAGAACCCTCAGTTTGGTCATACAAGGAGGCCCAAAGACAGCGTGAAGACAGGGTGACTTTAGAGATAACTCTATTTGTACGTGCTGGTACTATTACCTCAGGTCCATACTAGGCTGGTACAAGGCTGATATTGCCATAGGTCATACCAATGTTGATACACATGTCAACACCAGGCACATGCTTGGATAGTAACTACTAACTACCTCTTTAGCTTTGTTTTTGGCTACTGAATTACTTTGTGATGGCAATAAGAACAACCAGAGTATGGGTTGTAGCTGTCCTGCTCACAACCAATAGTTGAATGCCACGTCAGCTAATTGTCTCAAAACCTCCCTCTGGATTCAGAGTTAGGTTCTGGAGAAGAATGGAGTGACTGAACAAATAATTCTGGGATTCTGGAGAGGGAGAGAGAGGGGGGGGGGAACTTGAATGGAGTTCTTGAAAAAGGGAAGACCGGTGACTCATTATTGTTATACAACTCAATTCTCATTAGATGTGTCAAAAAAAGACGACAAAAGCTAGTAAATAGGGACCTGGTGTCAGTTTGTCACAATTTAATGCTCGCAGGTACCTAGACTGAAGTTCAATGTTGGACTCTGCAGATTGATGATTAATAGTCCTTAGTCCCCAGGTGCCTAATCAGTGTGTCAGATTGTAACTACAATTTAATGTTAGCTTTTCAGAACAGGTCACTTATCTGACTTCTAACAAAAGCATCACAAACACGCTGGCCCTGCCAATAGATAACATGTTGTACATCTACCTACTGTGTTCACATTCTGAACACCAAAACAATCTGTTCAGTCTAAACACTTTCACCAAAGAAACCCGGTTCACCTAATGTGAAACTGGTTTTAATAAGGTAAAACTTCCAAAAGTTGGATCCAACGCGATAGTTCGTGTCCCTGTGGGGGCAGGGCCCAATAAACGAAGTGCACAAGTAAAGCCCTGGCTGTAAATAGGAAGGGTGTTCTTTGCAAGGGGTATTAGCCCAGGCCAAAAATGGTGATGAACTCCCTTAGGAAGAGAAATTTCATGCAGCCAATGGGAAGGCCCAAGCATGCACTCAAGGTTCCTTGCTTTTTACCCTTTAAGGTGGGGTGGGGGAGGGGAGGGGAGGGGCGCCATTTTTCCTTGGTTCCCAACGTGTTCCCATTATGTTCTGTTTAAGGGTTCCCATCAGGTTTTCAATATGTTCCACAAGTTCCCAATGTGTTCCCCAACATGTTCTCCATAGCACCTCACTTTTATCCCATATGCTTTGGCAAATGTTGTCCTCCTTTTTCACCTATATATGTGGGCCAAAGTGAAAGAACTCTCTACTTCAAAATAGAACCTTCTATTGTGGGGAGCCTCCATAGTTTCAAAATTTTTTGAGTGATGGGCCAATCAAATTGGCTCGTTGCAAAAATCAAATTGGCTAGCTACATGGCTTAAACATCAATTAGCACAACTGGTTAAATTTTGGCATGAGGTGGAGCTAACTTGGCAATTTTCAAAAAAAGTTGGAGTGGCTATGATGGCAACCTCTCATTTCTAAAATGATATTTGGTGATGGCATGGGGTTATTGTCAAGGGAGTACATTTGGCTACATGGCACCTCATTCAAATACAATGATTAAAATTCTTCCATGAATGACAAAACGTATTTTACACTTGCATATGGATGGAAGGAATTAATTGAACTATTTAATATTGACTCATGTAAATGCAATGATTCAAAGTCTTGCATTCAATCTCCAATCTCCTACATCAATGACAAAACACATTTTATGCTTGCATATGGATGGAAGGACTCAATTGCACTATTATCACACTTAAATACAATGATTCAAATTCCTACATTCAAACTTCTACATGAATGGCAAAACACATTATAGTTTTGCATATAGATGGAGGAATCAATTGCACCATTGCTTACAAACAAACATGAATTTTGGACAATTGATGTTTATCATTGCCTTGTAAATATAAATGTTACAAATATTAAATTCTAATGTGCTTATTGTCCAATGTATATTATAGTATGATAGTATGAATCACAATGTAATAACCTTTTAAATTATTTACCTTAATCTATGACACCATAAACTTTTTCAATTTTCAAATTTGTCCATTTTGCAATTACCATAATCACACATCAACATTCAGGAGTTTCTGATACTTCCCCATATCCAATATCCCTTATCCAACACATAAAGGAGCAACAAAAGAAAAAAAGACAAAACCATACAAAACAACAATGAAAGGAAGCCTTTTTTTGCATTTCTTTTTTTTTGAGTTTTTGCTTTTTAAATCCTAATTTTTTTGTCATCTTTTTCATATGTTTCAATGTTCATTTTTCCCTTCCTTTAATATAAAATGCCTACAAACAAGATTTAGAGACAAAATAAACAAGATCAAAATGTTTCTCACAACTTTGAAAAGAAAGAAACACAACCACAAAAACCAAAGATAAATCAAATACCTTGTTGTGTATTTTTTATTTTTTTAAATTTTGTAATTATCATCACACAATTCAAAAATCAGCTTTACATCACTTGGTTTAAAAACATTGTGACTCGCCCTCAAAATTCAATTTGCTATCAAATGTCACACCTATCACTCACTTTTGAATCAAGCAGTACTTAATCTCCAACAATATGATGTTAAGATTCCAAAACCTCAACAAGTTCCTTTTAACCTCTACATGAATTATTTACACAATGGTATACACATCACAAAATTTTATAATCACATTCACTTAATTTAGATCATGGACAATAACACAATTGGAATTGAAGACCATGGCCATCAACAAATTCAACCATGGATAACAAATAAAAATTCAAATTTGAAATTGAATGACCATGGACAACAATAGGGTGCAAATGGGATAATAAGAGCCAAAGCTACCTACTTGGGTGATTTTTTTGTTTGAAATATTCCCATAATATCTTGATATTTCATTTGAAAATTCAAAAAAGTCAAATCTAACTTAGGAAAATGTTGCACAATATATTACTATCTAAATATGTATTTAAAGAACTTACCTAAAAATATGTTGTAGAATTTTCCAATAACAAGATTCTTTATAATGTTTAATGAATGCCTTTAAATATTATATTATCAATAGATTCATTCCAAACCATGTCACATGTTTCCATAATATATTGAAAACATTATCATGAATGCTTTTGGATGATTTGTAACATTGGTACAATCTTTTACAATAAAACATGAGATATTAAACATTACTCATAATTATTTTGGCTCCTATTAATGTGATAATACCCAATAAACACTAGGGGTTAACTTAAATCAAGAAGATTTTAGCTTGCCACATTATCCAAACAAACATTATCATTACTAAATTAAGCAATAAAAAATAGCACATGTCACAATAAGGTTACAATTTTAAGTTGACTCCTATTATGTTATTCGCACCTTTAAGTGTTGTTTAATACCTATACAAAAAATAACAAAGATTAATTTGAAAATGAAAAAAAAAAACACACACACACAACAAATTAATGCAAATAGAAACTCACTTAATAAGTTCACACAAAAAAATCTCTCCCACAATTCAAATTGTTTATTACATAACATATACACATTGAATGAAAGTCACTTCTAATGAATTAATGAAGAAAGCATGAAATAATTTTTGAATCCCTTACAACTTACAAAGTTACAAACATCTATTTTTCATAAGTAAATAAAATAATTTGGATTTTGCATCATGTAAATTGGTCACACTAATACACAAGAATAATGAACCCTAGGGGTTAATTTGAAGCCATTACCACCTTTTTCTTGTGTGTACCTCAACATTAATCCCTCAAACAAAATCATTCATCCAATGTTCATCCATAATTAATCACTCAAGTTTCAACTTTCCCTCAAGCTTAGAAATTAGAAACAATACACAGGCCTTAAAAGAAAAAAATCATCAAAAAGATAAAACAATGGCAACATGCAATGTGAAAAAGGAAAAAGTAGAAATTGAATTCATAATTATTCTTCAATTTCAAAAAATCAAACATTTAAATTCTAAACCCATTTCCAACCCCAAATTTCAAATAATGAATAACAACGAAGAAAATAAATTTTTTTTTTAAAAATAACCTTTTTTTGCATTTTTTTTCTTTGTTTTTGCTTCTTCAATGTTCATCACTATTATTCATTATGTCATCTCACATTTGCCTCCTTTTCCTCTCACTTTGGAATAAACAAAAGGATTAGGAATCTCTTCTAAATTAAACCTTCCTCCATGCATACCAAATCTAAAAATGAAGTTCATAAACAAGAAATTGAAGCAAACAAAAACTCAAGAAATAATATAAAAAAAGGATAGTTTATATATTTGCAAAAACCACATCAAAATTGTAGCACATACTTATCTTTGATTTGGCACCCATATTTACAATTCAAAAAACTTGCAACTTTAATAACTTGCTTGTTCCTAAGACTCCACTACACATCTACACAATAATGGAGTTTGCCTTTCCACTTGGCAATGGCCTATTTAGAATGAAAATTTTACAACATAAAAAAATGTTGATCTTGCAAAATCTAGTGCATAGATCAAAATGTGTGCTCAACCAATTCCACAATTTATCATGAAACTAATACATCACAAACTTCCCCTCCCACAATTTGATAATGAAAATTGTGCAAAAATTGTTATATATGTTTTAGATGCACAACATTCATGCGTAGAAAACACAAACCCATGAAATACTAGATTTCGTGCAAATTTTGAATGAACCAATGAAACTTGTAAGTTTTTAATGTAGTGTTAAAATTCTATTCATTTTCAACAAAACCAAACACTTGGATAATGACAATTTCAACTAGTTTAATATGTTTAAAGAGATTATGGTTGAAGATGAGGGATGTAAAAACTTTATGCCAAAGCCTAATCACTAGGTTTAATTCATTGTCCTTTCACAAAATTGATTCAAAATTATGAACCATGGTCATTTTGGAAAAACCATTTGCAAAGCAAGAGTGTGAGTATCAAAGGTTAGCACATATTTGCCACACTCACCCACCTTGCAAAGGGCATAAAAAGTTTGCTTCAACACACTCAGGTGATCAAGTGAAAACTTTCTTCTACATTTGTCAAATTCTTAGCCTGAATTTAAGGACAAATGACACCTAGGGCAATCATAACCTCATGTTTTAGGAAGCGACATGTTCAAGTTTTAAGACAAATCTCCAAATAACTTCATCACATTCCTCTTTCACTAAATGGTGATAGCCCATTTAAAGGTAGCCTTGGTGACATGTCACAAACTTCTAGCACTATCAACACTAGACTAGTAAATAGGGTATTTATATCTAACAAATGAATACGTGAGATACATAACATCCTCCAACCTTAAGCTACCAAATTGAAATAAACATTTTGGGATAAAAAAAAACATGTTATCATATGTCCAAAAACACCAACAAGTCTTTCAACATAAAGTAAGACATAAGGGATCAAACTCTTCCATGCTTGGACCACAATCAAATGGATATTGTAATCTTTTGGGAATTGTTTATCATCATGACCTCATCTACATTAAACACTATGAAGGTAGTAGCAACAAATACGGCTTTTGTGGCCTTTAACAACACAATATGCATGACCTTTACCATGCCCCAACCCAAGCTATCACACATGTTTTGTGGCAAAAAATTTCATTTTCAACAACTACAAGCTTGGGCTTGGTTTTTGTAATTATTTGACCATGGGATGTCTAGGAGCAAGAAGGTGAAAGAGCATAATGAATTGCATGTATTTACATTTCTATTTAATGAAGACATCAACCAAAAGCTTGTTGAGAATAAAGGGTTGGTCATGAATAATGTATGCACATGTTCATTCTTGGCATGCATTGAATCCTTGTTGTAATGGTAAAACTTACCCGAACATGCGTTTGATACCTTGCGTTTCCAATGGCCAAATCTTTAAACAAATTATTTAATTTTGGCACCAAAAGCTTTTCTTTCCCTTCCATGCTAGTGCAAATTAATTGCATCAAACTAATTGGTGCACTAAACCTTTGCCATCAATGACATTTTCAGCCCAGGTAATTAAACGAGTAGTCCAAGTATCTTGAAATTTTTTTGTTCCCTTTTATAGTTTCCTCCTCTTAGGGTTTTTCTTTGTATGGTGGCTCTAGATTGCGATATATAAGGAAAAAAATGACATATTAAATCACAATGAGGATTTAAACAATAATACAAAATTGAGAGTCAAAACCCTAAATACATTACACATGAAAACTTGCAATAGAAGTTTAAAGAAGTTGGAAATTAAAAGTTTTTAGCTAAAGTTTTCTTAAACAATTTGTTGGTCAATTTGGATTTTGGGCTTTGAAATTTGAAACATGTTGTGAACTTGGATCATAGAATCCCCAAATTTTGACTTTCAAGATTCAACTCCTTAATGCTCAAGTGCACATTGCACATTGGTAATAATTTGATTTTCAATTCTTGATTTTTGAGTTTTTTCAACTTCTTAATCCTGATTTTCAAATTGAAAATAAAACAATTGAGGCTCAAGCCTCAACTACAAAGAAACTTGAAAGGGTAAAACAAGTGATGCATGAGTAAGGAAATTAAAAGGATGAAACTAAGGAATCAAAACTTAGAAGAAATATGTTTGAGTTTGGAGTTGCAAACTTGTAATGTGATTATGCACAAAAAGAAACCACTAAATGATGATTTTCAAAATATTGAATTTGAATCAAATAACTTGTAGACATTTTCATTAACTTTTACAATTTCAAGTCAAACCCCTTTTTCATTATTCCAATTTGCTATTTCACATGTTGTCTTTCCTCAAGTTTCCAAGTTGCCCCCTCCCCAACCTTAAACCATAATCTTTCATAATTCATTCAACTACTAATTTCCAAAACAATATTGCAATTGGTAAACACACAAAACAAGTCCAATTTTGCAGAATTGATGGTTCCACCAAATTAATAATACCTATTATCGTATTTATGCAAAAACCAATTTTACATATGTAGAGTCTTTATGCACATAAAAATGTTGACAAATTTTTAATATATTTAATTTGTTGAGTGCTAGCAAATTGTCTTCAAAGTGAGGTGTGATCACAAGGAGCTCCATAATGATGGTAGCTCTTTTGGCAAATAGGCAATGGTTGGGGGAGAGAAAGTGGCAATGTCTAGGTTTAAGGTTTCAAAAGGGTGTTAATGTTATCACTTGGATGCATTAAATTCAAATGAACTACCCTAGATTATAACCTCAATTTCACAACAATGATGTCACATGTTCAATTATGGGCTCACCTTTTAGTGTTTTTTCACCCAACATTTAAAATTGGTCACCTCATGTTTTTGAAAGATTCCATATCTTTGTTGTTTCTACCAAATTTAAATATTGGGGAGGGTTTAGGTGTTAAAGTTTTACACCATCAATGTCAAACAAAATCTTGTTTAGGGTATTAGATGAGGGAATGTTTTTTCCCAACCCAATAATTACTTAATTTTCTAATATGTACATATTTATATATTTAATTATATTTTTTGTTTGCATTGAATTTTGATATCTTATATTTATTTAATTTTTAAATTTTAGTACTTGATTGACAAGAAGGATTCTTTGAACACTCTTTTATAGATTTAAGACATATTGGGCCACAATATTTATAACCAGAATGTATAAATGAAGATAACATTATTGAAAACACTATCATAGATTTTCATTGGTTCAAATCTTTTGCAAACAAAATGTGCAACCTTGGATCATTGAGGTTTAATACCACAAATCTACAATGTACATTTTTAAAAAAAATCTAAAACCAATGTATGAAGGGAGAACACAAGTAAGATATTTAAAGTTGGTGATTCCTTAAGCATGGTGCATTGTAAAGTCACATTGTAAGACTATGATGTCTTTCACTAAATGAAACAAGTATTATGGAGGGAATGAACATATGATTCAATAAACTATTCAAGATCCACCAACAAAGATTCCTTACTGAATATAATCTAATTTCATTTCACATAGTTTCCTTCACAATCAACTACCACCAAATATTAAAAAGAGAATTATTAAGGATGTCAAGCATAAAATTTTGCAAGAAACTAAAAATGTTATTTTAATCCATATATGGTGGTCACATGAGGAGCACCTTGAAGCACACATAATTGTTCAAATGGATGATTCTCAACACAAAGGTGTGCATTTTACAAAGAGCAACTTGCAACCAACACATCATATCTTGAAAAATGCATATAACTATTTAGATAACACCATTCAATGAAAGTTATCACATGTTCATGACACAATTTCCATTTTGTGCTAGGCATATGCAAAACAACATATTGGCGCTATTAATTGAATTTAATCTATTGATACTATTAATTGAACCTACCAACAACTAATACTTAAAATATTTAATTTGTATGGGTTTTTTTTTTATAAATTAATTCCAAAAATAATATATACCCTATGTTAATTATAAATTTATTTTTTGAATAACCTTATTTTATAATTAATTAAATCAAAATTTGAATCCAACAACTAATATATGGCACCTTATATTTCTACTCACATATTTATAAAATTTTCAATGACAATGATGCCCCCCTCCCCTTTAAGATTTAGATATTAGAATTGAAAAGATGAAATTTTTAAAACAGAATTACCTATTTTCATGTTAAAAGATGCTTCAACCAATTTTTCTTTTTTTTCCCAATTTTTTTGATGTAGATAAATTGGTGATCATCTGAAGCCAATTTGGGCTGTAAAAATATGAAAGTTAAAGTATTTATGCAACCATGCTTTTGGCTATTTATTGGAACTTAATATAGAATCTAGCAATTTCTTTTTTTTAATCCGAAATTTTCAACTAAAAAACTCCCAAAACACTAATTTTTCACCATTTGGAAAACAAATTTTCCATTTGGCAAAAATTGAACCAAAAAAAAACAAAAAAACCAATGGTTCAAACCTCAAACTCATATTGGTTGCTTTTGAAACGATACAATTTTGTGCACCACACATCCCACCCCATGGTGTTCACTAGTGTTGGGCAAGTACTTTGATATATGAGCTGAGTAATATTATATAGTCATCATATAATTCAAACAAATCCATAATAACCACATGCATTGCAAAATACGAAAATGCATCAATGGTGTGTAATGATTTTGGCATAAATGCTCCTTTTTATCCATTTCAAAACAATTACCCTCCCAATGTGCAAGACTAGTACTATCTGAAATTTTGCTGCCACTTTATATGCTATTTTGCTATAAACAAAATTGTACATTGAATGTTGAAATGTTTATTGCAGCATAATGACCTCACAGGCAGGCAGAAAGAACCTGGCATGGATAGGAAAATGCTGAAAACAGGATAGGAGATGCAAGCCAATAGAGAGATCCGTAAAGTCGAGGGGGGTGAAACTCATAAAACCATCCATTTTGACGGTTTCCTGAGTTTCACCCTGTCTTTCTTTTTTCCTGAGAGCCTCCACTGCCCCTAGTAAACTTTCACTACTCGTACCTGTACAGCTACTATAATTCCTCTCGAACCTTGTGCATTAAATGCTGAGATTCACCATTTCGCACTGAGTTTTAGCATTTCATACTGAGATTTCTTTACTTTGCGAATACCACTAAAAGAAGGGTTAGGGGGTGAAAGACAGGGTGAAGACAAGGTGAAGACAGGGTGACTTTACGGATCATCTTTCATATGAATGACCAATGAGCACTAAACAACCGTAATGACCTGCCAGAAATTTTGCAATGTATATGGAGGTAACCTTATAAAGCATATTTTTTCATCCAGGAGCAGCAGGAAGGGCATTCCGTTTTTCATAATGAATTTCTGGCAGGTCTTTATGTGAGGTAAAGCCTGGTCAAGGCCATTACCAAAATCGGGCTTGCACTCAGCTATCTGCCTCATGCACCCTTATTTTGGTAATGCCCTCGACCTAGGGCTTTACCCTACACATAAACAACCATAGGTATGATCAGCTGGCAACAATGTGAAGTTGGTATGAGGAATTGGAAGGATGAATGTCTATGGATTTCCATCAATGGAATTTTTTTGTGATTCACCTCTTCCATTTCTATTTTTTGCCCCTGAACATAATTCAACAATTATATGAAGAACATACATAAACCCAATCAAATATATATCCTAAACATGTGCAACTTACTACTAGACACCAGTTAACACGAGTGACACCAACAACAAACACGCATCACATGCACAAATCTGAACTTTTGTGTACATTAAATATACCAAAATATACCTGATTTCAATATACCAAAACGTTTTCAAAAAAAATTCAAAATATTAATATATGAAATAACATATTAAAAATGCACGTAATTTTCAAACAAGCCTCATTCCAAAAATAACAAGAAAAACACTAATTCAAATCCCTTTTTTTCAACCTAAAAGGATGCACTTCTAACCAACCAAAACTGGCCACCTGCCATTTTGGCTACAATTTCACAACCAAAATCCATCACCACGTGGCAGTTACGACGCCTCCACGTGGCAGTTCATCACCTTCTGGTTCCTATGTAGGTAGATAATGGGGACTGAAGTGGATCTCACACGTGTTCTCTCCTGATACGTCCACTTGTCGACCAACCAACATAGGCCCTTCTTGCAGGGCTTGCAAAGAGCCGCCGCTCCCCCCTTTCCATTCCGCTCAAAACTGATCTCCTGTGGTTTGTGCTGCTCCAAGATCTTCATCATTTTTCGGGCCTGGTGGATCTCGCACTGAGGAATCGAGGAGAAATTGGCAATTTTGTTGCGAAGAAATTGTGCCAGACTTGTGTTTTTTCTTTTGGTTGTCTAAAAGATTTTGTGATCTGAACAGTTAAGTTCGATTTGGTACATTTTTTTTTGTTTACTGGGTTTCAGGGATTTTTGAGAACAAGTGCGCAACTCGCTCTTGTACATAGTTTTCCTCTTTTTGTTGCTTTGAGCTAGAACAATAATCCTGTGAGAGAAAGAAATTCGGGAGCTGCTTGCTTGCAGTAAGTAGTAATGGAGGAAGAAGGTGGGATGTTACGTCTGACGAGTAAGGAGATCAGCCACGGTGGTCGAATCCCACGCAAGTTCACACAAGAAGCACAGGGAGCTGTGAAGGATATATCACCGCCTCTGGAATGGTACGGAGTGCCTGAAGCTACGCAGAGCTTAGTTGTAATCATGGAGGATCCTGATGTCCCTGACCCTGCAAATCCCATTGGAGTTCCCTGGGTACACTGGTAAGGCATGGTTCTTACACTCTCCTCTTCTGAGATTTCCTACACCACAGCAACTGTGATAACTGTAAGGCTACATCTATCTATCTATATGTGAGTTCAGTGTGCGTTCCTGTGTTGGTCTGGATACCTGCCGGCTATCACGAGATAGAAGGGAACGACTTTTGAACATACCAGCCTACTTTTGCAAACCTTCATACCCGTCTAGTCTTGATAATTGGCTCCAAGAGGCAGGTATGTACCATACCAACACTGGTGCGTTCCTCTTGAGAGTTAGGTTGGATACCTATATTTGGCTGCTAAATGAACCCAGACTGGTGGGGATCGTTTTGGTTGTTCTGTTTGTGCAGGGTAGTGGTCAACATTCCACCCACATTGAAAGGTGCAGATCATTAATCCTTAAGGTTCTTCCATTTCATTCTAGCATCTTGCTTGACAATTTGACTACTGATTTGAGATCTCATGAGCATTGTACCGAAGAACTAGAACCCCAGTTCTGAGTTGGGGAAAGAGTAGTGAGAAGGTTGCAATTAGGGTAAGAAGCTGCCATTGTGTGTGAGACTGATGAAGGGAAGATTGTGGGAAAATGCAACATGGAAATGTATGCTAAAAATCTTGGATTCTGATTTGTGGTGTTGTGTGATGATTGCAGGTTTGCCAGCAGGTTTCACTACAAAGGAGATAGATAGTGAAGAGGATGGTGAACTTGGGGAAATTCAGGAAGGGGTTAATGACTTCAAGGTGCCTGGATACAGGGGACCCAATCCTCCTTCAGGAGTTCACAGCTACAGCATTAAGCTCTATGCTCTTGACACGAAGCTTAAAGTTGGCCGCAAGGTAAATGTTTCAAATTCCATTGTACATACTCTCACTAGCCCCACAACAACATGCTTGATTGAATATGCCATATGATGGATGTACTCAAGTTATCTAAAACCTCGAAGTTGACATGGATGTGTGTATTATATTTTCTCAAGGTCATTGATATAATGTGGAATTTTTCTTCAACAAAAACAACATCAATCTTGGACTTCCCATGAGACCACTGTAGTAGATGAAAACAACATCAATCTGTGATTTCCCATGATGCAACTGTCTGATCTGTATCAAAGTAAATTGGTTGAAATTTTCAGAGTTTTGTATCTTGATTATGCTACTGACCATGTATGTTTCTTTTGTGATGAATGGAATGCAGCCATCACGAGACAAAGTCTTGGATGCCATGAGTGGCCATATTTTGGATGAAGCAGAGCTTGTGGCAACTTATGGAAAGGAGAATTATGTAACAGGTCGTGACACCTACATACCTCGGGATGCTCCTCATGGGGTTGGTCCAGGGCATCCAGAAGTGAAAGGTGGAAACCCAATGGGTCAATTACATCGCTGACGAGCACTGGAAACTTTTTACTTCATTGCACAAATGCAAAAACTGATATGTTAAGTGTCACTATGTTCAAGGATGGACAAGTTTTTACCATGTATGATTGTCTAGCAGAAGTGGATTTGAATATTGAGCTTTGTCACAATTGACAAACTCCTGCTACCATTTCTGCCAGTTTCAGAGCAATAACTCAACTCTTTGAACAATCTCGCAATGATCATGGGTTTTGCTATGTTTCTTGTGTTGATTTCTTCATGATCCTTATGTGGGAAGGTTGTCCTTCAAATATTACATGCACTAAAAGTTTGGAGTTGGATTTCTTTTGTAATTGAAATGTCCTTTGTATATGACTTATTTGCTTCATATTTATTTATGAAGTGAGGTAGTTTGTTTTGTTTTGTTTGTCATGTTGAGATCTCGCAAACCACAGCGCTTCATGCCATGCTCTTGGTATCTTTGGAAAGCTCTCAATGAGTAGGGGTGCACTGACTTGGTTTGAGACTGTTTGGAGCTATGGTGTGGAAGCTATTGATTATTGAATCATTTTCTCAATGAAAACTAAATAAAATCGCAATTGAAAACTTTATTAGAATTGGGTTCTATTCTAGAAATTCTACACACTCAGAAACAATTTGGGTGAGACAAGGCCTTTGTCTGAGGAGGCACTAAAATTGTTTCAGTAACTCTTGAACTACTGCCGCCATTTTATGTTACTTTTGTGGCGTCGTTGAATGCATGTGCTAATAGAGATGTGCTTGAAGAAGGTAGGTTTGCCCACAAGCAGATCATTGAAACCGGATGGGATTCATTCATGTGATCTTTTGCAGATGTGTTAGTGAGTAGTATGCATCATCAAGCATTGCAACAGCGCTTACTGCAGATGAGCATGAACACGCATTTGCTAGATGACAAACAGCTTCTAGCATTTTTGTGAACCCTAAAATCTGTTCAGTGATCCATCCACATTCTATTTCATTATTTGCTGGCGGTGGCTAGCTTTGCAGATCTTTATCTAATTTTACTTGCAACTCTTTACAATTGTTGCAAGCGGAGAATTTGTTGGGTGTCTTTTGTGTTTTATTTTGTTTATTGTTTCTTGGTCCTTTGTTCTCTGTTTTGTCTTTCTTCTTTGAAATTCTCTGTGGCTGGTTGAAGAAGTGTTAGCCTCAATTTGCTTTGACCTCACATTCGTGCTTTTTCATTGTATCTCATCCCATTCTCTTACATGCCATGTTTATTTTTTAGGTACAAGCCAAGCTTATTCTCAAGAATATCGTTCCTGTCTTTCTGACTCGGAATAATAGATCTTTATTGCAATATGGCAAGAAAATATCCATTTTCAAAAAACTTGTGAGTATAACATACTATTATAGTTGGTTTGACTATATCAACTTCAGGTTATAATCCATTATTCACTAAATTGAGATTGTTTCTAAGGTTTGGCTGATAATCCAAGGTTTGTGGAGGGTGTAATGGATATAGCAGGGAAAAGGTGCTTTAGTCTGGGCATGGTAGCAAGATTTTGAGCCCGCAATATGGGATCAAGGTTCTTGGATGTATTAATTGGTCAAGTTCTGTACTTGGAAGCACATGCATTTGGCATTTCTGCCACATGCATTGGTTGCTACTTTAATGGTGCAGGTTATTTTTTCTCCCTTTCTACTTGTTCCCAACTTTGCGCCTTGAGCTACTGAAATCAAAGTCCTATGTGTACAATATCTCTATTTGTGAACAATCCTTATGTGGACCTAGATCAAGACTGCAATGCACACTGCTATAATTCAACTGGGAAAGATTTTTTTTATTGTTTTCATCTGCATGTTTAGATTTTGGATGTTGTGAGAGCAGGTGAGGACAAATTTGTCATGTTTGTATCAGGGTCAAAAATTGGAGGAAAATCTACAAATCTTCTTGAATTGCAACTGCTTCTGGATCACTTGACTGGTCATCTTGGTGAAGAAGAGGTTTGATCCATGCCCCAAATCAGTTTCTTGAGTTCATTGAAATTAAAATTCTTGAATGTAGGACCATACATTGTAGCTTTAATTTGGCAATGGTGGATGGGCATATCTGCACCTCTTCTAAGTTTTGCCATTTATCAAACATATGGTCATCATATATATTTTGCATGGGGTAGCCTGATAAGGGTTTTGTTTTTGAACTGTTTTTCTCTATGAAGACCGCCCAGTGTAGAATGCCATTTACTTTTATCACAGCGGTAAGTAGGGATGGGTGTTGGACGCTGATCCACATGCGGCTTGTGCGATGGGGTTCACTCCAATCCATTGGTGCTATGGTAGGAATTGGCATATGAGCCAATGAAAAGTGTCATATGCATTGGTATACAGTGGGTATGGATGGGTTGTATTGGAATCTTTAAAGGCATAACATGATTGTGGATTTGCTTGATAACTGTGAAAGATTGACCAGGATCCAAAGATGGATGGTGATTACAGGAGTAGACTTTGAGTTCTCAGGTCATGATGTTGTCATTGCTAGAGGTTTTGTCAACTTGCAAACCAACTTGTTGAATGGCCAAGTGCGTTGAGAAACTATCTTTTTCTGCGTCTTCTGTTTGGTTGCCTTTTTCTCATGATTATCCTTCTCCAATCCCATTGATGTAATCCCCTTCTTGTTCCTCATGATCTTTTTTGTTCTATCTAAACTTGTGATGTCATCTAAAATCACCTTGCCTCAAAGAGCAGGAAGACTAATACATTGGTTTTGTGGACTACAGCCATTGTCAGCAGAGGAATAGGCCAAGCTTGTGGAATCTACCAAAAGAACTTGATTTAGCACAAACTCAAACTGTCATGTTACATTCAAATTGCTATATGGAGAATTTTTCTGCAATTTCATAAATTAAAGGTGAGTGACAAAGTCTTCATGCCACAAAGAGATGATGGTTAGACTTTGATTTTGAAGCCAGATGATTAAGTTTCAAGTTCAAATTTGTGAGAGAGCACTAACAATCATATCTACTGTTTGGGATTCCCTTGTGATTAGATGCGACATCTAGATTATTTTTCAACTTAAATTGTTGGTGCACAAAATGTTCACAACATATAAACATGGGCAGTAAAAGTCATGGGGACAAGGTCTCTAAGACCCTTGCATCGTACCTTTTTTTCCTAAGCCAGTAATGTCACATTTTTCTATTATAGAATTCTCATTGAAGCAAAAGGCTCAAAGTTCCTCCAAATCATATGTGAAGGTATAGGCACAAGCTGGAGTCTACAGCACCTTGTGTATCTTTGCTATCTATTTATTCATGATAAGAGGGAATTTGATGGTGTGTCAACATATAGGTCTGTTTAAATGTCAAAACATACTTGTGAGTTTTTTCTTCGGAGTTCTCATAGGCCCAATGTATTACTTACTTGCATGCAATCTCTAAACAATGTGTGTTGCTTGGAGGTAGATTTTGAATCCCAAATTTCACTGTAAAGTAGAAATGTCCAAGGAGCTTCCTTGATAGGGGAATGTGCCACTATATCATCCTTGTGAAGGATTCAACATCAGAAAGTCTTTTGATTTCTGACCAGTTTTGTACAGGATGTCACATGACTCCAAATAAAGTGTTTGCAGGTTTGAGAGTTATTGCTAGGCAGCACTACCATACATTGGGTAAGATATGGTTGCCTATCATACAACTTTCAGCTCTGGGCACATGATTGTCTAAACAATAAACAGTCAACCTTGTTTATCATTTGTTGTTGAAAACAAGCTCAACATTTGCATTTGTTAATTTGCTCATTAGTACAATTAAAGTTTGCCAAATTGTTATAGCTTTCACACTTCCCTTGCATCCTTGCAGGTATGCCTAACAAATCAATGTTGCCACATAGCTTGAACACTAAACTAAAAGTCATTAGCACAATGAAAGTTTGCCAAATTGCTTTAGCCTTCACACTTCCCTTGCAACTTTGCAAGTATGCTTCACGAGTCAATGTTGCCACATAGCTTGAACACTAATCTAAAACTATAGGCATCATAATATAGGGGAGAAAAAAATATAACAATGTCAACAATTTTTTCACACATGGTACTTTGCCACCTCAAACCATCCAGCTCAAAAAATAAGGGCCAAATTAACAACATTGAGAGATCTCCAAAAAAAACCGCACGTAGGGACTAGTTGTTAGGTCTGATTTTATCTTGACTATTATTAGTCATTAAACAAAATGATTAATTGATAATGACCTTGATGATTGATATACAAAACCTATTGGCTATTACTTTATTAATACATAGCATACCTATGACTGATATTTGGCACAAAATAATTTGCAACAGGTTTAGCCGAAAATATTTCTTATTGAAATTTGTTGAAAATTGACCTCCATTGAGTTACTATCACAAATACAAGGTGTACTTTGCATGCCTATTCCTCATATGTTAAAATTGTGGAAAATAACATTTGAAACAGCCAACCTTATTTTTAAAATAAAAATAGATTAATATTCAACAAAGAAATGTCAAATATTAGTAGTAAGTACTATATTTAATTCCCATGGAACTCTAGTCTAACTCAAACATCTTGGATTGCAATTATGTTTTACTAAAGGATTATCATGTGGTATAATGTTTTTTTAATGTAGTTTGTGTTGTGAAGTCCCTAATGCCACCTAAAGAACATAAAGTTATTGATAATGATGGTGTCTATGAAATAAGTGAAGATACATTAAGTGGTATTCAATTTGTTGTTGTGTTTAATGAAGATGAATGAAGTCATTCAACATGTTGTTTTAATAAGAGATTGTATTTAACAACTTGGTATATTGTTGAGATAGAATGCACATGGTAGATATTGGCTGTCGTTTTGGAGGTTCAAATCCCACATATGTAACAATGTAACCAAAAAAGAAGGGCTTGTATGATTTTTGCCTTACTTACATGTATAGATCAATTGCATCAAAAGACAATAGATTTTCAATTCCAAATAATGTTACAAACTAGATATGTAATGTTTATTCTCGAAACAACTCAATCTATTCTACAGGTCATTGGGAATCAGACTGTTCTAATTTCTCTCTTTGAGCCCACTGGTCAAATTGTGGCAAGTCTTGGCAATCTATCCCTATCCCATAGAACTTCCAATACGCACAGATCTTGGATCTGATACACACCACACACAAACACCCAGATGGAAATACCAGAAATAGGGGTTCAAGAATAGTAGGTTAAAAAATTTAATTCCCAACTCTCATGACCTCCAATCTCACATTTGCTTACAAAAACAGGTTTTGACAAATGTCAACTCAAGGATTTGACAAAATCAAGAATCATTCTAAATCCCAATAGGATTTCCCATAATGCTCCAAATTCCCAAAGACCAATTCCCAATTTCAGAGTTCCCAAGACTGAAAATACTCTTCCCCAAATCAACATAACAAAACTCACTTCACAAATTCCCACAACAAATTTACCCCATAGTTTGCTTAGCCACTTGACCATTCCCCAAATCTCTAGAAGCTTTCATGATCTTCCCAATTTGACCTCCAATTTTGTTTCTAGAACCTAACCCCTTACTACTAAAGCTAAATGCAATGGAAAAGTTCATTGAGCTTCAGCACCAAAAATTCAAGTTCCATGTAATGAACATTATTCCCACATCATGCTACTGAAATTGCTACAACTCACCCAAATTTTGTTACCCTAAAAAACAAGAACAAAGCCAAAAACAGACTAGCTAATAGAAGAGCTCTTCCTTTTATCTTCATCTCCCGCTCCTTCAATTCCATTGCCTACAAAACATAGCAACCACACATACAAACAAACAACAAACATCAAAGCACATCCCCAAACTTGTGCTCCTCAATAACTTGCAGCATTGTGAGCAAAAACTCCACAAATCAGCTCTATCCTCAGTGAAACAAAAAAAAGTGACATATTACAGTTCTATTTTTTGGTGCCATGAAGTGGACATTGAGGCTCCTTTCACACAACAACCCTAAAATCTAGAAACAAATATGGGTTACAACAAGATTTATGAATTACTTGTGGATGTTTTGGAACCTTGATGTAGGCAAGGATCCAAATTCTAGTGGGCACATATTCTTTTAATGATAGTCACGATGGGATTCAATAGGGGTTGAATGTGATACTAGGTCATAAAGCTTAAGGGACCAACTCAATGTTGGTAGCAAGTAGGAATTATGTTTAACATTGGGTGAAGATTACATTCATGTTTTCATCAAGTGTTTTTTTAACTTACATTTTCTAATGATTTTAGGAACGAAAAGTGATATTTTGAACTTGGTTACATGATACAACCAAAAACTTAAGTCCATTTGAAGTCTTTAAATTCACTATAAATGTCAAATGTACTACAATAGTAGATTAAGTGAGTGTTTTGGTTATGTCTAAGTCTCTAATTGTGCTTTGGAAGTCCTTGAATAATACTAAATTGTGTGTATTGTGTACATAAAAATACCTAAACTTTTTTTGAACAATGTTTTCAACATGTCATGAATGTCAATCTTGTAAATTCAAAGATTCAATGCATTTCTCACTTGTAAGTTTTGTAATCATTTCATTATAGAAGTGGTAGATTTGGTGACCAATTAAAGATTGAGTTCAACATGTGCAAAATTCATGTTTACACTTGAAAAATTTTAGGAAGTCCAAATTTTATGTCATAAGTAAGAATTCATACATATATATCTTTCTTTTGGTAATGATGTTGTTTGTAGTAGATTTTAAAACAAATTTGTAAGGGCTTTTTTTAAAATTTAAGTTTATAACTTAAAAAGGACATACAATTGTTTGTTCATATCTAGGTTTTGGTTCTATTATAGGTACAAATGGGGGCATGTGTGTTTCACATACACACCCACAACAAATTGCAAATTACCACTCATCAATATATAAAGCCAAAAGAGTCCAAATTCTACTACATGTCTATTCAAATGCATTCAACTCATCAAAAGTCATGAATGAATCATAAAATTATACATATGGTCAAGTCCCTTAAACTTTCTTGCATTGAATTAGTCTTAACTATAATGTGCGGATATTTTGGAATAAGATCATTTTGAAATGTACTATTTTTCAACACTTTGGTTCTTAGAAATGGCACATACAAGCTTCCCTAATTAATGTAGATCATTTTGCATACATGCACCAATTCCCCTATAGAGACACATTTCTATCCAAAGTTTGGGATTTCGTTTGGAAAAATGGATTGTTTTCAATCTTCCAAGGTCTTCATAGATATGGCAACATTACTTGCCATGGAATGGCAAACAACAAGATCTAATCATTTAAGCTCAAGTAAGTATTTTCTTGCATTCTTGTGACAATTTGTTGCTTGGTATTCCAACCTTGTTGGGTTACAATCCTAGCCCAACTTGGTTCCAATGACCTCATAGCCACAACAAATTCATATTATGCACAAATTATATAGAATGAGACATGTGTCACATACAAAGGACATTTCAATGTGCAAAAGATGTCCAACTCCAAACTTTCAGTTTGTATATAGTAATCTAAAGTAGAACCTTCCCACATGAAGGTGAAGAAAGCAATGCAATATCAATTGTAAAATGATTAGGATTCTTACCTACAACTAGTAGCAAGCTAGTCCCTAAGTTGGATGGTGGTATCTACTATCATGTGATGTCTTTCAAACACCTTGTAATGTTAAATAGAATGTGAGCTAGCCTTCAAGTGCATATATAGGGGCAATGGTCATCATTTTTAATGATTGCATATGAACCAACTTCATGTTTATAAACAATATAACAAAAATGAAAAGCAAATCTTGACATAAGATGTTTAGATTTGAACATGCTTAGATTTATAATCAAAAAATTCAATTGCCTAGAAAAACATCTCAATACACATTATATCACAACCACAAAGAAAAAGCCAAAAAAACACAATTTAATCATGTATCTTCTCCTTCTAATCATAACATTTTTTTGGTAGAATTTTGCTACTCATTTCGGTGACAATATAAATTTCCCTAATCAATGTAGATCACTTTGCATAAATGCATTGGAGTCCCCCCACATAAATACATTTCCATCCATTGTTTGCTATGGAATGGCAAACAATAAAATCCAATACTCTAAGCTCAAGAAAGTGTTTTCTTGCATTCTTGTGATAGTCTACTACTTGGTATTCTAGCCTTGTTGGATTGTAATCCTCTAGCCCAATTTGAACTCAACTTGGTTCCATTAACTCCATACCCACAACAAACACATGTTAAAACTATATGCACAAATTATATAATACTAATGTAAGTATCTATGCCATTGGCCCAAGTGCAAACACATTGAGGACTCAACTCATTTTTCCTTCCAAACCCAACTTTTGCAATTTATTTGAATTTCTAGCAACAAAATCCACTCAAAAATCAATATCATCCACATGTTAACTTTAAAAATTGTGAAATAAACTTTATTAAATCTGATTTGCTAAGGCTTTCCAATAGCATTAAAACACCCCCAAATTCCAATACAATTTTTGGTTTTGATTTTATTTAGTTTTGTGAAAAAATGGTTCAATAATCAATAGCTTCCACACCATAATTTGAAATAGTCTCAAACCAAATAAGTGCACCCTTACTCTTCAAAAGCTTTCCAAACATACCAAGAGCTTAACATGAAACACTATGGTTTGGAAAATCTCAATGTGACCAAAAATAAATAAAAATTACCTTGCTTCATAAATGAATTTGAAACATATGTCACACACATAGGACATTTCAATGTGCAAAAAAAATTCAACTCCAAAAATTTTGTGCATGTAATATTTGAATCATAACCTTCCCACATAAGGATCATCAAGAAATCAATGCAAAAAATTGCCAAATAATATTAATTAGTTCTAATTCCTACCTACAACTAACAACAAGTTAATCCTTAAGTGGTATCATGTGATGTCCTTCAAACCCTTCAATGTAATGTTGAATACAATGTGACACTAGAAAAAATCTTCAAATATATGATTGAGTTTATGATTAATAATTTAATTAAAATACCAAAATGACTAATAGCGCTAAAGTCATTACAAACGAATTTTTTTGAACAATAATCATTTAAAACATGATGTGACACATTTCATCCATTTGTCACAAAGGACATGTGTGAAATCATTAATGCTAGGTTAGTCATTGAATAATTCTCTTTTATTACTAAAACTTGGACCTAAACAACTTGGGCAACATTAATTTTTTTAACAATAATACTTATTATCATAGATTTATTATATATAATATGAATAATAAAATAGATATTTATTTCAATTTTTTGAATTTCATTATTTTCCATTTTATCAAGTATTGAGATGTGTCAAATTTAAACTAAGTTAAAAACCTAATTTAAGTGGTCAAGTAGATCACCTAATTTAGCTAACCTAAGTAGTTAAGTAGGTAAAAAAATTCAATAAATATTTCAATGATTGTCATTTGTGAAGTTTAATCCTCAGATCTAAGAATGGAATTCAACTCCTTTATTGTTAAGCCACCCCACTTGTTGTGTGAATAATATAATGTTTATTTTATTTAGAACATATTTCATTTCAACATTAGACAAATTAGATAATTAGATAATTCATATTTTCTTGATAATTTGTCCAAATGAAAAAATTGAAACTTTATTCATAAAATTCCCTCAAAAACATACACAATTATATATATATAATGTAAATTCATTTCAAAAGAAAAATATTTTAATTTTGTTATTGAATAATATTGCAATGACCATTTTTTGGAAAACATATTCAAACGCATGATTTGTAAATGGGAAAACCTTTGTGCATAATACAAGAATAAATAAAATATATCTTTCATAACTTAAACCTTCATTTGATTTACAATTTTATTTCCAATATATCATAATTTTACCAATAAGTTTTAATTTAGACATATGAATCCATATAATTTATTCACATAAAATATTTATAAATGGATCATAAATCAATTATATATATATATTTCATATTAGTCCCATTAAATATGATGTATAAATTTTATTAATTTTTACACATGTAAAGGAAATTTATTTCCTTATATACATATAGTATATAAAATTTTAACTTAAATTTATGATATAATTTTAATGTACAAATGAATTATATATATTTCACATTTTACACTTCTATTGGATTTATAATTTTGAAATTAAAAAATTACTTATAATATATCATATTTTTACCATTAAAATGTATTTCAATGTGTAATAATTAATTTATTCACATAATTTTTTTTAAATGGATCATATATCAATTTTTTTGAATGTAATAAAAAAACTATTACCTATACATGCATAAATATTAATCAAAATTAGTTCCCTACATGCCATAGTTCCTTATATCTATCTATATTTATATTAAATAACTGATAGACATATTTGAATCATTGTAAAGTAATTTTATGATCACAATGTCTATGTAATCACACATCATTTTATCTAGACTTCATTTGCATAGTCATTCCTTAGTTATATTTGAAATGACTTTATCTTGGTCATATTTTAAAATAATATCTTGGACATTCATGTCACTTTGTCATCAATTATGCATGCCATATGGATAAAAACTTGCACAATGAAAAAACAAGGTCATACTTCTTATTACCATGTCATCATCTACTAGTCAAATGCGTCATTAATATATGACTATAACTTTTTACAAATAGAATTTGAAGTAATATCCTATATCTATAGTCAATAATATAGTCGTCTATGACATCTAGTCATTGATTTCTTAGTTGCAAAGGACAAGATTTCTTTTAGTGCATGAGCTACCTTTTAAGTGCATATGGGGGCAATGGTCATTGTATTCAAATGTTGCATACTTCAATTTCATACGTTTGTAGACCCTATAAGAAACATGAAAACAAATGTTAACATAAGACACATGGATTCATGCTTAGATTTATAATCAAAATTTTAATTGTCCATATAAGAACATTTCAATACATATTACATCATAACTACAAAGAGAATACTAAAATCATCACAAAAGTTATGCATTATCTCCTTCTAATCATACCTTTCTCTAGCACAATTTTGTTTCCCACTTCGGTGAGATCTTAAGGGTGAATGCACATTAAGGTGGCTCATTTTTTGAGTCACATTGCCCATTTTTGTAGAGTGTCTTCTTTTTGAACACCTATAACGAATAATAAAACTTATCAAATTGAGAATTTGAAATTGATTATACATTAACAATTTGATTATGAAAATACCTAGTATGTAATTATTTTTCAATAAAAATACACCCATTTTTTACAATGGACTTTTGAAGTACAAAAATATTATGGAATGGTTGATAGATTGGAATGGAAGAAAAAAAAAAGGTTCATAATGAATTCCATTCCAAATTATATATAGTGATTCATTATATGGTTAACATCAAATAATAAACTTTTATGTGAAAGTCTTCCTTCAAAAATCTTAATCAAAATTTAATTAAGGACTTTTGAATGGTCAAAATTTGTGCCATATTTTCATAAATCCCTAACATAGTTGTTTTTTTCTCAATTTTTTTAAAGAGATGTATATGTTTTGAATATGTAGGTGGGCTCTTATTAATATGGATTTTATTACATTGACTTTATTATCATTGAACTCATGGTACTAAAAAATTCAAAAATTTACCATTGTAAATGGACTTTTGTGGACTCTTGTTTTTTCACAAAATGAGCCACCTTAAAATGTATATACCTTTTAAAATGTGTCTAAATGCAACTTTAAAAACAATGCACTAATCCATTAGTTGGAATAAGAATAGTAGCATCAACTCTTGATCATTAATCCTATAATGACAAACATAATTTATCACAATCATTGAAATTTGAGTTACTCAATATTTTTAGTTTCAAAATTGCCTAAATGATAGTTTTGAGCATACATAAATGAATGCAAAAATATGCATACAATGCTCAAGCCCTATTTATGCCTCAAATTTTCAAATTACATATCTGAATACCTTTGGGCAAATTGTCATGACACCTTAACATGAAAAATAACTAGCAAAAAAAAAATCATTTTGACCTTGATTAACAAAAGCCAACATTGCCATGTGCATATTTAATTGCTTTTGTAATTGACATTTTTTCACGAATAGGCATTTTTGTTATTTGACTAGCCTTATCACTATTAGTAATTTAGATTTTTTCATTCCCTAACATTTCTTTTGCTTACCCTTCCTCTTTTGTGAACTAGATTTGTTTTTTTCAATAATGGTTTTTTAATGTTTTCATCATTTTTTTCATTAGCATCTTCAAACACATTTGCCATATTATTTTTACTCTTCATATGAAGTGGTCCACTATCTCATAATAATTTAAAATTAAAATGAGATGATTTGAAACCGGCATCAACCTTCTTTTCATTCTCATTTTCTAGATCATCCATTTGTAACTCCTTCCTTGCATGCACATGGTCATGTTGTGATGCTTGCTTGGTGCCCACTACTTCAACTACTAATTTGGTACCTATTTGTACATTAAGAGTTAGGAATATTTTGGGAATGGTAATTTTAACAAGCATCACTTGATTATTAGGTGTGGTTGAACTTCATCAAATGGACGTTGCCAACACTAGGATTGACCTCAAATGTCTAGTGTACTTGGCATGGCTTAGGAACATTAGCATACCTTCAACTACAAAAGGTGAATTCTTGTTGTGGAAATAGATGCACATTCAAGTTGAAATTGTCCCTATGCCTTGCCATAACAAGGCCACAACACTAGACATTGCACATTTGAAATGAACAAACTTGTCAAAAGTACTTACATTTAGATAATAGGTACTTGTATGTATAACTAAGTCGATAAAACTATTGGCTATGAACTTTCATGACATATTCAATATTTTTCCATTTGGCATAATCAAAATAATATTATGCCACATGACATTAAAAATAGTTTAAAAATTCAATTTATGTAAGTAGATAGGTATGTAGATAAGTAAATGGGCAAATAGGTAGGTAGGTAGGTAAGTATGTTGGTAAGTAAGGAGTAGGTAGGTAAGTAGATTTTTAAATTAAATTTAATGTTGTTATTGTGTTTTTCAATGTTTCGAATGCACTTCCTTATATAGTCTACAAGATTGAAACGAAGGACAAAAAATATGGGATAATTTTTATAATCGCAATTTAGTTACAAACTATGTAATTATATGTGCAAACTTTTGGTAAACTTTTAATACCAAATTAAAATAAGATCCTCCTAAAAATCAACCTACAAATACTTAGACCTTACCTACTTACCTATCTACTTAAATACCTATGTACCCACCTTTCTTCTTATAACCTACCAACCTAGTTAACACAAATATATATATATATATATATACAAATAGTTTACTTAATTAACTTAATGTAAAACCTACCAACAACATTTAGCCTAAACTATTAACCGAATTTACTCCCTATTAATTAATTTAACTTATTAATTAAAGTAGCTTATGTGGTACTTAGGTTAAGCCCACATGGCATTTGTGCCTAAACCTAGCTAAACATTAACTAAACTATTTTTTTTTGTTTAAAAATTGGCCAAATCACAACTTGGTTAAACATGGCTTAAACATTAGCTAAATAAAACTTGATTAAACCTTGGATAAATTTTGGTTGAACAAAAATTTAATTAAAACTTGTGTAAAAATTGGTTAAACCTTCACTAAATTAAAACTTTGACTGAAGATTGGATAAACCTTGTTTAAACAAATGTTTGGTTCAAAATTGGTAAACTAACATTTGGTTAAAACTTGGCTAAACCTTGATTAAATGAAAAGTTGACTAAACTTGACCAAATTAAAATGTGAAAAAATTAATTTTTTAAAAAACATTGATGAAATAAAAACTATATTTTAATAATTCATTAATAAAAATATTTATCATTAATATTTTTAAAATAATTATTTAACTTGTAATTGATAATAGATATTACCTATTACATATAATATCTAATTAATAGTTAATAATTTATTTTTTTATGTACTTAACTTGCTTATAGAACATACTTTAATTACTTATTTACATACCTATTTATCTACCTACCTATTCATCTATTTATTTACTTAATTACTTGCTTAACCTACCTAGCCCACTATGACATACATTTTCAGACCATGCTTTCCAAACAATGGAAGAATAGCTTAGCAATAATATTAGTAAGTTTGTGTTAAATTTTACACCTAACAAGTCTTCAATTTGTATAAAATAGGTTTGTCAAATCAAGTCAAATGAATGAATGATTGTTGTTGTGAAAGTCTGGATTTTCAAAACTATATGAAATGGTGTTTTAATGCAAAATGATGCAAAATTCTATTGAAAGTACATTTCATAACATTTTTTTTTTCATAACTTTATAAGCCTATCGTTAAACAATGGAGTTGCAAATGTTGCACTTGTTCAATATTGTGGGGCAAAAGACTTGCTCCTTATGCTCTAGTTGGTGATGCTACATATCTTATTTGTCCATGTCCATGTCTTAGCCATTCAAAAAACACCAAAATAGATGATGACAATCAGAATTCATTCAAAGTTGATCCACAATAATGTTCATATACATAAAAAAACATTCGGTCTACCAAAAAGGTTATTGTAACTATTCCAATAACTAACGCTTAACATTCAAATAATTTCTTTGCAATAGTTACTATTCGAATCTAGTGGGTTAGCTAATGAAGCTAATATGGTAAAAAAAAATTGGTTATTCAAATTTGGCTATATGAATCTATGATTTTTAAGCATAGAAGGAAATTCCTTAATAGTTGTATGACTAAAAAATGTCAACATATTCTCTTATGTAAAGGTGTATTTTGATTACTTTCATGAATATGCTATTTTTGAGTCATTTCATGTAATTTCCAAACAACTATAAACAATGAAAATATTCCAATTTTGGACCAACTCCACTTGTGCTCAATATATAACCTTGTAAAAGAAATCTTAGATGAAGAAAAATCAAAAAATGTCAATTTGGTTCAACAAAATGGTTTTGGCCAAACATTTTTGCATAGGATGTTGAGGTTAGTTAAAGTTATAACAAAGCCTAATGCCTACTATTGATTGGCTAGAATTTGATTGTTCCAATTTGGTTGTTATTAGTAGTCTCCCATGTTTTTGCAATCTCAGTTTTAGTTTTATGGGTAGGGTTGAAAAAAGGTAAATAATTAAACTTGAATGTGAGAAATACTTGGATGTGAGAATTTTGTTGTGCAAGGTCATGTATGAAACATTGCTAGAAATGCTCTTAGACTGCTTTGAAAATGCAACCTTTTGACTAATGATATATATATATTCATTAGTTTCATTTCAAATTTGTGCAACCTTTTGATTAGTGATATATACTCATTAGTTTCATATCAAATTTGTGCAGATGTTTTCATACTATGTTTAAAACATTGTCATATAAATATATATTTAAAATTCCACATTAAATTAAAATATTTTCTTAAAACAAGAAAAAATAAGCAACATAATCACACATTTGCACTCATTAACTATCTTCAGCTAATTGCTAACTATCTTCAGCTAACTATCTTCACAATTCAGCCACTGGTCATAGGCCCCTTTTTTTTGGCAATTCCTCACACTGGCTGGGGTCCCCTATCCTAAACCTTCCATCACTCCAAGGTTTCTTTCTTTCTTTCTTTCTTTCTTTGTGCTTGAATTCACCTTCTGCCACAAAGAAGATGCTTTTTTCAAATTAGGGGACCTACCCACTGTCAGCCACTGCAAACCATCGCACCATGAAGGATGAATGGTAAGTGGTCAAGAAACAGTTTTCTGTTGGGTTCCAGTTGCCTAGCTAACCACGATGGTTAGCTCTGTGTTTTTTTTTAACTACCCACCTACCTTCTAACAACCCACAAACTACTTACCTTACCTATCTAGCTAACCATGATGGTTAGTTCAGTGCTTTGTTTTTTACTACCTACTTAACCTACTAACAACCTACCTACTACCTACCAGGTTGTTGGTAGGTAGTAAAAACAGTCCTTACCTATGAATAAACCATCTACTTACCAAGTAATTACCTATTTTCCTATGTAACTACCTATATATAAGACCTATTTCCTACACAATTGGTTACCAAGGTGAAACCAAATATAAACTCAGTTGAGGTTCATCCACAACTGGGGTAATAATGGGCATCCAATGGATGGTGCGCTGGTGGGTGCTGGTTCACTATGGCCCCCACCCTCTCGACATGCAAACCTTCTGCATTTGGACAAAGAGCTTTTTGTACTTTACACTTGGAAAGGCCAACGGCCTCCCCTAATTTTTGGTTTTACAGTTTCAAATTATTATCGTTATTGTCTGCTGTTCTTCGATCCCTGTCCTTGTCAGGCGTCAGCTTCCGGGACTGATGATACGCCTAGTATGGCTCTATGTCTGCAGAATCAAATCGGTGGTTTTTTTTTTTTTTTTTTTTTTTTAATTGTTTTTTGGGTGTGCGTGAAGATTAATGTTTTTTTTTCTTTTTCATTTTACATGTGGAAGGAGGAGGGGAAAGGGGTTAA
>Ga0116227_10002736_pt1 | contig 39798 bp, 31 predicted proteins | sample S1TSphgellanicum_FD_89693 | JGI IMG/M metagenome (GOLD analysis project Ga0116227, IMG submission 89693) | Host-associated microbial communities from peat moss isolated from Minnesota, USA - S1T2_Fb - Sphagnum magellanicum MG | ecosystem: Host-associated > Plants > Peat moss > Unclassified...
AAAATATTCATACACAATTATGTATGATTGTGAAAAATCACCATTAACACATGAATTATCTTATATTGGACTATTCAATTTTTCTCACTTAAGTTTGTTTCATGTAAATGTTATTTGTAAAAAATAGTTTTTAAAAATCCTTAAGTATTTTTTTTCCTTTTTTGGTATCCCAACCATGAACGAACCCTTCTATTTTTTTATTTGAATGTTTGTGTATTCATATGGTGTATTTATTTATTTTGAATGCTTTTGTATTTAAATGAAAATAAATTTCAATACTTTTGGCAGTTTATTGTTGAGCAGGAAACTCCTACCATGGATGCTTCCACTAGAGTTATTTCATATTAAACACCTACAATCATCAATAATGTGCTTATATTGATCCTTTTACTAATTGACTAGCAAGAATGTCAAGGTGCAACACATCACAAGTGACAGGTTATGTACATCCTTTCACAATTATTTATTTACAAAATGATTTGATTTTCCATTATGTCAATGAAGTTGATCATTTAAGCAAATCCAAAGAAGTTTCTATTTTAATAATATAGAGGATAATGGAAACAATTAAAGTAGAGAGGTTTACTATGGTTGACAATTAATAGAATCATAATCAAGAATTAATGAAAAATATTGAAATTTGTTAGGTTAAATAAAATAACTTTGCAACCATGGTCAAGGGTTTGTTCCAAATATCTTATGATTTTATGCCTATTATTCACATCATTTAGTAGTCACAAAAGCTATTGTGTTCAAGCTTTTGTTGCCTCCTCCATTACAATCCTTCGCTTGCTAGCCCCATATATTGAAACATGAATTTTTTTGTAACGATGTGAATTTAAAACAATCATTGAATTCTCACTACCAAGTTATGAACAAAGATTAATTCACTTTAGAATGATCTTAAAATCTCATTTCTTCTCTTTTGAAGGGGAGTGGAAAAAAATTTGGAGAAATTCAAATTAAATGGTAAGAGAAAGGTTAATAAGAGATAAACATTTTCCTTCATTCATTTAAATTCTTATTATTTTTAGCTTTGATTTCAAATTCATAAATAGATCATGTCCAAAAATGTTTTTTTTATAGTTATCAAGGTTGTGTAAGGTTTTGTAATTAAGGTTTAATTTATCACTATAATTGTTAAGGTTTTCTATTTATTTGTTTAAGGTTTTGTGTGGATTTATTTGGAGTTATGGTTTGATTTAGAGCTAGAAAACTTTGCAAGGAAAGTGTTGTCACCTTATACCATCAATTTAAAGGTATCTCCCCCCCCCCTCCCTTCATTTATTTTGTTCATGTGTGGTTTTGATTTAATTACAATCCAATTAGTTTCTTTTATTAGATCAACATGAATATAACTTACATTTTCTTGATGATTGGAAAATAATATTAAGTTAACAAATGTTTAATTGTAGTTCAAAAAATCTATATTTAGTTATTAATTTTGAATATGGGTATTGCTTGTAAGGGTTCCATGTACAATATAGGTTTTAGTTAGGCATGTGAATATTGCATGATCATGTACTAAGGGGTAGTGTGGGTTTTAAGGTTTCATGTAGGTATTGCAAAAATGGATCCCATGTTCAAAATGAATTTTGAGTTGGCATGCATGTAGTGCATGGTTGGGTCCTAGGTTTAATGTGTGTTTTAGTTTCGCGTGCAAGTATTGTAAGGTTTAGTCCCAAGTCCAGTGTGTTTTTAAGATTCATCTATGGGTATTGTAGGGTTGGGTCCCATGTCCGGTGTGATTTTAGTTTGGCATGTGGGTATTGCAAGGATTAGATTTACATTTATGTAATTTTTATTAATTTGGCATGCATGTATTGCCAACCTAGTTTCCATGCATAATATATTGATTAGTCATGCATGCAAATATTGCAAGGTTTAATCTTTTGTGTATTGTAGTTATTACTCCCACATGTAAGTATTGACCTGTTTATTCCATTAGTAATCCATCAAAAACTTCCAATATCACAAAATTTAAATAGAATCCATGAAAAATTGTAAAACAATATGTTTGTGCAAAATTCATGGGCTTCAAAGTGTAAAAATGACATGAATTTTTATAAAAATTATATAAATGATGCAAATTTTCTTCTTATGATGTCATGTTGTGAAGTACATATGATTTACCTTTTAAGTAAATTTGTGCAATTATCATGATGTAATTTTGCATAAAATTATGATTTTTTGTGTATTAAACATCAACATTTATGTATGTCATTAAAAAACAATGTTTCATCTATTTGAATATTTAAGATATTGAATACATACAAATATCGTTCATAGTATAGAATTCATGCGATTTTTGTATGAACCAATGAAAATCAAAATTCACATAAAATTTGTATGAAAATATGAAGCCTAAGTAAGTTTGTGATGTTATGGTCTAATGAAGAAAATGGATATTGTAGGTGCATGTTTTTACAAATGTATTACCATGGATTGAATTCCTAAACCATTTAATCAATTCAACTCCAAATCCCAACAAGGTATAAAAAATAATCCATGTATTAAAGATGTTCATAGTCAAGAAAAAATAGGGTGAGTACCCTAAGTTTGGCCATACACACAAGGTGAGATTTTTTTAAAACCTACAAAAAAGGTACATTAGCATTCAACATGGGGTGAAACTCAAAAAACCATCAATTTTGATGGTTTCCTAAATTTCACCATGTCTTTCCTTTTTTCCTAAGTGCCTCCATTCTACTACACAAATTTTCACTATTCCTAATTGTACAACTATTATAATTCTTCTTGAACCTTGTGCATTAAATGCTGAGATTCAACATTTGCACTTAGTTTTAGCATTTCATATTGAAATTTCTTTACTTTTCGAATACCATTGAAAGAGGGTTTAGGGGGTGAAAGACAAGGTGAAGATAGGTTGACTTTATGGATTTCTTTATTATAATTAGATTAATTTTTCCAATGTGTGTTAGGAACATTATATGTAAGTCTTATGGTTAGCATAAGGTGGCTTAAGACCCTTGATGTAAGTATTGTACTTATATTGTGAACATAAGGTGGGTTAGGTTTCATTATGCAAATACAATAGTTGGAAGACCATTTTTTCAATGTAACTATATGTAAGTTATGCTAAATTGGACCCAATGTCTACTAACGTGGGTTAGGGAGGCATTTATGTAAGTATTGAAATGATGTTTTAAAATATTCTTTGCATGACCCTACATGCAAGTATTGTCTTTTCAAGGGGATCTTGTAATTCAAATAAAAAATCTTATGTGGTTGATGTAAGTTTTAACATGGCTTGATATGCATGTATTACATCTTATAACATTGCTTTCATAGAAAGCGATAATTATACACACATATGTCAAAGGTTTTTAATCATGTCCATTTTTTATGCACCCCCAAGCTCCTTAATGGATTCAAATGTGAGTCCAAATTAAAAACAATGGAAAAGCAAGGAATCGAGGCGCGCTCCCTGGCTCATAGCACTTTGAGGGGGTAGAGGGGAGTGTTGGAGCTCAAGGATGGGATTAGGAAGAGTGACAAGCATCAACTACTCACATGGACGTGCACAAAACCAACACAAGGTGGTTAGTGCATAGTTGGAACATTTTTGGTGCTAAGATGAGCCACGGGCAACTCGGACTCACAAGACTCACCACTGCCCAGACTTGGGGGAAGCCACCACCTTCCCCCTTATAGTATACTCTATGCCTCTCCACGAGATCCACATCCAAATGGGTTTTTGTCCTGGGATTCCCCAGTGGGAGTCCCAAAATTGCCAAAGTTGGGATTCTTGCGAATTTGGGGCCCCATAATTTTGTGTGTAAACCTCCGATTGAGATGAGGTCCAAAACAAAGTTCTATCCCTTGTCAAGAGCTCTCCAAAGGTATGTCACACACCACCTACACGCAAGGAAATCGAGTCAATTCTTAACTTTTAGTGGTCAGGAGTCAAACTGCCAATTTGATTCTCAGCCCTTCTTTTGGCCATAACTTGTGTTTTCAATATCTAAATGGGTCATGCGAGCTCATTTTAGACATCTAAGTTTCAATAGCTTTCCAATGGTATAAAGAACTTTTCAAGCCATTGGGTTTTGGCCTTTGAAATCACTCTCTGAACATTCAAGAGTCCACCAAGACTCTAACTCCCAAATGGAAGCTCCTTTGGGAGTGTGAGGGTTCATTCCTTCACACTTTCCTTCACTCCCGGGCTTCCCTTTTGGCCCGTAACCTTGCAAGCCCTTACCTTGGTTGTAAGCCCAAGGCTAGCTTGCGACAATTTTTGTATGGTTGAGTCATCAACCATGCTTATGGGATTAAATTTTACCACCACCTCGCACATCTTCTTAAAAGAAAAATCTTGTAATACCTTTCTTTGTAATCAAAAAATGAAACACTAGTTTAAATTAAACAAATTAATGACAATCTATATGCAACTTTTTTTTAATATTGTTTGGTTTACTTCTTGTAGTTAGTAAGGAAAAAAAAAAAGAAAAAAAAAGAAGGGTAATTGAAAGCATTGTTTCTATTAAAAGACGAAGAAAGAGGGAGAAGGTGTATTCTTGTTAGAAGAGAAAGGAAAAAAAAGGAAAAAATAAATAAAAATGTGATTATTATAGGGGGTAAGTAGGGCTATTGATAGGGTAGGCAAGTGTCTAGTTTTTTGAAATTGGGGGGCAAGGTGAAATAGAGAGAGGAAAAGAAGGAAAAACCCTAATATGGGTTCATCCCAAAATGGCATGCATGGTCCCTCATCCACCAACTAATGCACTAGTGCATTGGTAGGTGTTGGGGGATAGTAGCCCAAATAACCTACTAGATTGGCATTTTAAGCAATACAAGCCTTGTACTAATTCATGCTTAGTAAGGAGATGAAATAATACTAGCCTCATCACAATAGCTAGTTGCCTAGTAAGACTTTCTGTCATACTAGCTTATATTAAGGCTATAACAATCTTAATAAAAAAAATATACCTATGTGATGTGGAATTAAAGCAAGAGTGGCTGCTCTTTTGCTTTGTGTGAACCATTTCTACAATGTTTGAGTTTTTGCTTTTGGGTTTGTCTTTCGTCATTCAACAATAAGGCTAGCGGTTATACAGGCCATGAAGGTATTATGATGGATTGAAATCTTTAGGATTTGTATGCTAATGTTTTGTTCTATTCCTAAATTGATCAAAGTCATTATGTTGTGTTTATCATATTTGGGTGGTGTGTTTTGATTTCATTGCGGTGGCTTGTCACACCTTCTGTATGTTTCTAGAACTACTTAAATTGGAGGTGCGAAGTATCAATGCAAATGGAAAGTTTTAGGGTGGGACTTCAAGAAGCTAAGTATTGAATTTTGGTTGTTGTAATGTGGCTATGTGGTTTTTCTTTTTGATTATAAAAAATAATTTTCTATGAGATGAATGTTTAGGACAATAAGACTATTGTTATTCTATTTTCTGCTACGCAAGGAGTTTAGTTTGATTGTTAGGAATTAACATGGATATGTAAATTAACAAGGCACATGTGGGAGGTGATGAAAAACTTAGGGAATTTGAGAGCTTGCCTAAGGTTGTCCATGATTCTTGAGTTTTATATACTCAAGCAAAGTGTTCGTGTGTTGTGAGGTTGAGGGAATGAGACTTGTTGGTTATGGGAATTATGAGAGAAATGTTAGTTTCCGATTATTCTTGAATTCAAGATGGGCAATTCTTTTGTCAAAACTCCTAGGGATGGTTGCAATGTTGAGAAAATTATGAAGTTGTGAGGTAGGTATGTTCAATTTGTTTTTTGAAAACATGTAATTGGGTATGTCTGGGTATGTTAAAAGTTGGGGCTATACTTGATTGAGAGAATTTGTAAAATTGTAAGTTGAATGGCAACCTATAGAAGGCGGTGATAACTCATGAGAGAAGGCTTAAAGTGATTTGATCCCAACTAAATGCTTTGAAAATAGTTTAATTCTTTGCACACAACAATATTTGTGCACTCTAAATTAGTTCTACCATGATATGTAAATATGGTAAATAGATTTCATATGGTAATTGCATTTTGGTTTATTGATGTGGTGTCTTTTTTTTATAGTATTAGAATAATTAAATATTGTGAAGACATGCATTTTGGAATCAATCTATGAAGATTGTTTGCTATAGTTATGAGTGGCAAGCTTATTGTTCTTGAATTCGATCAAAGGAATTTCGGTAAACAACCTATTTCAGGTACCCTAATATTGCATGTCGCTAGGTTTACTACATTGCAAGTTGTTGGGTTTGGGGTTAGAAAAACAAGACCCAATGATCTTGCTATTGGTATTACATTTTTGGGATTTTATATCTGAACTTCTATGTGGCTAATGATAGCCGCTAATGACTAGAGTTGGGTTCTCATCAACTTAAGAAATTTTAGGTTTTTTTACACCTTCATATGGCCTTATTATGTTGTTTGAAAAATAACACTTGTTGCATGAAAATCTTGAAGTAGTACCTAGGCTTGGAGATATTTGGTTACTTGTCAAATCATTTGTGTTTGAAAGATTTGTTAAGTTCTTTAAGCTCGAACACAAAAGGAAGTTGCAAGAAGGTGATTGTATTGTTAGAGTCGAATTAGCTAGATGTGAAACTTGTGTATTGAGTTGGAAACTTTACAAAAATAAAGAGGGAATGTTAGTTTGGGCCTATGTAAGTAGTGATGAAGTTCATTTTAACAACAAGATTGAGAACAATAGGATGATGGGAGTTGTAGGTTATGTGGTGACTACATACCATTGAATTTATAAACTCGATGTGATGCATTTCCAATGCCATTAGTTGATGATGTTTTGAATCAGTTTGGCAAATCACAATGGTTTTTTTACCTTGGATCTACAATCAGGATTCTAGTAAATCAAGATGGATGTTGAGGATGTTCATAAAAAAGCTATGATTACCAAATCATGTTTGTTTGATTGGACTATGATGCCATTTGGCATGAAAAATGTTAATAACATTTTTATTTGGATGATGATGAAAGTATTTAAAACCTATATCGGCAAATTCTTGAAAGCTTTTGTTGATGACTTGAATGTTCATAGTTTGGCTTGGGAGGAGCATCTTAAGCATATTTTATTATCAATATGTGCTTATGAAGTTAAGGGAAGTAAACCTAAAAATTAACCCAAACAAGTGTGAATGTGCAAAGATTAGTTTGACCTTTCTAGGTCATGTAGTAAACTGTGATGGTACATAACTTAAACCTAGAAAAATCAAAGTTGTTGTTGAATTTCTTATTCCTACTTATGTGACTAATGTGCAAGCATTCTTGGGATTGATTAGTTACTATAGAAACTATGTGAAAGGATATTCCCGAATAGCCATACCTTTGTTTAACTTAATTAAGAAAGATAATGTTTTTAGTTGGAACCCTAACTATCAAAATTTGTTTGATTTGTTGAAGGCTGCCTTTGTTTCAACTCCAATTTTGGTTAGGCCTAATTTCACAAAGGCATTTATTCTTGATGTGGATTGGTTTACATGCAAGGTAGGAGCCATTCTATCACAAAAGGATGGGAGAAATGAACATGTTATTGCTTATGCTAGCAAGGGGCTTTCCCTTGTACAAAAAAAGTTTCACCTTATGGAAGGTGAATGTTATGCATTAATGTACTAGGGCATTATGCATTTTAGGAAATATTTGTATTGAAATTACTTCACACTATGAATTGACCATAGACTTCTAGAGTGGTTGGCTACTATACCAAATGCGTATGACATAGGGGGTAGATGTATCAATATTTTACAAAACTTTAATTTCAAAATTGTACATTGAGCTAGGTCCAAACACACCAATGTGGATGCACTAAGTCAAAACCTTATGGGTGTTGTTGAAGAGGATGAGGAAATGTGGGAAATTCAAGATTGTAGACTATTGCAAACTGTTTAAGGGACATATGAAACTATTTGGATAGGTAGATGAAATACAAAAATGGGAAGAATGCCCCAACATTTGGGGAGTCAAGGTTTACTCAATCATTTATTCATGGTGGAAGTTGAAAAAATCGAGGAGAATGAAGTTTTAACCTCTTTTAATGTGGTTGTTGAGAAGATTGTTATTAAGTCTACTAGGATACTGGCAATAAGGTGTAATGCTAACACCCTAAAGAGGAAAAGGAATGAGTTGTAGGTTGTCAAAACACATTGGCAAATTGTGGAAGAAACCCATGTTATTGTTGATGGTGATGAAGAAATGGAGATGTTTGAATAAAACAATGATTGGAAATTTTCCAAGAATATGGAGATTTGAGATGATTAACTAAACATGGATATGTTGAATGGGAAACCACTCCTTGTTGGATGTGATGATGAGGGAAGAACAAGGGTCAATAAGCAAATGTTACAATACTATTGGAATAATGATAATTTGATGTCAAAGGATTGGTGGTACGACGACTTAAGGAACAATAACAAATCATATTAGATTTGCATAAGAAAATTGGCCATTTTGGTGAAGGGTGAACATTGGCTGAAATAAATCAACAATATTTTTGGCATAGTAAAATTGATGATGTGAAGGCGATTGTGCATTGCTGCAAATAATGCTAACTGGTCAAAAGAACTAGCAACATCACATTTGAACCAAAAACCCTTGAGAGCATTGCCGTTTGGGATTAGTTTTACTGTGTGGCATTTGACATAGCTAGTCTTTTTCTCGAAACAAAGAACGATAATAGGTACATTTTGGTAGCCATTGACCACTCTTCAAAATGGCGTGAGCCCAAAATAGTGGTTAATCATGATGTAGAGAGGGATGAATAGTTTCTAAAATATTGAAGTGATATGTAGATTTGGGGTTCCAAAATATGTTTTGACAAACAACATATCAAAATGGGCTGTTGAATTTGATCAACTATGCAAAATTTATGGTATTTTGCATTAGTATACTACACTTCAATGGCATAGATGCAATGGTATGGTGGAAAGATTGGTGAAGACGTTGAAACATGGACTAATTGTGTTATTAGCAACACCTGAACATGCACAGGATTGGGACACCCAATTACCTAGAATCTTATTTGGATATCGATGTGGGATCCAAGCTAGTATAAGGTTTTCTTCGCATATGGTTTTGATAAGGAGAACTCCCAAGTTGAGAGTTGATAATTTTGAGTCCATTGGTGCAAACTTTTGATGATGATGGTGAACTAACTATTATGGTAAAACATATGATTAACAAGTTGCAACTTATTGTTAAACTCGATCAAGAACTCATTGAGAATGTTAACCAAACACAAGTTTGATAGAAGTAGGCATATGTGGTTTGGAAGGGTAAACAAATGTTCTTTGGGTTCATGGAAGGTGAGACGTATGCGAAAATGAAGAAATCGAGAATGAAAAAATCCTTGGTGTTTAGTTGGGAAGGTCTTTTTCTGTTTGTTAAATATCTTGATGGGAATGGGTACATAGATCATGATGAAGGTGGAAAAACATGTGTGATTAAAGGTAAAGAGGAACAATTATGGCACAGACCTTGAAGAGATTTGCAACTATTGCATGTTGCACCTTGAATGGTGAGGAATGAAATAATCAGTTTAATTTGAATGGGGGACATTACATTTGCGATGTGGAATTAGGGCATGGGTGGCTACTTTTTTACTTTGTGTGAATTGTCAACTTTTACAAGGTTGAAGTTTTTGCTTTTGGGTTTGTCTTTCATCATTCAACAATAATGTTGGTGGTTATATGTGCCATGAAAGTATTATGAAGGATAAAAAATTTTGGGATTTGCTTGTTAGTGTTTTGTTTTGTTCCTACATTTATCAAAGTCATTATGTTGTGTTTATTAGATTTGGGTGGTGTGTTTTGGTTTCATTGTAGTGGCTTGTCACACCTTCTTTATGTTTCTAGAGCTACTTGAATTGAATTGGAGGCACAAAATATCAATGCGAATGGAAGGCTTTAAAGGCGGAACTTTGAAAAGCTAAGTATCAAATTTTGGTTGTTGCAATGTGGCTATGGGGTTTTGCTTTGGGTTCTAGAGAATAATTGTCTATGAGATGAATGCTTAGGACACTTAGATTATTTGTTTTTTTGCTACACAAGGAGTTTGATTGTTAGGAGTTAGCATGGATATGTAGATTAGCAAGGCACATGGGAGGTGATGAAAAGCTTAGGGAGGGTGCCTAAGGTCATGCTGTGATTCTTGAGTTTTATATATTCAAGCAAGTGTTCGTGTGTTGCATGTTTGAGGGAACGAGACCTATTGATTATGGCAACTCTAAGAGAAATGTTAGTTTCCAATTATTGTTGAATTCAAGAAGGGCAGGTCTTTTGTTGAAATTACCATGGATGATTGCAGTGTCAGGAAAATTGTGAAGTGGGTATGTTCAATTTGTTTCTAGGAATATCTGGTTAATTATGTTTGAGTATGTTAAGAGTTAGAACTATACTGGAATCTGTAAAATTGCAAGTTGAATGGCAACCTATAGAAGGTAGTCATGATGGCTCATGAGAGAAGGCTTGAAGCGATTGATCCCAACTAAATGCCTTAAAAATAGTTTAATTCTTTACATACAAAAACATTTATGCACCCTGAATTAAGTCTTGCATGATATGTAAATGTGATAAGTAAATTTCAGACAGTAATTGCATCTTGGTTTATTGACGTGGAGTCCCCTTTCTTTTTAGTTACACCTACTTCATATGAGCCAAAAATCAGAACTGGGCATTAATACCAACCCCGGGCTGGTACCAAAGGTTTAGCAAAAAAAAACAGTTCTAGTACCTGCTGGTGCATTCAAAAGTCTATACCCACCCAACACTGGTTTGGATCTGCTACAAGGGGGGTGGGGAGGGTGGCCAAAGCAGCTACTGGTTTGGTGGATCTGCAGTGGTACCAGCTTCTTACCAGGGCTATACCTGTGTCTCACTACAAATACGTACCTACCTCATCATACAAGCCAAAAATCAGCATTCAGCCTTAATATGACTACCAAGCAGGCTGGTACAAAAGTTTTAAGAAAATCCAATTCTAGTACCAGTTGGGTTTGTTCAGAAGACTGTACCCACCCGACACTGATTTGGATTTGTGTTTAGGGTATAGGTTTAGGGTTTGGATTTGACAGGCAACTATTGGTAGTAGTGTGGACTTGTGATATTGGCTTCACACCAATGCTATACCAGTCTCAATACAAATTCTATACCTACCTCATTCCACCCAAAATTTGGCAATGGGCCCTAATACCAGGGCCAGCCTTGTATGAAAGTTAAAGAAAATCCATACTAGTACCAGTTGATATGTTCAAAAATCTATACCTGCCAACACTGGTTTGGACCAGTGTTGTCCAGTTCTTACTTTTCAAGAGAACCTTTGGTACCAATTTTAATGTTTTTTTTTTTTTTTTTTTTGGAGAAAATCTCCAACTCTGGTTCAAGATTTTTTTTTTGAGGGGGGATTAATTGAAAAAACCTTTGGTACAGTCTTGAACTCAATTTTTCAAAACAAATTCCTAAATGGATCTGGTTCCAAACTAGATCTGTTTCTACCTGTCGCCACATAGTCCAAAACTGAAAATCTTTCTAGTTACTAGCATTGCACAAGCCATAAAAAGTGACCAGCTATATCAACTACATACACAAACCCATACATAACTTGAAATAAATAAATTGTTATTAAATTTTTTAAAAAAAACTTGCATACTTGAGAGACATATTCCACAAGTAACAACTAGATTGCCAATGTTTCCCCCCACCCCCAATTGAATTATTTTCTCAAACTAACAACACCTAATCCCCGTTGAATTTTTTTCCAGAATAAACATTTAAAACATTTTTATAATAAAAAAAGAAAATGAAGAACTGGAACCTATAAAAATCAAGTTTTGGGGCTGGTTCTGGTTTAAGGTTCAATTCTAACTGGAGGCCGGGTCCTTGTTTTCGAGACCAGATCCAGTTCCAATTCCGGTTTTTTTAAATCTCAAAATTTAGTACCGGCAATCTGGGTAGGTACTGGGGAACCAGCCCCGGAACTGGAACTGGCCAACAAGTAAGAACCAGCCAACACTGATTTGGACTTGCCATAAAGGGGCGGGGGGGCGGTGGGCAGGTAGCTACGTAGCTACCTACCTACCTTCTGGTTTTGTGTGGGACTCATGAGGGGTCCCACACAAGACTGCAGCTTGCAAAGCAAAGCAAAGAGAGAGCGGCCTTATTTGGCTGAAACATTCAAGGCCGCCTCCCACCAGCAGCAGCAGCGGAGTCCTTGTCTGCGATGATGAACTCTGGATCTCTGGACTTGAAGAAGAAGAAGAAGAAGTGAAACAGATGCTTTTTTTTCTCTGGAATTTTTTTGGTATTGGATTTGAAGTCCAGAAACAAAACAAAACCAAAAAAAAAGAAAAAAAAGGAAAGGAGTTGGGGTTGTTGTGGTGACTGACTCGTGATTGAATCTTCTTCCTCCTCCTCCTCCTCTCTCTCCCTCTCTCTTTTCTACTTTTTGGGGAATTTGTTGGAGTCTGTGTAGCAGGATGCTCGAGATCGCACATGCCAACAACGGCAGTTTGACTAAACAAATCCCACCCACTTTGATCATATACCTGGAGCACCACCAAATCCCATTTGCAGGCAGGCGGGCAGGTTGACTGCAGCAGGAAGTTTAAAGGAACGAAGAACTAACAATTTCACGCATGATCGATCGATCGATCGATCCATCAATCCGTTCGTCCCACCCAGTAGTCCCCTCTTCCCACACACATAGGATTTGCAGCTTGCACAACAGAACTTTCACACATCCGGGCTTGGTTGAATGCAGCCCGATCTCTCAGAGGCTCATCATTTCTTAACTCTTATAGAACCCAGTACTACTAGTGCCCCACCACCAGCACCACAGTCCACTGCTACCTAGTTCCCAGTTTTTCATCTGGAACCAACCCACCCTGTCGCTGCAGCAGAACCCGTGAATCAGCTTGTACTTGGTTAGTCAAAATCTGATTCTGATACCAAAAGTTTCTCCCCTCTCTTGTAGTTCGGTTGGGCGGGTTGCAGAGAGAGAGAACTGTCTATGTGTGTGTGTCTGTGTTTTTTTCTTTATTTTTTACTGCCATGATCTCTGCAAATGCAAAAGCACAATCTTGATCGGTAAAAGATCGTAGCCGGAGGTCCAGCAGCTCTCCCCCTCCCCCCGACCCATGATCTGATCTCTGATCAACGCTACTACTGTGTAAGCTTCAAATCTGCTGCAAATCGAAGACGCTTTTTGGACTTTTTTTGGAGTCACGTCTGCCTATCTCTCTCTCTCTCTCTCTCGACTGTCGTGAGCAGCAGCAGCTGAATCTTCTTCTTCTTCCGGCAGCTCCTACTCTTTCTCTTTCTCTTCCTCATTTCTTAATCTTATCTTCTCGGACTTGTTTTGTTGTTTCTGTTTGTATGTTGTAGACTTCAGGACACACATGCAAGCAGAGAGAGATTCCGTCGTCGACGAGTCGAGGGAGAGACGCAGCTGCCAGCAGCTTTACTGAGGAGGAAGAAGTAACTGCAGCAGCATTCTGTCGTTTGTGTAGTCTCTAGCTAGAGACTTCTTCTTACAAGTTTGTGATCATCCGGTTTGGTCGGATCTTGTTGCAGAAATCAGCAAAAGGGTAGAACACCAGCAGCAGCTGAAGATCATGACGAGGAGCGATTGGATTGACAACGAGTACGAGACTTTCATAACGTCCAGAAGAGATGGAGTGTTCGAGAGAGCGGTAGTCTGCAAGCGACGTCCACCCAACAACAACACTATTAGCAGCAGCAGTAGTCTTGCAGTATTGGACTTGACCATGGCTGCAGCAGCAGCTGCTGCTGCAGGAGGCGGAGGAAAAGCTGCCCCCGGACTTGGAGTTGCTGCAGATATTCGTGATTCAGGCATGAGTGTTCAGCAGCAGCTGTTGCAACAGCAGAAATTCGAGGACATGGATGTGGCGTTACCACTGCACTGGGAGTCTATGATGCGCGCCAGTAGACGCAGACGCGCCTGCTATAATAACGCCGCAGCTGCGGCTCCTCCCAAGTTGCAAGAACTCGACAACTGCAACAACAACAACAACGGGATGATGATGATTCACAGAAGAGGAGGAGGAGGAGGACAACAAGAAGTTCTTGAGCAACAAGAGTGTAGAGCTGCTGCGGCGAGTTGTTGCAAAGAACAGAAGTCGAGTAGTTATCCGCAGCAGGAGAGCTTTGTGGTGTCGCGGAGAATGGTGACGGAGCCGTTCAGCAAGATGTCGCCGGTGACGCTGGCGCGCATGTTCGAGCCCAAGTACTCCAAGTTCTGCGTGAATTCCACGGACTTTGCACCAGTGGAGCTGGTGACGGGGGGTGGTCTAGCGGACTCCCGGAGCTCCAGTTTCAGGTCGCAGAGCAGCTGCAGCGTGATCCTGTGGGGGGAGTCGTCGACGCCGGGAGAGTACGGAGGTCGCGGGGATTGCTGCATGACAAGTTCTAGTAGTGTAGATCAAAGCAGCAGCAGCAGTGCTACTAGCTCGCGGGACTCCAATGGCAGCTCGCAAGATGCATACTTCGACAATTGTAGCACTAGGCTCAGTACCGATTCCGGCCAGCCGCCGCGCTCCTCGCACGTTGATGTTTCAGCAGCAGCTTGTGCAGCAGTAGGAGCAGCTGCGATCAAGAGTTGTAAGGACGCCCGCCCTGAAGCAGCAGCGGCTGGCGTTTTGCCCTCTGATGTCGAGACTGCAGCTTTCGGTGCTCACGGTTTCATGGAGTCGGAAAGGCCGGCGGCTTGCCGTTCCTGGCTTCGATCTCCTTTCAAGTGGAAGGTTCCAACATTTGGAGGAAAGTTGAAGATGACGACGAAGGCGGCGGCGGCGGCGGCAGCAGAGAGCAGCATGGATACTCATAATCATGCGAAGGTGCAGCAGGAGCAGCAGCAAAAGCTCCAGCGGCCGCAACGCCCGCGGAATGTTCCCGGCAGGATTTCTGACATGAGCTATATGGATCATGCAGCAGCTCTGTCGAAGTTGCAGAGAACTGCAGCAGCAGCAGCAGCGTCGCGGCATCATCATCATCATCATCATCATCCCTGCACCGACTGCTGCTTGGTGGATGCTGCAGCACCGAGATCAGCGGTTGCGCCGCCCAGGCATTCGTACTCTCACGAGTCTTCTTCGTCTTCTGCAGCAGCTACTTCTTCTTGCAAAGTCTTACCCGGCGCGAGTAGTGGAGCAGCAGCTGGCAGCTTCTCATCACCACCACCTGCCCGCGAGTTTGTCATGAGAAGAAGCTCCGAGTGTTACAACGACAAAGCAGCGTCGTCGTCGCCAGCGGCGGAGTGCGCACCGCAACTGAGAAGGAGGTCCGTGTCGTCAACGCTTCATGCAGCAGCAGGGCATTTCGATCGCGGATGCAGCAGCAGCAGCAGATCTGACAACTACGTACAACAGCAAGCTGCTGGAGGGGAGCGGGAGCGGGATCATCGGGTGGAGAAAGCTGCTGCCGCTGATACGGGAAGTCTCTCCAAGGCGCGGGAGCGTTGGCTCAAGTGCATGAAGCTTCTCAAACTTCCTTACGGCAGAAGTACAACGGAGCGCCTCGCAGCAGCAGCAGCGACAGGACCTCCTGCAGCAGCAGCGCCGTTGCCTCAACAGTCCTCCTCATCCGTCTGCAAAATGCAGGATCAGCTACTGCAGCATCGACCCAGCTGCAGCAGTACTCCCGGCGCCGCAGCAACTCCTTTGACAAGGATCTCCATTTCATCGTCCGCTGACAACAACAACGCAATGCGTGCGCGACCTTCGTTTGACGAGAAGCTCATGCGCCCAGCACGTCCTCCATCTGTGGATGCAAATAAGCCAATGCGTTCCAAATCCATGCCAGCAGCTTTCGACAGGACTGCACCGTCTTCCTCCTCCTCCTTGTCCTCTTCTCGTCCCAAATCGCATGTCGTGTCCGCGGCGCCGGGCCTGGCAGGCTGTGGGAGCTTATCATCCCACAGTCCAAGGTTTCCTACAACCAATAACAACATCGCGGTGTGCGAGAACAACACCAGATCGTCGTCGAAGATGTCAATGAATCAACTTCCTGCAGTGCAGATGAACAATCGAGCTTCTGCAGCTGCTGCAGCAAGTGCAGGAGGTGGTGTGGCGAGCAGTAGCCCTAAAGTGAAGAGCAGCCCCAAGTTCAGCTGCAGAAGAAGCGTGAGCCCTAACATCAGGAACAACCATAGCCCAAAGATCATCAACAGTGCCACTCCTGCAAGCATCATGAACAACAACAACAACAACAGCCAGATGTCTGAGCTTCACAGTGCAGTACAAGGAGCCATTGCACACTGCAAAAGATCTCACACTAGTACTACTTCTTCATCTCAGCATCAATCCCACACAACAGCTTCTTCTTAGCATTGCAATTCTTGGAATGTGCTGCTGCTCCTGTCAATCTCACTCTTCTGTACCCATCAAGCTCAAGACTTACAGAGCAATGTCAATTGCCCAAACTCATTCACATCTTCCTCCCCTTCAAATCTTCCTCTATGCTTCCATCTGCAGACAGGCATGCAGCTGCAGGTGCAAAGTGCAGAACTTTGCAATTGGATTTGCTGCTAGCTAGCTAGCTAGCTATCATGATCATGGTCTTTGCAGCAAGCTTTCTGTAAATTTGCTTTGAGGATGCTGCAACTGTGATCTCCATGAACCTCATGCTGTGCTGCGATATATATATTGCAAATAAATTTTTCTGCATCAACATGCATGTGAGAACATGAATGTGTAGTAGTGCTGCAGCTGCAGATGATCATGGATTGCTGCATATTGCAGTTGCAGCAACTGCAATAGACTGTCATAGATCATCATTATATATATTACAAAGCTCATCAATGTGTTCTTCACATCACTGATCAGGGCAATGTGCAGTATACGCATCTCAAAGTCATCTTTTTCTGCATCCTAGCCTGTTGCAAAATTGCTCAACACAGATGTTATTGTGTGGGGATTGAAAGAGAATTACTACAAAACATGAAAGAAAGACTTGACAGATTCTGAATCAAGTGTGCAGCTTGTTGCTGATTCGCATCTTGGTCTTTGCTACTATTTTGATTGCAATCTGGAGCTCATCATTCAGACAAATCTGTCTGGAGCTTGTCATTCAGACAAACCTGTCGGGAGCTTCATCATTCAGACAATTGATCTACAGCTTCATCAATATTCATAATTCAGTGAGGTACTTTGCAGTCTGAGATTGAAATCTTGCCACATGATCCATGTGCTTGTCTTTTGGGTTCTTTGCAGGAAGTTGAAGCCTTCTGGAAGTCTTGGAGTCCACAGATCTGGAAGCTTTTGGGTGAATGGCAAAAGCAAAAAAGGAGAGAGTTATCTATCTACCTATCTATCCATCACAAGCTTTTCATATATTCCTGAATACTGTATTGCTGCAACATCTCTCTCTCTTTTTTCTCTCATCAAAATCATTACCATGGACTGAGACATAATTGCAAGCTCTGAGATGCAGATCAACCCTGAATCTATTGTTGGCAATCTCCTTCTGAACTCAGCAATTTTCTGTGCAATTATCTGCGTTTGTAGTTTTGGTACAGCTGCAGATAGATGCAAAATCACCCAATTTTTATCATCAAATGTTTGGTAAGCAACAACCTGGGAGCTATGAGGGTCCTAAGCTTTTCAGCAGGTACCTATTGCTTAAATGACAAAAACGCAGAAACCTAAAAACTAACCTGCATCCTTACATGTTTTCTTCCTCCTCCCAACAGGTTCTTGAATCCATAAACCCTAAGAAAACTATTGAGCTGTTAGTTTGCAAGAGCTATGCGGGCCATAAAAAGCTTTTTTCAGGTATCTATATTGTGTTTGCAAACACCCAAAAACCCTACTGGTATAGGTATATTCTTCCATTTTGCTTTCTCCCAACAGGTTCTCGATTCTTGAACCCTTAAACCCTAAAATCCATTTTATAGTATGTAAAAAACCTCTGACAAGATTCAAGGTGTATTTTGGGGGAATGCTTACTAAAGCATAAGACCCCCACAAGGCATTTCAGAAAATCTGATTCCATGTATAATCAATTGATGAATAAGAAAGTACATGTGGAATGACAATACCCAACCGCAAATATGATGACAATTTCGAACGGAATCATCATCAAAGAATAGACAGACATTCGACAATTATCAAGCAATAGGGCCATTCCATGCTTTAAATATGTCGCCACCAAACCCTAATTCTTGCAGCTATAGAACGAAAAAAATCCAAGCACTCTTTCTCTCTACGCTTAGATTTGTCAAACTCCTTCTCACTATCTCTCGTGCTACAAGAGGGTTTCTTCAACTTCGAGTAGGCATGAAATCGGCTACCAAGTGTGCTATCTTTGGAAGTGTATAGGGTTTAGGGTCTAGGGTTGCTTGCTTTGGTTGAAGGAACTAGGATCAGATTGAATAGAGTTGGCTTGTGCAACTACTTCCCATGGAAGAGACACTGCAAATAGCTATTGCTTCTTCTTCAGGTGGAGGGTTTGTAACAACCAAACCTAATTACAACATTTTTCCAGCGAATTCATCACCCTCACCTTTGCAGTTTTTGTTGCCTTACTCAGAGCAATAATAACAACAATTTGCAACAACGACCAAGCCTAAGAGTGGAGTGGAGTGGATTCTATGGTGGATGGTTTGGAGAAGGACTTGACCTTTTTGAATGTTGTCTTAAAATGTTTGAAACAAAACACATTTAATGGTTGTAATGCATGTGATGTGTGCGATGGCAATGTGATCATTTTTAACCCAAACTTTTTTGCTTGTTCTATTGCTTTTAAGGTAATATGGTTGCCATGTCCATCTAGAATTAACAAATGTCGATTGCTAAAAGACACTCCACATGTAACTGACTTGTTAAAGAAAGACAAAAATTCTTTAAACATGAAAGAAGTCATCCATGTTATTTTTTGCATTGCCATACAAATACCTGATCGATTTGCAAAGTTTAATGTAATTATCCTTTATTCTTTCACCTCTGAAGATGTAGAAACCAAGTAGAACACCCCCTACACCATTGACTGCATAGTTTACATCTAACCATCCCAACATTTTGGGATGGTGTTGTAAATCGCATTAAATCCTTTCTTGGCCAAAATTCTTGCTTTAGACTATTTGCCAACTTGAATCCTTTTTTCATCATAATTCCATATATGATCATAACTGTAATTGTGTTGGTTGTACAATGAATCACTACTGGAAACCATGTGGTTAGACCACTACGCCCAACCACCCAAATTGATTTCAAGTGGTCTATCATAGTGGCAAACCATTAATTGCTAACATTAATGGGTGTAATCCATTACAAGCCCACTATGGTGGTTTTGTAATGGGCGACAAAAGTGGTCCCATTTTTTTGTTTAAAAAAAAACAAAATTGATTACCCAGAAAACTTTCGGGCATGATTGAAAATTGTTCACTTCACCTTTTCAAACCACTTGGGTGGTTTTCCTAGTGGTTATTCTAGTGTGAATTCCTTACAACAACACACATTCAAGGAAAAGAACAACACTAACTACTTGCCACAACTTTGATCAAGAGCATGAAGACTTCAACAATCTCAAATGCAAAGTTCAACTTGAGAAAAAGTTTGATCAATGCATTTAACCTATGAGCCTTAACCCTATTCCTAACCTTAATCCAATCTTTGAAACGAAATAAAGACATGTGAAATGGTTAAACATCATTGTAATTGTAAAGAACACCATACTTGCAACTGCAATTTGATGGATAATTATGTGAAACTTACGTGTGCGCACAACATGCATTTGTAAAGTTAGCAAACATGTATAATAACTCGTAACTGAGTGGAATACGTGCTACAAGAAGGGGGCGACAACTCCATCCCTTCTTCAATGGCACTATGTGTAATTGAGTGGAATACAAGCTACAAGAGGGGGGCAACTTCGTCCCTTCTTCGATGGCACTACGTTCAACTAAATAGAATTGTCAGCTTAGGTTCTTCTCCATGTTCAACTTCTTCTCTTCGTCCTTTTTTTTTTGTTTTTTCCGATTGTTGTTGTTCCAACCATTGTAATTTCCATGGGTGTTTTCTTGTTGGTTTTGGTTATGTTTCATTCCTTGGAAAAATTGATTCATTTGTGTTCGCTATTGTTCTACTTGAAGAATGTGCAAGAATGCTTAGTCATTTATGATCCTTCTTTGATTAGACATGGTGCCAAAACATGGGGGAGCATGGATAATCAATGTTGGAACGTGCACACATCTATGTGTTCAATTGTGGACCTGTAAGATTAGAAGCTTTGAAGAACTTGATGTTTGGAGGAATCAGTTCCTTCACAGTAGTTTATGCTTCCAAAGTTTGTGCACCTTACCTTGGCAACAATTGTTTTGGTATGCTACTCTTTCTCCTCTATGTTTCTTCCCTTGTCTAAATATGTTCAAAGTATCTTATTGCAAGATGCTTGAAGCTTGGCACATAAAGATCCCTATAATTGAATCATTCCAATAATAATAGTTTACAGCAACTTGATTAATGAGTGCTTGGTAGTTTGTAGTTTGATGTAGAAAGTGTGTCAAGAAATTTTTAATTATTATGAAAAGATTCAATGCAAAAGTGTGTTGAACATTTCCAACTCTGAAAAGTTGATTTCAAAGGTTAATCTTGATGGTTAATCAATGATGGCCATGAGATCCAGGTTTGACTTTCCTATTGTGTATTCTTGTTATGTTCATGGTTATGATTTTGTTGGCTTCCGTTGTGAAGTTGACTGGCATAATTTAAGGCAATCAAAAGCAAAGTTTGTCTTTGCTTTGTTCCACGAACTTAATGATGCAATTGATACAAAATTAGTGGAAGAATTGCTTGAATTTATGTTGGAGTTTAATCTTGCCTTTTTTTCCCAATTCGTTCTTGTGATTACCACTTAGGTAAAGTTGCAAATGTCAATGGTGTTAAACTGCTTTCTTTTTGTATTTGAAAACTTTCAAGGCTAAAAGGGGTTGGAGAAAGAATCCTAATCAGATGTAGATGGTTTGCATCTTTCACTTGACCTAGACATTGAGTTAGTCATTAAAGCAAGATTTTGAGCATGAGAACCAACCTAATAGCCTTCATTATGGGATTTTGGTGTGTTCCAATGGTTTTGATCATGGAAGCATAATTTGGTTGTATTTTTTGTGGAATAGGTGCAAGAGTATTCTCTTTTGAAGCTACATGAAATATGTTGACAATAGAATCTAATTTTGATCATTGTAAGCTCCTATGGTTTGGTAGGGTTACTACACATCAGTGTAGAAGTACTTAAATGCTCACTGAATAGTTTAAAGACTTAGCTTTGAGTAATAGGTCCCTTATTATAAGCAGAAGATGCAATTAGATTGTCAACCCATGCACAACACTAGGCTTTGCTTCCTATTGGCTTTCTAACACGTCCTTTGCAAGTTATTTGTATGGTGTAACTAGATCTTGAAACTTATTGTAGAAAATGGTGTCCTATTTAAGAGGTCTAACTTGTGTAACCAAGAGCACTACAAAGTAGAGTCATGGCAAACTTCCAATTTGCAGTATTCTTGGTTAATGCTCCTAGTTAATGTGAAGTTTGAGGTTATTATGTACTTAATTTGCATGATGGGACCACTAATGAAATTGGGAATGACTTTACAAAAGCATGATGTGATTGAATCAAAGCCAAAAAATAATTAAGTGGAGGATCTTTGGCTCCACAACCCTTGGCATGAACCTCAAAGGTTTGTTACACCACCAATTCTTGATATAAAGTTCTAGGGTGGAGAACTTATTGTTATCTTCTTGAAACTTAAACATGTAGCTTTTCTGCAAAATTGTATTTACATTAGCCACATCACACATCAAGAATGATCTACTTAACTCTCTGAGGTATGGAAGTGTGTTGATAATCTAATTAGGGTTTGTGTCTCCCACAATATCTCCCTAAGTTGTCATCATGATTGTATTGTATGTTCCATCAGATTATTAATGATTATTTGTAAGTCTTATGCATACTATGATTTTTGACTATATACTTCGTACAATCTTTTGATGTTATGGATGCAAAGCTTTTGTTTTGTAACACTGCTCCTACAACCCATGTGGCTTTTTTATCATGTACTATAACATATGTTGTGCTTGGATTCCCTTTTGTTGTGTAGGTATGTTGATGAGTTTGACATTGACACCATGGATAATGTGATACATAAACACATTCCATTTGCAATTCTTCTCATTAAAATAGCTCATGATTAAAAGAGAGTTCACAATGGCAAGCTTCTAGCAAATGTTAGAGAATTGAAGGTGAATTTTCCAAGTTTGTGGTTGAAACATTATGGTGAGAAATAGTAGCATAGGGAAACTTATGTCATAGCTATGGGTGGATCAAGTGAAACTAAATGTTTTTAACCTCCTATCTTGGAATATATGAAGATTGTTGTGCGAATTTAGTGGAGTGGAAAAACTAGGGAGCAATAACAGTAAGATAGCGGGTGGAAGAGGATGAAAATAACTACACTAAAGCTTTGAAATTTGGATACATTGTGTTGTTTCCCTTTGAAATCAGTAAGCTTTCTTCTTGAACTTGTTCTTTTTCTATAAGCAATTATATGAGTTAGGTACATGAGTTGTAATTGTGGTCAGAGTTTGTAAACATGCACAAGTTTCCATATGCAGAAACATTTGTGTTTTTTTAGACTTTCTGATCTTCCTAGGCATGGAGGGTGGTGGGCTGCAGAATTTGTTTACACAAGTATCTCAAAACAATGGTGGAAATTCATGTTCACAAGTGAGGTAAGGAAGAGAACATGATAACACTACACTAGTTCCCTTGGAGGAGCCTTCCAAAAACCTTGCACAATACATTTTGCTTCCTTACTCACCAACCTACGTTGGAATACGATTTTTGTTCTCATTCGTTCATTCGTTTTCTCCACAATGTTCGTCACCTTAAGATAATTCTAGGTTCAACTAATAAGTTGACAATTCACAATCAATTTTTTTTGTTCATTAGTCATTTATGTAAGAATTTGTATCCAACATAGAATAGGGTGCCATCTTGTGAACAAATCCACAAGGACCAATTTTACCTAGAAATGGGGGTTTGTATCACGAGAAAGTTGGAAACAAATATCATGCTCATGGTGGTGTCACCAGTAATTTGTTTTTAGGAAATTATGAGTCCAATGATACTCTTGAGTTTAGCAAAGAGGATCTGCATCACCCTACCCATGGGAAAGGAAATACTGGCAAGCAAACACATTCTGGGAAGGAGAAAAGGAGAAGACACAAAGCAACAACTCGTACATTCCAAGCACATTTTGCTATTTGGTTGAGATGTAATCTTGTTTTGTTTGGAAATGGAGCTATAAACATCTATTAATTGAATGGTGGCTATCCCAAGCTATTGAACCTTCATTAATTCTTGTTGAGGTATGCCATTCACTAAAGTGATTTGGTGGTCTCAAATTGGACTCACTGGTCTTTTGGATTCAGCCATTTAGTCTTTAACTACAATTTCTAGTGTTTTTATATCAAGATTGTTAGTGCAAAACATAGATTTACATATTGTATGGCTAGCATAAACATTATGTAAAGATGGAGTAGTTTATATCCTCATAGTTCAAATTTCCTCTCTAAACTAACTTACAATTCAACATATTTTGATGCAACTAATAGGAATGGAAACATCAAAAGAGAGTTCGAAAAGCAATATCTGAGGAACAAGAACACCAAACATGTAATATTTTCAAATATGAACTCCAAGGCAAGCTAAACCATGTTAGTCTACATTGTTTGTGTCTATTCTGTGTATTGGATATCACTATTTCCTTACATAATATTATGTCTTCTTCATCTTGGCCCAATTTAAGTTGAGAAAATTTCTTGCTTATCTGGACACCATTACCAAAATGAAAACAAGTGGAATAGAAGAGGATATAATGGAAATAGGAAGACTCTATGGATTGCAAACTTTTAGTTTTTTCCTTTGAATTTGGATCTAGCAATAGTTAGTTAAATAAAGTAAAGAAAGAAGTTTACAAGAAATGCAAACAAGCTGGGTAAGGAGCAGATGGCAATGTGACATGGACTGAGGAGTTTGTCAAGTTTTTATTTGAGACCTATAACTGTAATATACACCAGCACTTATGGGAGGAGAGGTATAAGTAAAAATGGACACCAATCCTCAAGGCCATGTAAGAGAGATTTGGATCTCATTTCTCAAAAAAACAATGTTAAAACAAGTATTAAATTGTGTAGCGTGAGTGCTCAAACTTCATGTTGGTGTCAATCTCACAAAATTAATGATATAAATGTATGGAAATTTGCTCTAAAAAAATTGTGCTGCTTGCAAACATGAAAGAAAAAAAAGATAACACTTGTGCAAGTTGCTACCAACAAACATTACTATTAAACAATGGATGCGTTGAATATGGTCCTTCTCAAAATTATACCGTGAAAATATTCAAAACATTGAAACTGAAGTGATGAGAATCTTCCAGTTATGTATGGGGTTTAAATTTGAGTTCTTGTGACAAGGTCTTGTTTGAAGATTTTGGATCTTCTTTTATCATTCACAAGTGCAATGTGTTCAAATTAGTAGTTTATGTCCTCTCATGTTATGTTTCTTCCTCCTAGAGGTTTTTGAAGTTTAGAAGAAGGCATGGTGGACCTATGTAGTCCTTCATGAATTTTATTGCAGGACATTGTTAGACTACTTGTTTTTAGCACAAATACATGTTTGTTTTTTGCTTCTTGAATATGAATTTGGGATGTGATGCAAGCAGATGTTAGCCAAGATTGCACAATCGGATCCATCTTGGAATCCTAGTATTATAAGGAGGGAATTTTTTAAGCTTAAATTCTATGATGTTTGGTTTGAGGTTTCTAGCAACAATTAAACCATTTTACCCAAGGGAAACACCTTGCCAAAGGCGCATTTGGCCCACACCTTGAAAACCCCAAAAATCCATTTACATTCATTGAGATTATTGGGGAAGGAAATGTCATCTTCAATGCATGGCATAATGCAGTATGGAAGTTTTGTCAAAAAGATGTAACATTTAATAAAAGTTTAGCTTCCAATAAATTCATAACCTTGTTGTCCATGTATTCTTCATCTTTGCTTCCATAGAGAAATCATGTTCTACACTTTCTATTATGGTTCTAATATTGTTTTAAAATATTGACTCGGAAATAAAAATAAATTTAATGGCTTACCAACTCCTGACCTATCCCCTAACAATAGCAAGATGGTTTAAATTCTCACATTGATGATGTTTATAGGCATCAGAGAGGAGGGAAGAAAAAATGAAATGCAGGGCAAACCTTATGATGGAGCTTCTTATGTAGCATATGGAGCATGTGGAGAAAAGAGTAGATGTTCAATTATATGCACTTGGGCAAGTTAACTTACATCTTGAAAAAATCCTTGAAGGTTTCTTGACATTGAATGAAAATCTCTCTACCATTGTATATGGAATCACCAAGGGTTTGGAGTCGTGAGTATCTACATATGTTCTATCTCCCTTCCTTAGTTTAATATTGAGTCAAGGGCACATGATAAAGGCCAATGGTTCAAATAAAACAATGTGGAACAAGATTGGTAAGGAAAAATGGATAAGGTATTTTTCAAGTGACATTACCTCCACCATTTAGAAACATCCTTTGCCATGCCTTGAGTTGACGTAGGTATGCATCAACTTCAGAGAAGACAAACAACATTAAGATTGAAAATTTCTTACATATGGTCAGGTCCAGAACTGCATGTAATTCTAGAGGATAAGTCAGCTAAAGTTAATGCTCCATCACCAAATTTATGGGTCATGGTGATTGCTCTCAAGGTTTGTAAGCATTGTTGTGAAGGTTGTAAATTGTGAAATATAACATATTGTTTCAATTGAAAAGGTAATGTGAGTGCACAATGTAAGCAAACAAACATGAAGATCCTGATGGATGATCAAGATTATTCCATTTGAGCAAAAAAATGTGATTAACAAAAGATGTATTTTTGCTTTCATTTAGTCTACTGGGTACATTTGTAGTTGTATTGTCTCTATTGATTGTCAATCTTGTGCTATTGTGCAATAATACATACCAAAAGAACCCAAGAGGAGCCTCCCCTACATGGAGCTATTCCAAACATGCATTCTTTTATAGAGTAAGCAAAAGTCATGAAGGAGGCACAAAGAGTCATATTTTGAAATCCTTCTAGTCAATACCAGACATGATGCGTAGTAACATACATTTTCTTTGATCCATGATGTCATCTAATAGTGATATATCTACTATTGCAACTATTACATAAAGCTACAAAAAATCTACCAAGCAAGGGCAAAAGCTGATGTGATAGTTATGACAAGACATGTGAGCTGCATGTTATAGTAGACTAGATGAGACTCATCCTCTATTCTTCAAACCACCATCAAACATTTATGCAAGAACACACATCATTTAAGGGTATGTTGTGCTAGGCTTACCTATTGTTTTTAACTTAAAGTTTAGAAAGAATTGTCTTACATTAGTGTTGGGATTGTGTCTTTCACCCAACAATATGATAACAAGATTTGCAATTGTTTACAACTGATATAGATGTTGATTGAATGTTCCTTGCATTTGAAAGCTAATTTCCTAATTTGAAAGGTTTATATTGTCAAGTTCATGTTGAATGAAATCTTGTCCTTGCTTGATGATGTAGGACCTTTTGTTTTTGGGAAAAATTGAGTTTTGCAATTTTGGCCATGGATTAGTGTTATAGAGAACATGATGAAGTTTTAAGTCTGACCAATTGCTATAGCATGCCACTATTGCCAAGTTAGACTTCTTATAGTGACAATCAATGAGTATGCTGGAAAAAGATTTGTTATTTCTTTTTTACATCATTTATATAACATTAAATTCAGTGTGGCTACATGTTTCATTGATTAAAGATGCTAGTAGGATCTTTTATTAATCCAGGTATTGAGGTGCAAGACATTAAGAGATGAATTTAGTTGAAAGATAGGGCCTGAATTACAAAGGCTTCTTGCCAATGAAAAAACAAGTTTTTATGCACTCAATAACCACAATTTTGCTACCATGCTCATTTTGTGGTTCATAATTCATACCACCATTCTGGTAACTTAAGTTATGAAAGATAAGTAGGAATTTATGACTGCAAAGTAAGGTTTGTGGAAGGTGTTTGTTATGCAGTCATCCAACATTGTATTTATTGCTTCGAGCTATGGACCATTTTGCTGCAACTTATAATAAACATCCCAAGGCTTTTGACAAATAGGATTCTTGCTCATCTGTGAAAAGAAAGGGCATAGTCCACCTTTAAGGGCAGTGGTCATGTAGGATATTAGTGTCCTAGAGGTTTAGGTTTATCAAGAGGTAGAAATTTTGTGATCTGTTGCAGAGATTTGATTTGCGCATTTGACAAATTATTCAAATTTGGGCATTATGCTCTGCCTTTGCTTGTATCTGCTGCGTTGAATCTTGCATTGCTTGTTTTTTTGCTGGAGACTGTTGGAGGATGAAGAGGATGGAGCTGCTGGAGCTGTATTGCTACCTTCCAGAGACATTCCTCATTGTTTTGCGTTGTCGGCAGGTGCTGCTAATGTCATTTGCCTCTCGTCGTCTGAAACGGAGTTTGAGCTTGCAAGCTACAAGCCTGGCTCAGATGAAGAAGAGGCGGAGGCCGCGGTCTCTGATGCCTTACTGCTGCCGCTTGAGCCACAAGTTGTCGATGCGCTGCGCTTCTCGGATTCTGCGACCCCAGGAGATTCCCCGCCAGCTGAGTTTCAAATCCTCTTCCCTACTGCTGGGATGGATGGAGCGGACAGGCCGTCTGTCTTGTTCTGCCCTGACAAGTCAAAGGCCGATTCCAAAAAGAGGGCTTGTTACACTTGCTTGTTTTAAAATTGATCGCGATTCGGAATCGAGTGCTGTCCCAGCGGCTGACCACTGGACTTGCGTTGCACCGTGCTTGGAGCCTGTGCGGAATCATGGCACGAATCACCCATACAGGGCATATGGTTGGCTACAAGAGAAGGTTAGGCATATGGTTGACTGGGAGAGAAATGCAAGATGGTTAAACATATGGTTGGCTACAAGAGAAATGCACGAAGGTTAGGCATATGGTTGGCTGGGAGAGAAATGCACGAAGGATTGGTCTATGCCTAACCGGTAGACTAGGTTTGGTCATCGCTTTCAGTAATAGAAACACATAGGCAGTACAAACTACAAACAGCAATGGATACTTGACTTTGTATCCCTTGATGATGATCAAACATATTTTTTCAAGACTGAATGTTCAGTCATAGGGTTGTATTCAAACGCTTACACAAAGGACTACGACCACTCACTACCACTAGTTTGCACAATAAAGGTGTCAGTCACCAGGTGATGTTCAGTGGGGGACATGTTTACCCTAAGGACTCAACAAAAGTAGTATTGTAGTAAGCAGTGTTGGTTTGGTATCAACTCAATTTGATACCCATTGGGTATCAAAATAATTGGATACCAATCTAGTATTGGTTATTTATTTATAAAAAATTACTAACCTGGTACTGGTATTAGGGCTCAATACTAATTTTGGGTTGGTATATGGCACATATATGCCTAGTATATATAGACTAGACTGGTATGAATTTGGTACCAAACTGATATTACCTCTCAAGTCCTGACCAATGGGGACTAGTATTAAGCTGGTAATAGGGACTTGAAGTCATATCAGAATAGTCTAGTATTTGATATGAATGTTCATACCAATATTGATACTAGGCTTTGACCTTATATACTAGACCAACACTCGTAGTACCCTAAGCAGATCCGACATTAAATAATTATGAGAAAAAAATTTAGGAGTTTTAAAAAAAAATTATAAGGTGTACTTTTTTTAATGAGTCAAAAAGTGCACCTTAATAGTTAGTTCTTCATGGTTATGCTGAAATCTTAGGAGAAAATATATTTAGTATTTAGAATCAAAGTGCCAAGCATGCTATGCTGTTACACTATTGGAGGTTTACCCCTTTTGGGCAAATGGCTTGAATTGTTGCATTGGATTGAATTTATTGGACCTTAATTTGCACAATCTAACCTTTTTTTTCTTTTTTCTTTTTTCTAGTCAAATTTTCACCATTTGGTGATAAGAAAAAAAATCCACTTCCAATTGTACAAAGGATTTCTTTGAAAAAGTAGTGCAAAGTCACCAGAAGAAAATCTGGAAATGCCTTGTTTAGGCAGTAGGTTTGTTCATGATGTGTCACCACAATATAGTAGGATTCCTATTTTTTTTCACTTTCCTATGAAATATTTGACATGTTGCCAAATTTGGCTAATTCCTCCTATGGATGATAGCCAAATCTCCTACTCCAGAAAATTGAGGAAAAGAAAAACCCTGTTTGAACTTTGCATCCCCCAATAAGTAGGGATGTTATTTCATGAGCATGTGAGCGTGAACATGAGCAAATCCTTTTGGAATATTTTGTTGATGTTGATGAAATACTTGACACATGGGACAAAATATTGTGTGATGTGGAGGAATATTTTACCACGTGTTCATGGATGAACAATATTCAGGGATGAAAATGTGAATTACAAGTGAAAATGGATGAACTTTTTCATGAACATTGGCAACAGGGCAAAAGCATGTAAAAGTATACCAAAAATGTAGTCCAAAGGGCTGCATAAATGAGAATGCATGAAAATAATGCTAAAAAGTTTGTGAAACATGTTGACATTAAGCTTTTGAATTACATGAGTGTATGAAATGTGGTATGTAGAAGTTTTTGAAGGTTTCAAAATTTGTATTAACCTATTTTTAATCTACTTTTAATCTACTTGTTGAAAATTCCAAATTGTAAAAAGTAGATGGAAAGTACACCAATATGCATTAATTTGCAAATTCAATTCATATGGTGCTAAACATATGAGTTTGAGATATGTTTTGACAATTTTTTACGCGCTCCCCAAACTCCCTGATAGACTCAAATGTGAGTTTGAAATGAAAACAATGGAAGAGTAAGGAGTTGGGGCACGCTCCCTAGCTCGCAACACTTTAGGGGTGGAGGGGTGTGTTGGAGCTCCAGGATGCGACTAGGAAAAATGACAAGCAATCAATCACTCACACGGACCTGCACAAACCAAATAACAAGTTGGTTAATGCATAGTTGAGCACTTTTGGTGCTAGGATGAACCACGAACAAACTCGGATTCACAAGATTCACCACGGCTCGGATTTGGGGGAAGCCACCACCTTCCCCCTTATAATATACTCTGTGGCTCTCCACGAGGCCCACATCCAAATGACGTTTTGTCCTAGGATTCCCAAGTGTGAGTCCCGAAATTCCCAAAGTTAGGACTCCCGCGAGTTTGGGGGTCCATAACTTTGTTTACAGACCTCCGATTGAGATGAGGTCTGAAGCAAAGTTGTAACCCTCATCGAGAGATTTTCAACGGCATGTCGCACGCCACCTGCACGCAAGGAAATTAGGGTGATTCTCGACTTTTAGTGGTCGAGAGTCAAATTGCCAATTTGACTCCCGGCCCTTCTTTTGGCCATAACTTGTGTTTTAGGTGTCCAAATGGGTCATGCGAACCCATTTCAGACATCTAAGTTCCAAGAGCTTTCCAATGATATAAGGGACATTTCAATCCAATGAATTTTGACCCGTGCAATTGTGATCTGAAGATTTGAAAGTCCATTGGGACTCCAACTCCCAAGACAGGAGTTCACTTGGGAGTGTGAGGGTTCATTCCCTCACACTCTTTTGCACTCTTGGGAGCATGGAATGTGACTCCCGGGCTCAGTCTTGGCCCGCACCTTTGCAAACCCTTGCCTTGGTCGTGAGCCCAAGGCTAAGGTTGTGATAATTTTGACCAATGAAATGCATTTTACCTTCATCACATAAAATGTGTTTTTGATGCCAAAATTAGGGGGTGTTGAAAACTTACTTTTGAAAGGTCTATCCTTCTTGGAATCCAAAAATTCAAAATGCATAAGATGCAAAATAAGGATCCTTACCTTTCATGAATGTAACAACAAAATTTCATTAACTTTGGTAGCATTCCCATCTAATCAAGTGACCCGGTAAAATTAAAGTTACCAAGTAGCAAGTACAGTTCTTAGGCTTTGGCCACGTAAAGGCCATTGCATGGCCCTACATGGATTAGGGTTTGGATGACGAGAAAGGTGTCCAAATCTTGGATAGTGGGTTCTTCTCTAATCTCCTCTGCTTTTCCAACTTTTACAAGGTTCATTTCAACACCACCTTTTCATCGCCATAACATCCTCATTGTACACCTAGAAGTTCTTAAGTGATCAAAGGTTGTTGTTTAGGAAGGTGAAAGGACAAGTCACATCGATGTGGCTTGAGTCTATCTGTTAGATGTAGATCGAATCACCACACAATGAAATATCGATGCCATTTAACACATGTAAGTCTCAAACTTTTTCATTTACATTCATAGTTAGATGGACCTATATACATTGTGCTTTGGAATTCTTTGCAATCTTAAGTAGCTTGCATATTGAATGTGAGGATGCAAAAGTTGAGATTGGTGACATTATTGGAGTCAATAGTAATGCAATGGAAAATGGTGACCTTTTTTATATTCTTCTTTGCAATAAGCCCTTGCATAGGTGCTAAGAAACGTTTCAGGATGAATGGGGGAACACTTGGTACGAAGGGAATATGATCATTGGAGGCACATGGTACCAAAGAGTGCCAAGCCAATGAAGTAGCAACATTCCATATAAGTTGTCAAATTCTGAGCTAACCTTTGTGTATTTTGTGAGGTGACTTTTCGTCCTTTTATTCCCAATTCTGCAAGGTGATTATAATCGAAGGTACATATGCTTTTGATGAAGGGAAAATGCAAAATGTATCTCTAGATATTAAATTACGTTTGTAGTTGAAAAATAATAATTTGCCTCCTATGCATCACTTATGATTTGAAATTGTTAGATATATTTTCAAAGTTCAAATTCTTCAAATCCTAGAATTTTATGTTAAACTACCACCCACCCAAACCAATTTTTGAGAAGTCAACATAATGCTCAATTTGGCAACAAACCTTTAGTCAATCAAAACATCGTTGCCATCACTTATATTAACCAAATCTAACTTGCATTAATTCATTGGAAAATTAACTACAAGGCACACCTACCTACCAAATTTCAAACCTTGCACCTAAATCAATAAAAAGTTGTGTTATAAAACCCATACTCACAAAAGTTCAATTCACATGCTTGTTACTCATTGCTCACAAGCTCACTATTCACACGTTCACACAATAGTTGTGTTGACCAACAAGCAAATGAAGTGGTGATAAATAAAGGCATGAAACATGCTAATCCAAACCTAAGTATATAAAATCCACTTTGGACATTCAAGGAAGGTTTTATTACAATCTGTGTGCATTCATGGAGAGAATTATTACAAGATGGGTGGGTTTTAAATGTCTCAAAAGAAAATTTTGGGTTGGTGGCTTAAAACTATATTTAGGCATTTAAGGTTTAGGATGAAAACCTTAAAGTTTGGCATGAATGAAAGACCAATACATTATCAATAAATTTATGGTCAGTGGCTCAAAACGAAATTTAGGCATTTAGGGTTTAGGATGGAAACCCTAAAGTTTGGGATGAGTGAAAAAACAATACCCTATCACAAAATTTAGGGTTAGTGGTTCAAAACTAAATTTAGGCATTACGGGTTTTCATCAGTGTTGGGTGTTTCCAAAGACAGAACAAGACCCTTAAGAGTACCCTTTAAAGGTGGTTCTAAAAGGAATGAATGAACTGGTTCTCACACTTGAATGGCAGGTCCAAAAAACCATAGAATGGGCATCAACCCTTGGTCAAAGAACCTACCCAAAACTGGGTCCAAGAACCTTAAGTCACTGTTTCTTTGCTGGTTCTTTCTGCAGAGGAAGTCGTTTTTATATTCAAAAACCCTGGAACCCAAGATTTTTTTTTATTCAGAAAAATTTCAAAAAACTGGAACCTGGTTCTCTGATTCTGAGAAAGAATAGAAAAAAGGAACTCGGAGTTTCTTCTATTTTCTAAAATTAAAAAGCCAGACCCAGAGGTTATTAACAAAATCAAAGAACCCCTGGCTCTTATGCCCTTCCCTATGTAGAAGGGTCTCACTTCTCTTAAAAAAAGACTGAAAAGAATTAGGGCATGCATATAGTCCCAGTACCTTCTCTAAAACCCAAGAAAAGCATCAAAAGTTTGAGAAGGTTGTGTAATTCATACAATATCAGCAACTGCAAAGAAAGTTGATATTGAGGCCTTACAGTTGCTATCAGAAAAATGGTCACAAAGCTAGATAAAAATTACCTGCCTCCTTCACACATTCTCTCTTTTCTAAAAATTACTGCTCCAGGCACATTTTCATACCACTTGCAACACAACTGGCTAAACTCCAGTTTGATTTGTTGTCCCAAGGTCTCCACAAAATCCATGTTGACTATTGTGAGCTGCTGTCATATGGTAGGCTCACCACAAATCTGGATGACCCATATGACATGTACATAGTTGCAACACACATACAACCTTGTGAACTCTTGTGCAGATCACAAGAAGAGGCTGATTTTCAAGATGATGAATGCAAGGCATGATTTCCACGCACTAGTGCACAACTTCACAAAAGTAGGTGCACAAAACAATCTTCAGTGCCAAACCTGGAGGGGACAGTTCTTGCCATGGTGGACTGATCCGCACAATTGCCCCAAGTTCAAGTTCAAGTTTTGCTGCAACTACAGCATTGAATATCACTTGCACTGTTTCAGTACTGCTTTCAGGCAGTGGTGTTGTCACATTTAGTGACACTTCTGTGTGTCTTCCTGTGTTCTGTGGTGCCTGGATGACATGACAAATGCAAGACGTGAGCCTGCCTTCCAGCCATTTCTCCAGGATCCGTACTTCTAAACAGTCCAAAGGTTCATACAATTGGAATTCTTTGCCAATATGTGTGTGCTGTGCCTTCTCAAATTCTAGAACCTTTTGTAGTTGTGAGGAGTAGAGGGATGCTTGATCTCTCGAGGAATGGATAGAAGGGACAAAACTCGAAATGGATTCAGGAGCAGCTTCCAGGGCTTCTTGAAACTGCTCTGTAATGCTTGGCAAAGCATGTGCCTTTCTGATTGGAGACTTTCCAGTGGCCAATAGAGCATGAACATTTGCCAGCCCCTCACTGGTATCATAAGTGTCCAGCACTTCCGCCTGCTTCTTTCCAGCAGCATGATCTGCCATACAAAACATACTGCTGTGAAAGGGATATTGAGTTTGACCTAAAATCTTCACAATCTACCAAAAGAGATAACAGTGATCTCCAAGACACTCCAAGGGTGTCATTGGGCAAGTAGTAGACAGAAACAGAATCTCAACAAATTATGGACCAAGCTCAAGCATGCATGGACAATGAGATGCCAGGAGAAGGCTGCAACCTCTCAAAAAAATCAGAAAATGCAGCTGTTTTCAGAGTGCCCTTTCAATACTGCAAAACTGGACTGATATGCCAAAGGAATAGGAGATCAGCAATGCAGACTATCATGATCTGTGTGCAGAGAGAGGTCCCCCTTCCTTCCTGCACACAATTGTCTAAACCAGACAACTGCTTTGCCAGAAGTTAGTAAAATGTACATAAGCCTCACGAATTGAACAAGCAAGGGGCCCACACCTTCCTTACCCTTGCTTTTATGATGCTGCAGTGACCTTTGCTGTCTGAAATCTCCAATTGCAACATCCTCATCAACTAGTAGTTGCAATCGCTGTGCCATGGAAGAAGGCATCCTGGAGTTCCCTATCAGGGCTTGATCACAGGTGTTTAGAGCTTCTGAATGTATGTCTCGGGCCCCTTCAATATCAACACTTGGTAAGGGAGTGTCATCCTGGTTTACTTCTCTCTGCCTTGCCTCTACGTCAGGTTGATGATGACATCTGGGAGGCCATGAGATGCTTTCCTGCTCTTGTTTGAGAAGCTCCTGGAGTTGCTGCACCATTGAAGAATTGCCACCACCATCATGTCTGTGACAAGCTTGCACATGTTCAATGCTTTGGACTGAAGAATGCTCCATGCCAACATCCATGAGCACCTGGAGTTGTTGTGCCAGTGGCACAGGCTCTGCATTATTATTGCTATTGTCAGGAAGTTGTTCTGCAACTCGGGTGCGTACTCTGGTTGTTGCTGATCGAAATCTGAACCGTGGCTTTGACATGTGTTGGATATGCCAGGAGAGTCGAACAACCACCTGCCACAATAGAAATCTCAAATTGTGAAATCCTCAAAACTAACAAACAGAAGACATAACAGAAAGATATGTGAGGTGAACATCAAAATCACAGAAAGAGACATTCAAAATCGACATGCACACAGAAGAGAAATATTTGATTGACGGCCGCCCACATCCATCCTATCGTTTGGAATAATGCTAAACATCAAAATGTTTCACAGGCTATAGAAGATCATCACAGTCTCATTCTGTAAAACCTCAAATTGAACAAACCTTTGCCGACAAACAATGTTGCAAGTAGGTCCAATAAGAGCATCACAGTCTAGGAGATCATAGTCCTTCTGGAAAACCTCAAATTGAAAAAATCTTTTGCAACAAACAGTTTTGTAAGTAGGTCGATAAGAGGAGCATCACAGCCTAGGAAATCACAGTCTTCTTCTGGAAGACCTCAAATTCAAAGAATCTTTGCCAAAAAATAGCAAGCGTTGCAAGTCCTAGCCCGACAAGAACTGCGTTAGAAAAAAAAACAGGAAAGACGAACGTACCGGTGTGCGTTGTCGACGAGAACCAAAAACAAACGAGATTCTCGCTGCCTGAAAAGGCTATCTGCACGAGATCACATCAGACTCCTTTTGCGAAAAGCTCTTCTTGCAAGGAAAATCTCGCCTGAAGAAACTCTCACAACCCCCGACTACCTCGTTCAGAATTCGTCAGAAAATCCCTTTCCAAGAATGAAAAACTTCCGAAGCGAAATGACACCTTCCTTTCTCGCCGGTGACGATCCCAAATTCTCGCCACAAAATTTCTCTGCAAGAACGAGATATTCGAGCGCGCCAGGGCACATCTCCATGCACAAGAAAGTTGACAGACGGAAACCCTAATCCTTGTGTTTAGGATTAGGGTTTCATGAGCACCACATGGAAAAGGAACAGAAATATAATGACGTGTATAATAAGATCCCAAATAATGAGGTGGATCATAAAGCTTGTATTAAGTTGTTTGATCCCCCAAATTAGGTGGAAAACTTGTTATAAACATGTGTTTTATTCAATTTTATTCTTTCATTCATTTATTGTCAATTTTAAACAATGAGAACTTTCAAACAATATCAAGAGTACACCCCAATTTCCCATAAATGTTTTTTTTTTGATTTTATTGAATTTTTAATGACAGAATTATTCTATATTGAATAACTTTTTGCACTATAGGTCTACACATTATGAAACCACCTTGGTGCACTTGTAGTCATTGAGGGCTTTCCAATAATACCAAGAGCACAATGGGGGACACTATGGTTTGGGAGATTTCAACATGACAAACAAACCTTCCTTTATAACAATATTACAATTTGAATTTGTTTTACATGTGAAGGAAAAAAATGTTGGCTTAAAATGATAAGTAAGGACCACCAAAATGTTTTTAACTTAGATACATTTTTTAAAGCACTCTATATTGGATGTTTTTAGTTCTTAACTTGTACGATGATCATGTCTATGAAGTGACACATTAAAATCAATGGTGTCAATTGTAAAAATATATAATTGAACTTGTTATTTGATAAATGATGATTTTAATCACATGATTATCTAAATTGAATTGCCATCTTTATCAAAGAATTTCTCAATGAATTCAAAGTTAGATATTTTGATTTAGTTTGATTTTTAAAATTTTATGTTTCATATTTTTTTACTTTTGCAAAATAGAAAATTATTAATTGTAAGATGATATGATAAAACTTCCTTCACATAATTATTTTTAATACATGCAATAATCTGACTTGTTGAACCTTACACAATATTCTATCATGTTCCATGAATGCAAATTATTTAGTTGCCATTGCAATGGACCATATTACAGATGAAGATATTTTTGTAATCCCACATCTTATCTCATTTACAACATGTTCAACGGACAAGTGCCTAGTTATAAGCCTTTGTGATGGATTTTATATCCAAAGTTTGATAAACCTGATGAGCTAAAATGATAATTGTTTAATGATTTTATGTAAATGTGCTAATGAACCAGAATTTCCAGTTTTTTTTTGCCATTGATAACAAAATCACAATGTTATTTTGAATAAAATGTGATATAAAATTGTGCTAGTTTTTGTCCATGAAACTAATTAAATGGGCATATAAAAAGTTGAAATTTTTATTCCACATTGATGTGAGGGAAAAAAAAAGTGGATGTGAGAACACAATTGCAAATGGTCAAGTGCAAAATGAAATTCAAGATATTCAAATTCAAAATGATGGTGGTGAAAATGGCATGTATGTTAGGTTGGTAACAAATCAAAGCTTATATAGTTATGGAATTAAAAAGTTGTGGAATGGTGATAGTGTCAACAAGTAGATGAAGTGCTTTGATGTGCAATTTTTATGTGTAAGGTAAAGCACCTCATGCATTACTATAGTAAGGAGTTGCATGAGGCAATAGCCAAACACAAATGTAGTTTTCAAAATGCCCTCATCAAAGGGCCTTCCTTACAAGGGCATTCATCATTGTAAAGAAAAAAAACTAATGGACAAGATCAAATAAGATAGATGTATAATCAATGGCATAGATAAACCTATGTGACTTTATGAACCCACCTCATAAATAGCAAGAACTTTCCAAAGCAATATAACAACCTTTTTGGAAATGAAATATACCCTCCCTTATGTGGAGGTAAATTACACTAGTAGCCATACCTTTATTTTGCATTATTATTATTTTTTGAATGCTTCACATTGTGCTTTAAATGGGATCAACACAACTAATAGAAGAAAGAAGTTACCTTGTAATCAAAGGTAAATATTTCTATATTAACATACATTCATTATCCTTGGTTTACTAAACGCAATAGTTACAATGTGTTGAGTTAGGTTATTACTATTTTTCCTTGGACACCAAAGCATGGTGAAATATGTTCAAAATAAAAAACTTTTTAATTGTTCTTTTTTTTGTAATCACATAAAAAATGTAATAAAAAAGTAATATTAAAATCTTCTGAATATCATTACCATGCACTTTCTTAAACTTTTAAGAATCTAAGTCCAAGTGTTGGGGTACAATTATAACATTAAAGTATGCAAAAAATTGTAGACATTGGAAACATATGCTAAATTTTAGTTACATCATATTCCCCTTGCAATTATTAACTAAAAATCCATGTTTAAAATATTTAATGATATTTGAATAATATATTTGAACCCATTGCGAATTAATAACTAGATTAAATATTTGTATAAACTAGTTGGGGTGCCTATGCTTTTCACAAGGTGGAATGGTTAAAAAAAAAAATTTAAAGCCCAATCATTAATATTAAAAAAATATTTTGTGAGTTGTTTAAGGCAATTAAAAGTGTTGATTGCAACTATTTTGGAGCTATTGAACACCATATATCTATTTGTTAATAATAACAAATTGAAAATGTCTAATTGAGTTGGTGAACCCAAAAGTGTTGGAGAAACTCATAAGTCTCCAATCTCCAATTAGATGAAGAGCCTGTTGAGGATCATCAATCATGCACCAAAATTGAACTTTGGGGATGACACATTTTTCTTGCAATTTTGTTGCCATTTTTGTGATCTTGAGCAAATTGGATCAATATATGAAAGTTGAGCAACTCACTAGCATGCTCGTCACCACTTGCAAAGCACTTTGTCTCTATGGATATTATAGATATACCCTGGTTGGCATTGGAATGATGAATGTCTATATGTTGCAATAAAGATTATGCAAGAAGGAACCTATGTTGTTTGTGGAAAAATCATACATTGTAGAATTGTAAGAGAAAAGAAAGGAAGGGTTTATGTACCATGAATTCCTTATAGTAGGAAGGTGGCAAAGAGCGATGTACTTAGTTGATGAAATCAAAGATGCATACGAGGCTTTTTAATGTCGAGCCTTTTTCAAGATGGCTTGTAATACAATAACCACAAGTGCGTTTTGGCTTGTAAAATAGAGATAGAATGACCAATTCTTGTGTTTTGGTTTTTAAACTAGAGAGAGATTGACAAATTCTTCTGTGCTTTTATTGCCAATGCAAGAGTTGAAATTGGTTTTTCCAGAATTGACATAAGCAAAGAAATCATCGTCTCTCAAGGTTAACTCCAACACTCATTTGACAAGTTATTTAGAGTGGTACTAGCTTAAGTGTGTGAGAGAGAATTCCAAGGGAAGAAAAACATTGAGTTGGAGGGTTAAAGAATAGTCAACTGGGTGATCAATTCCTGAGCATTTTGCACTGGCAGTAATTTATCAAAAGGACATAATTTGACTTCAGATCTTATTTTGTTGCTGTAATTGCCTCAGCATTGCAAAACGGAATTACACATTGGAGACTAGACTAACTTGTGGAGCATTTCTATGCTATATTGCCAAGATGACCTACCCAGCCAGCAAATCATCAGAGCTCTCTCTTCATTGAACATGGCAAGTTTGTATTTCTGCTTTAGACAATGATATCAGGATTTCTGTAAAAAATTTGTGGATTGCATGTTTCTGAACATGAAAGTGGGTTTTGTGCAACTGACCACAGTGTGCAATTTGCTACGTTCATCTCTCATAGTAGTTACTTGAGTTTTTCCACTGTTTTGCAGTCTATTGTTGCCTGTCTACTTTTGTGGGTAGACCTCCATGCGTTTCAGCTCTGATCATCT